>Ga0306872_100303_pt1 | contig 20194 bp, 18 predicted proteins | sample AntRauMeHopE1498_FD_190455 | JGI IMG/M metagenome (GOLD analysis project Ga0306872, IMG submission 190455) | Saline lake microbial communities from Rauer Islands, Antarctica - Metagenome Hop E1 #498 (v2) (version 2) | ecosystem: Environmental > Aquatic > Non-marine Saline and Alkaline > Saline ...
ACCCTCGTGTAGCTTCAATGCTGCGGTCGCAATAATGACGGGTACATCATCAGCTTCTAATCGCGCCTGCACATCATCGCCCCACGGCTCAAAGTCGGCTCCTTGAAGCACCACTGCATCTGCTCGCTGCATCGTCACCATGTCTTGTGTACTGGGACTAAAATCATGTGGGTCTCTCCCAGCTCCGATATTGGTCACTGTCCCTAGGTCACCCATGATGCGTTCCAAGGCAAACTGTAGTGGATAAAAAGAGGTTGCAATCGTTAATGACGACCCATCAGTGACAGAAAGCATCTGGTTGGATGTCTGATTAGTAAAAAAAAGAAACCCTCCCCCAACGATGACCATAGCTCCGATAATTATTCCTGCTGCTTGTTTCATAGTAGTGTGCTGTTTGTGTAAGTATTATTAATGCAAATGATTCGCAATTGCTACTATAACAGAAGAATGCTAATATGCAAGTGATTCGCATATGAAAACAAGACTAACTAAAAAACGTCAAGCCATTCTTGATGCCCTCATAAACAAAAAAGCTGCCCTGTCGGCTGCTGAAGTACATACCTTGGTACCACATATGGACCTAGCTACCGTTTATCGCAACCTGGAATATTTCACCAATGAAAAGGTGATCAAAAAACTCCAGCTGGGCACCCAAGAGGCTCGCTTCGAATATCAGCACGAGCCGCACCATCACGCCGTCTGCGGACAATGTGAAAAAGTCATTCACTTCACTGCTCCCGATAAGAAAATTATCAAATTGCTCGGCCTAGAAAACTTTACTATAGAAGAATTGGAAGTAACCGTGCGTGGCACCCACACTCACCACGCGTAACCCACTACTTATGTGTACTGTCTGCGGTCTGCCCTCAACCCATTCGAACCTTACCCAAACCCTTGGGTACCTTACCCTATTTTCATTTACTCTTACCACTTTTCTCGGAGCCTGGTGGATAGTTACTAGTGCCCGGGCCAAGTATTTAATAAAACGAGCGTACAAAAAAATCCTAAAAAATAAAAGCGGAGAAGTAACCAGTAGTCAGACCCAAGAGAATACGCCCGAGATTGAAATCCCTACTAATCTTTCAAAGTAAATCCAATGAGACCTCCTGCTAGGCTCATCAATAGGAACACCCATATCACCGTCTCAACTCCAGCCACTGCCCCTAACGCTCCAAACAAACCAGTCGCCAGTAGCACAACGCCAATAATAGTATTCGAAATGGCGGTGTAGGCGGCCCGTGTTTCTTCGGTTGCAATATTGACCAGGTGCACCGCGCGGGCAATACGAACCCCTTGATAACTCAACACCACACCAAACAACACGACCGGGAGAAACCAAGCCGAGTCGTACCAGTTTTGATAAAATCCCGCTAGCGACAAACCCAAAAAAATCACACTAGCCAAGCCAGCATACCCAAGCACCCGACTGGTAGACCGGTCAGACAACGCACCCCACACCCAGCCAGAAACGAATGTAGCAAAAGAAGAAGCCACCACCAAACCTCCCAGCTGGACCAAAAAATTGTTTTCTCCCACCTGTGCCAGTAGTAATAAAAACGGTGGCACGATGGCGGTAGCTGTGAGCAGGCCACGTACAACTAAAAACTTTTGTAATTCAATGTCTCGCTTGAGGTACCCAAAGTACACCGAGAAAATAGATTCTGTACTCTCGGCAGCAGGCTGACTAGCCTCTTCACGCAAATATGAAAACTGCAACGCTGCTACCAGCCATAATGCACTAGCCAAGAACAACGCTACAAATACAATCAATCGTTGCTCAAACACTCCAAACAAAAGAAGTAATCCAAACACCAGCGTACCGCTCGCTGCAATCGATGCGGCACTTCCCGTAATCATGCCTCGCTTGGGCTTTTGGACGGTCTTCCCCATTACATCTTTGTAACTCACCGAACAAATACTCCGGACTACCGCAAACACCGCCAAGAAAGATACGATACTCGCTCCAGCCACACCGCCAGAAAACGACAAGGCACTGACCGCAATTCCCAAAACCGCCAACCCTTGTACCAACGATCCAACTACCCACCACCACTTGCGAACCAACACATGCCGTAATCGGGCTGAAGTAAAAAGCTGTGGCAACAACGCACCTGCCTCTCGAATCGGTACCAATAGCCCAATCCAAAACACTCCCGCCCCTAAGCTGGTAAGCAACCAAGATAGCACCAGCTTTGGGTCCACCAAGCCATCACCTAGTTTGGTAAAAGACAGAGAAAAAAGATGCACTTTTCGATTATGTTTTTGCGTATCTGTCGTATTCATATGTGTATTGTATCAAGTGTGTAAGTACTTCTCTGTGGCGTGGTTGTGTTGAAAAATAATTCACGCTTCTAACTACCGCGTACTCCGGCTGCCAGTAACTCTAGAGCTTGTTCCATCGAACCAGCCAAAGTGACTTTCCCAGCATTTACAAAAAATATCTCATCAGCGTTTTCAATTGTATTCAAGCGGTGCGCAATGACGATTTTGGTGGTTTTCTTTGGTAGCTGCTGCATTACTTCTTCCAGTAACTGCTCGGTTACGGTATCTATATTGGCTGTCGCCTCGTCCATAATAAGTACGTCAGGCTCGCGCAAGACGCTACGCATAAAGGCAATAAGTTGTTTTTGTCCCAACGAGATGCCACTGGAGGTATTATCTACCTTGGTCGCCAAGCCATCTTCAAAACGTTCCAACAATCTAGACAATCCTCGCTCTTTGATTACAGCCGCAAAAGCGGCGTCATCGCAATCCACGTACGCTGCATTACCGTACAACAAATTATCCCGCAGTGTACCCGAGAATAAAATCGGTTCTTGCAAAATGAAGCCTATTTTTTGGGTACGCTCTTGGTCGCTGAATTCGCGAATATCTTGCCCGTGCAGTCGCACGGTGCCTTTGGTCGGATCATATAAACGGGCCATCAATAATGCCGTAGTTGTCTTGCCTCCCCCGGTGGGGCCAACCAGTGCATACGTCTTTCCTGGTAGCAGGGAAAAAGTAATGTCAGACAATACTTGCGTACTCTGATCATACCCAAACGATACTCCTTCAAACGCAATCACTGATGCATCTAATGGGATTGGCGTTACTTTTTTTTCAGGAGTAAGGTACGCCATGGCGTTTTTCATAACCAAAATTACCGAGATACGATCCCAGCTGGCTAATGCAACTTGCAAGTTTGCCCATAGTGATGCGATTTGTCGTAACGGGTCATAGAAGCTGCCTACATAAGACAAGAAACCGATTAGCAACCCGATCGTTAGCTCGCCCCCGACGATGAGATAGACACCATACGCCAAGACGGCCAACTGGGCTCCGTAGGCGGCAAACTCAAATACCGGACTATACGTATTGTTTGCTATCCCGGCCGTGATAGCTTTTTTGTAATTCTCTTCATTGATTTTGGCAAAATTCTGCTTAAAAAATGTCCGCTGATTAAAAGCTACTATTACCTTAAAATTAGAAATGCTTTCTGATATTTCACCCGAGAGTTGTCCAGTTGTTCGTGCCGCATCGGCATTAACTCTTTTGATCCAGGTCGCGACCAGCTGGGTAAAGAGTACCAAGAACAGAGCCGGCAAAAGGGCTGCTATAGCTAGCTTAGTGTTTAGCACTAACATGAATATAGCTGCTCCGACCATTACAATCGCACTACTAAAAAAACTAACCAGCGTCCGGGAGAAAAATTGATTGAGCTTTTCTGTGTCGTTATTTATTCGAGAAATCAAATCTCCGGTTTTATTGGAATCAAAAAACACCACTGGCAACTCCAATAATTTATCAAACAGTGCGCTGCGTAACATAAACAGCACTCGCTGACCTACTCCTCCCATCAGCCGAGTTTGCAAATAACTAGTCACTAACGCCACCAAATAAAAACCGAGCAACACAAACCCAAATGTCAGTACCCCTGAAAACTCTTGGGTAACAATGTAGGTGTCGATGATGTACGCAATAATCAGCGGTGCAATCAAATTAGCACCAGCGTTGATTATGGTAATGATACCGGTGTATATCAGTACCAATTTTTCATCCGCCAAAAACCGCAACAATGAACGAACCGTGCTCCAGGTTGAAGTTGGTGACTGCTCTTTTGTTTGGTCTAGTTTATAGTTCATAGGAATTGGTTGAACGCTGTGAATCATAAATCTGCATGTACTCAGGTGATGATTCTAAAAGTTTTGTGTGGGTACCCGAAGCCACCAGCGTACCCTGCATAAATAGCAGAATTTGGTCGTAATCCTTAACGGGCGCGATTTTTTGGGTGATTGAAATCAATGTCAGATCAGGGTAATTTTGGGAAATATTTTTGAGGATTGATTGTTCGGTTTTGGTGTCGACGCGTGCCGTGAAGTCGTCGAGAAATAAAATATTTGGTTTGAGTACCAAAGCGCGTGCCAACATGAGCCGCTGCTTTTGCCCACCGGACAAGGTACTTCCTCGCTCAGACACAACCGTGTCCAGACCCTGTGGTAGACGCGCTACGTATTCGTCGAGCTCGGCGGTTTCTATTGCAAGTTGCAGATCTTCTGTCGACACTTCATTATCAAAAATAATATTCTTTCGTACCGTGGTGTTAAACACGATACTGTCTTGAAACACAATACCCACGTGCGCAAAAAACGTTGTTGGGTCGTATTCGCGTAACGGAACATCGTCGTATGTCACCTCTCCACTATCAGCCTGAGTAAGCCCGGTGATGATATTTAGTAGCTGAGTTTTACCAGCTCCAGTCGGGCCGATGATAGCTGTCTTGGATTGCGGTGCAATGACAAATGACACCGCCTCTAGTACTTTTTTTTCATCGTAGGTAATTGAGACATCGGCTACCTGTATGAGACCCTTGGGCGGCACACGCACGGTACCAGGAGTTGGAACGTCAGGCGCAGACAGAACAACTAGTACTCGTTTATAGGACGCGCTAGCTTCGGCAATGATACTACTAATAAATCCGATCGTAATAATCGGAAAGATAAGAATGCCGATATAGCTATTAAAGGCGACAAACGACCCTAACGTCATCTCATCAGTAATCACGTAATACCCACCGAGCACCACCACTATCAGCGTCGCCGCACTAGCCACAAAAGTGATTAGAGGCACCAGAATTGAAAATAAATTGAGGATACCTAGCCCAATGTCTTTGGCGCGGATATTTGCGACGGAAAATTTTGACTGCTCGTCACCAACTGAATTCAAGGTACGTATCAGTGCGGCTCCAATAATACTTTCGCTAATGGTTTCGTTGAGTGTATCTTTTATTTCCTGACTCAAAGTGAACAGCGTGCTCAATAATCGAAACACCAAAAAGAACGCCACCCCAATGATGGGCACAATGGTAAGCACCGCTGCCGCCAGCTTGGCATTGATACCAATGAGAATAATGGTCGCCCCTACAATAATCACTACTGAAGACACTAAGGCAGCTACCACTTGGGCCACAAATACTTTTATTGAATCGATGTCGGAAGTGATGTTCGTAAGCAGTTTGGCCGGTTTGTTTATTTCCACGAAGCTAAAGTTTTGCTGGGATATTTTTTGCACCAGTTCTTCGCGCAGATCTTTAGCTACTCGTTCGGACACGTAGGTCTCTACTAAACTCTGTAAGTACGTAAAAAACAAAATACCCAAAGCGAACAAACCAAAGGTGATAGCAATCGACTCCATCACAAAATTTCCCGCTCTAAATTGGTCTATCACATCGGCAACGAGCGTAGGGATAACCAGCGTCAACCCATTGGCGACCACACCCAACAGCACCAAACTGGCTATCAGTTTTTTGTATCGAGTCAGCAGCCCAAAAATACTTTCAGGTGGATTCTTTGCAATAGTGTCAGGAGTTGTCATATTTAATCGAACGATTTGAGCATAGCATTGTTACGCTCACTGCAGTGGTCTAAAAATGTATCTGTAGTAATGATATGAGAATCAAAACGGGAGCTTTGTTCCGCTTACTTCACCTCATAGTGTCGCTAAAATTCGATTTTGCCTTTGGGTGCATATAACGCTATCGATGTAACCGATTCGTATTGAGTAAGTGTCGCATCTAGTACGGCCATGAGGTGCCCAGACTCACAACTACTCAAGCCAGACAGCCGGAGTCCATCAGGGTCATCGCTATTGGTAACAGTCACTTGTGCTACGCCGTCTACAATAACCACCGACTGATACTCTCCGTATTGGGCCAACTCGCTATTAAATAAATACCTGAGCGAAGCGTCGGCCACGGCAGTGGTACTAGGCACTTGAATCGTCCGCGCATACACCACACCGCAGTCATTGAGCAATACTTCACTTTTATTTTGTAGGTATACGACTAACTGCGTCGGCTCTGGACGAGTTTCTTCGGCAAAGTTTTGCGCCAACTCTTTAAACTGCAGGGTTTGCGGATCGAACTTTAGCCAAATACTAGTGTCGACGGATGGTTGTTCAAGCCTGGCTTGTCCGTCGCTTCGGTCCCTATAATTTACTACTATCACATTGCGGTGGACTGGAGTCTGACTCAGCTGAGTGGTCTGTGGAGTAATTCTGTCTCCTAAGAAAAGTCCCTGTGAGCCAACCCATCCGGCTTCAGTATTCAAAGCTGCTACCACGTAAAAAAATGTCCCGCTGCCGCCAGTGTTCTGAGTAAGCAAGAACGCTACATCTTCCCGCCCATCATCATTGAGGTCGACCGCTATTTCGTTTCCAGAATACCTAGTGATTACTTTTGTAGCTGAACGAGGTGCTACTGCTTGCTCGGCCGCACCACCTACCAGCGTGACGAGTTCGCCAGCAATACTGTAGGTAGCATTTTGTGGATTATTATTCTGAGTGATTGCTTCGGGCTGCTGGGAACTACTCATATATAAGTAACCCCCTACAAAACCGACAATAGCTACCGCCACAAACGTGATGATTGTTCTATTCATATTATATAGTGTACGCCTACTAGTGACTAACGCAAATAGGGTGAAAAACACCAAATAATCGGTTTATACCTACCCTAATCCCGCAGTTTCCCCGCGAAACTGCGGGATTAGGGTTTATTGCAGTTTATTCCGGAAGTTTTCTTTGGGACACCAAGGATGGTGGATTGTTGGTCTACCATGATACTATTTCCGGCATGACATCACATATATATTCCAACACCAAAAACCAACTAGCAACAGCATTACTACTGGCTCTTATTACTTTGTTTGCCCTACCCCACCCAGCTGCGGCGCTTAGCTGTTTGAATCCGTCCGAGATGATTGAGCAATATGCATCTGAAGATGAGTACACAGTGGCCTTAATCGCAGCTGGTACTATCGAGACTACAGGAAATGAACACGACCAAAGTGTTACCACCAAGACCTTGTACAAAGGCGAGCTCGGCACCACTGACACAGTGACATTCGCCTTTGATAAAACCTGGAATTATTTGTGCTCGGGCGGACCAGCCGAGGAAGGCACTGAGGCGGTATACGTCTTGAGCGACAAACAAGTGGTGCAGGTATTTGCTACTGACTCAGAACTAGCCAAGAACCTACTGGCAGCTATCGATACTCCAGCTATCACACCAACTGAAGTACCTGCCGAGGAAGCTGAAAAGAAAAGCCTCATGCAAAGAATTATTACTCTCCTTCAACAAATTATTTCACTGATTGCTCCCGATGCTGAGGTTGTAGCACCAAACACCGATTACGTTGACTTGAGTACTATCGAATCAGAGAATCCAATCATCCAGGAGCCGCAGGTAACCGAACCAGGCACGCACGATGTAATTATCGGTCTGACAACCGGAGAAGCCGAAGCTTATGCCGAGACTACAGGTGTCGCATTCCGCATCGGCATGATTGACGGTGAGTCTCTCCCCGTCACAATGGATTACCGTATTGGCCGCATCACCGCTGAAGTAGAAAAAGACGTAGTGACTGGTTACTCGGTGGAGTAGACTGGCTACCTAGCTATACCTAACAAAAATGCCCGCAGGGGCATTTTTTATATCCCCTAGATTAAGGACTTCAAGGGACGAGTATTTTTTCTAGCTGATACTATTCACCGCTGATTTAAATAATGCTACGATGCGGTCATGAAAACAGCGGTAATAAATGTCTCCACGGAGTCAATTGCGCAAGCAGCGGCTTTGATTCGGGCTGGTCAACTAGTCGCTTTCCCCACTGAAACGGTCTACGGCTTGGGGGCGGATGCGCTGAACCCGGCGGCGGTACTGAAGACTTTTGCAGCCAAAAATCGGCCCGCTGATAATCCGTTGATTGTGCATATCGCTGACTTATCTGCGTTGCCACAACTCGTCGAATCTATTCCTCCCCAGGCACAAAAGCTAATTGACGCTTTTTGGCCAGGCCCATTGAGCATCGTATTTAAAAAATCTACGCTGGTGCCGGCTGAAACAACGGCTGGATTAGATACGGTCGTGATACGTTTCCCTTCTCATTTGGGAGCCAGACAACTCATCACCGCTGCCGGTACCCCAATCGCCGCTCCATCGGCCAATCGGTCGGGCAATGTCAGTCCAACGACGGCCCAACATGTGCAGGAAGAACTTGGTGGCGTGATTCCGTTGATACTTGATGGCGGCGCGATTGAGTTCGGACTTGAATCAACCGTAATTGATTGCACCACCTCCGTCCCCACCATGCTCCGGCCGGGCAGTGTCACCCAAGAACAGATTGAGGAAGCGATTGGTCCAGTACGAGTTGCAGACGAAGCAGAAAAACCAGCTTCCCCCGGCATGAAGTACAAACACTATTCGCCCCAAACACCGGTTATTTTATTTACCACACCAGAAGCTTTGCCGGCGGCGTTGCTGGCACGTCCACACAAAAGCTGTGTGATTTATCATACAGAAGCACTAACAGAATTGGGCGACGCATCGATACCTATAAGCCACAATCCCACCGATGCCGCAGCCGAACTATACAGCGTACTCCGCCAAGCTGATACTCTGGGCTGCGACGCTATTTATATAGAAACGTTTAAAAAAACCGGAGTAGGTGCAGCCATCATGAATCGCCTAGAAAAAGCCGCCAGTGACTTCATCGGTTAAGTGAATCAATGATAACCATCTTATCGAGTAGACCTCTAGTAATATCTGCGTACTTCCTGCCTAGATACACGCCTTGATCCAGTCTATCTCCATCCGAAAAGGACCGTCTACTCCATCTGCTAATATAAAGTTCAATTCTTCTATGGCACTAGGGGTAAATGGTGCGCTATCCACCCGACGACTGAAGATAGTGGGTACAGTTTGATCAAATTCTATAAATACTTCCTGCCACTGATTACCCGGACCCAGTGGTATCGGTGCTTGGTGTGAAATTCTCCGGTTGCGATTGTCACCAAAGTTCACCGCATACGGGCGACCAAAAGTATCAAGGCGGACTTGTAGTCGGCTATAGCCGGATAATACGTTTGCCGGCAACCGAGCTCCCACGTAGGAAAACCCGCCGCCATTGGTATTGAGCACACCACTGTGTACCAGCCGGTTTTCTATCAGCGAAGCGGACCCCCGAGATAACCCACCCATCACTCCGTCGTTTACCGTAAACCACTGTAGCTTAGGCACTCCTCCAGCGAAGTCGTCAATAATGATGCACTCGTCTGGCTCTACAACCAAAGGCGGAGCAACCGCCATCTCTACAGCTGGCGCTATTGCCGTTTCATCCATGATTGTCTCCTCAACCTCCAGAGCTGACGTCGTTGGGACGTCATTTGAAACTGTCTCTTTGACCACTGTACCGTCGACTTCTCCTTTAAGAAGAGTCTGCCTTGTAAACATGAGAATGAGCAAAACAAGTCCAAAAATAATAAAGATAAAAATAAAGTTCCTTTTCATAAGTTGATTATATCAGGTTGGTTGGTTTAGTTGTTTTTAACATTCAACGTACCGGACACACGGAAACCTAGTCTTTTGAGAATCTACGTAACTGTTTTGGCAGGCTGGACCTTGGGAGGTAGCGTAATAAATAATACCAAGGGCAGCATCCCTTCATTGTCTTCTTACTACCACAAAGCCCACTGACCCTATTTATCTTCGTAACCAATGAAATTATCTCATCGGCGATTCGTACTAAATAGTATACAAGACCGCTAATTTTACATATGTATATGAAACACTTGACTCTCAAGAACGGACACACTATTCCCGCACTAGGATTTGGCACCTGGCAAATAAAAGGTGATGACTGTGTCACTGCCGTAGCCGAAGCCCTCACCGCCGGCTACCGACACATCGACACCGCCGATGGCTACCACAACCATAAAGAAGTCGCTCAAGGTATAAAACAAAACGGCATCGCTCGCGAAGACTTTTTCTTGACCACCAAAATATTTCCCGGCGACCTGACGGCAGAAGTAGTACGACAGAAAATTGACACGTATTTAGAAGAACTCGACACCGACTATATCGATTTATTATTGATTCACTTCCCTGACCACTCCGTTCCACTGGCGGAAACCCTCGGCGCAATGAATGAAGCTAAAGCCGCTGGAAAAGTGCGTTCGCTTGGTGTATCAAACTTCACCGAGCATCATCTAGCAGACGCCATGGAAACAGGTGTTGAGATAGTGCTCAACCAAGTGGAGCTACACCCCGGCTTTCCGCAGCATGACTTACGAGCGTTTTGTAAGAAACACGATATCGCTGTTACTGCCTACTCACCACTTGGTCGTGGTGAAGCGCTTGAAATCGACCTCATTAAAGAGTTAGCAAAAAAATATGAGAAAACATCCGGCCAGATTATTCTCAACTGGCTCCTCGCAATCGAGGTGATTACGATTCCAAAAAGTACCCACCCGAAGCGAATCAAAGAGAATTTTGAATCGCAAGACTTCACCATGGACCAAGCCGACATCGAAGCCATCGATGCTCTAACCGACGGCAAACGATTAATTGACCCGGACTTCGCCCGCTTCGATTATTAAACATACCCACGAATGGACTAGACAAAAAACCGCTCGTTAGCGGTTTTTATCAGCCTGGAAAACGGGGTCATCCACCATTCTTTGGTCCACCCACCTCACACAAAAATTGCTCGATATTACATTTCCGCACCGTCTTACGAACCCAAAAGAAGGACCTCTAGATTTATTTACACCACAGAAATCTGAATAATAACTGACGTCTTCCCATTATCGCTGCGACTTTTGCATGATCTACTCTTTCTTCCCCAATAGGGCGACGGCGGGACCGATAAATTGCTTCTGATTCCACACGGACTGTCCTCCAGAGATATCTCTTGAAGTCAGACCTTTTTTGCTGTGCTGTATGTAGTATAAAAAATCCACTACCCTAGAGTAGCGGATCAATTAAACTTTCGGTAAAGAACGCCATTAAGCAGCTACAGTCACCGCAGGCTCACCAAGAAGAAAAGCTTTTACGTCAACGATGGCAGCCGTAAAGTCTTGTGCAACTACATTCTTTGTAATCACTTCCTCACAAGCTTTTGCAAACCGCAGGTAACTCATCACTTCTGGCTGTCCGAAGTCAGCTGAAGCATCGAGTACTTGCTGCGGCACATCCGCCACGGAAACTCCAGCAAACAATGTATCAGACGCCGTCAGGACATCTGAATCGAAGAATCGTCCATGACCTTCGCGGCGCCGATAGTAATCTGAACTATACAGGCTCGACAAATCATCACTAGCAACCGCAATTGCACAGCAACTACAGCCAAACGTCACCGCCAGACCGTGCTTGCGCCCAAGTAACGTATTGATTAGATCGAGACTTCCTCTACGCAAAGCCATTTTCTCCATTGCCCCATGCAACAGCTCAGATTCACAAGTTTTCACCCGGTGCACTTCTCCGCATGGTGACCAAAACAAAATCGAAAGTGGATTGCTAACGACGTTGATAGCCACGTCACGTATTTTCGAGAATGAACCTTCAAGATATCGTTCAGCGACTTCGACTAGGCCCGCAACTTCTAAAAGTCGTGGCTGGTTGATGTGACTGGCAATCTCCTTGATAGTTTCCTCGCCAACACGAGGGTAATACTGAGCCAGGATGGCGGCATCATCCTCATGATAGTTGCCGTGAATAGTCCGATTACCATCGGATGTGATTGCTGGATTAGTTTTTTTGACTATTTCCAGTTTGTCGTAAAAATCGCAGACTTCGCACATATGTGCACCTCATTAGTTTTTGGTTAAAGAACAAAACGTGGACTTGCAACAACTATTACAAGCACCACACAAAGCATATAGATGCTCTGTGTGGTGCTAATAATTACGTGCGGAAAATTCATGATTGCGTTTGAACTTTTTTATTGTTCGCTCGAGTCGGTCGTTTTGATTAAGTTCTTTTGCTTTGCTAAATAGTTTATCTATATCGTCTGCCCATTCTGTGGCCAAGGCTGAGGGGTTTCGTTTAATACTGTTACTCGACATCAGGAATGCAACGGGTTCTTGTCCCAACTCGCTGACTATAAAATCTTTATCTTCACTTGAGGTGACCTTATTACCGATAAAAACATAAGGTGTCTCATAAAAATTCATTAGTTCTGCAATCTGTTTGGCTGTTTTTATACTATGTAGAGCCGGCTCACACACAATCACCCCGACATCAATACCTGTCACAATTCCCGTAGACACACCGTCAGCCCCTGCTTTTTCATCCACAACAACTACTTCATTTTCTTGCACTTCTAGCAAAGGTAAAAGAATCTTCAGTGGGGTTGTCAGGCTATGACTGCAATGAGTGCCGTACAAAACATTATTTGTCTGCGGGCCAGCAGCCATGAGACGAATGTTGTTTTCCAGTACACAAGAATAACGATCAATCTCTGGTGAAAGTGGGGCAAGAAAAAAACGCTTAGGCGTTTCTCTAAGGAACGCTTGGATATATTTTTCTCCTTCATCAAGTCCTACTGCCTGCTGAAAATCTGATAGGCTCTGGCTGAAATATTGCAGATTTGGCACATAACCATCTGACAGGTTGTAAGATAAATCCATATTATGGTCAGCGTCTACTGCTAACACGGACAAACCAGCAACACGCAAATGCAATGCTGTTTGACTAGAAGCTGAAGACTTACCACTTCCCCCTTTACCTAAAAATCCTAATATCATAATGCGAATGATTCGCAATAATAACCTTAAATAGAAATTAATGCAAATGATTCGCAAATATTTTTATTTTGAAAGTAGCGTTAATAGGCCTAGGAACCATTCTAGTCTCCGTGCATCTATCCTTTGGATTTAGTCCTCCTTATTAAAATAATCTGCTGGCTCAGACTCTCCTCTTTCTAAAACAGCTTCATAGATTTCTTGTCCTGAGACTTTCAGGTTATGTTCTTTGCTATATTCTTTAAATTCAAGAATGGTCATTCTTTGTTTCTCCGATAATTTAGTTTTACTGATATCTATTTTTTGCTTATCGCGTACTGACTCGGCTTCAGTCATAAACCAAATATCACACTTCCATCTTTCGTCACCTCTATATGTTTTTATTCCAATGTATTGTCCATTGGGAAATTGCTCCCCAATCCGAGGGTCATCCCAGTCTCTCTTAAGAAAATAACTTCTAAAATTATCACCACAGGTATCGTGTAAGTCTCTGAGGATAATAAATATATCATCCACAGTGAACTTTTCTTTACGAATTACTTTTATATCAATATCTCCGTGTAACATTACGTTACCTGCATACGCACCTTCAAACTCAATTCGGCCATACTTCCCAAGTACATGCGCAAGCCCAGATGATTGTAATATATCATCTGCCGTTTTTGTGTACCTGTCACTCATGGTTAGCAAATTCATAATGAAAGTATACCAAAGTCCGAATTCTCTACGGCTGATTTCTGCCGAGAAAGTCATCGGAACTGTAAAGAATCTGATCCTACTTACCGTCCTTTTTAATTAGTTTGATAATTTCTGGGAACGTCGGTGCAGTAAAATGTCCCCTTCTATCGTTGTATATCAAAATCTGAGCTCCTGGTAGTTTTTCTCTATATTTTTCTGCGTGAGATACAGGCACAACATCATCATCATCTGAAAACATCACATAAAGATTTTTACAATTTTTCTCTATCATCGACAAATTGCTTTTGAGCTTGAAACCACCAGCTAAATCTTCTGTTGGTAAGTTTCCATCAAATGGAGCACAGACGATGTATACGGACAACGCCTTTTTGGGCATGTCATTTTCTGATAAATATTTAGCGAGGAAAATGCCGCCTAATGAAGACCCGATGAGTATGTAATCTTTGCTGAGGAATGGGATATACTTTTCAAAAAGAATCTTCCAGTCTCTGTACTTTGCATTATCAGACAGAGGCATCCGCGGTCTAATGATTTCAAAGGTATTTCCTAATTTATTTTCAAGATCAGCTTCCCAATATGGTGCCGACACCATTGAGACTTCTTTATTTTGTAGGTAGAGTAAATAGTCCTTTTGACTTTTAAAGGTCGTGCCCCCATGAATCATTAATATCTGTTTCTTTTTCATACTAAAAGTATAGCAGAGTTTGAATTCTTCGTAATAGTTTCCCAAATTATTTTTTATTCTCTACCTATAAAAATGCACCCTGGTGGGTGCTTTTTGTCTTTGCGGACTGGCTTAAGTCTGGACCGTGGTAGACGTCTGTTTCCTTGTTCCGTCTCGCTTGAAAAATACCCATACATAATACTGTTGAACCTTCTCGCGAGCCCAGTCTGTCTTACGTAAAAAAGTAAGACTCGAATTCACACTTGGTTTTTCTATAAAACATCTAATTTTAATCTTCTTTCCAAGTTCTTCCCATCCAAAGTGAGCCACCAATTCTTCTACGATAGTCTTAAGCGAAACGCCGTGCAATGGGTCATTTTTTTGAGGTGTCATAAAACAAGTATACAGAAAACCAGCCCGAAACATAGTGTCTCATGATAGTTCTAGATTTAATCTACGGAGGTCCTTCCTCCGGAGGAAAATCTACGGAGGTCCTTCCTCCGGAGGAACGAAAGTGCGTGACTAGTTAAATAAAAACCATGCAAACATGGCTTTTATTTAGTACTGGGAGTAAGGAAATATAACCCCGGAGGCCGGGCCTCCGGAGATACTCCACTTACAAAACTCAATCTACGGAGGTCCTTCCTCCGGAGGTAGACTTCCTCCGGAGGTAGATTTCACCTCCAATATCTACTCTTGGTATCCTAGCCATCTGTCTATACTAACGTAAAAGGTACCTGACCCCATTGTTCTCTGCCGTGGACGGTACTTAATTTGAGTAATCGAGCTATTAGGTGGGTGTTCACTTGTTCCCCATTTGAGAATGTGTTAGCATCATCGCAGAAAAATTAGGAGGAATACCATATGTTTTTTACTCACGCTCTTTCTCAGGTTCCAATAGTATGTAAAAAAGTAACCGGCAATGTTGCCGCCCACGGACTACTAATACCTATTTGGGTAAGTAAGTGGTGCGGCCGTATTGAAGTACGCGGCACTATTCCGTCTCTGCGACCGACGGCCAATGAGGGAATCCTTCTCATTTCTAACCATCCGTCGCTAGTAGAGACGATTGCCCTTCCGGCTCTGGTTTCCCCGTGGCGATGGGATATAGCAGATACGAAGCTGCCCTACAGCGTAGCTGACAGCCGTTTGTTTGGCAGACACAGCGAGTGGCTGTACGAGCACTTTCGCTGTATCGCAGTCCACCGTCACGAACTCAGTAGCGCCGGGAAAAGCTTGAAAACTGCTCGTACTTGTATGAAAATACTCTCCAAACACGGCTTGTTGATTGCCTACCCCGAAGGTGGACGGACCAGCAAAGGTGGCCAGTGGCATCAACACGGACCCAGAAAAGTCCGCAGCTGCAGCCCGACACTTGTGAAAATGGCTCAGCGCACCAACGCAACCATCATTCCCGTTTGGATATCACATGGGGACTCTACCAAATCGCAATCTTTGCTACGGGGGTACTGTAAGTTATTTTTTCAAGAAAAGATGGTCGTCACTTTTGGCAGTCCCGTAACATTTTCCTCACCTGAGGTCACAGATCTTGAAGTAGCAACCGCCTTACTGCAGGCCGCTGCAGTCGGCAAAATCTAATCCCCTCGGCACAGAAATGTGCTGAGGGATTTTTATAGCGCTACTTTTCTGCCAGTGTTTTATTACCGAGGATAATAAACATATCATCCACAGTGAACTTTTCTTTACGAATTACTTTTATATCAATATCTCCGTGTAACATCGCGTTACCTGCATGAATCTACGGAGGTCAATCTACGGAGGTCCTTCCTCCGGAGGAAATTCGCTTCTTGATGAAACAAGTGTAATTAACTCTAAAGATATTGATGTTAAAGATTATGTAAAATTTCTCTTGAGAGAAGGTGCCATGGAAGAAAAGCGTGAGATTATGAGCTGCTTTAAATCAAAGATTGTATTGAAGAGTAAAAAAATTCATCTAGAAAAAAGTTAGAAACAACAAACCTGACACAACAGGAAGAACTAAATTATCTAAACCGTATACAAACATAAACTCTACAGCTGTCAGAATAAGAGGTAATATCAAGACAGCGAGAACTAATTGAGGAGCAAAGAGTAACGTGATTACCAGACTTGAAACATAAAACACAAGCGCACCAGCTAACGTCTTCGGGGTACCCAGAATAGACACTGTTTTCTTGCCCCATCTTTCACCTGCGAAGCCTGCTAGTGCATCAGAGATTCCCATGATTGCGACTCCATATTGAAATGCGACTACATTTTCAGGTAAGAGTATTACTGCAGCAGCAATAATACCGAGTGGAAAATACACATCGCCATACGTCCGTCTTTTGGTAGTCTGAATGGATGAAAAATAATCAGTGTTTCTGCTGGCTAGAAGTATTCCTGCAAATGCAACATTAACAACTATAATTGCTAGGTGAGACACGAAAAGAGGAGCAGCTATGTTTATTAAGCCCGCACCAATATGCGCTAATCGTCTAGCAAGATCATTAGAGATTTTCGATTTACGTTTGAATACTTCTACTATAGAGAGTAGAGCAAACGAAGCTATAATAAAGATTGTTACATTCATGTTGTAATTTTATAATCAAAGACTGCATATCTACGAAACACTTCTATACCTTCGGTAGGATAATTGTGCACCTGGTTTCCATCTCGCACTAGCACATACATAATTTTCTCCATACCGTCCTTTTCTGCCTCCTCATGGATTTTGAGTGCTAAAGCATTTCCAAGTCCAACCCCTTGAAATTGAGGAGTAATGCAAATAGTCTTACATATTAGACTCGCACCTTCTCTCATTGTGCTGCAATATCCAACGAGGACATCATTGTGGTATAGCAAAAATAATTTATATATATGATCATTGATTTTGCTTATATCGTAGAGTTTAGAAAATTCAGCATCTTCCAGCTTTGTATAACCCCAACTTTTCTCATCAAAAACAGAAGCAGAAAGTCCCGCTATGGCGTGTAATGTTTCTGGAGTAGTTTCTTTCGTTACAGTAATTTTGAAACCCCCTGTATTGAGCTTCTGCTCGATATCATCTTTGTGTGTCTTTAATAGCTCAAGGATATCTTTATAAGATTCTCTCATCCCAGAGCTATACGTTATTTCAGATTCAGGCCCAATTTGTGAAAGAAAATCATAATAGTACAAAGGTGTCATTGGTTCAGTTTTGAAAGCTGGCACTTGAGCACCCTCTTTAATACAACGATACTGATGCCAAATACTGCCATTAACAGGTCCCTTTAGAGTCTTGATGTTGTTCTTCCTTGCAAGAGCAAGAAGCTCTCTCCATACGACTTCAAAGACAGTTATGTCATCGACTATTTCAAAAAAACCGAAGAATGCTTCATTTCTAGGTAATCGGTCATCAACAATAAGAGCAACATGGGCTATAAGCTTTTCATCATTTAAAAATGCTACTGGGTAAAACTTAATATGATTACTTGTCACGCAAAAATCATACGCTTTTTCATATTCTTTAAGAAAGAAATCAAAGTTCTCATCTGAAGCGTACAGCGTCTTCAAAAAAACATTGAGATCACTATTTGAATGGAAGTTTATAGGAATGTAAGCTACTGTCTTCATATAATTTTAATTGTACCCGTAGAACCGTTTATCTCTACACTCTGTCCATCTTTGTACAACTCAGTAGCATTGTGCACACCAATGACAGCTGGTATACCAAGCTCTCTGGCTACTATCGAAGCATGCGATAAGACTCCACCATGTTCGATGATGAGTCCTTTTGATAATGCTATCAATGCTGTCCAACCAGGATCTGTGTGTTTTGTTACTAATATTTCAAAATCTACTTTATCTGGCATATCAAACTCTTTCATCACTTTAATTCTGCCAGAAACAACTCCGGGAGAGACACCACGAGAGGCACTAACATTTAAATCTGTTCCTGTTATGTCATCAATCATTTCATCACCAAAAGCCAAAAAATGAGATGGCGGGTTTTCTTTTTTGTACTCATCGAATTTTTGTTTCCTTTTAACAATTTCTGCAGCGAGGTTAGCGGTTATCTGTTCGTTTACTATAGCAAGAACCTCATCTATAGTTAAGTAAAAAACGTCATCTGCATTTTTCAAAACCTTGTTTTTATGAAGAATTACACCAACACGTCTAAACACACTTCTTGTGATCGAGAACATGTTTGATCTAAGTAGTCGAAATTCTTCACGTTGCGAAGCATATTTTTTAAACTTCTTCAGAGAGTGTTTAAATAAGATTTTTTTGAAAAATGGAAGATCTGAAACCTCTTCATCCTTATGCGTAATCACTTTTGTTTTATATCCTGAATACGCACGAAGTACTGTCATGAACTTTCTTGGGTCTTCATCAAGACCAACCGTTTCTAATTTAAGCTCATTAGCAAATCTCCCCCCAAACATTGCTATATACCTATCGTATTCACTTTGCAGTACAGGATTTTTTGCTAATTTAGCAAAAAATGATTTTCCGTCATTGACCAGCACTGCTGCCCATAACTCAGCGTCACCTTGCATTTTTTCTGACAAATCTTGCAAGTAACCCACCTGTTCTGTTGCTTTACTTTTAAAAATAAAAATTTCTTGTAAGTTGTCTTCTGGATACAACTTTTGCAAAATTCCCAAATACGTCATAACAAAAAAATCATTCTCAAGAGTGATATACCATTTTCGTAATAGATTATTCTGTAAAAAATTAAAAAGATTTTTACATTCTTCCAGAGAAAGGTCACTGAATTTGGTCTTCTTTAAACGTTTAATGTGACGTTGTGTATGATTCTTAAATATTTTTGAAGTGATACTAAATAGAGGTATCTTGAACAAAACTATGATCGGATAGTAAAAGCGGAAGAAGAAATTTGGTCGTATCGTTGTTGCAATCTCCTTTCTAAGGTTGCTAGTAATCATAGTTTCAAAATTTTCCTTGTTTCTTTTGTAACCAGGAACGAATTGAGCCATTCGATACCAGTTATTCATGTTGTAGTACATTCGACCATGAAAGAAACCTAGTAAATTTTCAAATACATATGAATGCTTTTTGAGCGCTGCTACAGGAACACCAGACATGCGTAGAAAATCTATATAGACTTGCTTGTATACAAGTTCTGCAAAAGAAGCAGTTAACGGGAGTACGATACCTGAATAACTTTCAGCAATGTTTGCACTATCATAATATTCCTCTTCGGGCACAGCAATATTCGCAGTGACTGGTCGTGATTGCAAAAGATAGAGCTTTTCACCTAGGTAGCACCATTCGATATCTTGAGGTTTTTTAAAAAAGCTTTCCGCTTTCTTTGCTAGCTTAACAACCTGGTCTAGTTGAGCACTACTAATTGACGGCTCTGACCGTTCACTCTCCTGTAACTTTCCATCTTGCAGGGTCAATACGGGTTTATTCTTGCTTACAGATTTTCTAAGTAGATCACCTTTTTTATTCAAAACATATTCGTCACAAGCCTTACCCTCAACCACATTTTTACACAGGCCGAAGTTTGAATTTACCAAAATTAACCCCTCTCCATTATCTGAAAAAGATACGCCTGAAACATCGCTCGGAATAAACTCCTGAATGATTACAGAACCAGAGAAATCGGCAAAAGAGGATATTACTTTTTTAACTTCCTTTGCCAGATCGTTTCTCTTAATAGCTATTGCTGAATAAAAATGCCCGGCGTACGACTTTTTGTCACCGTCTTCTCCAGCTGCAGATGACCTAACTGCAAAATAACTCGAACCAAGGAGTTCCGTATCAACAGTTTCTAGAATTTTTTCC
>Ga0306872_100304_pt1 | contig 20182 bp, 17 predicted proteins | sample AntRauMeHopE1498_FD_190455 | JGI IMG/M metagenome (GOLD analysis project Ga0306872, IMG submission 190455) | Saline lake microbial communities from Rauer Islands, Antarctica - Metagenome Hop E1 #498 (v2) (version 2) | ecosystem: Environmental > Aquatic > Non-marine Saline and Alkaline > Saline ...
AGTTAGCTTATGGAAGAATCAACATTCAAAAAAACTGAGTTCAAAAAGCCACCGATGATCCCCACCAACTACACCAGTGTCGGGCTGAAACTCGCTGATCCAGAAACGATCCTTGAATGGTCTTGGGGAGAAGTCACCAAGCCAGAGACGATCAACTACCGCACCCAGCGCCCAGAAAAGCATGGACTATTCGACGAGCGAATCTTTGGTCCAGTTGAAGACTACGAATGTAGTTGTAAAAAGTACCGCGGAATCCGCTACAAAGGCATCATTTGTGAAAAGTGTGGAGTTGAAATCACGCGAGCCATCGTACGACGTGACCGAATGGGGCACATCGACCTGTGTGTGCCAGTGTCACACATCTGGTTCTTGCGCGGCGTGCCATCACGCATCGCGATGATCCTTGGGATCACTGCGTCTTCAGTTGAAAAGGTAATTTACTTTGCGGGGTACATCATCACCAGCGTGAGCGAAAGTGACCGAGCACGGATCATGAACGAGCTAGAGACCGAGTACAAGACCAAGCTCAAGACGCTTCAAAACGAAGAGGCACGAGATGCACTCAAGAAGCGAGCAGACGACACCGCCAAAGAAATCAAATCTGTGCAGCAGGGAACTGTGCTTGACGAGGCTACCTTCCACAAATTCTCAATCAAATACAGTACGCTGTTTGAAGCCAAGATTGGTGCTGAGGCAATTTATGAATTATTCAAAAACGTCGACCTAGCCAAGCTGGTAGACGAGATGGAAGAGCGCTACACCAAAGCAGGTGCGATGGAGCGAATCAAGCTCGACAAACGACTGACTCTCGCACGCGGCATGCTTACAGCGGGTGTTCGACCTGAATGGTTGTTCCTAACCCGTATCCCGGTGGTACCGCCAGCGATCCGACCGATGGTGGCACTTGAAGGCGGGCGACATGCCTCATCTGACCTCAACGACCTCTACCGTCGCGTGATCAACCGAAATAACCGACTAAAGAAACTGATCGACATCCAGGCGCCAGACGTGATCCTGCGTAACGAGAAGCGAATCATGCAAGAAGCGGTTGACGCTCTGATCGACAACAGTATCCGTCACGGCGGTGGGGCGTACTCAGCGATGAGTCAAGCACAACGTCGACCGCTCAAGTCTCTGTCTGACTACCTAAAAAGTAAGCAAGGATACTTCCGGCAGAACTTGCTCGGAAAGCGAGTGGACTACTCTGGGCGATCAGTGATCGTGATCGGGCCGGACCTAGCGCTAGACCAATGTGGTCTACCCAAGCACATGGCGCTGGAGCTGTTCCGACCGTTTGTGATTGCACAGCTACTCAAGCAAGAGCTTGCCTACAACATCCGTGGAGCCGGGCGATTGATCGAAGACGGAGTGCCAGAAGTATGGGCGATCCTCGACGATATCGTGCACGCCAAATACGTACTACTCAACCGCGCACCGACCCTTCACCGTCAAGGTATCCAGGCGTTTCGCCCAGTATTGATCGAAGGAAATGCGATTCAGGTTCACCCACTAGTATGTACAGCGTTCAACGCCGACTTCGATGGTGACCAGATGGCGGTGCACGTGCCACTATCAGACGAAGCCCAAATGGAAGCCCGCGAGCTGATTTCAGCCAACAAAAACATCCTCAAGCCAGGTTCAGGTGAGCCAGTGGTATCTGAAGGATTCAAGGATATTGCGCTAGGAGCATTTTGGATGACGCGAGAAATGGCCGGCGCCAAAGGCGAAGGTAAAGCGTTTTCTTCACCAAACGACGCTATCAATGCGTACGACTACGAAGTGATTGATCTGCGAGCAAAAGTAAAAGTGCTGGCAACTGATACCCCAAAGTACGCACAGTACGCTGGAGGAATCTTTGAGACCACAGTTGGGCGATTGCTCTTCAACTCAGTCTTGCCCAGCGATCACGCCTTTGTAAACAAGCAGCTGGGGCAGCGCGATCTCTTCCAAATCATCATCGATCTAATCGATGAGCAAGGAACAGACATCGTGCCCAAGATGGTCGACAAGATCAAAAAGAACGGGTTCAAGTTTGCCACCAAGTCAGGTACAACCTGGGGAATCGATGAAGTGGTTGTACCTAAAGAAAAACCTGCGATTGTAGCAGCAGCCCGAGTGGAAGAATTTGAAGTACTTGGTCACTTTAATGAAGGACTATTATCACGCGATGAGCGACGCCGCCAAGTGACTGCGATCTGGACAAAGGCCAAAGATTCAATTGAAGCCCGAGTGGAAGAGCAACTTGAAGTCGACGGATCAGCCTACACGATGTGGAAATCTGGAGCTCGAGGTTCTATCCGTCAGATCTCACAGATGACTGGTATGAAGGGACTGATCTTGAACACTCGAGGTGAGACGATCGAAGCTCCGGTTATTTCTTCATTCAAGGAAGGACTTTCACCAATGGAATACTTCAACACCACTCACGGATCACGCAAAGGTCTAGCCGATACCGCGCTACAGACCGCCAAGGCTGGATACCTGACACGTCGACTCTTTGTGGTTGCGCAAGACGCCATCATTACAGTTGCTGATTGTAAGACCAAAAACGGAATTGTAATTGGTCGGATCTCAGCTTCTGGAATCGAGATTGCATTCTCAAAAGCCATCAAAGGCCGAATCCTAGCTTCAGACGCAGTTGACGCAAAGGGCGTAGTGATCTTTAAAAAAGGGCACCTTATGACTCGTCGCGATGCGATTGCGGTTGAAGCGACTACCTGCGCCTCAGTTGAAGTACGATCACCAATGACCTGTGCGACTCTACGTGGCGTATGTCAGCAGTGTTACGGAACTGACCTTACCAAGAACGAGCTGGTAGACATCGGAGAAGCCGTGGGAACTATCGCCGCCCAAGCGATTGGAGAGCCAGGTACTCAGCTAACCATGAACACCAAGCACAAGGCTGGTACAGCGACTGCCGAAGGAGACGTAGCGCAGGGTCTACCACGAGTAGAAGAAGTGTTCGAAAAGCGACAACCAAAGATCCCAGCGGTGATCAGTAAGTTTGAAGGTCTCGTGACTGGAATCCGCACTGAAGGACGAGAACGGATCATCGTAGTGACGCCAGACATGACAGCCGAAGGTGCACCAAAGAAAAAAGATGCTGTCGAGTACACTGTCGATTACCGTCGAGTCGAAACTGTCAGCAAGGGCGACACCGTCAAGCGTGGTCAACTCTTGACCGACGGATCAGCGCTCTTGCCAGAATTATTCAAATTTGCTGGGCAAGAAATCACCCAGGATTACATCATTTCTGAGGTAAACAAGATCTACGAGCTGCAAGGTGTGACCATCGCCCGCAAGCACATCGAGCTGATCGTAAAGCAAATGATGTCGCGCAAGAAGATCAACGAGCGCGGAGAATCTAAGTTCACACCAGGCGAAGTGGTTGAAGAATGGGTAATCGAAGAGGAAAACGACAAGCTGCGAGCCGAAGGTAAGGCAATCGCCAAGGGTGACCGATTGATCATGGGGATCACCGAGACATCGCTTACGCGAAAGTCATTCCTATCAGCTGCGTCATTCCAAAACACCACCCGAGTACTGATCAACGCCGCTGTGCGGGGAAGTGAAGACAACCTAGCTGGTCTGATGGAAAACGTTATCATCGGAAAGCTTATCCCAGCGGGATCAGGGTTTGAAGGATCGAAGAAGTACGAAATGATCAAAAATCTACAAGCGCAGCAGGACTAATTGCAAATAAGATAAATAAAAGCCACCGTTTCTGCGGTGGTTTTTGTTTTGGAGTAGGTGGCGCTCAAGGCGATAATGCCATTTTGAATCGGGTCTGGCATCATTCCTGCTGCGCCTAGTCATCGAGGTCGGTCGCTCAGAAAACCCAGACAGCTGATTTGGATACGCCGCAGCGATGTGCTTTAGCGAGGACCCGGATTCAAATCAGCTGTCTGGGTTTTCGTCACAAACTTCCTTTTACTCCCATCACTCGACTATACGCTTCAAAGATACGCTCGCGTGTAATCACACCTGTCTCGACTGCTTCGATCACCGCTGCTACCGAACTACTGGCATACTCTGGCTCGGCAGCAAACATGAGCATGTCTACTCCAGCATTGAGGGCGAGGATCGACGATTCGGCGTAGCTCCAACGATCGCTGATTGCTTGCATCGCGAGGTCGTCGGTTACCACAACTCCGTCATAGCCGATCCGCTCGCGCAAATCACTGATAATTGCGGGCGAGACAGTCGCAGGGAATTCTGGATCAAGTGCTGGTACTAGTACGTGAGCTGTCATCAGTATCTGTACGTTACCGTCTGCGATTAGGTCAGTGAATTGCTGGGTGTGTGCGATATATTCCTCAGTCGTGAGGTCAAGGATCGGTAGGGTAATGTGTGAATCATCGCTGGTGTCGGGGTGGCCGGGGAAGTGTTTGGGGACGGCAGTCAAGCCGTTGTCTTGGTAGCCGCGCACCATGGCATCGGCTAACGGTGCAATCATAGCTGGATCACGAAACACTCGGGGATACATAAACGAATCGGGTAAAACGCTCTTGTCGAGTACTGGCGCATAGTTGGCATTGATCCCAAGTGCTCGCAAGGCTTGCGCTCGGTTAGTCGCGACGCTGTACGCATCGCTAGTGGTGGTGATATCAAACTGCGGAGTTTGTACGTGGTCCGCACCCTTGAGGCGTGATACCACACCGCCTTCTTGATCGATACTGATTAGTAGAGGAATACTGCTGCTGGCTTGCCACGCAGTTGTCCAGCTCAGCACATCAGCTTCAGTTGCAGGCGCTTGCATCACAATCACACTACTCAGCTGTAGGTCTGCCACCCGAGCACTGGTAGTTTCGGTCGGGATATTTGGCCAGTGCCCGATGGCGAACAGCTGCCCAACTTGCTCCGCCAGCGGCACGCTATCGATCGCGGCTAGCTCAGGGGTAGTCGTCTCAATCAGCGGCACATAAGAATTAACAAACTCCGACTCACTAGCAAAAAAAGACAGCCCGATAACACCAAGTCCGACAAGGACAATACTTGAGAAAAATAGTTTTGACATGTTGGATATTGTAGCAATTAATCGCACTTTCGCTCAATCTAACTATTTGGCGTATAATGCTTGCACTATGTCCGACGCGGTACAGCAAATCAAAGATAAACTTAGTATTGTCGATATCATCTCGCCGTATGTTGAGCTGCACAAGGCAGGGAAAAACTACAAAGGCAAGTCGCCCTTTTCGGCTGAGAAAACTCCTTCGTTTTACGTGTCGCCTGACCGTGGGATGTATTACTGCTTTTCCACTAGCCAAGGTGGCGATATGTTTAATTTCATCGAAGCGATGGAAGGGGTTGATTTTAAGGAAGCACTCAAGCAGCTGGCTGAAAAAGCCGGGGTAGAACTCATCAAAGAAGACCCAAAGAAGCGCACACAGCGCGATCGCTGGTACGCGGCGCTCGACGGCGCCACGGCCTTCTACCAATCAGAGCTAGACAAGCAACCAGAAGCCTACGCGTATCTCAAAAATCGTGGCGTCACGGCGCAGACTGTCGCAGCGTGGAAAATCGGCTATGCACCTGGGCCACCGATTGGTGGTTGGCGCGAGGTGAAAGACGCGCTGGTAGCCAAACAGTATACCAACGACGAGCTACTAACTGTTGGCCTGATCAAGCAAGCCGAAGGCGGCAAGGAACCGTTTGATGTGTTTCGTGACCGCATCATGTTCCCAATGAGTGACAGTAGCGGCAAAGTAGTGGCATTCTCGGGGCGGATTTTGCACCCTAACGACAAGGCACCCAAGTATGTGAACTCACCCGAAACACCTTTGTATAAAAAGTCCGATTTACTCTATGGCTACGACAAAGCTAAGACGGGCATCAGGACACTCGGTTTTTCGCTGATTGTCGAAGGGCAGTTTGATGTGGTGATGGCGCACCAGGCTGGATACCACAATACCGTGGCGGTGTCGGGTACGGCGCTGACGTTGCATCATGTGCAATTACTGCAGCGTCTATCGGATAAGGTCGTGTTGGCGCTCGATGCCGATCGCGCGGGAATTGCAGCAATGAAAAAATCAGCCGAGCTGATGCTCGGGCGTGGTATGGACGTCAAAGTAGTTGAGCTACCAGAAGGGCAAGATCCAGCTGACCTGATCCAGGCTGATTTGGATCGGTTTAAAAAACTAGTAGGGAAGTCGGTGACGGTGGTGGACTTTCTGTGTGGAGTATTGCAGCGTGAGTATGCAGACCACCGACAGTGTATGACCGAGGTCAAGCGGCAGGTGTACCCGCTGGCGAACCTTGCTCCCAGTCACACCGAGCAGTACAGCTACGCCAAGATCATCGCCACTAGGCTGGGTGTGCCAGTGGATGTTGTCTGGCGTGATATGGAGCATTTGCAGTCTGAGGTTGAATACCAGTCGAGTAACGCAGAAATTGTACCGTCGTCGCTATTACCATCACTCTCTAGTGACAGTGCTCGATCGACTTATTTATATTTAGAGGTGATCAAAGCTGTTACAAAACCAGAGATCGGCGCGATTGTGCAAGCTCAACTAGAAGCGTACATCCCCAAGCACGATCTCAAGATTACCGACACTGAAATCGCCGAGTTAGGCTTTACGCTCGAAAACCAAATCGAAAAAACCCCTGAGCTAGAGCTGCAATCAGAGATCATTAGCAAGCTCAACTGGCTGCGCAAGAAATTAATCTCGCAGCAGCTGGCAACCCTCAAGGCCGAGCAACAAGCCGCCAGCACAGCTGCCGACACAGACAAAGAAATAAAGCTGGCAGGCAAGGTTGCCGCACTTGCGCGCCTGCAAGGTGAACCCAGTCTTGACCTTGACCTATTCGAGAAAAAGAGCTAGACAATTTGCGGTTTTTCTGTATAGTACTTGTCACATGGCAACCACCAAACAAGCCACAACAAAAAAAGACATCAAGAAAAAAGTGGCCAAAAAAGCCGCTCCCACATCAACCAAACCGGTCACCAAAAAAGCTGTTACACCCAAAGCTTCGACCACCAAAACTCCCAAAGCTGTAGTTAAAGAAAAGAAGAAACCAACCGTAACCGACATCAAAAAAGCCGCTTCACGAAAAGCGGCTAGCGACGCGGTGAAGGAAACCGCAGCCAAAAAAGCTGGTATCAGAAAGCCCGAAGCACCCAAGCCAGTTTTGAACAAAGCTGAGCGGATTTTTGCTGCCAAATCAAAAGACCTGATGCAGCTAGGAAAGGAGCGCGGCTACGTGACCTACGACGAGCTGCTGCGTGCATTCCCAGAGGTAGAAAAAAACATTGAGCAGCTCGATGGCTTGTACGAAAAGTTTGGTATCGCTGGTATCGACGTGTTGCAAAGTGGCGGCATGCTGGGCGATGACCCCAGTACCGAAGTGCTGGCGCGCAAAAACGCCTTCAAGCGCAGCGACAGCGGCTACGATTCGATCCAAATGTACTTGCGTGAAATTGGGCAATATCCACTCCTCAATGCTCATGAAGAAAAAGTATTGGCCAAGCGAATCGAAGAGCAAGACGAAGAAGCTCGCAACTTGCTAGCTCGCGCCAACCTACGCCTGGTGGTATCGATCGCTAAGAAGTATGTCGGTAGGTCACCCGACCTGACGCTGCTTGACCTCATTCAAGAAGGAAACCTTGGGTTGTTTAAGGCGGTAGATAAATTCGACTACACCAAGGGATTCAAATTCTCAACCTACGCCACCTGGTGGATTCGCCAAGCGATCACTCGTGCGCTAGCTGACCAATCGCGCACTATCCGTATCCCGGTACACATGGTCGAAACTATGGCCAAGTACAAGCAGGTATCGAGGCGACTAGCTCAAGACCTCGGTCGCGATCCAATGCCAGAGGAGATCGCCACTGAAATGGGAGTAGAAGTAGAAAAAATCTACCAGATCGAAAAGATTTCCCAAGACACTATCTCGCTCGAGCTGCCAGTAGGCGACGACGACGACCGCTCACGCCTATCAGACTTTATCGCCGACGACCGTATCACTTCACCAGATCAAGAAGTATCACACAGTATCTTGACCGACCAGATCGCCGAGATTCTCGATACGTTGTCAGACAAAGAGCGCAAGATCCTAGAAATGCGCCACGGCCTACTCGACGGCACCTATCATACGCTAGAGGAAGTAGGAAAAGAATTCGGCGTAACGAGGGAGCGTATCCGCCAGATCGAAGCCAAGGCGCTAGAAAAAATCCGCCAGCACGAGAAGGCGAGGCGACTTAAATCGTACTAGTCGTACGATTTACTTTCGGAAGAATCCGAAAGGCCGCGCACTAGAAAAAATCCTAAACCGCAAGGTTCAGGAATTTTTCGTCGGCGGAAGATGGTGAAGATGAGAGTTCCGTGGTCGTAGTAATCATGGTGTGTGCTAGGTGACACCTAGCACACTATATTTAGGCAAAAGTGGGAGCAGCAAAAAGATGGATTCGTCTAGAAGTTCGTTGCTTGCTATACTACCAACATGTCACAATCTCTTACTTCACCCGCATTTACTGCGGCTTACAAGATGCTTAACAAAGAGCAGAAACTGGCGGTCGATACCATCGATGGGCCGGTGATGGTGATCGCTGGGCCGGGGACGGGGAAGACACAGATCCTTACCCTTCGGATTGCGAATATTTTGCTGCAGATTGATACGGCACCTGAGAGTATCATTGCGCTGACCTTTACCGAATCGGGCGCCAAGGCGATGCGCAAGCGATTGCTGGGCTATATCGGTGCGGCGGCGTACCGGGTGGAGATTTCTACCTTTCATGCGTTTGCGCAGCGACTGATCGCGCGCTACCCTGATGCCTATCCGCAGATTGTGGGCGGTCAGCCAGCGACCGATATCGACAAAATCCAGATCATTGAGGCGATCTTGCTTGATAGCTCGCTCAAGACTTTGCGCCCGAGTGGCAATCCGGAATACTACGTAAAACCGCTCATGGGGATGCTTAGCGACCTCAAGCGCGAGTACATCACACCCGACAAGCTCGCCAGCTTGATTGCCGAGCAAGAAAAGGCGCTACTTGAGATCGAGCAATTCCATATTAAGGGCGCGCACAAAGGAAAAGAGCGTGGCGAGTACAAAGACGCGCAAAAATCAATCGAGAAAAACAACGCACTGCTGCAGGTGTATCGGCTGTACGAAGTGTCGCTACGCGATCGGCGGTTGTATGACTTTGACGACATGATCGTCGAGACAGTCGATGCGCTGTCGCAAAATGAAGACATGTTGCGCGACCTGCAAGAGCGCTTTCAATATATTTTGGCCGATGAACATCAAGATGTAAACGGCTCGCAAAATCGTATTTTGGAACTACTGGCCAACTATCACGAGTCGCCAAATATTTTTGTGGTGGGGGACGAGAAGCAGGCGATCTTTCGGTTCCAGGGTGCTTCACTCGAGAACTTTTTGTTTTTTGAAACGCACTTCAAGGGCACGACGGTAATTTCACTAACTGAAAATTATCGTTCTGGGCAAGTGATTCTTGCTGCTAGCCATGATTTGGTCGCGGTTGCAGATGGCCCACTGAGCAAGCTGCGCGTGCCGCTAAACGCTGCGCTGGTCGGCGAATCAGCAGTGACCGTGCGGGAATTTACCCACCAAGCGGTGGAGGATACGTGGTTGGTGGATGTGGTACAAGCGCAGATCGCTGGTGGTACATCACCTGAAGAAATCGCGGTGATTGTGCGTAGCAACCGTGAAGTGGAAGACATCAGTGCGGCCTTGCGCGCGGCTGGCATTACAGCTGCAGCCTCAGCCGAGAGTGATATTTTGCATCACCCGATCACACACACGATTGAGCAGCTGCTGCGCGCAGTGTCGACCTCTGACGAAAAAGCGTTGTTTACCGTACTGCACGGATCGTACTGGGGAGCGTCGCCGACTGATATTGCCAAGGTGTGCGCGGCGCAGAACTACACCCAGAAACTCAGCCAAATTATTGTCTCACCAGATTTGCTTGCTGCTGCTGGTGTGACTGATGTTGAGTCAGTTATTAGGATTGCCGAAGTATTACAAGCTGCTCGCGCAAAAAGCGGTATCGAATCACCACATCAGATCTTGGCACAGCTGCTCGATACTAGTGGCCTCAAAGACTACGTACTGAAAACTGATCCGCATGGATCAGCACGGATTATTCGTCGACTATACGACGAGGTGGAAGAGCTGGTGAAGCGTGATAAAAAAGTATTACTGTCACAAATCACCGAAGTGCTCGCGCAACGGCGGTCGTATAATTTGTCGCTATCAGCACCATTTGTATCGACTGATACCAATGCCGTACAGGTCATGACTGCGCACAAATCAAAAGGACTTGAGTTCATGGTCGTGATTGCTCCACACCTGATCGATTCGATCTGGGGTGGCAAGTCGCGCAGAGAGCTATTCAAAATCCCGCGATCGGTGCCGGTGGCAGCCGACGCAGCTGATGATGAAAAGCGCTTGCTCTATGTGCTGATGACGCGCGCCAAGCAATCGCTGTACCTGAGCTCAAGTGAGCTCAATGCCGACGGCAAACCCTTGAGCGTTTCGAGATTACTTTCAGAGATTGATGAATCTCTACTACGGCAAGTCCCGACCAGCGAGCAGACCAAAGCCTTTGCGCCGCTCGATGCGATCACGGCACCACTGCCAACCAATACCGTCGATGCAGATTTCATTGCGGAGTTATTCAAAGTCCGTGGCTTTTCAGCTACGTCGCTAAATAACTATCTGCGCAGTCCGTGGGAATACTATTTTAAGAACCTGCTGCGCGTACCACAAACCCAACCTGTGCACTTGCTGTTTGGTACGGCGGTCCACGCCGTGCTGCAGCGCGCCACCGCCGCCCACACCAAGAATCAAGCTGCACCGAGTGATCAGCAGTTGATCACGTGGCTAGAGCAATCGCTGGCATCTATGCCACTTAATACTGCCGAGTATACGCAGCTGCACGCCAAAGGGCTGGAGATTATCCTGCCGTACGTCGCAACTATCACAGATCAGCTGCCTGCCAAAACCGAAGAAGAATTCTCAATCTCGGTTGAGCTCCAGACGGGCAATGACCTGATTCCAACTATTCCGCTCAAAGGGAATCTCGACCGACTTGATTTCGATAGCAAAGGTAACTTGCAACAGGTAGTCGACTACAAAACTGGCAAGGCTAAATCTCGCAATGTGATTGAAGGGAATACGCAGTCGTCGGATGGATCGTATAAACGGCAGCTGGTTTTCTACGCGTTGCTACTTGAGCTGTATGACGACGAGCGCTACCAGTGCCGCACTGGGGTATTGTCGTTTGTTGAATCAGCGGCGCTGGGATCGCTGAAAGAAGAAGTGTTTGTGGTGACCAAAGAGGAGGTAGCAGCGCTCAAGGTAGAAATTATCGAAGCAGCTGTCGCCCTCACAAACGGCAGCTGGCTCACACAATCATGTGAGCCAGCGCAGTGCGACTATTGCCACTTGTTGGCCTAGCTGCTAACTAGTTGGGGCTTCGATCGGCTCGACTGGATTCTCAAAGTTACCATCGAGCTGTGCAAATAGATTTTCAATCACGCCTTTGATCACATCGTATGATTCGGCTCCGCTGATGACGGCTTGCTGATTACCAACCTTGATCACGGTGTACGGAGTACCTTGCGCTGCTCCAGCGGCTAGGCCGTCGGCCATGTCGGCGCGCAGGTCATCCATCATGCGGTCGCTGGCGACACAGTCATTAAAGAGCGCCTTGTCGACGCCAGCGGCCACGGCAAATTCTGGCAGCTTGGTGACGTTGGTGAATTCGCTGTCTTGGCGACTATTGAAGATAATGTCAGAGAAGGTCCAAAACGCAGTATTGCCACCGATGTCACCCACACAAAGTGCCGCTTCACTGAGTGACGTGGCATTAGGGTGTAGGTCGACCAGTGGGAATTGTCGGTATACCCATGCTAGCCTTCCAGTTACGCCGTACTCATCAAGCACCTGGTGCATCGTGGTGTGGAATTGTTTACAAAACGGGCAGTCGTAATCAGAATACTCAATCATCACAATCGGCGCATTGGGGTTGCCCAGCACGTAGTCAGATTCCGAAATCGGGCGGATGGTGGTGGCGCTCGCAGGTGCTTGACCTTGGGCGAGTGGCTCAGGTGCGGGGGTTGATCTGCCACTGGTAAAGAAGATCGCCACAGCGATCAAGGCAAATCCGATAACGATTGCCAGTGGGACGGCAGCTGAACTTGTTTGTGATGATTCTGGTTGCATAAAATGTCTACATTACCTGGTTATAAAAATAGTATATCACGCATTTTTGCGTGCTATACTCGCTTGCATGGAACTACTCGACGCAATCATCTTAGGTCTGGTGCAAGGAGTCACCGAGTTTTTGCCGATCTCCTCGACTGGGCACCTGGTGCTGGTGCGTGAGCTACTGTTGATCGAGGGTGTCAACGCATTGGCGTTTGACGCCATTTTGCACTTTGCGACGACCGCGGCGGTGATGATCTATTTCCGCAATGACTTGCTGCGGTTGGTACAGGTCGCAATGCGGCGCCTAGGGCGCCTGCCAGTAGACGAACGTGACATGACGCTGCTATATGCGCTCATGATCGGTACGGTACCGGCGGTAGTGGCGGGAGTGCTGCTCGAGCCATACATCGTCAGCAATCTGCACAATGCCACCTTTGTGGCTGCGACGCTATTTTGTGCTTCACTTTTCTTTTTGTACGCCGAGTGGCGCTACTCGGTCTCACCACCACGCGGCAAGCTCACCCTCAAGCGCGGATTGCAGGTAGGGTTATTCCAGATGCTCGCGCTCTTGCCGGGCATGTCGCGCTCGGGCGCGACGATCGCGGGCGGGATGCTGGTTGGTATGACTCGCATCGAGGCTACCAAGTTCTCATTTCTACTTGCCATCCCAATCACCCTAGGGGTCGGGATCAAGAAAACCCTCGACCTGATGCAAACCGAAGGGGAAGTAGAGTGGGCACTGATCGCTATCGGGGCGACGGTGTCGTTTGTAACGGCACTAGTGGTAATCCACTTTTTCCTAGCGTTTATCCGCAAGTACACCCTCTGGCCTTTTATTTGGTACGGCATTATCCTAGCTGGGTTTGTCGGCTACGTAGCCCTGATTACCCAAGGCTAAGGTTGATTATTTCCAGAAAGTATGTATAATATTACCACTACCCAGCATAGGGTAGGGAAAAAAATGAGGACGAGCAAATGCACCCTGTATATTTAATCTATGTCGCTCTTGGATGGATCATTGCTACCATTGGACATCTTGCGCTGACTTTCCTTTCATAAACAAAACCGCCGCGCATTCCTCTGGATTGCGCGGCGTTCTTATTTTATATTTTGGTTTCTGTCTAAAAAAGGAAACTATGTGTCATCGCACTCTCATCGGGCTGCTCCCAATGAGCGATGTCTAGCGGGATTTCTTTTTTGCGGTGGCCGTCTTTGAATTTGACGTGGCCGTGCTTGCGGGCGTATTCGAAAATATCTTTGGTGACCTTTACGTCTTGCTCGCAGTATTTCATGATTTCTTTCACCTTGCCCTCGCGCCACCAGCGCACAGCTTGTAGCCCGTCGGCCGACTTTTTGGCCCCGAGGGTGGCTTGGGCAATACTATCGAGGCGTAACCTTCGCCCGAGTGAAGCTTTGATATCCTCGAGCAGATCGATACTTTTGATCGTAGTCAGATCACCCGGGTAGTATTTATTAAGCAGGGGAATGTCGAAGTGGTTGGAGTTGTAGCCCACCAGTGCGTCAGCTTTTTCGATAATTGGCCACAGCTCATCGAGGTTATCGATCGACACGGTAGTGTATTTTTCGGTGCCGTAATCATAGACCGTACCGACCGAAATATCCAAAGCCGTCGGATCGCTCGATCCAACTTCCTGAAAAATATTTTGCGTTTCGAGGTCAAAGACAACGTAGCGCATACTAGTTGTTGGGTCTTAGATCAGTACACCATTCAATTCCTCTGCATTCGTAGACTGACGGACTGATTCTGATTGTTTTTGGACTACCAATACATGTGCAATCTTCGATCGCGAGCGGCGCCAAGGTCTCGGGATGATTTACCTGTATTTCATATGAATGCACAAATGGAAGTGATGGTGAATTAAACACACCAATAATGAGGAGTAGTGCGATACTAATTACTAGAAATGCAATTATTACGGGTTTCATATTACGATTGACTTAAACTAGCAATTATCTCTGACAGTGTACCACTGAAATCTTTGCCAGATTCTAGGTGCTTCATGGTGTAGGTGCTTGACGATACTTCGTCCTCGCCGAGGGTAATGATGTAGGAGACGTTTGCGTTGGCGGCTGTAGTTATTTTCTTGCCGATTTTGCGCTCGGTGGTGTCGACGCTGCACGACAAGCCCGTCTCGCGGATTTGCTGTGCCAGCTGCATGGCAGGTAGATGTTCAGCTGTAGACACAGGCAGGACGGCAACTACTGGGGCGGTGTGGGTGACGTTATCGGGCAGCAAGTCGTGCGTCTCGAGGAAATCACGCATTGTTACATCACCAAACCCAAACCCAATCCCACTGATCGGCTCGCCACCAAACAGACTGGTGAGATTGTCGTAGCGGCCGCCGCCAAGTAGCGAGCGGTTGTTGTCGGGGTGGGTGTCTTTGATTTCAAAGATTGTACCAGTGTAGTAATCAAAGCCACGCGCCAGTGATCGATCGATGCGGACATTGGTGATTCCGAGGTCGCGCAGGGTTGCGACCACTTGATTATCGCCAGCATCGGGCGACTCGATCATGGTTTTGATTTCTTGTGCCAGGGATTCGTCCTTGGTGATGTTGGTCAGGGCAACCAAATATTCATCAGCGCTGATCTTGTCTTTGCGATCGTTGAGCCTAGTAATTTCGGTCACCGTGTCGGCACTACTGATCCCCAGCGCGCTGTAGGCGTGGTTCATAGTGGCGCGGTTGTTGATCAGAATCTCGAACATATCCGGCGTCGCGCCAAAGTCTAGGAAGATTTGGTGAGCCAGCTGGATGATCTCGACGTCGCTCATCAGGCTGCTAGCGCCAAACATATCTACGTTGAGCTGCCAGTGCTCGCGCAAGCGACCGCGCTGCGCGCGCTCGTAGCGAAACAGGTTGGGGATCGAGTACCAGCGCGCTGGCCAGGCCAGCTCGCGCGCTTTACCAGCGATCATGCGGGCAACGGTCGGGGTCATCTCTGGGCGCAAGGTCACCTCGCGGTCACCGCGGTCGGTAAAAGTGTAGGTTTGGTCATTGACCATCTCGGAATTCTCAGCCCCTTTGGCTTTGTACAGGGCAGACGGCTCAAGGACTGATGCATCGTACCGCTCGTAGCCAAACCGCTGCGCCGTCTCGCTCCAAGTATCAAATATGTATTGCTGCACCGCCATAGAAGCGGGGTAAAAATCACGGACGCCTTTGTACGGCTGGGTCGATAGTGGTTCATTCATATTGGGTTGATTGTACGGGAAGATTACAGGGTGGGCAACTTACACTAGTGCTGTTCGTCTGCATCTACGTGCAGAGTCTGCAGCCTGGCATCCATGGCTTTTTGAATAATTGCCTGCAGCCCGCGTGGGTCGGGCAGGCCGGTGGAATTAAAGTTACTTTCGTGGGCGCCGGCGGTCTGGGCTTTGAGGCTGCCGAAATTGAGTAGGGTGGCAATAATCCCTGTGACCTTAAATTCGATATCTTGCATCCGTTCTAGCCTGAATACACTGACGTTGCGACTAAAGAAATGCACTTGATCAACCAAAATAATCCGCCTGTCGGTCACCACCCACAAATCCAGATAGTAGTGCGTCCAGATCGCAAACCCACCCAAGAGCGATAACAGCAACCACGCACACACAAAGAACACCACAATATTGGCGTACGCAAAAATATTAAATCCAATCACATCAAACGCGCTAGGGAACAGCGCTAGCCCAGTCAGCACCGCAAACGGCAGCAAGATCAACATAAAGGTGCCAAACAATTCCGCCATAATCACAAACCAGTGTTTGCGCACGGTCGCAAGCACGACTTCGCTTGGCTCCAGTTTTATTTTTTCAAATAACATATATTAAATAGTCAGCGCGAGTATGCTCATAATAGCAACCAGCGGCAGGGTCGTGCCCAAATACGCTACACCGGTGATCCAGTTGACCCGCGCATCAGTGCCGTATTGCTGCCAGTGATAGTACAAAATCGCGGTAAAGACAATGTAGATCGCCATGATCCCATAAAAGACAAACAGCACGCCGTCATCAAGTGAAGGTAGGGTATTGATCGGCGGGGTAAATTGTACTGTGCTGGGTGGCATGGGTTTATTGTACTACAAGGATCGAGTAGCGTTCGACCTGATACTGGTCTAGGTGGGTGGTAGCGACAAAATTATGCTGGTCGGCAATCGCTTTGATCGCGGCTGACTGCTCGGGCTCGTGTTCGATCCACAGTTGGCCAGTGGGTGTCAGATACTGACTCGCGCTGGCAATAATTTGTTCAATGACATCCAGTCCACCCACACCACCATAGAGCGCCAGGTGCGGTTCGTGCGTTTTGACGGATTCTGTCGCGCGGTCGAGCGCTGGGTCGATGTACGGTGGATTGGATAGAATAAAGTCATAACAGTTTTCGGTCGGAATCCCTGCAAATAAATTACTATGGTAGACGTGAGTAGATGAAGTAGGACAGTTGGTGGCGATATTTTTGTCGATAGTCGGCAGCAAACGGGCATCAATTTCACCAAAATCAACATTCGCTCGAGATAAGGCTTTTGCCACCGCCACCCCGATACAACCACTCCCAGCACAGAGATCAAGGGCGCAGATTGGTTCACTTGGCAGTCCGGCGAGGGTCGACTGCAGCTTGGAACGTTCCTGCATCGCCTTGATCGCCAGGTCAGCCCAATATTCCGTCTCCACTCGTGGTACCAGCGGATGATGGTCGAGGTAGATGGTGCAATCCAGAAACGGCACATGTCCGATCAGGTACCCAAGGGGAGTCCCGAGCGCCAGCGCTTTACAGTCGGTAAAAAACTCGTCGGTTTTCACGCCGTCGTATTTTTCTTCAAGTAAAAATTGCTCGTTTGTTTTCATTGTTATTTTTTATATTGATCGTGATTGCCAATGAGGAATAATCGGACAGTTTCTTCATCGATGTATTCAAATATAACCCGATGTGAATACGTCACTGAAAAACTGTACTGTCCTGACAGATTGCCTTTTAATTTGTGGACGCGCAAGCGCTCGTGGTTGGATGGGTCTCTAAATAGCTCAATTTCTTCTAAAGCATCGGTGATGACGTCAACGGACAGTTTCTTTAGTTGTCGTATAAACGTCGGCTGGTACCCGACGGTGAGTTTAGTCAATTTGCTGCATTAATTCTTTCAAGTCGCCGTACATGGTAGGTTCTTTTGAAATACGAAGAATGTCAGCGACTAGCTTGTCTTCACGGTACTTTTTCAGCGCTTGACGGATGACCCCAGCCTTACTCAAGCCACTTTCAGCCGCGTGTTTAATCACAAATTGTTCCAGTTCAGGGGTGAGGGGGACAGAGAGGGTAGACATAATGTATGAATATGTAATATGTTTTTATCATACTAAATTCTAATACTTCTGCTATTGACTATATATATATATATTGTGCTATTTTATTGACGGTTTCAGGAGATACAATCCTGTACTGCACCTTGAAAATCAAAGCTAGAATCGAGAAAGGAGAACACATGCCTTGTCCCGAAAATGACAAAGCGATTGGCGAAGTCACCGGTTTTCTGGAAGTTCCAGAGGGTGAATTAGCCTTTGTTGAGACCGAGGTCTACGGCCCAGTCAGTATTCTGCTCAATGCAGAACATTGGCGTGGTGGTAGTGCTCCGCAAAAAGGCGAGATGGTCGTGATCATGGGCTTGTCCAAACATCGCAAAGGCTGGCGCGCACTTGAAGCGCGCAAGTTTACGCTTGAGGATGAGTCTTCAGAATACTAGAACCGAGAAACCAGAAAGGAGAATCACATGCAGGTGACTGTAAGTGAAAAGATGAAAGAATGGGTCGCTGGCTACATTCGTTCTCACCGCAAGGAAGGAACGATCAGTGTTCACGTCGTCTACTCAAAGTTCAATGAGGACTTTCGAGCGACGTTCAAAGCTGACCCACAAGTTGCTATTCGGTTGATGGAAGCTTCTGGCTTCCTCAAAGGTTGTCCGTCGAAAGGCGGCTACAGCATTTGGCTGACCGAAGATGCTGGCAAAGGCAAGGGTCGTCCGTATCGCTCGCGTACTTCGCGGGTCAACGGCGCTGCTGCAAGTGCTACAACAGAAACCAAATCGGCTATGCCGATTGAAGAGAAGCAAGAGACTGGAGAAATCGAGATGAAGACCAATATCAAGACAAAGGATGATATTTCTATCGAACCTCACTACGCGTTCGAGAAGATCCCTCACCCGAAGACCGGCCAGATTGACGTGCTGGAGCTCATCCGGCATATCATGAAGCAGTTTGATGAGTCGCTTCCGAACAAGCCTGACATGGATGGTGGTTACTCCGTTATCAAGATGCAGATCTATGACGCTCTTGGCAACGCTAGTATCCCGTCTGGTTCTCGGCCTGAGCTGAGCCGCATTATGCAGGAAATGGGACTTATCAAGTGCTACGGGAAGTCTCAGTGGGGCGTGCTTCACAACAAGGCTGCCAACTACTTCGTCACCGCTCGCTCCTACCTTGTTGCCAAGGAGGCAACGATGGAGCGTCGCAAGCGCAATCAGAAGATTGCTCGCCTTGAAAACAAGGTGAAGAAGCTTGAGGTGCCGACGGCAGAAGTCAGCGCAGATACGACTCAGTCTGCTGAGATCAGCTCTGATTTCAGCGAAAGCGAAGTGCTGGATCTGATCGCCGAGGTCGAGGATTTGACCAAGGCGCTTGAGACTGTCAAGCAGCAGGTGGTCGAGCTCCAGACGCAGTGCGACAAGCTCACGGCTGAGCGTGACAAGCTGGCGGACGAGATTGCTACGCGGCCATCGTCCACCGACGCAGTCAAGCTGATGATGGAAGAGCGCTTGGTAAAAGCCAGGATGGCTCGTTCTGCTTGATCCAAATCTAGCTTTGAAATAATTCAAAAGGGCGGGAAAATTTATTTCCCCGCCCTTTTTCTATTATATGGATCGGGTGTATACCGTCACCATAACCTATGCTACTATTTTTACATGAACACAATATTACAAACTGTATTGTCTGAGGTTGAGCGATTGCCCGAGAACGAGCAAGAAGCTTTGGCGAGTCAAATCGAAGAACTGATTATTGCACGGCGCATCGCTGCCGCCGAGGCTGATATTGCTGCGGGCAAGACAACCCTGATCGCCACTGCGTTCGCGACCATAACCTCCAATTTGACTGCAAAATATGGCAACCGTTCATCTACCTGATTCTGTCTTGAATGAAATCGAGGCTGGTTTCGGTATTTTGTCAGAGGTGTATACTACCTACATATGTCTACTCCAATGCTCGCCATCAAGAACCTCACCAAGACCTATGGTAAGGGCAAAGACGCGAAAACTGCTGTGCACGACTTGTCGCTGACGGTCGAGCGTGGGGCGTTTTATGGCTTGCTTGGTCCCAACGGCGCGGGGAAGTCTACTGTCATCCACTGTATTACTGGGATCGCGCAGCCGACCAAGGGCACTATCACGGTCGATGGAATTGATGTGGTGGCGGATTATCGCGCCGCACGCAGCAAGGTCGGCCTGTCACCGCAGGAGTTCAACGTCGATATTTTCTCGACACCTGTGCAATTGATGGATTATATGGGAGGGTATTACCAGATTCCCAAGGCGCTGCGGCACGAGCGGATCGAGCAGCTGATCGAGAGGTTTGATTTGCAAGAGCACCGTGATGTGAAGTTTCAGAAGTTATCTGGTGGCCTCAAACGTCGCGCAATGCTCGGGCGCGCACTGGTGCACACGCCCGACCTACTGATCCTCGACGAGCCGACTGCGGGTGTGGACGTCGAGCAGCGCAAAGACCTGTGGGCGTATTTGAAAGAAATGAATGAGCGTGGCAAGACAATTATTCTCACCTCTCATTACCTAGAAGAAATCGAATACCTCTGCAAAGACATTGCGATTATTAATCATGGCCAGATTGTAGCGCAAGGCACCAAAGAGTCATTTATGAAAAGTGGTAAGTCAGTAGAGCAAGCGTACTTGGAAGTTATTCGTAATGATGACAAAAAATAGTATGAATACCATCGGACTCTACACCATGTTTCGCCGT
>Ga0306872_100305_pt1 | contig 20077 bp, 20 predicted proteins | sample AntRauMeHopE1498_FD_190455 | JGI IMG/M metagenome (GOLD analysis project Ga0306872, IMG submission 190455) | Saline lake microbial communities from Rauer Islands, Antarctica - Metagenome Hop E1 #498 (v2) (version 2) | ecosystem: Environmental > Aquatic > Non-marine Saline and Alkaline > Saline ...
GGTTCCATCCAATTATTGGTGGGACCGGCGTCCTGCTCGCTTTCCGAGCAAATAAAGGTGCGCTCTTCAACGCGAGCAACATCTCTCGGGTCGGTGCGAGCCAGATAGCTCTCGGGTCTTAGCTCTGGATTGAGCTTTATAAAAGTGCCGTTGCGCACCAGCAGGTGGTTTATTGACTCCAGCTCATTGGCTGAGCCATCGCACCAATGGACGCTATCGGGCTTCGTCAGAGAAGCTACTTCCCCAACCCAGTTCTTCAATTCAACTAAGGACATCATTGTCTCCGTTCTCCATGAACGCTACAGGGTGGCTAACCCCTGAAATGCATTGCAACTAGATTTCTCTATGGATTGATTTCATTCGAATATATGCGTCAACAGCTTCAGGTCCGTATTCCATTCCCAGACCGCTGTCTTTCCATCCACCAAATGGCGCCGCTAGGTTAGAGCCATAGAAATTGATACCAATGTTCCCAGTTTCAATTCGCTTGGCAAGTTGCTCTGCGTGATCTGGGTCGCTGGTAAATATTGAACCGCCAAGCCCATAGGCCGAGTCATTCGCAATCCGAACTGCGTCATCCTCATCCCGATAAGGAATAACGACCAATACCGGACCAAAGATCTCTTCTTGGGCGATTCTCATGCTGTTGTCGACATCGGCGAAAACCGTCGGTTTCACATAGAAACCACGGTCGAGACCTTCTGGCATGCCTTCGCCTCCGACCGCAACCCTCGCGCCCTCAGATATGCCGATGCGAATGTAGTCGGCAACTCGGTCGCGCTGAGACCTAGATGCAGAAGGGCCATAAACGGTCTGCAAATCGAGCGGGTCACCAATGGGACTCTGCTTAACCCTCTCTGCTATCGCTTCGACTACGTCATCATAAAGAGAGCTTGGGGCCAGGATTCGAGTTGAGTTATAACAGGTCTGTCCAGTATTTCTCAAACAGGTTCGGTTCACAAGTTTGGCGAACTCTTCGACACTGGCGTCGGGCAAAATGATGCTGGCCGATTTGCCACCAAGTTCCAGAGTCACTGGGCGCAACATCGTTGCGCACTGCGCGGCAATGATTTTTCCAGCAGCCGTTGAGCCCGTGAATCCAACCTTGGCTATGGTTGGGTGAGCCACCATTAGACCACCAGCCTCCCTGCCCCCAGTCACCAGATTTATTACCCCCGCCGGGATTCCAGCGGCAACAGCCGCCTCAATCAAAATCCGCATGTCCAGCGGGGTCTCGGAGGCGGGCTTGATAATCACAGTGCAGCCGGCAATCAAGGCTGGGGCTAACTTGACCATTACCAATGTCAGTGGGAAGTTCCAAGGCGCAATGAGCAGAGCTACCCCTCTGGGTTCTCTATGAACTTGGGTGTAACGATTCGGCGAACCCGCAAAAGGGCGCTTATCGTCTTGGTCAACATAGTCGGCAAGTGATGCGTAGTAGCGCAAAATTCCAGCCGAATGGTTCGCAGCGCTAGAGGACTCAGAAATAGGGGTTCCGTTTTCGCTGGTAATTACTAAGCCCATGTGATCTGCGCGAGCGAAGAGTTCATCAGCAAATCGAAGCAGGTATTCCGCACGCTTAGCTGCCCCAATTCGGCTCCAAGTTCCTGAGTCAAATGCTGCCTTCGCCGCAACTACAGCTTTTTCAACATCGGCCTGGTTGGCATCGGGGACCTGGCCCCAGACTTCTTCGGTTGCAGGGTTTGTTACTTCAATTCTGCTTTGAGAATCAGAGCGCACCCAAGCACCACCAATGAAGTGGTCATCGTGGATTGATTGAAGCGTCATTACTAGACCCTAAATTACATCGAGTTTTAGAAGCGCTATTGAACGGGCTAGTTCGGCGCTGGCTAGGGCTCTGCCGGATTCAGTTATGAGTTCCGGATAGGTGGTTTCTTCAAGTTGAATTCGATACTGGCTCGGAGTTTTACTAAACCAACCACTGGCCAGTGCGATGCCGGCAGGAGTGAAGCGCCAGAGTCGATCAGCGTCTCGCACGAGTGAGTCTTCAATTGAATAGGATTCCATTCGAGTGTCGTGGCCGTCAATGATATCGGTCACTTTCCTTATGAAAGCATCTTCGTAACCAAGACCCGGCAAAACCTCACGGGCGATATTGCACCCCTCCACTTCATGTAGCCGGCGGATGTCGCTCTTGCGCCAATCTCCCTGAAAGCCCTCGCTGAAAATCTTTGATTCGTCGCAGCGCGACCAACCAGTATCGTGCAACAAAATGGCAGTTCGAACTACTAGGGCATCAGCCTCTGGGTGATCGTCTAGTAAAAACTCTGCGAATGCGAAGGAGAGCGGGGTGTGGATGTCGTTACCCCTCACTCGCAAGGGCGCCTCAACCGCTCTCCACAAGGCATCAAGATTCGACCATTTACCCTTTGGGTCCTTTCCGCCGGCCATCGTGTCGACGGTTTCTAGTGTGTGGTTCATTTCCACTCCTTATTTGCTAGATTCTTCAGGAACTAATTAGTGTTTTTAGCGGAACCGATGAGTCTTCAGCCGCTCCGGGATCGATGTTTGAGCCAGCTGTCAGGCACCTGCGGACCGCCATGAAATCGGAAACATGGTTAACAGCATCGATTGCTAAAAGTTGGCCACTTTTGTAATACAAGAGTGAGAAAGTATCTTCATCTGGATTACCCCGAAGCACTGTTCGGTCAAAGCCTGCAGACAACCCAGCTATCTGCAGCTTGATGTCGGCCTGGTCGCTCCAGAACCAAGGCAGTGCGCCATAAGGCTCTTTGATGTTCATTAGAGTTCTGGCAGCAACTTTGGCCTGGTCAACCGCGTTCTGCACTGATTCCAACCGAACTAGCCCTTTTAGGCCAGAAGGGTTGGGAAGCATTACCGCGTCACCCGCGGCGACCACCATCGCATTGGAGGTCTGAGCAAATTCATCGACCAAGATGGAGCCGTTGTGGAGTTCTAGCCCCAACATGTTTGCCACTTCAGTTCGGGCAATAACCCCGATACCAATCATCACAATGTCAGCAGCAACCTCGGTACCATCTTCCAGCCTCACTGCAGAAACCTTGCCATCTTGACCAATAAATTCTGAGATTCTGGCGTCGAGCACAATCTTGGCGCCACGGCGCTCATGCATGTTTTTGAAGTACTCGCTTGTGATTGGACTGACCGCCCTCGCCAGCATGCGATTCGCACCTTCGAGTACAGTCACTTTTTTGCCCGATTTGGTGGCGACGGCCGCAACCTCCAGACCTATAAAGCCGCCTCCTACCACCACCACACTCCTGGCTTTACCCCAGCGACTTTTTAAGTCTTGGGCATCGGCTAAGGATCGAAGGTAGAGCACGCCATCGAGTTTTGAGCCCAGAATCTCTAATTTTCGAGGTGTTGAACCTGGGGCGAGAGCCATTTTTTCAAACCCAACGACTTTGCCGGATCCTGTAGTAGCAGTGCCGCCCTGCCCGCTAATCGAAACATCGACTACGGCATCATTCAGAACCAGGTTGATGTTATTGTCCTGATAAAATTTTTCATTGCGAAACAGCAGGCTGACTTCATCCGCTTCACCAAATAAAAAAGCCTTTGATAATGGCGGTCTTTGGTAAGGGGCGGTTATTTCATCACCGACCATGGTGATCTGATCCTGATAGCCAAATTCTCTCAGGCTGTCGGCAATTTGCAGGCCGGCCTGACCGGCACCAATAATGAGAATCCCCTTGGTGCTCATTAGATCTGCTTTGGCGCAATCACAACGTGCAGGCCGTCGAGCTCAGCACTCATTTTGATCTGGCAGCTAAGTCTTGAATTAGGCTGGCGCTCACTCGCCGCACCGTCGAGCATATCGTCCTCAAGATCACTTGGGCCACCGACTAGGCCAGTGAAATCGTCAGCGACAAAAACGTGGCAGGTGGCGCAAGCGCAAGACCCACCACACTCAGCAACAATGCCCTTGACGCCGTTTTTCACTGCTGTCTGCATCACCGAATCGCCATCTCGTGCTTCCAACGTGGTCTCGGTGCCATCTGGCGAGGTGTATCTGACGAATAGCATTTTGTCTCCTGTTATTTTCTTCTCGGCTACTAAATAAACTGCTTGCCACCATCGACAACAATGGTTTGGCCGGTTATGTAATCGGATTGTATTGAAGCTAGGAACATGGCTGCTCCAAGAATATCCTGTGGCTGGCTGGCTCGCCGCAAAGCGCCACGCTCGATGCCGTAAGTCTCGGCATCATCCATCAAAGACAAACTTGCATCGGTCAGTGTGAACCCCGGAGCAATCGCATTTACCCTGACCCCTGAAGTTCCTACCTCTTTGGCCATCACCCTTGTGATACCGATTAGCGCAGCCTTTGAGGCGACATAGTGCATCCAAAGCGGTGAGCCACTGAAAACCGTTGCCGAGGCGATGTTCACGATGCTGCCACCAGGTTGGGTCATTATCGGGTAGACAGAAGAAGAGGCATTCCATGCCCCCTTAACATTCACATTCATAACCCGATCCCACTCGGCTGAGTCGATATCGGTGAACTTGGTGCGCCTGAGTGTGGCGTAGATTGCGGCGTTATTTACCAGCACGTCTATGCGACCAAAACTATCGATTGTCGCTTTGGCCATGGCATCTGTGGATTCGCGGCTGGTGACATCGACGTGCACCGCAGCTGCTTGGCCACCAGCTGCCTTTATGAGCTCAACGGTTTCGGTAGCGCCCACGATTTCCAAGTCGGCTACCAATATTTTTGCCCCGGCATTTGCAAACCCCAAAGCAAATTCTCGCCCGAGGCCGCCGGCGGCCCCTGTGATAACTACAACTTTGTTCACTAACTCAAACCCAGATATCATTTTGAATCCTTTGGTCGGTAAGTTTTTGCAATCTGCGGCCCCTGATCAATGCACGCAAGGGAAACTAAGAGACGGCTCATAGCCTTTCCGGCGTCGGTAAATAGCTCTTCGTAAGCCCTTGACGCGCAGAGCCTGAGTGCCTGCTCATCATTCAATCCAAACCAATTCTTCACAACCTTAATGCCGTGAGGGGTGACGCGCCAGATTTTATCCGCGTCTTTTACCACCGAGTCATTCACGCTGATGGGGACTTTTCGAGAATCGTGGCCATCGATGATGGCGCAGATCTGCTCAATATCGCTTGCCGGTAACCCGACCTCGGTGAGGATTTTACGGGCAATTTTCGCTCCTTCTTTTTCGTGCTGAATTACAAGGTGAGCCCTAGAACCATCCCGATCCGGGGCTATGGCCTCGAGGTTCTCGCGCTCATCAACCATCGACCAGCCGATGTCGTGAATCAGGATTGCAGGTAAAACGATGTTTGCGTTGGCTTCTGGAATTTGCGACAGTAAGGCCTGAGCGATCCCGTAAGCATAAAGACAGTGAGCATCGTTGTCCCTGGTGGTCAATAAATCTTTGGCAAGTTCCCAAATAAGAGCATCTCGCTTAGTGAGCGAAGCAAGCCCGGGCACCGTTTCGTAAGCTGGTATCTTGTCCGTTACGTCACGGCCCAGGTAGTTAATCACCTCGCGAGATGCTCTCATTTGAATGAACCTTCTTCTTAGTTATTGACTACTAGTCTCAACCAATAATTTCGACCGTGCCGTTGGATCCGTCAACTCTTAGCAGCATTCCCGTTTTGATTTTGGTGGATGCCGAGCCGGTTCCCGTAACCGCTGGTAGACCGTATTCGCGACACACAATAGCCGCGTGGCTCATCATGCCTCCGATATCAGTGACGGTGGCCTTTATCTTGCCAAACACTGGGCCCCAAGACGGAGCAGTCACTGGTGCGACCAGAATTTCATCTTGTTCGAGCTGGTCTAACTGATCTGCAGCAGTGATAATACGGGCGTAGCCTTCAACAACACCGGCAGATGCCGCCATTCCCCTGAGCTGATTTGGGTCACCCTCATCGGCGCCTAGCCATTGTGAGACCTGGTCGGTCGTGATGCCCCAGAGCATCACGGTGAAGGGCTCATTAATTTCAGCCGGTGGAGTGTTGAAGGCCGGTGCTGGTCTCGCTGTTGAAAGAGCATCCACAATCTTGCGCCGTCTTTCAATCTCCTCTGGCCAGTAGCTAGGGGCGATGCAGTCTGCTCCCACGCCCCAGCCGGTGGCTAGGTCAAAAAGCACCGGACGAACCTCATCGCGAGTTAGGTACAACATGTCATCTGGTTCATTCCAGAAGCCGTAGCTGTGCAATAGGCGGGACAATTGACGAACCTTGCGCCAGAAAACACCCATAGTCCAGTGTTCAATGTAGAAATTGTGATCCTCAACGTATGGATAGACCGTTCGAGCAAGACCGAGCTTTCCCTGGAAGGCCGCTAAGGTCTCGCCTGAAAGCAACTCGGAATACTCATCAACGATGCGATCACGCTCAACAATTAGCGCATCCTTTGGTCGGTGAAGTTTTTCACCAGCGGCGGCGCGCTTCACATAATCCTGAACGTAACCCATTGGAAGATCCAGGTGGTCCCTCCAGTAAACGTCAGATCCGTAGAAGCCATTGCCCGAGGTGTAGTTGAACCAAGGGTTCTGAGCATTAGTCCACGCGGTGGACCACTCCCTACCCTTTTCCGACTGGCTCAAAACGCTAAGAATCTTCTCAGCACCATCGTTTTGGGCAAATACCTCAGCCAACCCGAGGTTGGCAGCTAGCATCGCCAAGGTCTTGAGCTCGTCGTCTGGCCTGAACAGTACCGAATCCACACCAGTAACCATTTTGGCGACCGCTAGGTCTGGGATGTTTGGGAATGACTCTTTGCAGAAGGTGAAAAAGTCTAGGTAGGCTACGTACCCTAGGTTTAGGAACTCAAAGTGGTACTCCCAGTTTTGATAAGCAAGCTGAATCAAACGATCGTAGTCGGCCATCATCTTTGCGGTTGGATCAATGCCCGCACCGCTTTCGATGTCTGCCCAAGGGACCATGTCAGGCAGGGCATGAAACTCGATTGAGTCCATCTCCTCGATGGTGGCGTGGACTTTCTTCTTCCAGTTTTCTAGAAGACTGTCCCAGTTCTGAAAATAGTGACCGGCGCGCTGCAAGAAATGCGGGACCCGGTCTGCAATTAGCTCCGGAGCGACACCAACTGGGCTCATGTAGCAAAAGCCGTTGTGGATTCTGAATTCGATTCCATTAGCGGGGGGCACCAGGTAGTGCCGAGTGTTGTAGGCGCCGAGGCAGCGAACTGCAAACTCAACACCGACGGTTTCAAAAGGCTTAAAGACATTTGGCCAGTGCTGACTATCGCAGAACCAGAACTTGGCATCCTCTTTTTCGCGCAGATTATCTCGGAAAACTAGGTTATAAGGGTAAAGCTCCTGCCAACCCTCGGCTCCAGCCGGGGCATGCAGGTCATACGGTGAATCGAAGCTTTTCTTCGCCAATTTGGTGCTCACTTTCTTGGTTGCTCATCGTTGAGGGAATCAGAATTGTGATGCTTATCTAGTTGTTATTTTTCAGAGCTCTTTAAGCGACCAACCATCTGAGCCATTAGCGAGTTGGTGATCGACTCGATTCCAGAACCCAGCGAGGTAACTTTCACCTCAGACGGTTTCTGCGACCAAACGGTTTCGGGACGAGACTGCAAAAGCAGCACGTTCTGACCGGCTGGAAGATCTGCATCGATGGCCCACTCGATGTCTTGGACGCTGCCGTAATGCTTTTCGGCAACCTTGGCTAATTTGGCCACTAAGGTCAGCTCATCATCACTTAGTGAGGGCTGATTGCGGCGCATTTCATCTACCTCGCGGCGCACGATGCCTCCGTTACCGTCCGGAATTAGCTCCTCATGCTTATCGCTGATGATGCGCTTGACCGGGTGTAACATGACCTTGTCGATGACGAAGTTATCTGGGGTAACTTCACCCGAGACCACTAGTTCACCTAGACCCCAGCTCGAATCAATCACTATCTTGGACCTATCTCCGTTGGTCGGATCGATTGTCATCGCAACCCCGGCAGTTCTTGCGTTCACCATCTTCTGCACCGCTACCGCCATAGACAAACCCTCTTCGGCAATGTTGTTGGCTAGTCGATAGGTCATGGCTCTTGAGGTGTAAAGACTCGCCCAGCATTCGCGAATTTTGTGCATCACATTATCCCGGCCAATAATCCAAAGATAGGTGTCCTGCTGTCCGGCAAAAGAAGCATCCGGCAAGTCCTCCGCGGTTGCACTCGAGCGAACTGCAACTGGGACTTCCCCGCCGCAAAGCTCCATTAAAGAGTCGTAAGCCTGGTGGGTTTCTCGATGAACCGCTTCCGGCACCGGCTGCTCCAGAATCATTCGCCGAATCTGAGCCGAGACAACGTCTACCGCCTTGAGATCAGAGTGATCTAAGCCGGTGACTAGGGAATTGATGTTTGCTAAAAGATTGGTTTGTCGCATCACCGCGTCAAAGGCGTGCGTGGTTACTGCGAAGCCTGGGGGCACCGGCGCACCGGCTTTAGTCATAATAACAAGGCTTGTGCACTTGCCACCCAGCACCAAGTGCTCCGGATCCTTATCGCTATTGAAGAAGAAGGTATACATCTTTGTAGGTTTCCTGATTCTTTCGGGTTGTAAAGCTTGGTTCGGGTTAGTTCCACTCCACGGGAACTGAGGCTGGGACTCGGAACGAGAGGTTTTCACCAAAGGTGATAGCTACCTCTCGCTTTAGGCGAAGAGTCGGGACATTTTTCGTAATTTCCTCAATCGCAACCCTTGCCTGGAGTTTGGCAAGCAAATTGCCCAGGCAGTAGTGAATCCCGTAGCCAAAGGCCAGGTGGTTGCGAGCATTTTCTCTGCCAATATCAAAAGCATCCGGCTGGTCAAAGACACTTTCGTCACGGTTTGCCGAGCCCATCACCAAAAGCACATTCGAGCCAGCCGGGATTGGCATCTCGCCAATGTGGCCATCTTTCACGGCCTTGCGCCTCCAAGCCACGATGCTTGGCGAGTAGCGCAGCACCTCATCGATGGCTGCGGGGATCTTGGAGGCGTCTTCGACCAGCGCCTCGTAAGCAACGCGGTGCTCCAAAAGCACTCTGATGGAATTTGAAATTAAGGTGGTGGTGGTCTCGTGGCCTGCAAATAATAGGGAGTAGAGAATTGAGGCAATCTCGTGGTCTGAGATTTCATCTCCGGCACTCTGCAGGTCAACCAGGTCGGTCACCAAGTTATCGGAAGGGGTGCTCTTGGCAATTGCCACAAGTTCCTGGCAGTAGTTCCAATACTTGACCATATTGTGAGCATGTGGGATCTGCTCTTCATCGGTCAGTTCCGCCCAGGTTATGACCGCGCGGCTGGTCGCCCAGTCTTTTACTTCGGGAATCTTGCTAACGGGCACGCCCAGCAGGGTGAGGATTGTTATTGCCGGAAGCTCATAGGCCACATCGGCCAGAAGATCGCCGCCGGCGTCACCTTTTTCGAGCATCTTATTAATCAATATGTTCACGTTGTCACGGATTAATGGCTCCATGACTCGATATCTTCGAGGGGTAAACGCCTTGGATGCAATGGCACGAATTCTGGTGTGCTCGGGAGGAATCCTCGCTGATAGGCCCGAGTAGGCCGTGAAGCCACCGTCGGTCATGACCTTGCGTGCTGGTTCACCGAGTGGTCGAACTGGTGCCTGGGCATTTTCTGACGAGAAGGTCTCCCAATTATCAAAAGTGGCTTTCACATCGTCATATCGAGTCACAACAAAGTGATTAATTCGATCATCAAACATCACTGGTTGCTCTTTGCGCATCTCCTGGTAGGCAGGAAAGGGATTATTCATATCAAACGGTTCGTAACCGTGATAGCCAGCGGGACAAACAGCTTCTGACATAACCAACCTTTCAACTTTGAAGATATTGAATACTGACAAACCCACTACCAAGACACTAGGGCATTCTCACTGAGTGAGAAAAAAGAGTTCGAGCGTTACCAAACTGCTACCTAGGCCTCGAGACCAGGTTCACCATCGGAGCAAGGCCATGCTTAGGAGTCAGGGCGCTCTGAATCCGCTCCACCGTTCCCCTCAGGTAGGGCAAAAACTTTTGCAATTCGTCACCTCGCGAAGACTCCAGCACTATTCCGATTGCGGCGATTGTCTCACCCTGAACGATCACCGGCAGTGCGATAGAAGATGCTCCTAGCCTCATCTGCTCAACGGTTATCGAGTAACCCTGGCGAGCCACCAACCTGAGCTCAGATTCGAGTTCGGTTCTTTCAAGCAAGGTTTTAGGGGTTGGCGCAATGAGTTTTCTTTCGAGATAGGCGTTCATAAACCAGTTGGGCTCAGCAGCTAATAAGACCCGACCCACCGCTGTGGCATGAAGCGGCAGTTTTGAACCAACCCTTGAAACGGCTGGGAGTTTTTTCGAGCCGTAAATTTTGTCCACATAGAGAGCGCTTGATCCCTGCCTGATAGCAAGGTGAACGTTTTCATGCAGAAGATCAAAGAGGTCTTGCAGATAAGGCCTAACAACATGCTCACGTTGACTCAAAACCGCGTGCTGCCCTAGCTCCCAGATTCTCACCCCCACCTGATAACGGCCATCAGGGTTCTTAGAGATTGCCCCCCAATTCTCCAAAGCCGTTGCCAGTCGATAGGCGGTGGATAGTGGGATTTTGGTTTTAGCTGAAATTTGTGCGATTCGAAGCGGCTGGGCACTGGATTCGAAGGCCGCAAGAATGCTCAGGAGCCGCGCAGATACGGATACCTCGGAAGATTTTTCCATGAAGCACCGCCTCGGTTATTTCGATCGTCTCAACGCTCTCAAAACTACTACAGCATTTCTCGCTGAATGAGAAAAGTAGGCGAAGGTTTTTCCTCTGGCAGAATGTGTCTTATGACTAGTTCACTGAAAATTGCGGTTATTGGCTTGGGAGAAGCTGGCGGGCTTATAGCCCGGGGCCTAAAGGAACAAGGCGCCAATGTAATTGGCTTTGATGCTGCAAAAATAAGGAATTCTCCGGTGCCAGTAGCGGAATCTATCGAGGAGGCTGTCCTGGGTGCCAAAATCATTATCTCGCTCAACTCCTCATCGGTATCCATCAAGGTTGCTCAGCAGGTGGCTTCGATATTGGAAGCGGGGGCAATTTACTGCGATCTGAATACCGGAACCCCTTCTCTCAAAAGACGCCTCAGTGAAATAATGCCGGCTGGAAGCTTTGTGGATGTGGCAGTTATGAAGCCGGTCCCAGGACTCAATGAGAAAGTTCCACTTAGCGTCGCTGGCCTGGGTGCAAAAAGCCTAATGAAACTTTTGGAAGGCTATGACCTTGACCTCACCTTTGTTTCCGAAGTAGCGGGCGATGCCGCGGCCAGAAAACTGCTTCGCTCAATTCTCGCCAAAGGCATGGCGGCAGTCGCCATCGACTACCTTTGGGCAGCCAAAGAGATGGGGCTAGAAGACTGGGCGCTGGAAGAAATTTTTACCGAGTTTGATAATAGTTCTGCGCAAACCGTGCAGCGATATCTAAATGGCACTGCCAAACACGCCAAGCGTCGCCAGGTAGAGATGGGTGACGTGGTTGAGATGCTCGCCGAGGCGGGTTACGAGAGTCCGATGGTTGGGCCCATTGAGCTCACGATTGCCAAGGTTGTGCACGGCAAGCGCATTCCCTTTGCCCAATTAAAGGACTAATACGCCAGTTGGTTTTGCAAATCGTCTAGCACTTCGTAGCAGGGCAAGACCATCGAAACGCTAGCGTTTGGTTCCCGCCCTTCAATAATGGCTGCGACGAACTCTCGGTCCTGCAGCTCTATGCCGTTGAGGGAAACAGCAACTTTTGACACATCAATCGGCTCTTCTTTGCCAGTTACCAGGTCGTCATAGCGAGCTATGTAAGTTCCGTTATCGCAGATGTATCTAAAGAATGTTCCCAAGGGGCCATCGTTATTGAACGACAGTGACAAAGTCAGAATTTTGCCAGACTCACTCTGCAGCTGAATCGACATATCCATTGCGATTCCAAGCTCTGGGTGCTTGGGGCCCTGAATGGCATTTGCTTTCACAATCTTCTCGCCCGTTTGATATTGGAATAGGTCTACCGAGTGGGCGGCGTGGTGCCAGAGAAGGTGATCAGTCCAAGACCTTGGCTTCCCTAGCGCGTTCATGTTACTGCGTCTAAAAAAGTAGGTCTGAACATCTAATTGCTGAATCGAAAGCTCACCCGCGGTGATCTTTTGGTGCAGGTACTGGTGGGATGGGTTGAACCTTCTGGTGTGCCCAGCCATTGCTACCAAACCGGTCTTTTGGGCTAGTTCGACAATTTGCCTAACACCTGCAAGATTATCCGCCATCGGTATTTCAACCTGAACATGCTTGCCTGCGTTTAAGGCCTGAGTGGTCTGCGCTAGGTGCATTTGAGTTGGGGTTGCCAGAATGACGGCGTCTAAATCCGGTTGCGCTAATAGCTCTGCGTAATCGGTGAATCCTTTTTTAGCCCCGAACTTGGCCGCTACCGCATCCGCTACTTCTTGCCTTGAGTGACCAACATATTGAATATTCGCTTCAGGAATCAGTGCCAGGGCATCAAGATGCTTGATACCGAAAGCACCTAAGCCTACAACTGCAATGTTCATACTCACCTATTCTGCCTTGGGGGTTAAGATCAAGTGCCCAACCGCGGTATTAGAAGCTGGGACATGGTAAAACCTGTACACCTCTTGGACCTTTTCACCAAGAGCTCCTCGCATAATCAACCACATGATCAACTCAACACCCTCGGATCCTGCCTCAATCATGTATTCCAGGTGCGGCTTGTACTGCAGGTTTTCAGGATCATTGACCAAATCGTCCATGAACTTTTTATCCCAGGGTTGATTAATCAATCCGGCGCGAGAGCCTTGAATTTGGTGGCTCATGCCGCCGGTTCCCCAAACCTGGACACTTAGATCTTCGCCAAAAGATTCAACCGCCCGGCGGATCGCCTTGCCAATTGATAAACAGCGCTCACCGGAAGGCTGCGGGTTCATGACCACATTCACCGCCAGAGGAATCACCTTGGTGGGCCATTTGTCCGGCTCACCAAACATGAGTGACATCGGCACGGTGAGGCCGTGATCTACATCCAAAACGTTCAACACTGTCATGTCAAAGTCATCCCTAATAAGCGATGCCGCAATGTGGGTGGCAAGCTCAGGGGCTCCCTGCACCTCGGGGATTGGCCTTGGGCCATAGCCCTCATCGCAAATAGCGAAGCTGTCGGCAATTCCGATTGCAAAGGTGGGCATGATCTCCATCCCAAAATACGATGCGTGGTCGTTGTAGACAATTATGGCAACATCGGGAGTGTTACCCTTCATCCACTTTTTCGAAAATTCATAGCCGTCGAACATTGGCTTCCAGTAGGCCTCCTGGGTGCGCTGCATGTCAATTGCTGCGCCCACCGCTGGAACGTGGCTGGTGCTTATCCCGCCTGAAATATGTGCCATAAGAATTACTCTCCCTTTTTCAGAGAGCGCAGGCCCTCAACGTTTCGGCCGCCATCCAGCATCATCTGCTGATACTCCTTGACACTCATGTCCGTCATGGTGCTAACCGCTTGGACGTAGGACAATCCATCGGTAGCAAAAATCTTCGAGAGGAAATAAACGTTTCCCCCGAGCTCGAGCATGCGCTGGAAATCTCTATCCAGCACTGCCTTTTTTTGATCCTCGGTCATTTTCCACTCATCAACATAGGCGCGCTGATCTTCCAAAAAGCGCTCGCGATTCGGTGCGGTGCGAAGGCTCATGCAAAATTGATTCAACCAAAAGCCCTCACGCGACTTTTCGATGGTGAAAATGGTGGTGCCGGGGATATCTTTGAATTCGTCGAAACTCGATTCCATTATTTACTCCAATACAGTTTGTTTGGGTTTGTGACTAGTAGCTTGACCTGAAGTTCCGGGGTGGTTGCAATTGTGGGGACATAATCCACCAAAAACCCATCATTCGGCATTTCCTTTTTCATATTTGGGTGTGGCCAATCAGTCCCCCAAATCACTCGATTAGGAAATTCTTCAATAATTATTTTTGCAAATGGCACCACATCTAGATAGGCAGGCGAGCCCGAGACCGATAGCCGATCCGGACAGCTGACCTTCGCCCAAGCATCGTGATTGCGCATAAACCTTTGAAAAAGCTTGAAATCAGTGTCATCGATCGGCTTTTTCACATCCGGACGACCCATGTGGTCGACCACCACCGTGACCCCTAAAGAGGTAAAGAAGTTCCATTTTTCGGCCAAGTCCGCCGGCTCAAAATACAGCACGACGTGCCAGCCAAGTGGCTTTATTTTGGCAATGATCTGGCGGTAATAATCGTCAGGTTTTGGATCGACTAGGCGTTTCACGTAATTGAAGCGCACGCCCCTAACTCCCAGCTCGTGCATTTTTGTTAGCTCAGCTTCTGTGACATCAGATTTGAGGGCCACAACCCCACGGGCCCTTCCTTCAGAATGCTCAAGGACATCCAAAAGTGCCGAGTTATCAGAGCCGTGGCAGGTTGCTTGAACCACTACATTTTTCTCGAACCCTAGAAAATCCCGCAGCTGGAAAAGCTGAATTCGGCTGGCATCGCAAGGGGTGTACTTGCGCTCCGGGGCAAACGGAAAAGTATCCCCCGGGCCAAAAACGTGGCAGTGGGAATCCACCGACCCTTTGGGAACGACGAACTTGGGCTTGGATGGATTCGGATGCCAGTCAAGCCAGTCAGCATCTTTCACAAACTCGTTGCTCATAAGCCTTTAGCTTTCAAAAGTTCGTTGAGCCTTGGGAAAACTTTGCGAGTGTTGGTCTCAAATATGCTTTGACGCTCCAGCTCTGAGATATTCGCGGCATCGACGTAGCGCTTGGTGTCATCAAAATAAGCTCCCGTAGTTGGGTCAATGCCGCGAACTGCTCCAATCATTTCTGAGCCAAAAAGAATGTTCTTATTCTCGATTACCTCAAGTAATAAGTTGATTCCAGGCTGGTGGTAAACGCAAGTGTCAAAAAAGACGTTATTCATTAAGTGGGTTCCTAGACTGGGCTGCTTGAGCATATCTGCCAAACCACGGTAGCGACCCCAGTGGTAAGGCACAGCTCCGCCACCGTGCGGAATGATGAATCGCAAATTCGGAAAGTCCTTGAATAAATCACCCTGGAGTAGCTGCATGAATGCGGTCGTGTCTGCATTCATATAGTGAGCGCCAGTGGCGTGAAAATTTTGATTGCAACTAGCGGAAACGTGAATCATGGCCGGTACATCTAGCTCCACCATTTTTTTGTAGATTGGGAACCAGTAGCTGTCAGTGAGCGGAACCGTGTCCCAATTGCCCCCTGACGGGTCAGGGTTTAAATTGCAACCAACGAACCCGAGCTCGTTTACGCACCGCTCCAGCTCCTTGATCGATTCGGTCAAGTCGCTCCCGGGAGATTGCGGAAGCTGTGCCACACCGACAAAAGTGTCCGGAAATAGATCCACCACGCGCTTAATGAGGTTGTTGCAGGCAATAGTCCACTCCAAACTAATCCGCTGATCACCTTCGTGGTGCCCCATTGCCGATGCTCTTGGAGAAAAGATAGTTAGATCTAAACCACGTTCAATGATTAGTGATAGCTGGTTCTTTTCAACACTCTCACTAATCTCCGCGTCGGTTATCACTGGGTATGCGGGGCTCGGCTCACCTAATTTATAGGCAGCTAGCTGGTCCTCACGCCATTTATTATGCTTTTCCGGAGCGGTTGTATAGTGACCGTGGCAGTCTATGATCATGCGGCTTCCCAAGTTTTCATCGAGACAAAAATATCTCCAGACATCAATAGTCGAGCGGTTCTTAATAGTGCCGACTTTGCGATTCTGAGCTCTCCAGTTGAGAAATCAGTTTCTAACTGGACCGTGAAGAATCCGGTCGGATGCTCAACTTCAACCTCTAAGGCGCTTGCGCCGGTTGATATTCCGGCGACCTTATTTGCAACACTGCCCTCGAGGATGCATGCGGTTGCCACCGAAACCGCTCCAAGAACCCCTATTGCCTCGTGGACGCGGTGGGGAATAAAGGTTCGAGTGCTTACGAGTCCCCCATTTTGAGCTTTCGATAATAGCGAAACCTTTGGCACTGTTTTGTTCGTCACATCACCCAGGTTCATTAGCTCGCCAGCTTCAAGGCGAATTGCTTCAACTCGAGCGCGGAGTTCTTGATTCGCTTCCAGATCTGCGGGAGCTTCAAGACCCGATAAACCAAGATCTTCAGCATTCAGGCAAATCACCGGCATACCGTTATCGATCAGCGTCGCTTCAACTCCCAGAATCAAATCCACTACGTTGCCGGTCGGTAAAAGCGCTCCGCACGAGGACCCAGCCACATCCTCGAAATTGATTACGATCGGGGCATGGGTGCCGGGGACCCCATCAATCCGAGCATCACCCTGGTAATTAACCTTGCCGCTCGGAGTCTCAATGAAAGCGGTGGCTCTTGAGTCCGTGTTCACCATGAAGATTGAAACGGAGGTCAAGTCACCATCAGACTGAACTAAGCCTTTTTCGATTGCGAAAGGGCCGACCCCCGCCAAGATGTTGCCGCAATTTTGCTGATCGCTAACCTCGGCGCGATCGGGCCAAACTTGCAAAAACAGATAGTCGACATCAATACCTGGTCGAGTCGATTTGCCTACAACCGCCACTTTGGAAGTTAGCGGGTGCCCGCCTCCCAAACCATCTATCTGCCTGGAATCTGGTGAACCCATTGCTTCAAGCAAAAAGCGATCCCTGGCCAAAATCTCCTTTGGTAGATCGGTTGCCAAGAAATAGAGCCCTTTAGAGGTCCCTCCTCGCATCACCGAACAGGGCACCGCGACCTGAGTGTTGGTCATTCCCTGAAGTCCTCATAAACCAAGCCCTTAGTGGCGAGTTTTTGGCGCATGTTGTAAATGTCTAAACCAAGCTCACCCCTTGCCAGGCGGCCGCGCTTATCAAGTTCATTTGCCTCTCGGGCCAAAGACAGCTCAAGGACTCTCGCGGCGTCCTCTCGAGCAACCACGCAGACTCCGTCTTGGTCTGCCACAATCACGTCACCCGGCCTAACTAATTGATTGGCAATCATGATTGGAACCTGGACGTTGCCAGGTGTCTCCTTTACCGTGCCTTGAGATGAAATGCACTTTGGCCAGACCGGGAAGCCCATTTCGGTCAAGGTGGCGATATCGCGAACGCCCGCATCAATGATCAAACCACGCACCCCATGGGCCATAAGGCTCTCGGCTAATAAGTCACCTAAATAACCATCATCGCAAGAGCTTGTTGGGGTGACAACCAAGATATCTCCAGGCTTTGACTGCTCAACCGCAACGTGAATCGACCAGTTATCCCCCGGTGCCACCTCGCAAGTCAAGGCGTTGCCGGCAATCTTGGCCGGGAATATTGGTCTCAGACGGTGGTGCAAGAGACCGATTCTTCCCTGAGCCTCGTGAACAGTTGCCGAACCAAGATTTGCAAGGGCGTCAACAATCGCCATGTCGGTGCGAGGTGTCCCGCGAATTACTCTGGGCATAACTTCCTAACGAATTCCTACATAGTTTTCTGCGAGGTTAATCTGTAGAGCGCGGTTTTTGAATAGATGCTTCAGCTGGGAGAGCTGTAACTGGTTATCAAATTCATTGCCATTGGTGTGAAGCATCGAGGTCATCCACCACGAAAAGTGGGTCACTCGCCAGATTGTCTCTTTGGCTCGCTCGCTGTACCTATTGAGCAACCCTGCGTCATTCTTATTGAAAAAGTCCACTAGTCCTTCACCAAGAAATCTCACATCGTTGGCCGCAGAGTTCAGGCCCTTGGCTCCAGTTGGGGGAACAGTGTGCCCAGCATCTCCTACCAAAAACAAACGACCGTGTTGCAATTTGCCGGCCACAAACGAGCGCATCGCCAAAATGTTTTTCTCGGTTATTTCGCCGGTCTTCAGCTCCCAACCATCGTCCGCCATTCTTGTAGAAAGGGCGTCCCAGATTCGATCGTCTGACCAGTTGTTGATGTCGTCATCATTATCTACCTGCAAATACAGCCGACTAATTTTATCCGAGCGCATTGAGTGCATGGCAAAACCATCAGGGTGTCTTGCGTAAATCAACTCGTCGGTTGAGGGCGCTACATTTGCCATAACACCAAGCCAACTGAAGGGGTAAACCCTTTCAAAAGAGCCTTCTTCGACCCCAGGAATCGCTTTGCGAGAAGGACCCCAGAAACCATCGCAGCCTGCTATAACAGCGCAGTCAATTCGCTGAGTGTTGCCATCAGAATCAGTGAAGGTAACAGCAGGATTGTCGGAGTCGATATTGTGGTGCTCAACATCTGAAACCGAATAGAAAATCTGCTGGTTCGCCTGATCGCACGCTTCATTGAGGTCTTTCTGAATCTCGGTCTGGCCATACACCCAAACCGTGTGACCAATCAGCTCTTTCAAATCCAAGCGCTTTTTCTCACCCGGTATCTGAAGATAAATTCCTTCATGCTCGAAACCTTCCTTACGGAGCCGGTCCCCCATGCCTAGCTCCTGCATCAGATTCACGGTCTGGGTTTCCAAAAGACCCGCGCGGATTCGGGCCCCAACGTATTCTCGAGATCGATCTTCGATGACGATGGATTCGATGCCATTAATGGCAAGGTAGCGGCTGAGCAATAAACCAGATGGGCCAGCTCCGATGATTGCAACTTGAGTCTTCATGAGAATTAGCAAACACCAAAACTCGGAATCTAGCCCAAGCACTTCCACTGAATGGAAGAGCTTTAGATAACGTTTTGGAAACCCTGCCCAAAGTCAGCTGTTGCGCTGGCGATTAGTTTTTTCGACAGCGCCGCAGCCGATATTTTGAGCAATGGGACTAACCTTTTCACATCAGAGTTGTCAGTCGGGGTCACTATTCCGAGAGCGGCAATTACCCGGTTCCCGAATCCAACAACCGGAACAGCCAGAGACACAGCCCCTAGCGCGAGCTCCTCACTTGATTGTGCAAAGCCCTGCACTCTAATCACCTGCAATTGATTTCGCAGAATTTGGGGATCTGTAATTGTGGAAGTTGTGAATTTTTCCAGGGACTCAAGAACTGCATTTTCTAGGTCGGTCGATCCATGCGCCAACAGCACCTTACCTACCCCCGATGCATGCAGTGGCAGACGAGCTCCGGGCTTGCTAATAACTTCTAGAGTTCTAGACCCCGCAATGCGCTCGACTATTAGGCAGCGGAGTCCATCCAGAACCCCAATTTGGACGGCATCGTTGCCAACTTGATAAATATCTTCCATGTGAGGCAATGCAATCTCTCGAAGATCAGAGTGCAAGGACGCCAGAATTCCCAGCCGCCAGAGCTTGCTACCAATCTCATATTTTCCATCAGGTCCTTTGTGCAATGCGCCCTGGGTGACAAGCTCCGAGCTCAAACGATGGGCCGTGCTTAATGGAAGTCCTGATCTTCGAGCGATTGCGCCGAGACTCTGGCGGCGGTGAGCTGGGTCGAATGTATAAAGAACACCAAAGGCCCTTCCAGTGACAGATTTCTCTTCGCTTTTTCTAGTCTCCACCTAACAAGTCTAAGCAGTTACTTTCACTCAGTGGAAGCCCCCGGTGTTTTCAACTAGGGACAGCGTCTATCTCAGTTGGCCAGAAGAGTCTGCAACTCGGCAATCTCACTGGTTTGAATCTTGATGATTTCGGCACCCAATTTGGCCGCCTCGGCATTGTTCGAATTCACAACCATGTCCGCCATCTCGATTGCCCCTTGGTGGTGAAGAATCATTCCAGCAAGAAAGAGCCGATCAAACTCGGCACCTGTAGAAGACTCAAGAGTGGCCATGTCGGAATCAGTAAGCATGCCATCCATCCCCATCGAGTGATCCATAGCATCTGCCGCACCAGCGGCCTGGAGCCAGCCTCTCATTTGATCAATCTCGGGGTCCTGTTCGGCCTTTATCTTGGCTGCTATCGCCAACACCTCGGGGTTTAGCGATCTGGACTCAGCCAAGGTTGACATCTCCACCGCTTGCTGGTGGTGAGGAATCATCATCTGGGCAAACATCACATCCATGCCGGAAAACCCAGAATTTTCACTGCTTTCAGATGAGTACATGTCCATTTCATTCATCTGCATTGCACAACCGGATAG
>Ga0306872_100310_pt1 | contig 19862 bp, 36 predicted proteins | sample AntRauMeHopE1498_FD_190455 | JGI IMG/M metagenome (GOLD analysis project Ga0306872, IMG submission 190455) | Saline lake microbial communities from Rauer Islands, Antarctica - Metagenome Hop E1 #498 (v2) (version 2) | ecosystem: Environmental > Aquatic > Non-marine Saline and Alkaline > Saline ...
TGTCATTTCTTTCTTGATTTGATCACTGACTTGGATATTGACTTTATCCCAGACTTGATCTAAGACTTGATTCCGTACTTGATCATAGACTTGATTTCTAACTCGACTGTCGACTCGATCTAAGACTCGATCTAAGACTTGAATCTGTATCATTTTTGCAAAATAGGTCATGTCATATCTTTCCTGACTTGATCATGGACTTGATTCTGTGTCATTTTTGCAAAGCAGGCCATGTCATTTCTTTCCGGACTTGATCACTGACTTGGATATTGACTTTATCCCAGACTTGATTCCAGACTTGATCATAGACTTGATTTCTAACTCGACTGTTGACTTGATCTCTGACTTGAATTCTGACTTGATCCCAGACTTGATCATTGACTTGATAGCTGATTTGATCGTGGACTTGATTCTGTGTCATTTTTTCAAAATAGGTCATGTCATTCCTTTCTTGATTTGATCTCTGACTTGGTACCAGACTTGATCCTGTGTCATTTTTTCAAAATAGGTAATGTCATTCCTTTCCTGACTTGATTGTTGACTTGACTCCAGACTTGACTCCAGACTTGACTCCAGACTTGATTGTTGACTTGATTGTTGACTTGATTGTTGACTTGATCCCAGACTTGATGTTGAATCCTGACTTGATTCCGGACTTTATCGTGGACTTGATTCTGTGTCATTTTTGCAAAATAGGTCATGTCATTCCTTTCCTGACTTGATTGTTGACTTGATGACTTGAATTCTGGCTTGATCTCTGTCTTGATTACTGACTTGATGCCTGACTTTATACCAGACTTGATGCCTGATTTGATTCTTGACTTGATTCCAGACTTGATCATAGATTTGATCTCTGACTTTATCGTGGACTTGATACTGTGTCATTTTTGCAAAATAGGTCATGTCGTTTCTTTCCGGACTTGATCCCGATCTTGAACGTATACTTGCTTCCAGACTTGCGTCCTGACTTGAATCCCGACTTGAATCCTGACTTGATCATAGACTTGAATATAGACTTGATTTTCGACGTTATCGTGGACTTGATTCCTGGCTTGATTCCGGACTTTATCGTGGACTTGATTCCTGGCTTGATTCCGGACTTTATCGTGGACTTGATACTGTGTCATTTTTGCAAAATAGGTCATGTCATATCTTTCTTAACATGATCCCGATCTTTAGCGTATACTTGCTTCCAGACTTGATCATAGACTTGATTCCAGACTTGATCATAGACTTGATCGTTGACTTGACGCCAGACTTGAATTCTGAATTGATCACCGACTTGATTGTTGACTTGATCCCTGATTTGATCATAGATTTGATTCTGTGTCATTTTTGCAAAATATGTCATGTCATTCCTTTCTTAACATGATCTCTGTCTTGATCCCATTGACTTGAATTCTGGCTTGATCTAAGACTTGATGCCTGATTTGATGCCTGACTTTATACCAGACTTGATGCCTGATTTGATTCTTGACTTGATTCCAGACTTGATCATAGATTTGATCTCTGACTTTATCGTGGACTTGATTCTGTGTCATTTTTTCAAAATAGGTCATGTCATTCCTTTCTTGATTTGATCCCGATCTTTAACGTATAATTGCTTCCAGACTTGATCATGGACTTGATTCCAGACTTGAATCCCGACTTGATGCCTGACTTGATTCTTGACTTGATTATGGACTTGATTCCAGACTTGAATCCCGACTTGATGCCTGACTTGATCATGGACTTGACGCCAGACTTGATTCCGGACTTGATCATGGACTTGATGCTGTATCATTTTTTCAAAATAGGTCATGTCATGTTATCCTTGACTTGGTCGATGACTTGATTCCAGACTTGATTCCAGACTTGGTGGTGAACTTGATCCCTGACTTGATTCGGGACTTGGCCGTTAACTTGATTCCAGACTTGATTCAGGACTTGGCACCTGAGAGGATTCTGTGTCATTTTTGAAAAATAGGTCATGTCATTTCTTTCTTGATTTGATCACTGACTTGGATATTGACTTTATCCCAGACTTGATCTAAGACTTGATTCCGTACTTGATCATAGACTTGATTTCTAACTCGACTGTCGACTCGATCTAAGACTTGATCGTAGACTTGATTCAGGACTTGATCATTGACTTGATTCCTGATTTGATCATGGACTTGATCCTGTGTCATTTTTTCAAAATAGGTCATGACATTCCTTTCTTGATTTGATCACTGGCTTGATCGTTGACTTGACTCCAGACTTGACTCCAGACTTGATTCATGACTTGATTCATGACTTGATTCATGACTCGACTGTTGACTTGACTATAGACTTGATTGTTGACTTGATCAAGGACTTGATTCCTGGCTTGATTCCGGACTTTATCGTGGACTTGATTCTGTGTCATTTTTGCAAAATAGGTCATGTCGTTTCTTTCTTGACTTGATGATAGACTTGATTACTGAATTGACCACGGACCTGACCACGGACCTGACCATAGACTTGATTCCAGACTTGAATTCTGACTCGATTACTGAATTGACTCCAGACTTGACTCCTGACTTGGCGACTGACTTGATCGTTGACTTGATCCCAGAGTTCATCATAGACTTGATCTAAGACTTGATTCTGTAACATTTTTGAAAAGTAGGTCACGTCATTCCTTTCTTGACTTTATCCTGGACTTGACGCTAGTCTTGATCGTGGACTTGATACGTAACTGACCACCTGACTTGATCGCTATCTTTCCGGAATTGATCCCAGACTTGATTGTTGACTTGATCCTGTACTTGACGCCTGACTTGATGCCAGACTTGATTGTCGACTTGATTCCTAACTTGATCATAGACTTGATTACAGACTTGATTACAGACTTCACTACTGACTTGATCCTGTGTTATTTTTGAAAAGTAGGTCATGTCATTTCTTTCTTGACTTGCTCTCTGACTTGACTCCAGACTTTATTCCAGACTTGATCCTGGACTTGACGCCAGACTTGATCTAAGACTTGATCCCTGACTTGACTGTCGACTTGCTTCCAGACTTGAGCTAAGACTTGATCCCTGACTTGATCGTGGACTTGATTCTGTGTCATTTTTGCAAAATAGGTCATTTAATCCACTCTTGATAATCATCAACATTGGTCTTGTGGGCAAAATACTTTCGACGAGTACCATTTCCTTCAACCTCATCTGTGTCAAGGTAAGCATAACCTTCGTAACTACCTGACTCCATCAATACTGACTCTAGGATTGCGCACATGGCTTCACGACCGTCTGGTGTACTGTCTGGATGGGCCAATGCCATGTTGACCATTCCCAAAATTTTACCAACTTCAATTGTTTTACGTGACATGTTGCCAACTCCTTAATTTGTTTTGTTAATTCAAACTAACATTGAAATACTGGAGTGTCAACTGAATAATTCATCAAGGCCGAATGATTTACAATCCCAACAGCAGTCCATTCTTGGGCGCCAGCTACGTCCATGATATGTATCCCAAATTCTGCAACGTCGGCTCGGATTCCGTCACTGATTCTAAAATCTTTATTGTCTCGTGCCTGCTGTCTGGATTTCATGATCAATTGAATAGCGGTAACGGTTTCGTCATCGAACTCGCAATATGTCCAATCAATTCCCATTATTTCCATTAAATATTTGAGTTCGCCCAGCTTGTCCGTGTTTGTAAACTCATGCATCAACGCGAATGTCTCAGGTGTGTTCAGATCATTTAGTAATCCAGTGCTCGCCAGTGGTACTTGAATCGAGTCTACGTTCTGTACGGCAAGACTCCATGACCGCCATATTGTGATATACTGGCCAAGAAGCCTATCAGTCAAATCAAGTGAGTCCCCGTAACGAGTGGATAACAGCATCATGCGAATCGCCGGAGGGGGGATTTTCATAACCAAAAGATCATGAACTGTGGTAAAGTTTCCCAGACTTTTGGACATTTTTTTGCCATCAATAGTGAGCATGCCATTGTGCATCCAATGCCTTGCATAATCTGCTTCTGGATTTATGCTCTTTGCTTGGCATGTTTCATTATGATGATGTGGGAATTGTAAATCACATCCACCGCCATGAATGTCGAATGTGTCTCCTAGCAATTCAGTTGCCATTACTGAACATTCAATATGCCATCCTGGTCGGCCTGATCTGATTGATCCACCAAACCCGGCTTGCCATCCTGGTTGATTCTCAAGCGCGGGCTTCCAGAGCACAAAGTCAGCTGAATTGGTTTTGATTGAACTACTAATAACACGAGCATATTTTTGGTTGTTGTCAGTGCTGGTTGAAAAATATACATGGCCATCTTGAGTTTCGTATGCATCCCCATTGTCAATAATAGTTTGTATTGCATCAATCATTTTTTGAATGTATTTTGTTGCTCTGGGCTCATGTGTTGGTCTAAGGACACCCAAAGCATCCATATCATCATGGTACCATGCAATGGTCTGTTCAGTGAGATCCTGAAATGATATTCCCAGCTCATCTGATCTGGTAATAATTTTATCGTCAATATCAGTGAAATTTCGCGCATATGTTACTGTGGGGTATTGATCTCTAAGAACACGAAACAGCAGGTCAAAAACTATTGCTGATCGAGCATTACCAAGATGTGCCCTGTCGTATACTGTGGGGCCGCACACATACATGGTAACCCAGTCTGGATTAACCGGGCGTAAGTCAACCAATTGCTTTGAGTGGGTATCATATACTTTCACAACGTTACTGCCTTCATTTGTTTATTTGGTGCGGGCGGTGGGACTCGAACCCACACTCCAAAGGAACAAGATTTTAAGTCTTGCGCGTATCACCAATTTCGCCACGCCCGCATTGTCACTTAAGGTAGCATAACATCGTATCGTCGTCAAGTGGTAATTGTAGTACTTCCAGGACACCATACTATTGTTCCTGGTTTATCTCCAATGGAGACTTAGGTGGTCCCATCCTCGCGGTCTGGGAGAAGTACGAGTAATTATTTTAATTAGTGGTCACCCCGAATGTAGTAGACCATCCAGTGAGTCAATGTCATGTTGATTCTGAATTTTCATATCGTGCCATATAACGCATTTGATTGACCCTTTGCTGTAATTATGTTTAACATACAACATAAGGCACTAGCAGTCAAGAAAAATATTGAACTTTTGGTACTTGTGTCAGTCTATGCTTGATCGTGATCAAACCTCCATATTCAGATTTCATCTGATCAGGCAGTTCATTATTCAAATAAAACTTACTCAAATGGATTGCAGTCAAATACTTCTTTAAGTTTCTGATATCCCCAATCACTCTTTCTTCGGCAAGCTCTTCTTCCTTGGCAGTTCGATGATACAATTGTTCGGGGTAATGAAGTTGATTGATGGGTATGATTTTGTGGTTGGCCTTCAATCTCTGCTGATCAAATTCCAAAACCATACCTTGCTCACCTGCCCATCTAGATGCCACTGCAAAAGACCGGGTGAGTGAAATACCCGGTCTGGAATTGTATATGGCATTTGAAGTGGCATTCAACACATTGTTCATCAAGATGGGACTGATGTTCTGTTTGAATGTACCATGATATAATGGTGCTAGATTGGATTCTGTCATTATGATGTCTGTTATCTTCATACTGATATTTATCAGTGGGTGGTCAAGTGGTCAAACCGAACACGAAGAAGTTGCTGTCTGTAGTATACAACTGTTTAATGGATGTCATCATGCCATCCAACATGCGTTCTGTATTTTGGGTATGGGCGCCACCAAAGTGAGCATATTCATCCACCAACACACAGGAAACAGATGGAAAGCTGTGGCCCCGTGAAGTGTCAGCCCGTCGGATCAATTGATCCATTGTGTATACCATATTATCACTGCGGTACTGACGTGCGTACTTGGTTCGCGGATCTGTGATCACCACTCGATTGTGAATATCTTGAGTCATTATGAAAGTGGTTTTACCAGTCTGGCGAGGCACTGACTGTAAGTGACATCTGAATTCTTTTACATAGTCGAGATATCCAATTGAATTGACGGTTTGCTCAATGTCCACCGCAGGAAGTTGTATTTGGGCCAGGCTGCGCTGCCATATATCTTGCCACTCATTGTTCTTGAATGGTTGCGTGTTTACTAAGTTTTCCCCAGACATATAGATAAGATCTTGTTCTGGATGCCCTCGATCAGGTAAAAATTTGTAGGCAGATCTATGACTGTCATTTAATTGCCACCAACTTCCAAGCTCATGAATCTTTCCATGCATCCCTGTATATTCACCGGATACTACTGTAACCTGCTCGCCTATAGAGAATTTGTATTTCGACATTTTAATCTTTCTGTGGGTTGTGTGGTTGGATATAGTCAATGGATATAATCAATATCCACTCGACGTTCCTTGCGGATTCTACCCTTCATAAACTTGGGAAAATTAACATAAGCAGACACGTTTCCGTATTGGTACTTGTATTCACCGAGAGCACCATATGGTAACCAGTACCCCATCTTGCGGTCACCGAGAACCTTCCCCATGCGAGCAGCTTTTTTGCAGTCTTTGCATTTACAGATATACATTATGAGTTCCTTTTAACGATACATATACAACAGTTCACAAAGACTGTCAACAAGCATGGCATCATATTTATTAATTTAAAACGGGGATGTAGATTTACACTGGGAAGGCCGCGGACCACCACTGTCACCGCTGTGGCGATCAACCCACATATACTGTAAACATTCAGGTATTACCTTTTCAGATGGTTAATGCCAATTCAGTAAGACTGTCTCAAGATTTGATCCATAACTTGGCCACTGTGTCATTTTTTCAAAATGGGTCATGTCGTTTCTTTCTTGACTTGATGACAGACTTGATTGTTGACGAGACGATAGACTGGACTATTGACTTGATCCCAGACTTGATGGGATTGATCATGGACTTGACCATGGATTTGATATAATACTTGACTCCTGACTTGGTCCCGAATTTGATCATGGACTTGAATCTGTATCATTTTTTCAAAATGGGTCATGTCGTTTCTTTCCTGACTTGTCTACTGACTTGTCTACTGACTTGTCTACTGACTTGATTGTTGACTTTATCATGGACTTGATCTAAGACTTGATTGTTGACTTGAGCTCTGACTTGATCATAGATTTGATCCCAGAGTTCATCATGGACTTGATCTAAGACTTGATTCTGTAACATTCTTGAAAAGTAGGTCACGTCATTCCTTTCTTAACTTGATCCCGATCTTGAACGTATACTTGCTTCCAGACTTGCGTCCTGACTTGAAGCCCGACTTGATACTTGACTTGATCTAAGACTTGATTCAGGACTTGATTCCTGACTTGGCGACTGACTTGACTCCAGACTTGATCGTTGACTTGATTCCTGACTTGGCGACTGACTTGATCCCAGACTTGATCGTTGACTTGATCCCAGACTTGAATTCTGACTTGATCCCTGATTTGATCATGGACTTGGTCATGGACTTCATGCTGTATCATTTTTTCAAAATAGGTCATGTCATTCCTTTCTTGATTTGATCCCGATCTTGAACGTATACTTGCTTCCAGACTTGATCATAGACTTGATTCCAGACTTGATCATGGACTTGATCATGGACTTGATCATGGACTTGATCATGGACTTGATTGTGGACTTGATTCAAGACTTGATCATGGACTTGACGCCAGACTTGATTGTTGACTTGCTCATGGACTTGATGCCTGACTTGATCATGGACTTGATGCTGTATCATTTTTGAAAAATAGGTCATGTCATTTCTTTCTTAACATGACCTCTGTCTTGATCCCAGACTTGATTCATGACTTGATCATAGACTTGATTCCAGACTTGATTGTGGACTTGATCATGGACTTGAACCCTGACTTGATCCCTGATTTGATGATGGACTTCATGCTGTATCATTTTTTCAAAATAGGTCATGTTGTTTCTTTCTTGGCTTGATATTTAAGAAGGAACATTCAGACCCCACCGCCCGCAGAAAAGAAGGCGACAAGTGATACAATCACGTACCAGAATGTAGACCCGACCCGCGGGGATTAAGAAGATATGAGACACCCAGTTAAACATTGTGAGATCCTTTTTAACTACCATACATATACAACATTAGAACCACAGAGTCAACAATTAAAAGTCTTGATTTAAATGTAGTAGGTGGTTTGACATGTCCGAATGGGAGATAATTGCGTATTTTACCAGAAACACAACAAGCGAAATTACACTTTGTATATAGACAATCGCGATACCACAATATCCATTGTCACTAGTTTCATAGCAAGTATAGGTGTCCATACTGACAAAGAACAGGCCCCGTCCTTTTAGAGCTGGGACTATCCATGCTCCGTAGCCTTTGCCCAATCTCTATAGGTTAGAGGGCTGTTCACTCCTTAGATGATGCGTAGTTTCCTGACGGCGGATTTAGCAACATTCCTATACTCGATCACCAGTTCTTGATCTGGTGCTTGTGTCATAAATTCTAGATCTTGAGAATCCTGTTAGAGGAATTGAACCCCTATTTCCGGCCGAAAAGCCGGTGTCCTTACCATTAGACGAAACAGTCTACTTATCACACTCGGCAAAGCATTTTTCGTAGTCTCAAGATCAGGGTGATTGCCGCCACCCAAGTTTGCTATTGGTGCATCGACCAAAGGATAAGACCTTCTCGCAAACTATTCTATTCTTACTAACATATGATTGTTGGCTGGATCACTAGGGCTCGAACCTAGGCTCTTCTGTACCAAACACAGATGTGTTACCAATTCCACCATGATCCAATTATATGGTCAATGTCAATAGACCTCATTTATCGTTAATTTCAGACAGATTGAGTTTTAGTATTTCAATCTGATTTTTGAGGTCGCGGCGATATTTGCCCGTGATAAAGAATGGTGCAGTGGTACAATCGAATAGATTGTCATTGATGAAAGTCTTCGCTCGAATCTGTTCCTGCGTCAGTGCATCGATCTGATTTTTAATGTTTTTCTGCATTGTAATTTTATCGTCATCTGACACTAGATGTACCTCTTTGTGAATTTGGTTGTACTCGGCGGATTCTGTGTCGCCCAGACCCAGTGTTTCAATATTGATGATGTATTGCATATCTTATTCCTTTAGTTGTTTTCATAATCAGATTTAATTGTCAATTATCAATATCAACAATTGTTCATATATTGTGAGATTTCGTTTAAATTATCAATTGGTACCCATTCGCCAGTGAAGGTGTCATTCAATTTATACTCATCAAGAAGATACCTTTCGGTCCGTCTAACATCCATAATGAATACATATTTTTCAACCTTAAAGTTTCTAAATGGGTCATATGCCTGATACGTTACCAATCTTTTGGGCAAATCCTTGGTAATACCAATTTTCACATGTGTCGGATAAGCGTTGTTCGAAATCACATACAAAATTCCACTATGTTGCTTCAGTGATGGTGTTTGCTTGGTAACCTTAATTTGACTGCATGTCCCGCGTTCATCGTTTAGATGAAGCAAATTGATCCCGGCTATTTTCTATGAAATTTTTTGTCACTGGGAGTTCTTTTTTTATGAGTTCTCTTTAAAACGTCACGTCCTGCCTAATATGATGCATCAAGAATTTCTTCTGTTATTTGAAACTGACCCGTTCTAGGAATGATGTTATCTTTCATCATTCTATCAAATATCTTAGTCGCTTTGTTATTGTACATTATTTCACCCATTGAAATAATTTTTGGTGGTCCCTCCTGGATTCGAACCAGGGACCAACGGTTTAGAAAACCGTTGCTCTATCCAGCTGAGCTAAGGGACCATCAAAAATTATTTCATATTATGATTTGTTACTGGTTAATATTGAGAAGTCATAAACATATACCAGTTCATATATTTAACTATTTGATTACTTCAAATTTTTTCAGTATTAATATTGAAGTGCTGCTACGCGAATATAACTTCTCGTTCGTTTCTTAGTAGGATAGCATAATGGTAGAAGTGGTCAGACTCGAACTGACAGTGCCTTTCGGCGGGACCTTATGAGGGACCTGGGGTTAACCAATTTTCCTACACTTCCACTACAATGCTATCCTAATCGTCATTCACAGCCCGGATATATGACTGCATCATTTGTTTGAATGCTGGATTTTCAAACATCATATTATAGACCGATTCCCAATTGTCCTGTGAAACCATTACAGCTAGATGATCCATTTTTTCTTTGAGGTTGGCATTCAACGTCGACTGCGACTGCGACTGCGAGTATACACCAACACCGGGTACTTGATAGTTGATAGTTTTCTCAGCTATCATATTAATATAACGCCTAAGGTCATCTGACATATGTTTTCTCCTATACAGTATTTATAGCATGACATATACTTGCTGTCAATTGTTAATTAATCTTTCTTCTAATACAGTAGACAAGAGCCGTTCATGAAATTCTTGTTGGTTGAAATCCACATGATCCATTGGCCAGTCATGACCAAAATAATACTGCGCAATCAAGTTCATAACTCGAGCACAGACATCCATGCACATTGTTCCATCAGATGGATCATATGAGTGATATTCCCAGTCGTGTACGTCGTCCATGTCATTGCCTATAATCCTAGACATTGTTTCTGACCCAATTGGTACATCACATCGTTGAGAAAACATCAAGTTGCTCGAATGAGCAAATGCACACCGTCTGGATTCCATACTATATTTAAATGTCATGTCTACTGTGCTCATTTCATACACCTTGTATATGCCCCTATTGGTGATTCTGATAGGATTCGAACCTATAACCTACTCCTTCGAAGGGAGTTGCTCTATCCAGTTGAGCCACAGAACCTTGTTTGCGTTATTACTGTAAAGGATTTGCACCTTTCTCTCCACCGACTCCGCAGTGGTATCCTACTTATAGACGAACAGTAATTATTGGCGGAAGCCTGAGGTCTTGATCCCCATACCTTTCGGTACCACCGGTTTTCAAGACCGGGTGACACTCCTGTGCCATTAAGCTTCCGTATTTCATAACACTCTTAAAGAGTGCGCATCCGAATTGCAGTCTAACAAGTCAAGTCATGCATATCTACATCTTAACTTATACAGCCCAAACATATGAAGGCACAGTCTCACACAATTCAGAATTTAATTAACTTACCTTGACGATTACATTTTGCCGCATAGTGACAGTTGCAAAGAATTCACGACCTGGGAGGCCTGTTACCGCCGGGCGATGTGCGCCAGTGAACTCCCCATCAGATTTATATTCGTTGCCAAACATTGAGGTTTCCTTGTACATCAGATTCTTTCCAATACTCTCTTTGAGTTCTTTTTTACTCTTGTATCCAGTAAAAAGCATCATAGTAAGCATCCTTATTTTTGTTTACTAATTCATAGTAGTATATCTAAGACAGGTAGTCAACACGAATATACTAATTTATGTACGTGAGTTTATTGATAATGGTGCCGCCACGAAGGTTCGAACTCCGGACACCCTGATTACAAATCAGGTGCTCTTCCAACTGAGCTATGACGGCATTATTTGGTACGGAATGTTAGACTTGAACTAACAACCTTCGGTATGTAACACCACTGCTCCACCATTGAGCTAATCCCGCATTGCTACTATCACGTGAATACATATCATCAATTTCTTAAATTGTGGGATGGCCAATTCCCTTTCTTTAGTATGATATGTATTCACGTGATAGTTGATATCTAAAATTTCCAACCTTACACTATACTGCCTGAGCAGCACCGGACATCCTACCGCCGATCTTTCAGCGTATGAGGCTGATGTGCATTTGACGCGACAACGTCTAGAACTTGGTCTGGTCACTGAACATCAGATTGTCGTCTGTATATTCAGCTAGGAAATGTTGTGTAATTATGCAGAAGAGGGAATCGAACCCCCACGACAATTAAGTCTTCGCGTTTCACCCGTTCAGGTTACTAAGCAATGTGTCTGCCATTCCACCATTCTGCATAAGAGTTAGGCTCGTACCTATTAAAGGCGATTTAACTGGATTTTACCTCATCGGCTATTATCCAGTACCATGTTTTGGTCTCCTGTCGAGGATTTGAACCTCGGGTCTTCTGCTCCCAAAGCAGACGCTTTACCAGACTAAGCTAACAAGAGTTATTATTTCCATCATATTGGGTGTTTCAGTTTTTAACGTGGACAAACCCTACCACCACATCTGTATTCTGGTTGCGCGGAGCAGAATCGAACTGCTAAATCTGAGTTATGAGCCCAGACGGGATACCAATCCGCCGCGCAAAAGTAATTTTGGTAGTCGAGGTTAGAATCGAACTAACCACCTCACGCTTATCAAGCGCGCGCTCTAACCAACTGAGCTACTCGACTAAATTATAAATATTCTCATTTTTCTGGCGTCGGGCTGGTCTCTTACCTCTGAGATACCTAAAATACGGCACGTATGCGCTCACATAACCTCTATAGTGTTCAACACCGCTTGAATTTCCTCCGGTCAACCAGAATTCCATATAACGAGAACCGAGAATGAAACCTTTGCGCTTCATTTTCTTGCAATCTTTACAGCCACAGAAGTTGTTTATGTTTATCTCCTTACATATGCTGTATATTAGTCATTTGGGAATATGTCAACTCCCAAATGTATTTTGTTTGCATTGAGTCCTTGTGGAGTGGATGCTATTACAAAGTCAGAAGGTTTCATATTTTTTAGAATCCCTTCTATGAAACATTTGATATGCTTGGGTCTTACTTGCAAGACGATTCTATATTCATATGGGTCGCATCCGCAGTTATAATAACAAGGTGAAATACCACTGAAAGAATATTCTCCTATTCTAACGTTCTCAACAACTCCAATGGTTTTAACTTTGGTGTGCGTCTTTCCAGTTACATATTCGTAGTTCACGCCACCAACTTGAATTTTTCTATAAGACATTGTTTCTCCTCTGAGGGTTAACGGGATACTATCCCTAAGCTTCAACTAACTACTGTCAGTCTCATGATTTGGCGGCCCTGCGGGTAGTTGAAACCCGATTTTCTCGCAGACAACGAGTTGTAATAGCCGTTATACGACAGGGCCTTATTGTTATTTGGTGGTAACTAGGCACTTATTTCTAAGACATACGAGTAATTAATTCATATGTTATCTTAGAATTAGATCGCCCTTCTTCACGGAATGTTAACTAGTATACCTGAAGTCGTTACCATTTTCTGGAGCGGACAGGGAATTTCGAAATCCCGACACCCAGGTTGGAAACCTAGTGCTCTGCCTCTGAGCTATGCCCGCATTTGTTATTTGGTGGAGTCACTCGGACTTGAACCGAGGACCTGATGCTTGCAAAGCAACTGCTCTCCCACTGAGCTATGACCCCATTTGTTAGTAAATATATTTTGCTCTTGTTGCAGGGCTCGAACCTGCGACAACCTGATTAACAGTCAGGTGCTCTACCAACTGAGCTAAACAAGAGCAAAATATACTTTGTTATTGGCGTAAGTTGAAACATTGACATAATGAGGCTCCTTTATAATTAGATGAATTAAGGTACTGTATTTGTAGATAGTTGGTATTCTAACCAACCTACGCGCCAATAAGACCGGTATAAGTTAGCATGGAAAGCGTTTCTTGCATCTATTTCCTTTGCCAAATTTTCACGCAACGTGCTAATTTCACGCTTTGCGCCATTATATAGTGCAGGCCAGTATTCCTCTTTAGTTAAACGACCTTCAGCAACAAGGTTACCGTAATGGTCTACGTCACATGCAATGTAGAGAACCTGATCTGTTGTTCCGTCTGGACGCCAAACTTTACTACGAAGATTTTTAGTCTCAGTATTTTCCATATTGTGGCTCCTTTATTGTTGAAAAACAAAAGCAAAATATACTTTGTTATTGGCGGAAGAAGGAGGAATTGAACCCCATGGATTTCTCCACGATTTGATTAGCAATCAGTCTTAATCACCAGATTAAATCATCTTCCGTTATTTAGTATTGACCACAGGATTTGATCATCCCACATCATTTTTTTGGTGAACCATCTAGGATTTGAACCTAGGACACGCGGATTAAAAGTCCGCTGCTCTAACCAACTGAGCTAATGGTCCGTTATTAATTATTCACGACACTACCAGGTTTATGTGTTTATCTATGCTGTCGGACATCTGCAGTTCCCGCATCTCGAATATAGTGTCGTGAATGTGGTAGGCTCTACACTGTGCTTTCGCCTATGTGCGATTCAACCGAATATTAAATTCAGTACCAATTTTTAACAATACAACAAGTTATAAACTTTCATTATTTGTGCAGCAAAGCCGCTCTAACAAAATATGTTATATGCAGAGATAACTCTTTTCTTGTTGTATTGTATCTGGTGGGCAGGGATGGATTTGAACCACCGCGTCTTTCAAAAGGGATTTACAGTCCCCCGCCTTCGACCACTCAGCCACCTGCCCAGGTTAGTATAGTAAAATAGTCAATCAGGGATTACGGGCTCGTCACCCAACCTGATCATATATTATAATATAATATAATATAATTTACAAATTAAAATTGTTACCAATTTCTATACTTTAAATAACTTTGTTTCCTTATCACTAATATAGTTTAATTGTTACTTGCTGTCAACAGTTATTTCCAAAAGTTTGTAAAACATTGCATTTACTGCGTTATTCTCTTCAAATTCACTGTGCCATTCATTATGTCGTCCCCATCTAATAGGTCGGTCGTTGTTGTCTTCGTCGTACTCAATAGACCACTTGTCATCAATTTTCAATGTTTTCATTGCAGATAATCACTTGAAAACACATGAGTTGGCGTATGCTCTTCCACTGTTTGACTTCCCAACCATTGGTCGTTTGCAATCAGTTTGGAAACCACTTGGTGTACTTGATCACACGCCTGAGCTTTTTTAACATCGCCTTGTTCTCTGTATGCTCGTGCATTCACATGCATGGTTTCCACTAGTTTGAAAAATGTCATAATGGTCATTGGTCCTTGTTGCTATATGTTTGTATCTTGAATGGATGTAGTGGCTCTGGTAGAAATAGCTCAACATATGCCCAGATCAACCAAAGTGGTGAGAAGAACAAGAACAATAGAATTGCCAATATCCAATTACGTTTTACAGTCTGATATCCACCGATTACCGCTAACACCGTGGCAACAATGATAACTGCTACGATAATGCTGACTTCCATTATTAATGTATCCTTTGGGGTTAATGTTCCGCGGAACATGAGATAAATAATGATATCATATGGAGGAATAATATGTCCACACAACATCGAGGCTTGTCCGCCAAGGACCTTCAAACGTATCTCAAAGATAAGAATGTTTACTTTGGAGCAATTGACGGTGATGAAGGCAAAAAAACAAAAAAAGCGGTACTTGATTTTTTAATTGCCGTTAAAGTTTCAGTTTCTATATCTTCAGCTTTATATAGTAGACAACGACTGGCTGTTTGTCAATACTTATTTTCAGAACTGGGGTTCTATACTGGTTCAATAGATGGTCTGTATGGTCCCAATACTGAACATGCCATTGATCAATATCAAATGTCCATGCGCGAGCAGGAGTCTTCTTCCGGAGATGAACGTCAGGCATCAGTATCAAACAACTGGCCAAGGCACTCACAAATTGAGGGGTTCTATGGTGCTCCCGGATCCAATCATGTGATCGTGCAACTACCATATCCCATGAAATTGGCATGGGATCTAAACACATCCATAACCAGACTTACTATTAACGAAAAATGCTCACAAAGTTTTCTAAGAGTCATGACCAACGTGTTGGATATATATGGCATCAAACGAATCCAGGATCTTGGATTGGATTTGTTTGGTGGTTGTTATAACAATAGAAAAATGCGTGGAGGTTCACGTAAGTCGACTCACGCATATGCTGCCGCCTTGGATTTTGATCCGTTGAACAATCCCTTGCGGGGCGGTGCAGAAAAGGCCACATTCTCGCATTCCAACTATGATGCATGGTGGAAATGCTGGGAAGATGAGGGTTGGGTCAGTTTGGGTAGAGAACGCAACTTTGATTGGATGCATGTCCAGGCTGTTAAACTGTAATATAGAGTGGTATTTGCAGAACATGTTCTGCAAATACCACAATGTGGTTGGCTCAACCTTATACAAGGCGATTTAACTGATATCAGCAGGACCATATCAGTACCGTGTTTGTTTTCATATAAATTGGTATTAAACCCATATGAAAACAAACACAATCAGGGATTACGGAATTATTGTCCCACCTGATGTTGTTTCCATCCATTATCGACTGATTGGTCTAGGAAGTTAATATTAATTGTCAAATAACGTGGCTGTCTATGTTTATAAGCTATAGCATCCGGGTAGAAGGGTGTCAACTGTTTTTACATCTGATACAAAAAAACCTCCACATGTAATTTACAGTGGAGGAGTTAAATAAGCGTTGACTATGATGTTTCTTCGTTGTCAGTACTCATTAACTCCTGTCATGCCATCCGAGACGGCATATATTGGATTATATATCCCCGTATTCTTTCTCGGTGAGGCCATTGATTAGTTCCTGATGTTCATGTTTTATGTTACGTTTATTTATCCTTTTGATTGCAGATAAATATCATAAACACAAGAAGGTACGAATATTTATGGCAACTGACAAGTATAAAAAGTATGGTATCAGACGTGACAACAATCTGTCTGATCTAGCAGACCCTGTTCAAGGACTAAACAACATATTAAACAACCTGCCAGGCGTGGGCGGCGACATTACTTTTATCTCTAGTGACTTGGATGCTGTTCGAAACTTGAGTAGCACCAACTTATCACCTAAGAAGATTATTGGATTAGCAGGCACAGCGGTTGTCACTACTGTAATCACAGAAACTGAATATCAGCTGGCAACTGATGTAGTAGCAGGCAGCACAGTTATACCACTGACGTCCGTTAGTAGGTTGGTTATTAATCAAAATATAATATCAGACTCTGTGATTCCACCAAACACATTCATCGTGGCAATCTCAGTGGCAAACAATATCATTGAGATTTCCAATGGCACATTGATCAATCAATTGGCCGGAGATAAATTACATGTGAATGTTCAGACATTGGATGTAAATGATCCACTCGTAAGACTGGAAGATAGAATTGCCAAAACCAGACTGATAGCAAAAGCCGGGGGGCCGTTCCCGTCTGGTGTTGGTCCTTCTGCATATTTTGTACCTTCAACTAAATTAGTCACCGGCGTGACTGCCCCATTATCAATTGATGACAGGATCATCTCTGCTGATTACCGGAATGATAGTGGGATACGAAGAGATGACGACTTCTGGACATTGGGCGAATTTGTATTTGAAAATGCATTGGATTATTCAATGCCCAATAAGTTTGGTGGAGTAGTGTGGGATGGGTTCTTTCTGCCCAACCCAAGAATATATCCCAATGTAATAACGTATAATACAAATGGATTGTTTCAATTTGAATTCAGAAAAACAAACTCAGACCCATGGGAAATTGCCAAGTCGATCTATGCTGTTGACAGGGCCATTGAAGTCGCCATGTCAACAACAGCCAACGAAATATCACTTGTTGCTGGTTCATCAAAATATGTGTCAGTGGGAGATATTGTTGCAGGGGATCCAGAAAACCTAGTTGAGTCCATTAATGGTGATATCATCACTGTGACATTGGATACTCCAGCCACAGTGGGTGAATTTATAACGCTGTCGCTGTCATTTGGTAAAGACCCGACGAGTGGGACAATTACGTTGGATACAGTTTTGGAACCAGGAGAAGGACTAAACATTCGTATTTTTTGGTGGTTCCCAACAGGATTTGGTCCAGTAGAATACAAATATATGTCCATGGGTTATATTGGCGGCCGCTATTTACCGTTTGCATATCTTACTCCCAGCCAGCCAACAAATACAGTCACTGATTTTGAAATCATAAATCTATTGAACAATGCAGTCACTCCGTATCAACCCAATTTTGGTATCGAAGGCGACTATCAAGATTTCAGGATAGCATCCACTATAAAATCAACATATGTTCCCAGGGCAAATTTTATAAGTGCATCGTCTGCAGATAAAAATTTACAAATTCACAAAGCCAGTCTGATAATCGAAGTCAAGGATGACGAAAAGAGTGCCACTAGAATATCAGGCACATCTCTTTCTGACACTGATGCTGGAAATATTATCATACCAGAAGATCCCACATTGTTTGATAATGTAATCCCCAAAGGCTTCGTTATTAAAGGGACCATTGGATCGAATACTTCATCCAATACCAGACTCACTACTGTCCCTGCCGTTATAGATAGTCCATCTGTCCCTGTTCATGTCATTGATCATTTGGGAATGATCGACTATGGGCTTGGTACTACGTCTGGTAATGCCACTGTAATATCAATTGCCGATACATCGTTGATGTCAGTTGGTTACGTGTTTATAACTACCTTATCAGAATCAAATATATACAATCGAATCACTGAAATTATAAACAATACAAGTATACGAGTACAAACTTCAGTGGACATGGGAACAGTGGGCGAATACTTCTTTGTCTACGCGGATCGAGGTATAATCGACAAATCCAAACAAATATTTTGCGAAGGAGTGTTTGGTACCACGTTATCAGCCAATGCAGCGGCAGGACAGAATACAATTGCTGTTTTAGAGATGCAAAATATCGTCATTGGACAGTCAGTTCAATTTGGTGCGTCACTGCCCGCTAATACTAGAGTCAGTGCTGTGTCGACGTCCGCAGGGGCCGGAACAATTACAATCAACACCAATGTGTCAACTACAATTCAACAAGACGAAACGCTTACTATTGCCCCGTGGCTTCCTGTCGGAGGAACAATGCCAAATAAAGAACTGTGCGTCTTGCCGTTGGATCTATCCCCGCCATTCGTAGGCGTACCACAAGGGCTATCAACCAATGGCAAAAACATAACGTCAACTTTTCCAACTGAATTTAATGTGAAGTTGACGGATTTAACAATGAACAATGTCAGTGGCATCATTGGCATCAACGCCGTTGATCTACCATCCAGATCCTATAACAAAACTATTTCTTTAAAGAATGCAGGGTTTGTCATCCCGACCAAATTGATATAATCAATTCTTTTTCAAGCAGATATAATACGTTTCGCCGTTGATCAGTGCTTTTCTAAAATGTGTGAATTCAGTTATGTTTTCTGAAGTGACTGAATTCACAATACCAGACGAGGATGTATCAATAATAGATACATCAGCATCAAATATTAAATTATTCATAGAGATTTCCTTAGTGGCACCTATTAGGTTGTTGGCATCATCTGTCCATACGTTGGCATTTGATGAGAAAATGCGCAAAAATTCATTAGTATTCGAATCTAAAATAAACACACCAGGGTTTGATGCCAGAACGGCAGTATCGTTTGATCCAGCATCATCCAAAACTACAATCGCACCATTGACAATGGTTGTGACATCAGTTGAGTAATCACTATTCTTTAAAATAGAGGTTGCTTTTCTAAGTTCATAGAAGTCAAGACCTATGTCGATTGCCTGTAAATATTGTGCCAAGGTTGGTAATGATCCAGATTGATTGAATATGTCAATCAAGGATTCATCTGAATCTCGTTCATCGTCTTCTTGCTCAACTGTTGGCTGTTGAAATAAACTCAATGATGGGTTTTCAACGGTAATTTTACGTGACTTAACAAGGTTTGCCATATTTGCAAATAGTATTTCATCAGATCGAATATAGTCCCCGGTGGGCGGAGAAGCCACTGTATTACTAAGGGCACTGTTAGTTGACAATTTAAATTCTGTCAGTCCATTGGATTGCTTAATATAATAAGTTACTCCTGACACCTTTATCATCGTACCATTGGTATAAACAAAGTTATTGTTTTCTGGGAACACAATCATATTCCCAGA
>Ga0306872_100312_pt1 | contig 19821 bp, 30 predicted proteins | sample AntRauMeHopE1498_FD_190455 | JGI IMG/M metagenome (GOLD analysis project Ga0306872, IMG submission 190455) | Saline lake microbial communities from Rauer Islands, Antarctica - Metagenome Hop E1 #498 (v2) (version 2) | ecosystem: Environmental > Aquatic > Non-marine Saline and Alkaline > Saline ...
CGGCATTGTGATCGGGGCGGTCGTTGCCGTTCCGTGTGTTGTTTTCATCTTTAAGCCAGTGAGTGTGAAATGAGTACGAACCGACCAAAACTTCGATCGCACATCGGCATGAACTTCATATCGCCAGCGGTATCGCTATTTACTTTCCAGCTTCTCAATGCCAATGGCAAGGCAGAGGCATCGGTTGACCTGCGAAATGGCGTTTGGGACCGTGCGATGACAACTGAACAACTGCGGATACGACGGCCAGCGATCATCCGACTTGCTGAAATCCATTGCAGAAAGCACCAATCATGACTGCAACGTCTGAGGCAGGGTGGGATTAGGCCCTGTGCGTCCGCTGTTTCGGCAGCGGGGTTCCCAAGTGTGAATTGAGACGCGAGTTATGGGATTTTACTTGCCGATGATTTTGACCGTGTTCGCCGCGTAACGCGAAACGGATGAAAACTGTATTGGACGGTCGAGGTGGTAGACCGTAGTCGCCGCAAGCGATAGCCACACGAAACAACCAGCCCGGCAGCGGGCGCAACGGAGAACGAATAATGCCAGAAACTGAAACCTCGACACCGGAAGAGTCAAAAATCATTCGGTTGATTCGATACCTCCGGTCGCTGCTGCCTCGAATCCCGCTAGTTGACCACGAGGGATACGAGATCGACGAAAAAACGAGAATCCGAACCGGTCGCCGCTTCAGCGACGGTCGATAAGCATCACCCGCCGTGAACCCGAGGCGTTGTATCGGGTTCGTTGGGTGCCGACGCACGGCACCAACTTTCACCACAATGGAGATTTGCAAGATGGCTAAACGTTATCGTCAGAAGTGCTTGGGAAAACTCTCTAGCAATGTCTGGCCGGACTTTATTGACCAATGGGGTATTCGCAACACATCATTTCAGCTTTTAGACGGCACCAACCGACACGCCGTCGCCACTGTCCATATTTGGAATGGCTCTGTCATTCGATTCCTATCCGTCCCTATACTTGATTCGCATCGGAAGGCAATCACTAGGCTTGCCTTGCAGCAAATGTGCAAGAGCACCCCGGCAGACTATATCAAGTAAGCCCAAGCCCGTCCTGATGCGTCAGGGCGGCATTGGTTTTACTTACCCTTTTGGAGAAACGCGATGACTTACAAATGCCCGATGTGCGGCGAAGTGGATCGTTTTACTGTTCACTGTGAAGAACGTAACGAGGTTCAATGCGATATTGACTGCGACGGCGACATTCACGACATCGACAATATCAGTTGTGAGGTGTTTTGGTATCAGGATAGCCAAATTGATTGCAATTCATGTTGTCACGTTGGCGTAGTGTCTGACTTTGACCCCGATTACCCGGTTGAAAAACCGACGCCTCTGGATGAACTGCAAGCCAAGTACGACTTGCTCTGCCGAAAGGTGGCTCACGGTTGCACCGACGCATCGTGCGGCGATTGCGACGTCTAAGCGTGAACCGCCCCTGACGCGGAGATCGCCAGCTCCAAAACTGACGTGCTGGTGGCGATCCCAAGGAACGTCACCTTATCGCCAGTGGTGAGATCGCCGACCGGCCTGATCCCGCCGGCGGTGGCGCTCAGGTAATACGATTCACCCACAGTGAGAACGGCACTGAGCTTTACCCCTTTACTGCGGGCAATCAGAACGTACCCATCTGCCGCCGCCGCGCCGAGGGTAATCCCCTTCACGTCGTCTTCACCGGCCGCATCGCAATCCGCTAGGTAGTGCTTGAAGTCCGTTGTGTCACTGAAAACGGTTTGACCCGCAACGACCGCTTCACCGACTTGGACCAATTGCGTTTCTGTTTCTTGGTTACCCAAGCCGACGTGGGCGGGGGTAATTGTTAAATCGGCCATGGGGATTCCTATTTGGGGTGTGGTGGTGAAATGCGTTTCGCTAATCATATCACTCGAACGCGAGCGTGACGAGCGATTCCAACGAAAGCGACCGGCTTGAACCTCCCCTGGTGCTTCATGTTTGCACCCCGGCTGTTTTTGCCGGGAACACGACACTTTCTCGGGACAACGATTATGATTCAAGCAACGACTGTTGACAAGAAATGGATCGCAGTCGACCGCATCGGTCAACTTAGACGTGGGCAGATTCTCGTGATGAACGACGACCTGCTCGACTTCATTGAAGAAAACCACGCTGACGAGGTGGCGGAACTCCAGGTGGTTTCGGCCGTCAACGGGAACCAGTGTGGCCTGTTGGATTCCTTGGTCGTTTGGTCGAAGGCGGAATGTCCTGGGGGTCCAAAACATCAGGAACGCCACTCGGACAGCGACCTGCTGGTTGTTTTCCTCCACACGCCAGCTTCCATCAGCACTCGAGTTTCATCGCGATCACGCTGATTCAAACGATTCTCCAAAGCGGACCCCTTCGTCGACTCGTAGTCGGCGAGGGGGTTTTTTTATGTACAGACGTTTCAACACTTTCACACTTTTGGAGAACAGAACCATGACTGATTTACAGAAATTCCTGTCTAGTATTGTGCCAAACGGCGGCTATATCACATCGGCGAACATTGACGAACTCGCACGATTGGACCGGTTGCGTCAAGTGCTGATTCGCTGCAACGGATGCCGCCTCGTGGTTGCCGCCCAGCATGTTAAGCACGTCATTGAAATGATTGACAAGGCCGACATTGATTGGGTGCGTGACGTGGCGTTGCTTTCCAGCGACATGGCATTCCGTGGCGATTACCGGTCAGTCACCAACGCAGTTGTTGGTAACGCACCACTGGTGGCTTGAACCCTGCCTGGTGTTTCACTTCCGCAGCAGGTCATTCTGCTAAAATCACCCGAAACAAGGATAAAATCATGACGATCAAAGAAACGATCACGTCCCTGAATGAAGATCCCGATCCAGTGAGAATCGCTTCGTTGGTTGACTGCCTGCGATCCGGCACTCTTCAGACGCGGTCAGGCGATTCGGTTCTGTTTGATTACAACGACATGCGAGACTTCTTCCACCGCTGCGATCCCACGATCGACGACGCACGGTTCGAGGAACTCATGATGATCGCTGATAATTGCTGGGCGTGACCTGAACCTCCCCTGGTGCTTCACTACCGGCAGCCTGCTTTTGCGGGTTGCCGGTTTTTTTGTAGACACACGTTTCTTACTCTGACTTTGGAATTAACCATGTCAACGATGACCAACAATGCCGTCGCCATTTCGCAAAAGAGGATCGCCACGTTCCTGCGGATCTTCAAACCCAAAATGCTAGTAGTGGGGTCCAACAACGGGCTAATCTGGCTCACCGACATTGGCGGTGGCAGCGATCACAACACAATGTGCATCGGATCATGCACCGAAGACCATATGGTCAAGTTCACCGTCCAAGACTTCGGCAAGTGGGTTCGATCTGCTGGCGTCAAGTCCGACGTTACCTTCTCGTTCCACGACGAGGGGTTCCAAGCTCACTGCGACAAGCTCGGCCAGCGAACGTTCACGTCAAGTTCGCACGACAAAAAGAGTGGTCCTGATGGCCTGGACAACCTCGGTGACTTTGAGGCAACAATCCCCGCTGAAGTGGTTGCGACCCTCAACGACATCGTTGCGTGCTGCGACACGGAATCGAGCCGCTACGCTTTGGGTGGTGTGTGCGTCGAGCACAACGTCGCCGTGGCAACCGATGGTCGACGACTGGCAAAGATCGATTTCGATTCGATTGGTGCTCCTGAATGGAAGACTGAACCGGTCGTCAACGCCAATGGCAAGCCGATGACAGACGGACTCCCGTGGCAATCGCTCATTCCCGCCGGACTGATTCGGTACGCCGCCGCGTTTGGCGAACCGATCGACATCTTCGGTCGGGGACTGGTAGCCGGTGACGTCCGATGCAACAAAATAGAAGGTCGGTTTCCTAACTGGCGGAACGCGATCCCCGATGACTGTGACACTGCGGCCGTTTACGACGGTGTCGCCCTGCTTGAAATGTGCGACCGTCAAATCGCCCGAAACAAAGCATCCGACGAAAACAATAACTCGATGACCATCGAGCGGACCGACGCCGACGGCAACCAGTTCTCGATTCTGATGGATCCGGTTTTTGTCAAAGACGCCGTTAAAGGACTCGATGCGGTCCGAATGCGATGGAACGCCAGCAAAATCCGAGAACCCAACGCAAAACGCAAGATCGGACGTTACCTTTACAGCCCAATTCTGTGCGATTCAGACGATAGGCCCGGCTGGAACTACGTCATCATGCCGATGCGAGAGGGTTAAAATCAGTTTGCCCCACGGCTGAACCCTGCCTTGTGTTTCACTCATGCAGCAAGTCCGCTGCCTGTTTTTTCCCCTGGGGAGCACGTCCGCTTCCCGTAATTTCCCGAGTAGGGAAGGAGTTTACGATGATTCGTGTTATCGATGGCAAACGGTACAACACCGAAACCGCTACCAAAATCTTCTCGCACTGGAACGGTTGCTCCCGCAGCGACTTCCAGTATCGAACGAAGGCGCTGTTTCGAACCGTCAAAGGGAAATGGTTCCTCCACCACTACGGCGGAGCCATGACCGACATGGCCGTTTCGGCAGGAAACAACGGGCGGACCGGCTCAGAATCGATCGAACCGATCGAACCGATCGACGAGAGCGATGCCCTCGGCTTCCTGGAAGCCCACTCGGACGACAGCGAAGCAGCTGCCGCGATCGAAACGCACTTCGCCGATCAGGTCGAAGAAGCGTAACCAAGTGCGGCCACCGTGCCGCATGGCTCCCTAATCGCTCACCTGCACGTTGGTGGGGGCTGCACCGATCCGGATGGTCCGGGTTGACCGAGAAGCGAATCACAACCGAGGAACAAAACGATGTATTACGCAGTCGTCACTTTTGGCACCAGCCCCAAGAAAACTGTCTTCACCAGCCTCGCACGAGCCGAGGCGGTGGCCCAACAGGCCGTTGGCATCGGCTCATGCACCGAAGCACGGGTCTACGAATGCGAGACCCGCAAGCTCGCCGACACGGCGGACATCAGCGTCATCCGCAAGGGCGAACGGATCGCTGAAAATGAATGACGACAAACAGCGACTCCGATCCTATCTGGATCAGGAGAATGCACGCATCCTCGATCAGTGGGATGCGACTGAAACCGGGCGTAAACTAGCATTCATGGATTGGCTGGCCAGTGATTTTTCAATCGAGCCGACAGAGACGGTGCCAGCGGAGTGGATGCAGTTTGCTACACGATGCGCCTTGGCGTATTTACAGAAGCAGATAATGGATAAATGACGACACGACCTCGGCACTCGCCGGGGCATTAATACCACCATCAAATGGATTACGAAGATGACCATAACCTCCCGCTATTCACCCGAGATTGAGTCAGGAATCCGTGGACTCGCTGCTCTGGCCGAGAGCTTAGATTTCGGCGGTGTGCCGACATTGACGGACGAATCCACCGACGACAGCGGCAACCTCTGCGGGGCAGACGGAAGCCGCGAACGAACCCTCTCCGTAATGACCGCCTATCTTGGCCGGGAATTGGAGGAGGCAGAAATCCTACTGCTCTCCCTGAGCAGGAATTCGGGTCCATTGCCAGAGGTGGTAGACGCGCTGACGGCAGAGGTTTGCCACCAGATCTGTACGGAGATTTGGGCCAAACCGGGGAACCGCGACCACCTGAACAGGGGAGGGTACCTGGATTGGTGGTCCCTGAGCGAGGAACTCGGAAGACTGATCGGCGACGTCTAACGGGTCGCGAGACCCGTTACAAACAACCAACACTCATTTGCGGAAAGAAACCTACCATGAAAATTAAACTGAAAAACTCCTGTTACACCGTCGCCGAACTGCTTACGTTGACGGGAAATCCTGCTAGTTTCGTCGCCGCCTGCAAAGAACACGATTGGAAATTCGAACTCGACTTTCGTCCCGAGTGGGAAGGTCAATCGGATAGTTGGTTTCCGTGGGATGCCTCCTTCATCGTAGACGATGACGCTTCGTCCGGCATGTCCTGGGTCGGCGTGTGCGGACCCGGAGGCGGTCTGCGTGACGTGTCCATCAAGATCGCATTAAGAGCGACAGACGTTTTTTTCGTTAAATAAGAGGTTATCGGCTAGGACGAAACGCCTTCGGGCGTCTGCCGGTCACGCCGGCACTGACGAGTCCCACCACACCTCATTAAAACGGATTACGACATGGCATTTCATAAAACCAACCTCGGAATGTTCGGACAAAACATCCAATCCGACGTCAACGGCATGGTGCCTGACGCCGAGACGAACGCCTGGGAACTCACCTATGACCACGGCAGCGAGTCGACCCATGACGAATACGGGGAGATCACGGAGTACGGAGAATACTGGGAGGAGTATCGCTTCCCCGAGATCCAAGCGGAGGCGATCGCGGCAACCGAAATCGCTAACGCTCGTCTGATCGAATGGCAATCCGAGTGAGCGGATTTAGAGACAACCTGGAATCGGCGTTGATTGACGCCCAAATCGAGGCAACCAGCAATGACGAGATCCCAAAGCTAATCGCATACCTGTCGGACCACCTGGTTGCGACCGCGATGGCTCAAGCGATCGGACTAGAGTACGACGACGTGGAGGCTGTCTTCCACGTGTCTGAAAAACTACAAGAATGGCTGCTTATCGAAGTAGCCAAAGCAAGCAGCTAGCCAACGCACCCACCCGCCTCGGCACTCGCCGGGCGGAACACCAACAACGCGAGAAACAAATGGAAATCAAACAACTGCTCTCCAAGGCAGTCAACGGAGACACTGCTGCGGTTCGGGAACTCACCCGATTGCAGCGAGACGGCAAGGCTATGCGGTTGTATCCGCACGGTCGACGCGGGCCACTCGACGAAGGCATGGCACCGCTGGAAATCCTGGCGACCGACGATTACATGATCCGGTTTACCCTCGGCCATTACTCGCCAATCGTTTTCAAGAAACCGCAACTCGCAAGCGTTATGCTGTATGCCATGCAAGTCGGCGTCGTGATGGCGCGGCACTACGGCGATGACTACAACGAACTGGAGTCGCATGTGACGCCTGGACTTGGGTGTCTTTCGAGTATCGTCAGTGGGGATTCGATCGTCCTGACGTTTCAACCACCGGGACTTCTCGAATATGACCTCGGGCTGTACCACACACGAAAGCTACTCGATAACTGGACGGTCCTGATCGAGCAGAACGAGTGGGATCACGAGGATTGTGGATTCACCGATAATGAATACTGCGATGTTCTCTTGTTCTCGGACTTCAATTCTGAACTTTAACGGAGAACTGAAATGGGTGACATGATTCGATGCCATCGGTGCGGAACGTTCCACTACCGAAATGATCCTTGTCCAGAGGAATATGATGACGAACGCAAACAGAAACTCAATAGAACGATTGACGGTGCATTGCGTCGCATAAGGCTCGCCGCAGCGATTCAACGCAACCGAGACCGATTCAACTCGCAAACTGGAGAAACACCATGCCCAAAGTCCTAGCCTACCTCCGCGTCTCCACCATCTTCCAGGAAATCTCCATCGAGGTGCAACGCGAACAATGCCGGATGTGGTTTCAACAAAACCGCACCGGCGAGACCGACGAATACCTTGGCGAGATCGAAGACATCGCCATCAGTGGTTCCACCGAACTGTTCTCCCGCCCCAACGGGCAACACATCCTCACCATGCTCGACCGGGGTGACACCCTCGTCGTCTCCAAATTGTCGCGGGCATTCCGATCTACCATCGACGCGCTCCAGTCCATGAAATCCCTTCGCGAGATTGGCATCCGCGTCGTCGTCCTCGACATGGCCATCGATACCGAAACGCCCGTCGGTCGCCTGACCCTCACCATCCTCGCCGGAGTCATGGAGTTCGAGCGGGAACTGATCTCCGAACGAACACGCGAGGCCATGGCACAACGACGACGCGAGGGGCAATGGATCGGCCGCGCCGCACCGCCGGGATGGCGTCTGCTCACCCGAGCCCAGCGTGAATCCAAGGACAACGCACTCGTCACCGACGATAACAGTCGAGCGTTCGCATACAAGGCGCTCGAAAGGGTTGGAAAGGGGGAGGCCGCCGAGGTCGTCGCGTCGAGCCTCGAACTCGCGTACCGAAAACACATGTGCGGCAAATCACCGCTCAATCAAACCAAGGAGGATCGCGCCGGGAAATACCGCATCTCCGAACGACGCGTCATTGACTTGTGTGTCTACGCCCTGTGCGGTTTCCCTCGCCGGACGCAAAAGGAACTCATCGCTGAACTGGGGTTCAACCCATTCAACGTGGGTTTCATCCGCGAGACCTACCCCGATTACGCGGCGGGAACCCTGGAACTGGAAACGGTCTGAGGACCGGACGCAAACCCAAGTGATGCGAGCCTCTCATGCTTGCCGCATCACGTTTCCGCAGCCTGTTCGCTCAAGAACAACTCAAGGCGGTTGACGCTCGAATAGAACCACCGCCCGATCTTCTGGTGTGTCAAGAACACCCGATGCCCCCCGTGGTAGGCGCTCACGCCGTCGTTGCACCAACGACGCAGCGTGTCGGCGGGGACCAAAAGAATGTCCCGTTTCTTCAATTCCCTGGACAGTTCCGCCAGGGTGATGAGCAAATCATCACCTGACCGCCCCTCATTCAGGCTGTGTTGGCTAAGCGGCATCACGCAGTCTCGCTTCGTTCACGCAGTGCCACGTCATCCGTGAATGCTCAGCACTCTCGCTTCAATCTAATACAATGTCGCGGGATATGCCACTCCCAGCGTTTGGCAGGGTCGCCGTTACTTGTTTGATTGTTCAGATCAGAAACCACCACTGATCTCGAAATTCACTCAAAATCTGGACCGCCGATGCCTTCCGACGACACCAACCTGGTTGATGATGAATCCCAGGTGATCGACGGCGCTGCTGCTGAAACGACAACGGAGCCCACGCCGAATGTCGATGATGCAGCCACTGGCACGGACGCAAATAGTGGCACGGACGCCAACACGGTGCCCTCGGCAACGACCGACGCCGCCGACCCAGGCACCGCCGAACCGGTCGCCGACACCGCAAACGATTGGCGTGCTCAATACGAGGAACTCGGGTTTCAAGACCTGGAAACGCCCGAGCAGGCACACCAACGCCTCGTCGAAAGCTATCGACGGGAACGCCAGCGTGCCGACCAAGCGACCGAGCAAGCCCAGTATCACCAAGCATTGGTCGCACGACTCGGGCAAACCAATCCGACCGAAGCCGCCGCACCATCGGCCCCCGCTCCCGACGACGCCAACGAAACCGTCTTCGGTCGGTTCACCAAGAAATGGGTCGACGTCGATCGCGAAACCATCGCCGAATTCGTCATCACCGACGATGACGGCAACACGACGTGGAAACCGAACACCCCTCCCGAACTGATTAACCAAGTCCACGAGGCTCAAAAGGCCCAACGGAAATGGAACGACGTCATCCAAGACCCGCGTCAACTGGAACAGGCGATCAGCCAAAAGGTCGAATCGCTCGTCGGCGATCGCCTAAACAGTGCGTTGTCCGAACGCGAGTCGATGACCGCCGAGAGCACCGTTGAGAAGCAATTCCTCGCCGAGAACCAGTGGCTCTACGCCGTCGACCCGATCACCAATCGGCCTACCAATCAACCGAGCCCCGAGGGACGCGTCTTCGGCGCCCACTACCAACGCGCCGTCGAACTCGGCATCCCGACCAAGGCAGCCCAACTGGAATACGCGATCGCGCTCTATCAATCGAGCCAACGAACCGCCAACCCCGCCCCGGTCCCTGGCAATCAACAACAAACCCAACAGGTCATCGACCAACGACGACGCGAGATGCTCGGGCAAACCAACACCCGCCCCGCCGCACCGACCACCGCCGCTGGCATCACCGACGGCAAAGGGTCACAACCCGCTGGCGAATCACGCATGTCGTTCGGCCAATCCGTCGCCGCCGGAATGAAAGAGAACAAAATTTTCTAAACACAGACCGGGACTCGCCTTCGGGCACCACGGCGGACATTTCGAGCCGCCGCCTCCACTTTTGTATTTGAAAAACAAGGAACGTTTCGATGGCCGAACAGGTACTCGGACTCTTCGACGGGCGGCTGACCGAACGTCAACTCCAATCCAACCGCACCAAACTGCTCGATGGCATCACCGATGCCTGCACGCGCAACTTGCAGATGATGGCCCTGCTTAAATCGCAGGGCAACATCCTCTACGGACAAGACGGCTTCGGCATGTTCTGGAAGGTCAAATACAAACTGCACCAGGTCGTCGGTAGCAACGGCGAACGCGCACGCAGCTACCGCCAGATCAACCAGTTCAAGACCGCTCGGTTGGACTACCGTGGCTACGAAGCCAACGACACGATCAGTCGGAAGGAACTCAAACAGAACCGGGGCGACTCGGCGATCATCAAGATTTTCGACAACTTCGAAAAGAACCTCATCGACTCCATGGAACAGGGCCTCGGCCCTCAGTTCTATGTCGACGGTGACAACCCCGCCAACCCCGACTCCTGGCACGGCCTGCTCTCGATGGTCCGTCACAACGGCGAAACCATCGAGGCGGCCAACAACACCGCCCGCGCACGCAACGACGCCGACCGCGTCATCGCACCGGAAGGAACGTATGCCGGACTCGATTGCGGACTCGGAACCTACGGTGGCTCCCAAACCGAGACCAACGTTACCTGGCCCGAGGGCACCGCCAACACCGAGTACGACTTCTGGTCGCCACTCATGTTGCAATGGGATGGCACCGGATTCACCGGAGCCACCGACGGTGCAAAACTGGTCGACGCGTTGCAGTATGGATTGATCCATGCCCAGCGCAACACCAACAAGAACGGTTCGATTTCCAATTTCTGGACCGACCGAACCAACTTCTACAAACTGAAACAGCACGCCACCTCGCTGCAAACCATCGAGGTCACCACCGGCGGCGAGCTGTATAAGCTCGGTTTCAAGAACACCATCGAGGTCGACGGCGTCACCTGCTCGTTCGAGAACGCGATCCCCAACGGGTACGGGTTCGGACTCAATATGGCCGACATGGAACTCCATTGTCTCGACGACGACATGTTTGAAATCGATGGCCCCGAGTGGGACATGGACCTGCAAATCTGGAAAACCGCCGTGCAAACGAACAGCAACTTGCTGTACAAATCCCCACGCAACGTCCTCTTCCTCGTGCCGAAAGCGGCCGTCACTGCCTAAGCAGTGTGATTCACATGCCGACGGTCTTCGGACCGTCGGCTTCTTGCCACCCGACCACAAAAACTCCCACTTGATTTCAACCAACACACTGATCTTTTAAGGAAGAACCATGTCCGTGATCAAAGATGGCGTCACCGCCATTTCCCCTGGCCAAACCCTGATGGGCACCCACGAAGGGCGGCTCATCAACACCGATCTCGTCGGCCAACCCGTTGTGCTCTCGCACGATCTCCGATCGATCTCCGGTTCCGATGCCCAACTCCACACCGGACCGATCAACCGACGCACCATCGGCATGGTCATGCGGAACACCACCGGTGCATTGCTGACCGGTGGCATGATCGTCAAGGAGGACTTGTCGGCGGGCCTGACGAATCTTGGCCAGGCCAACGCACTCTGCACCGCATCGGCACGCAATGTCTATGTGGTCGACCCACTGCTCGGTGCTGACGCTGTGGCCGATGACGATCTGTTCATCGCTCACGTTCGCGGCCCTTCAAAGGTACTGATGAACGGCACCGGCGTTGCCATCACGACGGGCACTGACACGCTCGTCGCGGGTGCCAGCGGGTTCCCGGCAAAGGGAGCCACACCTGACACCGGCACCCTCATGGGAACGTTCCTCGAAACCAGCACCGCCACGGCAAACAAGGACACCAAGGTCGCCGTGCTCCTGCATCCAGACTGGGAATAGGAACCACCCCGCCATGCCCCAACCGAGCACCACCCCTGCCGTCGAACCGACTCACCCGGTTTCCGATAAGTGGTGCTCGATGTGTGGCGATAAAAAAACGATCGAGGAATTCCACCTCGATCATCGATCCGAGGACGGGCGGCGGAGCACATGCCGACAATGCCGTGCCGATCAACACGAGGAGGAATCTCGTGCCGCGATGGACCCGCGACTCGCAAAGATGGAAGAGGCCGGAATCGAGGCGCTCGACGCGTTCTCAAGCGGAGGATCGTTCGACCCTCACGCCCAGGAACTCATTGACGGGTTCATGCGATTCCTTGGCGGCCACTACGGGTTGGTCAAACTCACCATGGCGCACTACCACCAATGCAAACCCGGCAGCGCCGAGCGGGGAAAAACACTCGACAAAATCTATCGTTTGATTGTCCTCAATGATGACAAGGAAGGCAGCCTCGACAAACTTTCCCGGTCCCAGGTCGAGAGCATCCTGCTCAGTGTCGCCACCAAATGCAACATGCTGCCCGCTCCAACAACAACGCCCAACCCGATCGACGTGCATCACAGCCTCGATGATGTCAGCGCGATCAACGCCGCCTCGTTCGCGAAAGCAAACCCGTGACCGAGAGTGATCGCGACCCCAAACTGCTCGACCACCTTGACATCTTCGATCAATCGGTGCTCGGCGACACCGCGCAACGATACGAGGTGGACGAATACCATCACCACAAGATGGAATCGGCAGCCGCAGAACTGGAACGGCGTGACAAGGAAGCGCTGCGTATCTACCGGCCTTCCAAGATCCAAGAAATGTACCACGCATCAAGCGTCAAGGAGACCGTGTTCGTTGCCGGTAATCAAGTTGGCAAGTCGGTTGCTGGCTATGTCGAAGACTGCCGAGCCGCCTGCGGATGCGATCCACACGGCAAATACCCTGTGAAGGACGGCATCCTCGCGATCGTGGTCTACAAAGAATCACAGATCAAACTTAATACGTATCGGTATCTCCTCAAACCCGGCGCGTTCGACATCATCCGCGACAAAGAGACCGGACTTTGGAAGCCGTACTACCCATGGGTTCCATCGGATGCCGAGCGTGCCCATGAACGCCAGCCTGCCCCGCCGCTGCTTCCACAACGAATGATCAAACGGATTCACTGGAAATCCAAAATGGGCAACGTCATCTCGCGTATCGACATGGAGAACGGATGGGAAATTCACGTCTTCTCATCGACCGCAAAACCCGACGCCGGTTTCCAAGCCGACCTGGTTCACATCGATGAAGACATCGCCAACGAAGAATGGTATGTCGAGATGATCGCACGGCTCTCTATCCGCCGAGGGCTGCTGCGATGGACCGCCTTGCCACTGTTCGACAACGACGTCCTGCCACGCATCGTCGAGCGGGGCGATGACGAACTCGAGAAACAACAGCGTGGGGGCCCCGCACCGACAACCGAGGTCGTCCGCGCCACCATCTTCGACAACCCCTACCTCACCGAAGAAACCCGGCAGGAAAACATCAAGCGATGGCTCGACGCAGGTGAGGACGTCTACCGTCAACGCGCCCTCGGCGAACTCATCACCGACACCGTCCGCATGTACCCCACGTTTTGCAGCGAGGTGCACGCGATCCAACGGTACAAGACCTCACATGCCGAACTGTTCGGAAAATACCTGACCACCGGACAGATCCCCGACAACTGGTGCCTGCGTCTGTTCGTCGACCCTGGGTTCTCCACCTGCGCCGCACTCCTCGTCGCCACACTCCCGCCGCTCAACGACACCGACCCGCTAGTCCACGTCGCCGTTCGGGAAATTTACAAACAGCAATGCAATGCCTCGGGATTCGCCGAAGCTGCCAAACAACTGATCGCCGATCGATGGTTGCAATCCCTCATCATCGACGCCCACGGTGGACGACTGACGAGCCTCGACAGCGGCGAGCGACCGCAGGCTGTCTACGAATCCGAACTCCAGGTGCGACACGTATCCTGCATCGACTCCGGCCACCGATTCCGCCCCGCATGTGACAACATCGAGTTTCGCGAAACCAAACTTCGCCAACGACTCATCGTCCAACCCGCCACCGGTATCCCCGAATTCCTGTTCGATGAACAGCAATGCCCCAACCTCGAGAAAGAGATGACCCGATTCCGCAAGAAACGCGAGAAGGGAATCGTCCTCGACAAAGGCAACCGAAAGGCATTCACTCACGCCGTCGAGGCGTGGGAATACGCCAGCGCCGAAGAACTCAAATACATCGCCCCACCCTCACGACGTGCCATCGAAACCGCTGGCGAACGACGCGTCCGAGAGTGGAAGGAACGCCAATCACGACGCCGCAAAAGCGCGGCCGGAATGCTCGGCGTACTTCACGGAGGAATCGATCTTTCCGCCGGCTACTCATCCACCCCTTAACGAGAACCAACCATGCCCACCGCTATTCAATCCCCGTCCGCTGCAAACTCAACCGCGAAATCCGAATCGAAACCCTACCGGATGCCACGGCCCGATCGTGGGCAACGTGTTTTGTTCCATCGCAACTGCATCAGGAACTCCGCTACCGATGCCGTCGCCTACGTCGAGGACGTGTCGCCCAGCAACGTCACCCTCATCGTCAGCGGGCTGCTCATGGAATCGGTGCCCCACGAATCCGACCCACGCGTCACGCAGAATCCCCACATCCGCGAAAACGGAATGTGGGACTTCAATCCGAGCGACAAAGCGATCGAGGAACGACTCACGACACTTGAAGCACAAATGGCGGACGTGTTGAAATGATTGATACACTTGAAGTGTTTGAGTACGTCCTCAGCCACCAGTCTGACGAGCTTCTCCGTTTCCTTAAAGAAGATGAACACGCCGAGGCGTTTGTTGCCCTCGCCGCAAATGTTCCGCTAGTTTTCTATGATTCTACGATTGTTCGCGACGCTGCATCGAGCGTTCTAAATATCCGCCTGCTCGATCGTGAACAGGAAGAGAAGGAACGCACATCGGCAAACGTGTCGGTGCCACCGCCACCCGTTGCCGATGCTTTCGCGGTTCTTCCACTTGCAGACGACCCGACTTCCGAACAACTCACGAAACCAATAAGCGAACGCGAGGGATTCCAAGAGATGAAGTCGCCGCAATTCCGTTCTTGTGAGGACGCGGACGATCCTGATTTCAGCGTGAAATTCTACTATTACAACACCCTCCAATCATACCCGCCGTGGGCTGGTCTTACCGACGAAACCCGGCGGTTGGTCCGCAAGGCTTACATGGCAAAGCGATCTGACTAAATGGAAACCTCCTACGACCCCATCGCCGTCGAAGGTCACAACACCACGAAGAGACTGGCCCCGCTGGTCTCTCGGTGGACGACGGCACTCCGCGCCGCCAAGGCCCATCGCAAAAAAGAGTTCGATGATGTCGCCGAGGAGTCACGTAAATTCTTTGACGGATCGAGCAAGGACTTCTGGGAATCGATGATCGATCAGGCGAAATCGTCCGGCGATGCAGGGTTCCTCGGCGGTTCCTCCCTCATCCCGAACTTCCGTATCTCGCTCAACCGAATGTTCGATGCCGTCGCCATGTTCGGCCCGGCACTCTATCACCAGAACCCGACCATCGCCGTCACGTCGCGACCCGTCATGTCGGTCTCGATCGACACGTTCTACGCGGTCAACCCGCAGGCATCGCAGATCATCGAGATGATCCCAGCGGTGCAACAGGGCATCATCACCGACCCGCAAATCATCGCACTCGCATCGCAGTTGCAACAACAGTACGAGGCCGCCGTCACCGGTGCCGAAAAGAAGAACGCGATCAACAACGATCACGCCGTCATCCTCGAATCGCTCGCCAACTATTACCAAAACGAAGGACACAAACAGGACGAGGCCCGGCTCGCCATCACCGAAGCAATTATCACCGGACTCGGACTCCTCGAACCCACCATGGAGGCATCGCCCGCCGGTGGCCCACGTATCCCATCGTGCCAGTTCATCTCCACCCGCGACTTCCTCATCGATCCCGACGCGTGCTATTGGCGTGACGTCACATGGATCGCGATCCGACGGGCCAGCCCTCGGAACGTCGTCGAACGCGAATTCAACCTGCCGACGGGAGCACTCAAGGGAAAGGGCAAACACGCGAGCAACACCGCCGTCGCGGGCGACAACCCACGACGCGGCAACCGGCACGGCAACGGTCAGGTCGTCAACCGATCCCACGAGATCGTCGAATACTACGACGTGTTCTCAAAGAACGGTGCCGGCCAACACCTCGAAATTATGAAGGATCAGAAACCGATCCGAGGACTCGAACTGCTCGGCGACTTCGTCTACCTCGCCATCTGTCAAGAATGCGACTACCCGCTCAATCTTCCCGAAGACATCCCGATCGTCGAACCACCGCCCGAACCGGAGATGATGATCGGACCCGACGGTGAACCGGTGCCAATGCCGAGCGAACCGATGCAACCCCAGGCCACGCAACAGGCACTCGAGGCCACCGCCTGGCCCGCACCCTACTGGGACGACGTTCACACCGACGGCGGGTGGCCCATCTGCCGACTCTCCTTCTACCAGAACCCAGGCAAGACTTGGCCGATGAGCATGGCCGCGTCATGCCTCGGTGAAATGAAATTCGTCAACTGGTGCATGAGCTTCCTCGCCGACGGTGTCGCCGTCGGATCGAAAATCTACCCCGCCATGCTCAAATCCGCAGCCGAATCGCTCAAGGAACAATTCTCCAACGGAGGCGGGGGCGCGTTCATCCCGCTCGAAATCGAAGAGATCGCCGGACGCAGCATCAACGACATCGTGTCATTCCTCCAGGCACCCACGTTCAACATGGACATCTGGACCATGATTGCGCAGGTCAATGAGCAGATTGACAAACGCCTCGGTCTCAACGAACTCATGTATGGCAACTCGTCACGGCAAATGCGATCCGCGGCCGAGGCACAGTACCGGCAATCGAACATCAACATCCGACCCGACGACATGGCGTCCCGCGTCGAGGACTGGCTGTCGGTTTCCGCCACCCGCGAAATCCAACTCCTGCGATGGGTAGGCAACATCGAGGACGTCGAACCGATCATCGGCCCGCTCGGGGCACAAGTGTTCCAGACCCAGATCCTCGCCCGCAGTATCACCGACGTGACACGCGAGTTCGGATTCCGCGTCGAGGCAGGCACCGCACGCAAACCGAACAAAGACACACGCATCGCTCAACTCAACGAACTCGCACAATACCTGTTGCCGACGGCGCAACAGGCGATGGCGTTGGGCGTCTTCAAACCCTTCAACGCATTCATGGAAGATTACGGGCGTGCGATGGACATCGACCCGTCGCGATACATGATCGACGACGACGACCGCAACGCCATGCAGCAATACACGCTCATGCAGCAAGGCCCCGTCGCGCCGGAACCCCCTCCAACACAACAGGACGCCTAGTGGGACGACGACTCCGCAGCATCCCCGTTCAACTGGACAACCAAGACAACATCCAGATCACGCGACACGCGATCGAGCGGTTTCGCAATCGCGTTTCCAGAATCTCGCCCGGTCTCATCCCAGCGACGATTGCCCGCATGATGCGGCAAGTGACCGAGATCCCATGCCCGAAACGACATGACGACGGCAAACGATACCTCAAACACCACCAATGCACATTCGTGATGACCCATCGAGGCGTCATCATCACCGTCCTCACACCACCTCGCCCGCCGTCTACCTCACGGAAGAAACCAACAACGGTTCGCCACACCGGCCACCCGATACGAAACGACAACCACCCATGATCCCCACCGAAGAAAACCTGATCGCCCAAATCGACGACGCGTTCACCAACGCTGGCATCACCGACACGCAGCGAGACTCGATGACCGCCGAGGCCGACGAAAAAGGAATGCTCGACCCGTTCCTCGAAAAGATTATCGCGGGCGAATCACCACGCATGGCACTGATGCTCGTCCTCCAATCACCTCCGGGCACCAAGGGAACCGACTCGGTGTTCAACAACATCGAGCGACAACGGGTCCAATTACAATATAGTGATGAACATATGGGCAAAATCCACGCCATCGCTCGCAAGGCAGGCATCGACACTGCCGGGAAAACCTACCAGGGTCAACTCGGAAAATACCACGACCCGATGGCATGGGTTTCGGGCACCCACGATGTTCGCGAGACCGCGCGAGTCAAAGGGATGGCGATCACCGGCCAGGTCAACGTCGACTACCTGCCCGACGCCACGCCTGACAAACCGCCCGCGTTGTCCGACCGGATGATCGGCGACATGGAATCGAAATACCTCGATCGCGACCCGGCACTCAAGGCCCGAGTATCCAAAGATCAGAAGGCGAGATCGATTCTCCGTGAAAAGATCGTCGCACGTCACGGAGCACGCCGGACTTAACCCCAGCACTCTCGCTTCAATCTAATGCAATTTCGCGGGATATGCCACTCTCGCGACGTGCATCGCTTGACGGCGGCATCTAACCTGCAAATTGAGTCTTGCATTCTTCACCTTCCCGCCATCAGGTTCCGTGATGACACGCCGTAAACTTCGACGAGAACAACGACGGCACGTCATCGCAGCGACCATCCGCGCCTGTCACGAATCGGGAACGCAAGAGCAGGCGATCACAAAAGCGGGACGAATCCTGCGTAACGAATACGGATTTCCCGAAGCGATCATCATCGAACCCGCGGTGAAGTTCATCGTTTACATCGTCCCGATTATCTGGCGATGGCTCGTCGATCATCGCTCCGACGAGGACATCGAGGCGATGCTGGAGAGCGACGGGAAACTCATCTCCATGTTTGCGTGCGACGATGACGACGCAGACGACGAATGCTGCGGAGGCGATTGTGACAAAGCGGTCGAGAGTTTGGCATGAGCACACCTCCCCGCCCCGGTATAGTCGCCCGCGCCTCAGTCGATCGAGTGATCGACGGAGACACGCTCGTGCTGCATGTGCAATGGCCGATCACGGTCCGGCTGCAGGATTGTTGGGCACCCGAGATGCGAGGCGACGAAGCGATCGACGGGGCTTCGTCGCGGCGTCAGTTGCTTGATTTGTTGCCAGTGGGTTCGTCGGTGCTCGTTGAGATCCAATCGGATCACGCGGGCAACCTCGGCGACCTCATGTCGTTCGGTCGCGTGGTCGGACATGTTTGGGCCGAGGGCGAAGAGTCAAACGTCAGTGAGCAAATGGTTGCCGCTGGGTACGCTACCGCAGAAAAGGTACGGCCGTGATCTATCTTCCGTGGCAAATTATCGTTGCTTTCATCGCGCTGTTTGCGTTCAATTTGCTGCTCCAGCATTTGGGCAAATCAAATTGCGAGGAGCGTATTGAGGCTGCCAAACGACAGACACAGCGAGACACGATGGCCGTGTACCGTGCAACTTACCAAGCCGGAATCGAACAAGGAAAAAATGATGCGTAAAGTAATTTTGATTCTCTGTCTTTTGGGATGCTCAGTCGCGTCGGCTCAGTTGCCGGACTCTGTTTTGCGAGCAGCCGCCGCGACGGTCAAGGTTCGTCTCGGCAATAGCAACGGCAGCGGTGTGCATATTGGAGACGGGCTGTACCTGTCGGCGGCGCATGTTGGCCGCGACGAAGGCCAATCTGGAGAGGTCGCATTCAAGAGCGGAGAGCGAGTCGGCGTGCGAGTGATCGCGACTGATCCCGTTTACGACCTGATGGTCATGCAAGGCAAGCCGGATCCTGATCTGCCTTGGGCCAATCTTTCGTCGACCAATCTGCGACCGGGAGATACCGCGTACCTCGCCGGATACGCTCGCGGTGGGCTTGAATCATGGCGCGGAATCCTGCAAGGATCGGTGTCACCGGTGCAGCCTGGAGCAGTGCCGGACTGGGTCACTTACTCGGGGGCCGCGATCCCAGGCGACAGCGGAGGCCCCGTGTTCAATGAGGCTGGTTTCGTTTGCGGGATCTTGTGGGGCACTG
>Ga0306872_100314_pt1 | contig 19744 bp, 19 predicted proteins | sample AntRauMeHopE1498_FD_190455 | JGI IMG/M metagenome (GOLD analysis project Ga0306872, IMG submission 190455) | Saline lake microbial communities from Rauer Islands, Antarctica - Metagenome Hop E1 #498 (v2) (version 2) | ecosystem: Environmental > Aquatic > Non-marine Saline and Alkaline > Saline ...
GATGTCAGAATCTTCAAAAATCCGCACCACCTCGGCAATCATGTCCGTCTCACGGATATTGGCGAGGAATTTGTTCCCCAGACCTTCACCAGCAGACGCCCCTTTGACCAGGCCAGCGATGTCGACAAACTCGACCACCGCTGGGATGATTTTGACACTGTTGCTGATACCAGCGAGCGTCCCCAGGCGACCATCAGGTACAGCAATCACACCCACAGTAGGATCAATGGTGGCAAATGGGTAGTTTGCCATGAGTACTTCATTTTTAGTAAGGGCGTTAAACAGGGTTGATTTCCCTACGTTGGGTAATCCAACGATCGCGACAGATAATGACATATGCGGGTAGCTTAGCAGATAATATAAAAAGAAAAAGCCCACTGTGTTGCACAGGGGGCAGAAAGAGCTGTTGTACCAGGACAAGTGTGGTGAGGGGAATTTGTATGCTCCATAAGGGCAGCACAGAGCACACTCTCGTCCTGGCACTATTCAAGAATAGCAGACAAACCTAAAAAGGCAAGAAGCTTGTTTGGTATTCGCAAAACTCTATGTCGTCTAGATTGATTTCGGTGAACCCAGCAAAAGCGGCTTGCGCTTGATTGCGGCCACCAATGGCGTCGATGAGGTCAGCCTCGAGTGCTCGTCTACCGGGCATACTCGCTCCATCAGCGATGAGTTCGACCTCGGTTCGGGGCAACTCGCGGTACTTAGCGATGATATCAATAAACTCGTTATGGATAATCTCGAGGTCGGCCTGCAGTAATTCTCGTTCTTCGTCAGTAATCGGACGGTTGGGGCTACCAATGTCTTTGTACTTGCCGGTCATGAGTTGCACGTAAGTAAGACCCTCCTCCTCGTTTTTCTGTGATTCTTCGATGTATGACATGTTGACACCGATACCTGCGACGTCTGACATTGCCGAGGCAATCAGAAAATCACTGGCTGCCCCCACCATGTACCCACCTGACGCTCCGATGTCGCCAATCAGTCCAACCACCGGGAGTGACGAATCAGCAATCCGCTGGGCAATCCGCTCGGACGCCACCGGCGTGCCGCCCGGGGAGTTGATCTCAAGCAACACCCCCGCGATGTTGGGGTCAGACTCGGCGGTATCCATAAACTGCGCTACCCAGTCTGGGGTCGTGATCAAGTCAAACCCCCCGATGCCGGTAAAGGGTAGAATTGTCCCGTCGATTGGTAGCACAGCGATGTTGCAGGCACCGTCACTAATAGACGTTGTTGTATCGGTAACCCCGATCAACAACATGACTGATACAAAAATAGAAGCGACCACCGTCACGGTAGTCAAAAAAGCTTTGAGGATAGCGCTCAGTAACTCGCGCCCAAATGAAACATGCATAGTAACAAGTGTAGCATGACTCTCGTGACACAAAGCGGCACCAACAGGTGCCGCTTTAAGTACTATTTCTCTGACTACTTCCCTACCTTGCCGTGCCCTTCAATTTCTTTGAACCATTTGGCACGACACTGATCATTGACTTTGTCACACGGACCATAGGTTGTCACACGGGTATTGATACCAGCAAACCCCAAGATACCGTACTGGATTTCGTTAGTGTAATCACCAAACTGCCACCAGGTTTTGAACGGACTGTGGGAGCCAGAGATCACATACACGCGGGCAGTTTTACCAGTCAAGTGGGCTTCGACGCGCTTGGTGGCCTTGTTAAAGTTAAACGCAAACCCCGGTAACCAGAACCGATCAAACAGGCCTTTGAGGCTGGCTGGCATGGTGCACCACCAGTTGGGGTACGCAATCACTAGGTGATCACACTCAGTAATTGCTGCTTGCAACTCAAGCAAAATCGGTTCAAGTGGCTGGATTTCTTTGTACCCTTTGTGCAGGATAGGATCAAAATCCATCTCACCGACGTTATACCGTTTGACCTCATGTCCAGCATCTTCCGCCGCCGCCTGATAGCGATCAAGCACCGCTCCAGTAAACGTATCTGCGTCCGGGTTGCCGCAGATGACTACTATTTTTTTACACTTTATTTGCATGGCTCTATCATAACGCAAGAACGACAGCTTTTCGCTGCCGCCTGTTGATTGCTTTACCATTAGTTGCTACCGGCGAATGGTGCCGTTGGGATTGAACTGTCCAGTTTGCTGGCCACCCATCATACCGGCGAGTTTTTCTTTCATTTCGGGACTCATCACTTCCATAATTTCTTTTTGGTATTTGGGGAGGACTTTCATCGCGGCGGCCATTTGGTTATTGTTGTTGGCTTTGAGTTCCGCTTGCATCTCAGTGGCGATTTTCTGGAATAATTCTGGTTTCTTGTCCATCATTTCCATGATCATCTGCTGCTGATCGGCTGGGACGCCCTTCATTTGCGATTGCAGCACTTTCTTCATCGCCATATTCTTTAATTTTCCAAACATATGCGTCAGATTGTATCACAGAAATAAATCAGTGCACGGTGCGTATTAGTATGGACAAACACAGTTTTCTGTGGTAGTTTGACCCATTATTTAACGGTATTTTTATATGAATTGGTATAACAAAGTAACAGGCTGGCTCGGAACTAGAGCCGTACGCGGGGGATTATTGGTAGTACTGCTTTTACTGGGAGCGTATTTTGCAGTCAGTACTCGTAATAGCGAAACCATCGCCGAAGAAGCAGAGCAGCCACCAATGGTAACGGTCACCACCGCGCAGTCCTACACTGGTGCCAGCACTATCAATCTGATTGGAACCGTGCGGGCTTTTTCTGAAGCATCAGTAACCTCTGAGGTTTCTGGTCGCGTGACCAGTGTCCGAGTTGGACTCGGTGACACAGTCGCTGCCGGCGCTATTATCGCCACCATCGAAAACGCCGCTGAGCAAGCCAGCGTGCTTTCAGCTCAAGGTTCCTACGAAGCAGCGCTAGCAAGTGTCGAGCAGAGCCAGTTTGGTACGGCGCAAAGCCAGGTTGGAGCAGATGAAGCGGCTACCCAACTGCGGACCGCCCGCAACACTGCAGTATCAATCGTTCAAACTTCATACAACGCGGTCGAAGGTGCTCTCTATAACAACATCGATCAGTTTTTTAGCAACCCGGACGGATTTGTTCCCGGATTGCGGATTAGCGGCCAAGGGTTCACTTCTACTGTCAATGACAATCGAGTGCGGTTTGGTGACATCCTGCCTCCAGCCGAAGCGCGCTCGCGGTCAGTAAGCGTAGACAGTGATTTGCCAACTGAATTAGCTGCTAGTCGAGCGCTACTCAACGAGATGATTGGTTTCCTCGACACGTTCATTACTATTTTTAATCAACAAGACGTGTACTCCCGCTACTCACAAGCTGACGTGATTGGTTTTGGTACATCGTTCAATGCTACCCGAGGCTCTCTCATCCAGCTACAGTCCCAGATTGATGGTGCATTAGCTGGGCTAAACAGTGCACAAGACGCTGTCCGCCGAGCCGAACTCACTGTCGCAGGCAGTACCGGTGCCGGTGCCGACGCGCAAGTCAAACAAGCCCTCGGGTCGCTGCGCTCAGCCCAAGCTAACCTCGCGCGCACCGTCATACGCTCCCCTATCAGCGGAACAGTTAACTCAATGGATATCCGTATGGGAGATTTCATCAACTCGTTTACTCAGGTGGCAGAGGTCGCCAACAACAATGCCCTTGAAGTGGTGACGTTCGCTGGTGAAAAGGACCGTGATGTTATTAGCGTCGGTGATAGTGTCCTGATTGAAAACAAGTTCAACGGCACCATCACCGAAATCGCCCCAGCGGTCGACGCTGGCACTGGCAAAACCGAAGTCCGCATCGCTAGCGAATCACCAGACCTACAAAACGGTGACTCAGTGCGCATCACCAAACTAGTCGACAGTACCGCATCAAACGAAGTCATTATCCCGCTCAGTGCGGTCAAGTTTGCCCTCAGTGACGGCGCAGTGTTTATAGTTCAGGACAATCGCCTGGTCGCTCGACCAGTGACCCTGGGCACTATCCGCGGTGGCTCAGTTGAGATCCTCGCTGGCCTGACTGCTGATGAAGAGTTTGTCGCTGACGCCCGAGGATTGGTCGAAGCTACCGTAGTAGAAATAATCAGATAAGTATGTGGGAATTCTTTATCAAGAACAACAAATTTGCGTACCTGTTTTTAGTGGCACTAGTGGCTGTCGGTACCTACAGTCTGATCAGCATCCCCAAAGAGTCAGCGCCTGAAGTCATTATCCCGATTGGCATTGTCAGTACGGTGTTCCCTGGCGCACCAGCAGCCGACATCGAAGCGTTAATCACCAACGAAATCGAACGCGGCCTCACCAGTCTAGAAAACGTCAAACAAATCACTTCCACGTCCCGTGAGGGTGTGTCAAGTGTGATAGTTGAATTCGAAGCCAATGCCGACCTCGATGAGTCCATCCAGTCACTCAAAGACGAAATCGATGCTATCAAACAAGACTTACCGGCTGATGCGACTGATCCGTTTGTGTCTGAGCTTAACTTTGTTGACCAGCCTATCCTCACCATTGCCCTGGCTGCTGATCTGTCTGACATTGCGTTTGCTGACCTGGGTAAACAAGTTGAGCGTGAAATAGAACTCATCAGCGGTGTGTCTCGGGTGCAGCTCCAAGGTGTGCGTGATCGCCAGGTGACTATTTTGGTCGACCAGACTGCCCTAGCGCAATACAACCTATCATTGAGCGAAGTAACCGCCGGACTACGCAACGCCAACCAAACCCTGCCCGTGGGACAGATTATCAACGACGGGATTGCGTTTAACGTTGCCTTTGAGGGTGACATCCCTAACGCTGGTGAGCTGCCCAATATTGCCGTTGCGACCCGCGACGGACAGCCGGTGTACGTACGTGACATCGCTATTGTTGAAGACGGATTGGCACCAGCCTCATCACTGGCGCGTCTGAGCATGGGCGGTGAACCATCCCGCAACTCAATCTCGTTTGACGTGTTCAAGCAGGCCGGCGGCGACATCACGCAGCTGACTGCCGCCGTCAACGATCGCGTGATCGAACTGACAGCGTCAGGTGAGATCCTGGACGGGATTCAGACCTCCGTCGTACTTGATTCTGGTGAATTGATCAGGAGTGATTTGATTCAACTGTCTATCTCAGGACTGCAGACAGTCATTCTCGTGGTGCTCTTGTTGATTGCTGCCATCGGTTGGCGTGAAGGGTTGCTGGCTGGACTGGCTATTCCCCTGTCGTTCTTATTTGGATTCATTGGACTGTATTTCTCTGGTAACACTATCAACTTCCTCAGTCTGTTTGCCTTAATCCTGGGGATTGGAATCCTCGTCGATTCAGCCATTGTGATGGTTGAAGGTATCAACCGCAAAATGAAAGACAACCCTGATATAGACAAAAAAGTGGCTGCCATTGAAACTATCTATGATTTTGCGGCTCCATTGACCGCTGGAACGTTGACCACCATCTCAATGTTCGCGGGTCTGTTTATTGTGACGGGTGTGATTGGGCAGTTTATTGAGAGTATTCCGTTTACGCTTATTTTCCTCCTGCTGGCATCATTGTTTGTGTCGTTATTTATTATCCCGCTGCTGGCTACGACGTTCTTGAAACGTCGCAACAACTCCCGGCTTGAACGAGTGCAGGTCGAACAAGCTCGTCGACTCGTAACTTGGTACACCGGTATCATCCGGCCTATTCTCGCGAGTGATGAGAAACAGTTCCGCTTCTTGTCGGCTATATTTGCTACGCTGGTGTTCTCACTATTGTTGACGACCAACCTGATTGCCGGACTAGTCGCTGCACCACTGGTCTACGTGATGCTCCTTAAAACCTACCGGTGGCAAAAGAAATATAACTGGCGTAACTGGGTCCGGACGCTCGTTTGGGTACCACTCACGGTGTTGATTGTTGGGCTGTCATTCTTTGGCACGAGTCAGGTTTTCCCCACCATTAGCCCAGTGGCAGTAGAATTTTTTGAACAATCCGATGTGGATTTTGTTATTGTTGAAATCGAAAACCCCGAAGGCACAACCAAAGAAACCACGGACATCACCGCCCGCCGGGTGGAAGAGGTCCTCTATAACGTTGACTACATCGAGTCATTCTCAGTTACGGTCGGCTCTGGGAGTCAGTTTGGTGGTGGCGGATCAGGCGAGAAATTTGCCAATGTTTTTGTCTCGTTGCTCGATGATCGTACCCTTGATAGTACTGCGGTGGTTGAAGACCTACGGGCACAACTCGCCCCACTGCGTGACCTCAAAATATCCGTCAACCAACCCAGTAACGGCCCACCAACTGGTGCTGCTATCATCGTCAAGTTCCTTGGCGACGACCTAGCCGAGATCACTGAGCTCGCCAATAGCGCGGCTCAAGTATTCCGCTCCGTCCCCAACACCGTCAATGTCGAGACCAGCACTAACAGTAACAGTACCGAGTTTGTGCTCGAGCTCGACCGGGCCAAAGCTGCTTCACTGGGACTGTCACCCTTCCAAGTTTCACAAGTTGCTCGCACCGCGGTGTTTGGAACCGAAGCCACCACCCTGACTACGCTTAATGAAGACATCACGGTTGTAGTCAAACTCAACGTCACCAACAACGACGACATCACCGTCGAAAACGCTAATGTGATACCAATCGACGCGCTGGAGCAAATTCTGATTCCGACTCAGTCTGGTACGGTGCCATTATCATCACTAGTATCAGTCACCCTGCGCGAATCCAGCTCCGTCATCAACCACGAGGCTGGCAAACGAGTGGTCACTGTTACCGCTGACGTTGGCGCCGGCGGCAACGCCCGCGAGATCCAAGCCGAGGCACTGCGTCTGATCAACGAGCAGCTCGACATTCCAGAGGGCGTCGAACTCAGCACCGGTGGTGGTGAAAGTGACGACTCAAACCAAGGCTTTATCGAGTTGTTCTTAGCGCTCATTGTTGGAGTAATCCTCATGATTGGTGTCTTGACGCTGCAGTTCAACTCGTACTTGCATACTCGCTATGTCCTGTCGATTCTGCCGTACTCATTGATTGGGATATTTGCCGGGCTGGCGCTGACGATGAATCCACTCTCCTTCCCGTCTATCATGGGGTTCATCGCTCTCTCAGGAATTGTGGTCAACAACTCAATTCTCCTAATCGACATGATGAACCAAATGCGCAAAAAAGACCCTACCCGGAACATCACCGACGTGGTGCTTGATGCCGCCGGCAACCGTCTACGACCAATCTTGCTTACTACCATGACTACCGTTATCGGGATGGTGCCACTCACCTACGCTGGTGACCTATGGGCGCCGCTTGCCTACGCCGTGATGTTTGGTCTAGTGTTCTCAGTGGTGATCACCCTGGTACTGATTCCTATCCTCTACAACCGGAATCCCGGCACGGTCGAGCGGTAACAGTACTACTACAATCCAAAACACCCCCTAGTAACCACTAGGGGGTGTTTTTGATTGGTTGTTATTTACTTTTCTGTCGTTTCATCCAGTTCATAGCAATGAGAACCAGTACCACCGCCAAGAGCATCATCGCGGTGTATCCAGTCAGGAAACTAACGTATGAGTAAGCGATAATCCCTTGCAGCTGTAGGGCTGCAACCACTCCGAGTGTATACCAGCTTCCGGCTTGGATGCCTGGGCCGTATTTGCTCGGCATCAGCCGGGCGGTCATGAGCGCTGCGTTTATAAACAAAACGGCGATAATCGTTAGTTGAGCGATAGCGACGACACTCAGGGTGGTGACATCGGTCGTAATGGTTGGCGCAAGCAAGTAGACCGTAGTAAAGAGAATCCCCACCATAGCAACCCGCAGGACAATGTATACGATCCCCATCAGGTGTCGCTCAGAAGCGTCGATGGTACCATCTTTGATAGCAGCAAAAAAGTTGAGAATGGCCAACGTAGAAGCCCCAACTCCTAAAGAAATAAAAATTGATTGCAGAACCCCTGCGAGTAAAATAAATGATGTCATGCCTATATCTTACCAATAATAATTCTGCCATTTATGGCTTGTGCCCGTGGTACAGTACCGGGAATAAAAAAACATATCACGCTGCTATCCAAAACAAGAACTCTGTATGAAAAGAGTAGTATCTAGACCTAGTGGTATACAATATGGTGATGTTTACCGCTATTCGCCATCTCTTACACAGTCGCCGAGCCCTAACCATACTCCTTTTGATTGTTGTCGCGACAGTTGTATACCAATTCTTCATTCCTACCCTAACATTTACCCCAGCCAGTGAAGCGGCCGGTATGCAGCAGCTAGAGCAAGCTAAACGCACGACGTCGCTAGAGCCGTTTACAAGCGACGGTTGTTCAGCAAATGTATCCAGCAACTGGCGAGCGGCCATCAAAAAAGTGAGCCAACATTCCGCTAGCTTTGCTACTACCTACGCTGACCTTGCTACCATTCCTTTTGAGTCCGCCTGTATCGAACACGATCAGGCATACCACCCAGGCACCGGTGGATATGTGGGGCGTCTAACGGCAGACAACCAACTGCGTGCAGCCATTCTCACCTACGGCATGACCAACTCCGCTTTGATACAAACCCGCACCGGGCTAGGTAGTCCAGCCGAAGCTGTCTACTTGTATGAACTACTAGCCGAGGCTATCTATCGAGGTGTCCGTCTAGGTGGTGCGCCGTGCACTGGTGAACCCTATGCCTGGGGATTTGGCTATGGTGGTGGCAGTTGTGAGTAGCTAGTTCAGTTGCTCAGGTGTAACGACATCACTCGACAGCTCAGCAAACTTAGTCGCCATAGTGGGGTTGCCGCGGGTGAGTTTTTTGATTGTCAGGTCGTCCGCCTTGTTGTTGGCGTGGCGGAGATTGTCGCCGGATGACAGTAGTGCCTCTTTAGTTTTCTGGAGGTGGTCGATTGTTTTGTCGATTTCTTCAATGGCCGTTTTGAACTTGCGGGATGCTAGGTCAAAATTCTTGGCGAACCCACCCTTAAATTTCTCCAGGTTGTCTTCAAAATCAGTGATGTCGATGTTCTGATTGCGTACCAACGCCAGCTCCTCTTTGTACTGTAGTGACCCAAGCGCCGCGTTGCGCAGCAGCGTGATGATGGGGACAAAAAACTGCGGCCGCACAACGTACATTTTGGGGTACTTATGTGACATATCAACAATACCGGTGTTATACCACTCGTTATCAGCCTCCAGGAGCGACACGAGAATGGCGAACTCACATCCTTTATCCGTTCGATCTTTATCGAGCTTCTTAAGAAAATCCTCATTCTTATTCTTGGCTGCAGTGGCATCTGATTCGTTTTTCATCTCGAACATGATCGAGGTGATCTCGTTACCGTGTTTGTCATTTTCTTTGTAGATGTAGTCACCTTTATTCCCACCGGCTGAATCATTATCTTTCTCGAAATATGCGTTTTGGAATCCAGTTGATCGCAGTCGGTTGAACTCCGTCTCGCAGTGCAGCTCGAGTGTCTCCCCGACCATTTTGGTACTTAGTTTCAGCTTCATGTCTTTCAGTCGTTCGATTGCTTCGTCTTTGAGCTTGATCTCACTTTCGTACTTATCTTTCATTGATGTCGCCAAAAGCTGACTCTCGTGTTCCTTACTCTGCAGTTTGGCCGCGAGACTATCACGCTCTTTCTCGATGGCATTGACTGCCTCGGTGATAGAAAGCTTTTTCTGCAACTCAGCGTTACTCATAGCTGATTTAAGTTCAGCCAATTCTGACACGCGGCGAGCTAGGTCTTTTTGCAGCTCAGCCTCTTTGGTGGCTAGTCCCGCCTGCAGCTGGTTTTTGAGGTTCGCCTCAGCCAGCGCCACCGCACTCGCCTTCTCGTTGGCAAACCGTCGGTCTCGCTCAGCCAGTTCTTTGGCAAACTCCTCATCACGCACTTGTTTCAAAATATCAGCAAACCCAGCCTCATCCATATCAAACGCCGTTTTGCAATTAGGACAAACAATTTTATTCATAGCGGATGGTTAGGTATTTAGGTAATAAGGGTAATTCTAGTAGTATCCACCATTTTAACACGACCCCAAAAAACCCCTAATCCCGCAGAATAGCGGGTATTCTGCGGGATTAGGGGTTTGTGAGAGTAAATAACTCGTTCAAGCCAGGCGGAATGTATCCTACTGATACTGGATAAATATTGGTCGGGGTGATAGTTCGAGTATCTCGGCTGGGGTCATTATCCTGGTGCTTGGTGGCTTCATGTCGTTACCGTAGAACACTTTAAACCCGGTAAACTGGACTGGTTCTGGTTCGGTGATGTGGTAGTACGTGCCGATTTTGTTCGCTGGTGGGCCCCAGCCATCCATGACCATAACGATTTGGACGTGTTCATTAGGTGTGATGTCGGCGTAGCCCTGGACCATGTCTTGGGTAAACCGATGAACCAGCATGACTTTGGGTGGCAGGTTGTATTTGAGGGCGAGGGATTGCAGATACGCAGCTGCTTTGTTAACGTCGTCAGCATCAACCATGCCGACGACGGTACCAGGAGCCGCGTTATTGTGCATCGCAAATTCTGGATCAATCGCTAGGTGCACGTCAGGCGAGATGAGCCAGGGTTCAAATCGTTCAATTTCGGTCTGCAGGTCGGCCAGTCCAGATTGGACTTCGAGGATAAGGATTCCGTTCACCTCTTTGGCTAGTCGATGGGCTTTGTCTATATGTTCGTCTGGCATCATAGTGCGATACATACCGTCCGCCCCAGCCTCAACCTGCGCTACCATGGCCACGTAGTCAATCGCCGGGACAACTGGCGTGTTGGGGTCGGCCGCTTCAAACGCGGCGACATCAGCCAGCAGTCGACGCTTCATTTCCTCGGGTGGGAATTCACCCAGCGCCCCCATCCGGGTCGAGTAGAAATTACCGTAGTACGCCACGATTCGACTAAACGGCAGAATCGCCCCCTCAGCCGGGTAACTCCGCTCGGCTGGCCAGTTGTACGTGTGTTCAGCGTATAGCTGCTGCGCCCCGATGGCGGCTATCGTCTGACTGGTGGTGCTGCCAGTGGCGGGGTCGACTACCTGAGTCGTGCTAGTAGCTAGCTTAGCCAAGAGGCCATTGTGTGCCAAGGCTATCATTCTGGTGGCGTAGTCAGTCCTGAACTGGTCAAGCCGGGCAGCCGCGGCGAGCGCAGCATCAGCCGCTGACTCAGTAGTGGTTGCGGTCGGGTTGGAGACAGTCAGGTCAGTATCAGGGTACGTCCCCATTACTCGTGTATCAACTGTACTCAGTGGAGCCACCAAACCATCGATTAGTAGCAAAGTCACTACCAACGTGACTACCAGTAACAAGATCCACAACAAGGGAGACGCTTTGTGGTTAGTAGTATTGTTAGTCGAATTCATAGTTGATGTATTCTCCCTAACTATACCGTATCTGGTGGCGTACTTTGGTCGAACTTAGGTAGAGTTGTCATCTATCGCGACAACTTAAACCCAACGTAGATCCCCACGACAGCTCCCACGACGTTGAACAAAATCGAAGTTAAAGAAAAATACCCAGCACCCCACAAAAGCGGAACGTACCCACCTATAGCACCGCCGACAAACATCAAAAGCGTGATCAACCGTTTAGATTGCATCCAACAAGTGTACCGTAGAAAACCGCTTCAGCGTAGTAAACCAATCAATCCGTCTCAGCAAAGATTGAGACCCCCAATTTTTCATTATATCGGCAGCTCAACTTTGGTAGCGAATTGAGCCTTGTTCTACGAGGCTTAATGTTATTGCTATTCAAAATCATTTACGATTTGAAAGTAAGGTTGGAAAGATTAGATAAGTACATTCGTCTCGTACTATCCTAGACGGAACTAGCGAGACTGCCAGCTGCCGCAATAATACTCGCCGCAATGGCTGATTCCCTCAGGATAGTCACTGTACCGTCATCATGAACTCGCACAACGGTCGATGGTTGACCAGAACGGATTCCATCGTCAACCACCGTAGTAATAAGCGATTTTCTATCGCCAAATTGAGCCAGGATGGCCGGTAGTGTGTGCTGTGTTTCCAAGCCGCTGACATTTGCACTCGTCGCTGTCAGTGGTGCGTCATGTGTTATAAACCAGTCTTTTATCAGTTGCTGGGCCACGGGGTCAGTAGTCATTCGGAAACCAATCGTGCCGTCACTGGCTCCAAACTGAAGGTACAAAGGCCGGAGCTTGAGTACAAGCGTCAGCGGCCCGGGTAAGAACCTGTCTGCTAACCTACGAGCCGTATCATTGAGAAACGCGTACCGCTCAATATCTGCTACTGACCGCACAAGCCAACTAACCGGCTTATCACCCGCTCGCCCCTTAAGGGTATACAACTGCTCCAAGGCTTCGCCATCAAACGGATTAACCCCTAACCCATACACCGACTCAGTAGGAAAAAGAATTATTTCAGAGTTACTCATAGTGTGAAGTATATATTGAAAACCAGCCAAGACCCACTCTCATTCAAAATCCCCTTTAAGATTTACTTCGCATTACAAAAAACGTTATATTTTATATAGTGAAATAGAAACCGGAAGCAGAAACCAGCTTTGCCTAGTCCTCCAGCTTCTTGCTTGACCTAGGCAAGGCCTAGGCGTAGTTGACGCAGTGCTCTCTTTATATCAGAGACTCATCACGGCTTACCTAGTGTGCAAAAATTCCTTAAAAGCGGCAAAAGGTTTTATGGTCGTATAGGTTTTCATATTGTCTTCTTCTGTCAGTTCAGCTCGTGTCACATCATAACCCTCAGGAATAAAAATAGGGTCCCACCCGTAACCTCCGTCTCCATAAGGTTTTTCTGCAATTCTACCCCTCATACTTCCTTCAAAGTAGTGTTCGTTTTCACCATCATGGTATCCAAATACACAACGAGCAATCGCTCGCCTGTCCTTATCACCTAGCAGTGAACAGATATCTTCAAACGACATTTCATCAACAAACCATTTTATAAATGTTCCTGGGAGTTTGCCTAATGCGACGAATTCCAATGAGACATCCTCTACAAAAACAGGTTTGTGGACTTGCTTGTACGCCTCTCGCACTTTGTGTTTTGTTACTTCATGCAGGTCAAGCGATTGAATCTCATCTAAATCCAGTTTCATATGCTCAATAGGATAATCAAGGTACTTGGCTAAGTAGTCAGCCTTATTCTGATTTCCAGTGATAAAAGTGATTGGTTTCATCTGCGCAGTATAACAAAATCAAACCTAGAGGTCCTTCCTCCGGAGATTAAACATCGGTGTAAAAAGGAAGCCCTGCGTTTGAGCGCAGGGCTCTGCACCAGCTGTCATCGTAATCAGCTAATTAGCTCAATTATGCTAATGAGTACAGGATAGATATGAGCATTTCCACTCTCGTATTGCTTCATACAAGCCCTGCTGGTGCATTACATATATATTAGCTGCAAACAAACAAATTGCAAGCTGCTTGGCCAGGCTTGCCTAGACGAGGCTGAGATATTTAGCCCAAGCTAAAACTCGCTGAATGGTATAAAGAGGCTGGGTATATAAAAAGGAGTCAGCAGCACTAAAAAGGTCAACATCAACATGACCACTCCGCCATACTGTATTAGGATAAGTTTATACTTAGGTGAAACTAATATGACCGGAATACTATTGCGTGCATACGCCTGACTAACTTTTGTTATTTTTTGGGTTGTTGGATTCACAATTTTTGTCACCGCCGGAAAATTTTTATTATCAATCTCTAGTACATAAAATGCAAAATATTGTGTGAAATTGGGTTGCCAAATCTTTCTCTTCCTAGTTTCTTTTGCGGTGACACGGTCGTCAGATACACCATTTGGTATATCACCAGCATATGAAACCCGTAAATCTTTTTCCGTGCCAATATAAGCGTTGACAGCATTTGGGTGAATCTGGAAATCGTTTTCCTCATACTTGTTTAACTCATACCTATAGCTCCAGTACGAAAAGTTTAAAAGCATAACGAATCCAAGAAAAATCATCCCCACAGAATTTCCCATACTGAAAAAGACCAAACCTGATATCAATGACAAAACAACAGGAAACAGGACTAAAATGTTTTTTACTGACATACTATTATTCAAAGTATAGCAAGATTCTAATCACATATATGTATTTAGCATAAGTAGAGCCTGGGTCTATGTATGTTTAAAACCCGAAGAATTGCTTGACCTAGGCGAAGCTTATTATTGCTCGACCTAGGCAAGACCTAGGTCAAGCTCTGTAATAAAAAAACCGACAATCTGAGAAATGTCGGCTTTTGTCTCACGGCTGAGATGTTGTACTAATCGGCCGCCAACTTGTATACATTCATTGGCTGGGAATCATCGTCAGGCCAAGTAACCCCGTACCCACGTTCTCTCCACCAAGCTTCCGCAAGTGGAGTTATATACTCCGGGTAACCTGCCAGACGGCGCTTAATTTCATCTTGCTGGTCTGGGGTCATTACCTCATATACGTCTCTTGAGTTCACTCGGTTTGCCTGAATCCAGGCAAACTTTAGTGGCTTAATGTGGGCAACGTATTGTTTGTCCAAAGCGTCAAAAGCTTCTTGTGCACATTTTGAATCTACCATTATTATTTCCCTTCTGAAGGTCTACTCACAACGTACCAGATAAATACTAGGGAAACAATGGAGTGCTTCACCTAGGCAAGGCCTAGGTCAAGCTTAGACAATACTCACCCGCGAAATGATAGACTATTACATCAAGTGAGCTGTAACCAGAAAAAAAATAGCGCCATAGGCGCTATTTCTCTTACCTAACACAACTTAAGTCATCGATGACTTAAGTTGTGCGTCTTTGCTTATTTTAGTATTGATTGACGTAGGCAAGGCCTAGGTCAAGCTGAAACTTTTGCCCGTGCGGTTGTGAGCGTACAGACTTAAGACCCAGATTTAAAAGTTTTATTGTCCCTATCCCAGTTTACATCGTGCCATGGATTTTCGATTAAATCAGATCCCTGCCCATTACCCGCAAAAGTTTGCTTAAATGGTTTTTCATATGGTAACCTTTGTGCTGGAACAGGAAAGGAGCCAACCCATGCAAGGACAACCAAGAATAGCTTACCCAGGTTTCGCGGCTATCTACTTTGACGACGGACACCAATCCGGCTGGTACCACTACGAGACCTGGCTGATGCGGCTGTTCGGGAGACGTTTACGAATATTGCAGGTCCCCGGGCTGATTCGCAAAAGCGTGGCCATCGATCTGCGCCAGAGGTTGAAGAAACGCGACCCCGGCATTACGGTTTGCGTGTTCGAGCTCTTTGAATTAGCAACTGGATGACTTAGCTCACCTCACACCCTGCCTTCGCGACAGCGCCGTGGACTGCACCCATCAGTGCATCTATATCGCTGCCGTCGAAGGTTTTTTTGTGGGTAAATGGGTTAGAAGCCTTTCTTTGGTAATGTGAGCAGAGACTTATTTATAAATTCTCTGAATTGTAGTTTAAATAGAATTAAGACCCGGATTTTCAAGCTTCAATTAACCCTGTCACCTTTTACTATTGTAGACATGTGAACATACCGTTTACTGGTTAAAGGTTAACCAGTCCTCCTGGGTATTTACCTTGCAGGAAAAGTAAGCTATTGTGGAATTAGTCACAAGGGAGACTATGATGAAGTTTGAGTTCAAAGGCAAGATTCCTGAGCAGCGCCGGAAGCAACTGGAGGACATCCTGTGCGAGCATGAGCTGCGCATACACAGCTACAAAGTAATCATCAACCGCGGCGTGGGTGAGCTCAATGTCAAAGAATCCGACGAAGTTCTTGAAGAGTACTACGTCTGTCAGTTCATGAATGCTAAGACAGAAATGGGCGTCGACCTAGTCGCCATCCTGTCCGAGACCGAACATCGCGTGTATGTAAAGCGCCGGCGCCAAACCGCCTAAGCGTAGAACCTGCATGACAAAGAACAAAGGCCAACGCGGTGCGTTGGCCTTCTTTTTATGCTCGTCCACATTGATTGAGTTTAATTATGTCAAGCACTGGGCTGATTGTGAACGTCGAGCCGATATGGACCAACTCTCCACTACGTTCCGCTCTAAAGCGAAGCCGCAGGGTTACGAAAGGTAAATAGAAGTAAATAGGGTCAGGAGCCTTTCTTTGGTAATGCGAGCAGGGACTATATTTATAGATTCTCTGAGTTGTAATTTAAATAAATTAAGACCTAGATTTTCAAGTTTTATTGTCCCTGCCCCCTTTTATATAGAAGCCCCCTAATCCCCTACACTCTAGTACAGTCTAGGGGTTTATTGAGTTTAAAGGCATAGGTACTAGTGGTTATGATAAAATTAGAAGATGAAAACGATTGAATTTACGCACGAGCTTATAAAAGGCAAGATTGCCGAGATTATCTTTGAGCAAATGATCCATAGCACCAAGGGTTACACTATTCTCGAATTTGGCTACGAGAAAGTTGTTCGCCAACTAGCCAAAGAAAGAAAAAATGAAAATGCCAAAGACACGATTGAAATCATTCGCCGGGCGCCAGATTTTGCTGTTATCAACGAAACTACCCATGACATCACCCTGATAGAGGTGAAGTACATGAATCACGCCAAAGAGCCACGTGTCTTGGCGGCCGCCAAAGACATCAAGAAGTCCTGGAAGAAAGCTAGTCTGTTTATTGCTTCGCCAAATGGCTTCTACTTCGACTCAGTCGACGGTATCATCGCCCACAAAGGCCAGATCAAAGACTTTAAACACAGCGGAGTACCCGAAAAGAAAATGGCAGAATTTTTATGCCTACTTAACAAATTTATTGCTCACAATTAGTTATCATTATTGTCTTTTAATTAAGAAAACGAGTGATGTTGTCAATTTGATTATCTAAGAGATGCTGGACGACGTCATACTCACTCGGACCACGTGCACACGTCACATAGTTTGGTGTAGTAAATCCAAACGCGAAAAACTATTATTTTATAAGGGTTTTTTCTATGGGTTAAAATGCAGATTCGAACCAATGACTATTGAATAAAAGAAATATTTGTGGCATTGTACGTGATGAACTAGGTACAAACTTGAACATTGAAAGGAGGATCTTGACATGGATCTCAAAAAAGAAGCTAATCAGGCCATGCGTTTGCGCTTGAAAGCAACATTATGCACATCAGAAGAACCTTGTTTTCCAGTAGATCTTGATTGGATCTTGAAAATGAAACAATTCTCTGAACAAGAAGAAAGCACTCTACTTGGAATACTTCCAATTCCATTACAAAACTTGCTGGTACTAGCGCTCAATCTTGAACAAGCATTTACTGTCGAACAACATCGCCGATGTGTTGAATTCTTTGACAAAGAGGAGTTCGACAATGAAAGGATCGAGTACAGCATATATCTTGACGTCCAAGCAGACCCTCGCTTTAACCAAGCTCCAAAAGTTTGGGCAATGCTTGAAAAACGGGTTCGCAGATTCTGGATTACAGAACTAACCACCCCCGAGGGTTATGAAGTGATTTACTACATCGATACTGGTTTTAAAGTCAACGAGACCGGACTTCGGAAGAAAACCCTAGAAGAACACAAAATCGAGATGCAGGAACTAATGGACAACCTACCTGATCAGATTACCAATTAGCACAAACCGCCTACTAAGGAAAGCCACTGGCTTTCTCACGGTCAGGCGGTTTTCTTTTATACAGGTATTTTTTTCTCTTTTAGTGAAACTCGTCAAGAAACACTCCTCTCCTTGACCTAGGCAAGGCCTAGGCGCAGTTTAGACAAATACTCACCCGTGAAATGATAGACAATACCATCAAGTGAGCTGTAACCAAAAAAAACGTTATAGGCGCACTTTCTCTTATCTAACTCAACTTAAGTCATCGATGACTTAAGTTTGACTTAAGTTGTGCGTCTTTGTTTATTTTAGTATTGATTGACCTAGGCAAGGCCTAGGCGAAGCTTAGGCTAGGCGAAGCTTACATTATTTACTGCTATTTATTGACAACAACTACTTTCTGTGCTAACATAAGCACAGGTTAATAGAGGTGACCAACTACCTCTAAGTAGCGTTTACGGGAGGACTACCCATGCGCAAACTCGTACTTTCCATCATCTCCGCACTCTGTGTCTCACCTGCTTTTGCAGATGAACTGGAATGCACCCAAGAAACTTTGACACCCAGCGAGCCGTTCGTCCAAGCCGTGATGATCAATCATCCCGACCTCGACGATTCGCAACGTGTCGCCATCGCCCGCATGTATCAACTGGCTTACGACCAGAACGCCATTGCGGAAAATGCGGCAACCACCGTCGGTGACCGTGAGCTGGCTGAACGCACGCAAAACATCGTGCTGCGGCTGGCTGCCATTCAGCTTAACACCTTCGATTCTCTGCCCGAAATGCAGAACGTCCTCGAACAGATGCGAGCCGAGGAAGCCTCAGGTCTGACCAAGGTCTCGGATGAACTCGAGCCTGATGTCCGTCATACAGCACGCACCATGGTCGTGATCGCTCTGACTTGGGGCGAACTTGCCAACGACGTGGTACAGCTGAGTTCTGATCGCTTCACCGCAATTGTCGACTCTGGCACCATCGCTGGTGCAGTCGAGGCAGCACAGCGTGCCATGTGCACGGTCGAAGCGACGATGGATGTGATGGACGATGTCGTCGACATGTTCCCCGGCGCCATGGCGCTGGCATACGTCGAGAACCTGTACTACTGAACGCTGACGACGTTCTCCGCACAACACAAGGGCTGCTTCATTGCGAAGTGGCCCTTTTCTTTTGGGTGCAAAGTAGTAAATGAAGGTAAATGGGGAGGCGGTTAATTAAAGCTTCAACCGCAACACATTCCAAACACCTCACAAGAAGTACGCCAGTTAAGAATCTTGCGCGGACGATGGTTTATTTTCCTAACCGTCTCCGCAACATCTTCATGAGTAATGATATCAGAAAACTTCTTCTTAGGAATATATCGTCGCATCAATCCGTTGTGTCTTTCGTTAGTTCCCCGCTCCCAAGGTGAATGTGGGTGAGCAAAATAAATCTTTGTACCATCAAGCCCTTTTTCAATTTCATCCCACCAGGCAAATTCACTCCCTTGATCGTAGGTAATGGTTTGTCTGTATTGCGGTGGAAAAACAGACAACTTTGCCACTGCATCCTCAGAAATTTCCATAGCTAAACCAACCCCGTTATGAGTGATTAAACCACCAATCAAAAACCGGCTTTTCCGCTCTACCAGCGTATGTATTCTTCCACCGTTAACGATTACGGTGTCTCCTTCAAAATGACCAACACTCTTTCTTGATTCGATACTCTTTGGTCTATCTTCAATGGAAGGTAATGACATCTCACGATGCAATCGTGTAGCCACAGAGCCGTATCTTGCGCGTCTGCGTCCCTGAAAGTGCAAGAGCTTCTTTGTCTCTGGGCGTGACCTTTTGACCCAAGCATAGATGGTGGTATGTGAAATTTTTCCTTTGAGCGTACTATTTGCAATAACTTCTGGAGACCAGTCTCCACGCAACGAATCGTTGCCAGACATGAGAGCGATGATAGCTGTTTCTAGTTTAGAATCATTCTCTATTTTTCTTGCTGATTCCTTGGCTATGTATCGACGTTCCACCGTTTTCTTTTGGGCGTGTGCAGCTGTGTATGAACCATCGTTTTTGCTGTTTCTCTGCATTTCTCGAGTGATGGTTGAGAGATGTCTACCAAGAATAATTGCTATTTCTTTTTGCGTGTGACCGGCTTGGATTAATTCTTCGATTCTTTCCCTTTCTATTTGCCGTATGTGTCTAAAAGACTTATGCTGTGTGTGCATATCCACTATTGGTTACTAGGTTGTTAACATTCCTAGCGTACCTTAGTGGGTATGTTTTATTGTGCAGTTGAAGCTTTAATTAACCGTATCC
>Ga0306872_100315_pt1 | contig 19709 bp, 20 predicted proteins | sample AntRauMeHopE1498_FD_190455 | JGI IMG/M metagenome (GOLD analysis project Ga0306872, IMG submission 190455) | Saline lake microbial communities from Rauer Islands, Antarctica - Metagenome Hop E1 #498 (v2) (version 2) | ecosystem: Environmental > Aquatic > Non-marine Saline and Alkaline > Saline ...
ATAAGCTCGGTGACGTTATTTACGTACTTCATCCCACTAAGCCTAAGCAATAAGGGAACGCTCTCAAAACCACCTCGCAAACGAGGGAAAACTTTTGGGAGCCAGGTGCTCCACCATCGAAATGACCGATAAAGCTCCGTAGCACCAACCACCACATGGCGCTCGGTGTGGGTTCAGCCAAGGTCGAAGAACCGGTTGAAAAATTCCAGCACCAGCGCGGGAACCCGCTTCGTTTTTTCGCCGTGGTTGCCATCACCCGAAAACGCCGTCTGCCTGGGAGGTGAGGGCGCCCAGGCCGCTGTGGGCCCCTTCATAGATGTCCTTGTAGCTTCTGGTGTTGCCGTCGCCGCCCCTAACAGTTGTGGGTAGGCCCGAAGGGCCGGGTGTTTGGGCCAGGCAGGGTAGTGATGCTCGGCGCGAGATTCACCACGAGCAACGTAACGACAAAAGCAGGCACCGCCACCGCATCGATCATGGCCATCTTCCTGTTCGCGTGGACAGTGTCTCGCTGTTTTAGCTTCGGTTTCAGGGTATTTTTCGGGCACAGCGCCTGGGAAAAAAGCTCTCCGTATTTCTACTACGCTTCTCTGATGTCTAGAAAAGCTTTGCTCCTCTTTTTGGCTGCGGGAATCATCTGGGGAACGCCGTATTTCTTCATTGCTATCGCCATTGATTATTTCCAAACGCCGAGCATTGTTTTCCTTCGGGTCTTCCTCGGTGCAGCCATTTTGTTGCCCATTGCAATTAAGCGCGGCATGGTTCGAAAAACGCTGAAAGCGTGGCCAGCGGTGCTGGCGTTTGCCACCCTAGAAATGGTGGGGCCCTGGTTTTTGATCACCGAGGCAGAGCGGGAAATATCTTCGACGTTGGCCGGGCTGTTGATTACCACGGTGCCTTTTATTGCCGCTTTCTTGGTGGGTCTTCTCGGTGATCGCTCGGCATGGCATCCGCTGACGGTTCTCGGACTGGTTTTGGGCTTAGCCGGCGTGATGGCACTGGTGGGGATCGACGTGTTTAGTGGGACCATTCCCCTCACACCGGTGTTGATGATGTTGGTGGCCGCTGTGGGATACGCGGTGGCGCCGATTATCGCTAACCGGATGCCACGTGAGATTCCGACCCTTGGTGTCATCGCCGTGTCACTGACCATGGTCAGTGTGATCTATGCGCCCTTCGCGGCGTTCACCCTGCCCGAGGACATTGCGGCGGGCCCCAGTTGGCAGTCGTGGGTGTCTTTGGTGGTCTTGGGCGCCTTCTGTTCTGCTTTGGCGTTTATTTTCTTCTTTGCGCTGATTCGAGAGATTGGCCCTGCACGAGCGAGCTTGATTACTTACGTCAATCTGGGTGTGGCGGCGATTTTGGGGATTGTGTTCCTGAACGAACCGATCACCCCAGGCATCGTGGTGGGCTTCCCTCTTGTGGTGCTGGGAAGTTATCTCGCCTCCCGGCAACGGCAAGCCCTGGTTCGAAAAAGTAAACGCCGGGAGAAAAGCGACGAAATCCCTGAAACCCTTTAGGCCTCCGAAGAGGCCGCTTCACGGTGGCGCTCGGTAATGGTGGCATACAGCCCAATGATGACCAGCAGAATGAGAACCAGAGCGGGCGCGAACTCCCCAACCACCCATGAGGCGGTAACAGGCGCAATCTCCCACCCTGCGTAATCAAAGTTGTAGTCCCTCAGTTGATCAAACGCCCCGATCCCGAACACGAATGCCATCACGGAGACGACTCCTCCAAACACAATGGAAAGCACAAAGTTGAGGTTCCATGCTCCACTGGCCCAGGCGGTCCGGGGTTTAGGGGGAGCCGGTTTCTCGGCTCGGGCTTTTCTTGCAAACTGGGTGCCGAGGATAATCCCTGAGGCAATGATGATCTGGATGATCACCCACACCCACGCTTGAAGGGAGGTTCCGGTGATGTCGTAAACGATAAGCCCAAAAATGATGGCAGTGGCTGCGGCAATAATCGGAATGGCATACCCCCACCCGAGTGCTTTTTGGCGTTCGGACATGCCAGGGGTTTCGGCCTCATGTGCATCGGGTGAGTGTTTTCGATAAACGAAAGCCATGAGTAAAAGCACAACAACAAGCGCCGCCGCCAAAACAATGGGCACATAGACACCGAAGATTCGTGCGGTCAGCGAATCGGAGTTGGGTGCCCCAAAGGCTCCGAGAAAACTCGATATTGCGAAAATCGTTCCACTCACCAGAGCAATAATCACCGCAAGGCTGCTGAAGCGATAGGCGGCTTTAGCGAGGGCGTTATCAGGGCCAAGTGCAATACGTTCCTTGCTGGCTATGCGCACGCCAAGGAAAGCGCCCAGCGAGAACAGCGCTATGCCCAGAAGGTAAAGATATGTTGCGGGTCTGACTGGGGGGCCCTCGTTGAGGAAGTTCCCCACACTGTCGAACTCGGGCTGAATAAAGAGATTCGACCAGGCCGCAAACATGAAAATCAGCCACCCAAAACCCAAGCCAATCAGGGGGGCGAGAACGGCGCGATTCGATGCAGTCATATCGGAAGACTACTCTTCGGGGGTCCAGCCAAGACGTTTGGAGAGGTTGTGGGCAGACTCGTGGACCAAATAGCCGAGCCCCTGATATCCATCGCGAATTCGATTTTTCCTTGCCCCCACAGCTATTGCTCCCACGACAAGGCCGGAACCATTGCGGAGCGGCGCTGCGGCATCGACGATGTTGTCGGTGAGTTGACCATCGGAAATTGCGTACCCAAGCTTTCGCGTTTCTTTGCATAGGCGCTGGAGTTTTGTGAGCGATCGAATAGAGCCAGGTTGTCGACGAATCTTCTTCATCTCGCTTGGTTCGAGGGGCCGGTGGTCTCGAGCATTCGCCGGTTTTTCGCGGAACTGGCCATGTTCTTCCCACCATGCGGCGAGTTCTCCCGGGGTGAATGTGGAAAGAATCGCGAGACCCGACGCTGTCTTGAGAGCGGGCAGCGAGACTCCGTCGAAGCTGTCGTCTCGTTCAGGATGCTGGGCGAGCTCGGTGTGAATGGTCATGATTGCGCCACCGCGTAAGACGGTCAAGTGGGAAGACTCCTCGGCTTGCGCCATTAACTCCAGCAGTGTGGGCCTGGCGAGCAGGGCTAGGTGAGCTTCCTGGGTTCGCATCGCAAGTGCATAGAGGTGATGGCCGAGGCGATATCGACGAGTGTGGCGGTCGCGGTTGATGAGCCCTGTGGCCGCGAGGGTTTGGCACACTCTCGAGACTTGACCCTTATCGCGCCTCAGGGCTCGAGCAATATCGCCCACCCCTAAACCTTCATTTTCCCACGCGGCGTCGGTCCCCAGTAGCTCGAGAACTTCAAGGTCTCGGACCAAGCCGGAGGTGTGAAGGGACATAACCTCAGTATAGCAAGAGTTGACATATGGACAACACTGCTCGCTAAAGGGCGAGGTCTTCCGTATGGTGAAAAAATCGAAACTAGAAAAGGAATATTCAAACTAATGAAGAAATCGATGAAGAACATCGTGTCCCTTGTGGGTGCTTCAGCACTTTTGGTGCTGGCAGGTTGCGCAACAGACACGACGGATACCGAGGCAGAGGTTGATGACGCTGCTGATTCGACCAGTGAAACTGTCGAAACCACGCTCGCACAATTCGACCTCTCGGGCATCACCGTTGCCGTGGGGTCGAAAGACTTTGACGAGCAGTTGATTCTTGGTCAAATGTTGGTCGCCGCTTTTGAAGAAGCCGGCGCTGAAGTAGACGACAAGGTCGATCTGGGTGGAACGAACATCGCCCGCGCCGCGTTGGAGTCTGGCGACATTGACGTCTACATGGAATATAACGGCACGGGCTGGGCTACTCACTTAGCTCAAGAAGACCCCAGCTTTGATCCAGATGAGTTGACCGCTGGTGTTCGCGAATTGGACCTGGAACGTAACGGCATTGTGTGGCTTGGCCGCTCACCGTTCAACAACACCTACGGCTTCACCTCTTCACCCGAGTTGACCGAAGCTAACGGGGGACCATTCAGCCTCCAGACCATGATGGAATATGTCCGGGACAACCCTGACGCCGTCGTGTGCATGGAATCTGAGTACCCTTCGAGGGCTGACGGTTTGATCCTTGTGGAAAACGCGACGGGCATCACGTTGCCTGTTGATCAGCAGCTGATTCTCGACACGGGGATTATCTACACCGAAACCAGTGCGAACAACTGTGACTTCGGCGAGGTCTACATGACGGACGGCCGTATCCCCGCCCTCAACCTGACCTTGGTTGATGACCCGGGTGTGCACATCCTCTACAACGTGTCGGCAACCATCCGCGAGGATAAGTACAACGAAGCACCAGATGCGTTTGATTCCATTATCGAAGCGATCATGGCTCCGTTGGACAACGACCGTATGGCTGGCTTGAACGAGCTCGTCTCCGCACAGGGAGAAGACCCTGCTCAGGTAGCCAAGAACTTCCTCATCGAGGAAGGCCTTATTTCCGGCTAGTTCGATAGCGATATGGGGGGCCTTCGAGCCCCCCATATCTGCTGGATAAAAGGGAAACTATTATGGATTTTCTAATAAGTTGGTGGGAGTTTGCCGCCAGTCGTGTAGACCAGATCCAATCGGGTTTGGCTGAGCACGCCATCTATGTGGTGACAGTTTTATCGATTGCCAGTATTGTCGCGATTTCTTTGGGGATCTTGACCCGGCGTAATCCGCTGGCCCGGGAACTTTCCTTAGCCGTCACCTCCGTCTTTTTAACCATTCCCTCGCTCGCACTGTTCACCATTTTTATTCCCTTCGTAGGGCTTGGGTTCGCCCCGTCGTTTATTGCTCTTTTTCTGTATTCGCTGCTTCCTATTCTTCGCAACACCATTGCGGGACTTGATGGCATTGACGCCAGCGTCCTGGAAGCTGCAAAAGGAATGGGCCTCACACCCGGACAGGTGTTAGCCCGTGTTCAGTTGCCTTTGGCTTGGCCGGTCATTATTGCCGGCATCCGAGTGTCCTCCATGCTGATTGTGGGAGTCGCCGCCATTGCCACTCTTGTCGCCGGTGGCGGCTTGGGCGACTTCATCAAGAGCGGGCTCGCCCGCTTGCCTTTGGCCAACTCCCTTGAATCCATCTGGACGGGAACCGTCCTGTGCCTCCTCTTAGCGCTGGTGATTGATATTGCCTTGCAAGTAGCGCGACGAGCAACCATTTCGAAAGGAATTCGATGAGCGAGCCGCTGATTCGTCTAGAGAACGTCAGTAAGTCCTATCCAGGAACCGATGCACCCGCTGTGGGGAACCTGACCTTGGACGTGTATGAGGGCGAAGTTCTTGTCCTGGTTGGCCCTTCGGGGTGTGGAAAGAGCACTACTCTGCGCCTGATCAACCGCCTCATTGAACCCACGGGTGGTCGAATCTATCTCCACGGTGAAGATGTGACCGACATGGATTCAAGCAAGCTGCGCCGTAAAATTGGGTATGTCATTCAGCAGGTGGGGCTGTTCCCCCATCGCACGATTGCCGAGAACATTGCCACTGTCCCTAAGCTGCTGGGCTGGGATAAAGCGAAAACCAGCGCCAGGGTCGACGAACTTCTCGAACTGGTGTCCATGGACCCCGCCATTTATCGTGATCGCTATCCGAAAGAGTTGAGCGGTGGTCAAGCACAGCGCGTTGGTGTGGCCCGAGCGCTCGCGGCAGACCCCGAAGTCTTGCTCATGGATGAGCCCTTCGGCGCTATCGACCCGATTACCCGAGACCGCTTGCAAAACGAGTTTTTGCGTCTGCAGCAAGACCTGAAAAAGACCATCGTCTTTGTTACCCACGACATTGATGAAGCTATCAAGATGGGCAACCGGATCGCGATCCTGCGGGAAGGTTCAGAGATTGCCCAGATTGACACCCCCGAGGTTATTCTTTCTGACCCCGCCGATGAGTTTGTGGAGAACTTTTTGGGCTCAGGAGCCATTCTCAAAGGTTTGACCCTTAAAAAAGTCAGAGACATTGAGCTCCACGACATCCCCGCTTTGGAAATGCCGGTCATGCGTGATGAGGCCCTCAAAGTGTTGGAGAACTCTCCGGAGAAGACGGCCGTTTTGTTGGATAAAAACCACCGACCGCTTCGGTGGATTAGTGAAGCGTCTTTGAATCGCACGACCCAGCCCATCGAGAAAAGCGGGAAGCCCATCACCATTGATCTTCAACCTGAAGACACCCTGCAAGACGCCTTAGGCGTCATGCTTCAGTCTTCGGTGGGTATGGCGGTTGTGGTGGACCGGCAGGGCAAGTATTTGGGTTGTTGCAGCATCGAGAGCCTTGCCTCGCTAATCATTAGCGATTCAGGGGGCCAAGCAAAGTCATGACACTAGTCACCCATCCGAAGGCTCAGCGCGAAAGTCTTGCTGAGAAGCTCGACATTATTGTCACGCCCATTTTTGCGGTCTTACTTGCCATTATCGGCATGGCCGTGTGGTTGTATTCCGACATCGACGACACCACTCGGTCTATTTTGGCTCCGGAGAAGATTCAGGGGCAGCTGATTGACACCATTATTTTGGGCTTTGCTTCCAGTGCTCTGGTGGTCGCCATTGCTATTCCTATTGGTATCGCGGTCACACGGCGGGGCCTTCCCCGCGTCAAGACTTTCCTGGTGGACACTCTGGGACTTGCTCAGGCGTTGCCGGCGTACGGGCTGATTGTGATCTTTTTCTCGTTTATGGGATCAGGAATCGTCACCGTCATCTTCGCTCTGGCCACCTTCTCTCTGCTGCCCGTGTTGCGCAACACCATCGTGGGGCTTGAGCAAGTGGATCAGGCCGTTATCGAGGCCGGACGCGGTATGGGGTACACCAAGCGACAGGTGTTGCTTCAGATCGAGCTTCCCTTAGCTGTCCCGATTATCATTGCCGGCATTCGCACGGCCATCGTGATCAATATTGGTATGGCCGCCCTCGCCTTCCTCGTGGGGGGTGGCGGTTTGGGGGAAACCATTAACTCGGGCCTAAAACTCGACCGTAACCCAGCGATTCTGATTGGCGCCGTTCTGGTCGCCATTTTGGCACTGGTGTTTGATTTCTTGAGCGCTGTTGCCCAGCGCTATCTCAAGCCCAAAGGGATGTAGGGCTTACTCGTTCTCCTCGACCCACAGGTCGTCGTCAGCTCTGAGCGTCTGCCATGCCGCGTAGCCGATGACGGCGACGGCAATCGCTCCAACGGCCATCAAGACGTACACAAAAGGGTTTGCTGATTTTTTGACGGGTACCGGGGCCAAGCGTGCCCACGGAAGCTTGTGAAGCATCGGTGCGACATTCTCGCGATAACTGTCCTTAGCGCGAGGCAGCACCTCGTTTTTGGCGATATCTCCGGCGCTGCGGGAAGCGTGGCGTGCCACATCTTTCGCGTGAGAGAGGACGTCTCGCTGTTCGTCCCATAAACCTTGCGCCTCTTTGGCGAGCCTAGTAACTTCGCGACGTGTTTTGCGGTCCAACTCCATGGTGTCCTCCCTGGATCACTCGGTACCTGCAGTCTTCCAGAAATATGTAAGAAATTCCTGGGGCTTTTCGGGCTGCTGGATGGCACTCTCGGTGGTGCCTGGCAGAATGGGGTTATGACTCTACACACGCACACAGCCATCCTGCACACCAACCACGGCGATATCAACGTTGGTCTCTATGGGAACCATGCCCCCAAAACCGTCGACAACTTTGTGGGCCTCGCAACGGGGGAGAAAGAGTGGACGAATCCTTCGACGGGCGCCCCCGGGGAGGGCCCGCTCTATAAAGACGTCGTGTTCCACCGCATCATTCCCGGTTTCATGATTCAGGGCGGAGACCCCACCGGAACGGGTATGGGTGGGCCCGGGTACCAATTTGATGACGAGATTCACCCGGAACTGAACTTCACCGAGCCTTACGTTCTGGCGATGGCCAATGCGGGTAAGCGCGGTGGGCAGGGAACAAATGGCAGCCAATTCTTTATCACCACGGGGGCAACCACATGGCTGCAAGGCAACCACACCATTTTTGGCGTGGTTCTGGATGACGAGTCCACGAAGGTTGTGCAGGCGATCGAAGCGTTGCCCACCGATAGCAACGACAAGCCGGGCGAAGATGTGGTCATCACGGGTGTGAGTGTCACCGCTCTCTCGTGAGCCAAATCCCCGCCGCCAGCAAAGACGCGTGTTACCGACACCCTGACCGGGAGAGCTTTGTCCTGTGCCAGAGGTGCGGGAATACGATTTGTGGCCAGTGCCAGATCCCGGCGGCGGTGGGGAACCATTGCCCGGAATGCGCAGGGGCTAATAGCCCCCAGGCCGCCCGCCTGACCGGTCGGGGCCGTGGGCTTCGCGCTTCGGGGAGCTACCGGCCAACAGTGACCTACGCATTGCTTGGCACCCTCGGCATTGTCTATGTGGCCCAGTTGCTTACGTCAGGGTGGGTAACACAGCAGTTGCTCTACTGGCCACCCCTGACGGCAATCGAGCCGTGGCGGATGGTGACCGCTGTGTTTGTGCATTCGACTTCGTCGTTTTTCCACATTCTTTTTAACGGCTTCTCCCTGTATGTCCTTGGCACGCTGGTGGAGCGCCTGATTGGCCCGGGCCGTTTTATCGTTCTTTTTCTTTTGGCGGGGTTTGGTGGTTCCGTGGCGGTGTTGTGGTTGGCTCCCTCCAGCGCGGTGATTGGTGCCTCGGGTGCCGTGTTTGGGCTCTTTGGAGCACTGTTCGTCATTCAGCGTTCGTTTGGCGGCGCCAACGTGCAGCTGCTGATTGTTTTGGCGCTCAACTTGGTGATGGGGTTTGTTGTTCCCGGTATTTCTTGGCAAGCCCATATTGGTGGTTTGATTGTGGGAGCGTTGACTGCGTGGGCGATGGTGAGAACACGGTCGCAATCACAGCGCGGTGGCCCGCAGGCCTGGGCGCTGGGCGGGATTGCCTTCGGACTGGTTGCCTTGACGGCCCTGAGAATTTTGCTGTAGAAAAAGTTATCCACAGGTTGTCCCCAGTGGGGAGAATTACACAGTTGTGACTAAAAAGATGGTCGTTATTTCCATCGCGTAGTCATGAGAAAGCCCACAAACATGACACCAAACCCAATAGCAATGTTCCACGAACCGACAGCAGAGATGACCAACTGACCGCCAGAGATGTAATAGGCGAGAATCCAGACAAGCCCTGCCAGCATCAAGCCAAACATGACCGGTTTGTACCAGGCGGGGTTATCGTCCCCTGCCTGAGGAGAAAGTGAACCAACGCTGGGGTCTTTGGGTCTTTTTGCCATGGGGAACAGTCTAATGCTCGAGGGCTGGATAGGAATTCTCGGAGGTAAGTGGTGTCGCGTTGCTAAGCTATGGGCTTCCGGGTCAGAAACGGTGGGGCTATGACACACATTTTGGTCGTCGACAACTACGACAGCTTTGTTTACACCCTGAACGGGTATCTTCACCAGTTGGGTGCTACCACCGATGTGATCCGCAACGACGATGTGGAAGGCTCGGAAGTAGCCGCCTTGGTCGCTAAATATGACGGCATTCTCGTCTCCCCAGGTCCCGGAACGCCCTCAGATGCGGGGATCTCGGTGGAGATGGTGAAAGAAGCCGTCGCTCAGAACATTCCGTTGCTCGGCGTGTGCTTAGGCCACCAGGCCATCGCCGAAGCTTTCGGAGCGACCGTCTCTCACGCTGAAGAGCTCATGCACGGCAAAGCATCGCAGGTTATCCACGACTACAGCACGCTCTTTGAGGGTGTGCCAGAAGAGTTCCAGGCCACGCGATACCACAGCCTTGCGGTAGTGGAGGGAACGGTTCCCCACGAACTGGTCGTCACCGCACGAACAGCAGGTGGCGTAATTATGGGGCTCAACCACGTAACTGCGCCGGTTTTTGGGGTGCAGTTTCACCCCGAGTCTGTTCTCACCGAGGGTGGTTACACGATGATTGCCAACTGGCTCGAAGTGACAGGGCTCACTGGTGCGGCCGACGTCGCTAGAGGACTGAGCCCACGAATGAGCGGTATCTAGCCCACTGGAGCGGGTGCTTCGTTCATTACCGCACCGCAATACACGAGCGTGATTTCTGACCGCTGCGGGTGTTCCCCCGGGGTGAGCGATTGCGATTTCACGGTTTGTCCAAAACAGTCCGTGGCGATGTCAAGCCGAACCGAGAGCTGCATCGAGGGACCCGTGAGGAAGGGGTTGGCTTCACCGATTGTTAGGCCAACGACATTGGGAACCAAGATCAAACCGTTGGACACGGTGATGGTGACTTCATCGCCTGGCCGCATGGGCGAATCAGACTGGGGTGTTGTGGCCATGACGATGCCATCAGCCAAACTAGGCGAATAGGTCTCGATAACATCCGCAATCACGAGCCCGCGATTAACGAGCTCCGCGCTTGCATCTCCGATATCAATGTTTCGTACATCGGGAAGATCAAAGGTTGCTACACCGCTCGAAACAATGAGGCGAACCGGTTCACCGCGCGCAATGCGAATCCCAGCACCGGGCACGGTGCGAATGACGACGCCCTCGGGGAAAGAAGTGCTGGCTTGATACTCAACGAGTGGCCGGAGCTCAAGAGCTCGGATGGTTTCGGTGGCAACAACCTCTGTTTGGGTCACCAGGTCAGGAACTTCCGGGGCAGCGGGCCCGGAAGTGGTGGCGGGGTTCAGCGTGAAGACCCACAGCACAATGCCAATCACCAACAGGACGGCCAGGACGCTACCCATCGCGATGGCCAAGGTGGGGACAGACTGGGGCTTGATGCCCCGCGACTCGAAAATCTCAAAACCTTCCACAGGTTTGCGAAACTGTGCATCAACACTGGGGAGGGGAACACTGCCGGTGTGTGCGGGGGCAACCCTGGCGCGCTGACCAGCGATGGGGAGTTTTGGCGGGCGCCCCTGGGCAATATCTTCCAGAGCGGCGCGGAAAGATTGCGCTGTGGGGAAGCGTTCATTCAGTTCTTTGCGCAGTGCTGTTGCCACGACCGCGGCAACATCTTCCGAGACGTCCGGATTTACTTCACGCAGAGCCCTGGGCTCTACGCTGATGTGCTTGAACGCAACGGCCACCGCCGAATCGCCGGTGAAGGGTGGTGCCCCGGCCAAAAGTTCATACATCACCACACCCAGGGAATAGAGGTCGGTGCGAGTATCGGGTTCATCACCTCTGGCCTGCTCGGGGGAAATATAGAGCGCGGTGCCCAGAATGGACGTGGTTTCTGTGAGGTTTGCGGTCGAATCCGTGACGGCTCGGGCAATACCAAAGTCCATCACTTTTACGTTGCCATCATCGGTCACCATGATGTTGGCAGGTTTGATGTCGCGGTGGACAATGCCTGCCCGGTGGGAGACCTCCAGAGCGGTCAACACTCCATCGGCAACTTTGAGAACGTGACGCTCCTCGAGTTGGCCTCGCTGCATCAGATCGCTCAGTAGGTGACCATCGACATGTTCCATGACGATGTAGGGGGTGGTGCCTCCGAGCGGGGCAGAATCGTTGGGCCCATTAATCTCATCCCCCGCGTCAAAAACACGGACAATCGAGGGGTGTGACATTTTTGACGCCGCCATCGCCTCGAGGCGAAAACGATTCCTAAAGGATGGATCAGACGACAGGGTGGACTTCAATACTTTAATGGCCACTTGGCGACCAAGCCTCGCATCAACGCCGAGATACACATCGGCCATTCCCCCGCGACCAATGAGTTCGCGGACCTCATACCTGCCCCCGAGCAAACGGGAGGTCCAGGGACCTGGAGTGGGTTGGGTCACGGATGTCCTTGTGTTCTGGGGGTGAGAGACCCCACTATTCTACGGGTGGCGCGTCAGGGTCGTCGGGCTCTGCAGGAGTGATGGGGATGACGAGGTCGGTGGAAAGCGGCGACGAGAGCGCCCCACACTTCACTAAGTAGCTGGCTGTGAACGAGCTGCCTTGACCTAAGAGCACCGTCAGGGATGTTTGCTCCGGCTGCAGTGTTGTGCTGGTGTCGTCCCCCACAATGGTCCCACCCACCAGTTGCAGGTTATAGCTGGCAAGAGGGAAACCGGAGGGGCACTGTGCATAGCCCGGCCATTCCAATACGATTTCGTCTCCCGGTTCAAAGGGGCCGGTGGCGGGGGTTGCAAGGATGGTCCGCGGTTTGGGCGGTTGGGGGATGGCCGCATAAAAATAGACGGCGATCAGAGTGTCTTTGGCCACGGTCCCCTGAGGGTTGACCCGGTATGCGGTGGCGACGCGATCTTGGGCGGGAGCGATGTTCCCGGTGATGGCATCCAGACGGAGGCCCTTCGCGGTGAGGGCCTCTTGAACTTGCGTGCGCGTCTTGCCGACCAATTCCGTTTCGGTAAATTCCACCGTCTGAATTTGAGGCGTTGCGCCTTCCTCGGTCGGGGGGACCACCAGCGGGGGAAGGGCGGGGGTAGTCTCTGGCGGTGATATCGGAACAATCGGGTCGGCGACCACATCGTTGGCAGGACTTTGCAGCAGGACGGTGAGTGAGGTGGCAATCAACGCGACGGCAACAGCTGCCCCCACACCACTAAATATCCAGAACTTCCGGCCCAGTTTCTTCGGGGTCTCGGTGAGCCCGCGGATGCGAATGCGTGGGGTGTCACCCGCATTTTTGGACACTGATGGGGACCCTGCGGGCTGGGGAATAAGAGCTAGGCCCGCTTCGATATCTCCGCGCGCGAGCGCGAGAGCAGCCTGGGACAAATCGTCAGCGCTCGCTGGTCGGCCCTCCGGTTTTTTCGCCATACACGACATGACCAGGGCGCGAACAGGCTCGGGAATGGAGGAGGGGAGCGCTGGCGGGGCTTCTTTAATTTGGGCCATGGCGATAGCAACCTGTGATTCACCGCGGAAGGGCCTTTTTCCTGCCAACGCCTCGTAGGCGACGATTCCCAGGGAATAGACGTCGGTCGCTGGCGAGGCCGGTTTCCCACCCGCTTGCTCGGGTGCCAAATATTGCACGGTGCCCATCACCTGACCCGTGGCCGTGAGGGGAACCTGGTCGGCCAGGCGGGCGATGCCAAAATCCGTGATTTTGATGGTGCCATCGGGGGTCACCAGAAGATTCCCCGGTTTGATATCGCGATGGACAAGGCCGGCTTGGTGGGCGGCATGAAGGGCGGCGGCTGTTTGGGCGACAAAGCCGAGAACCTTTGTTGCGGGCAAAATCTTTTCGCGTTCCAAAATGCTGCTCAGTGCTTCGCCGGGGACCAGTTCCATCACCAGGTAGGCGCTGCCCTCCTCCTCACCGAAATCAAAGACGTTGGCAATGCCTTCGTGGTTGACCAGCGCGGCATGGCGGGCTTCCGCCCGGAAACGCTCCCGGAAGCCCGGGTCGCCCATGTATTCGTCCTTCAAAATTTTGATAGCGACGGTGCGACCAATAACCGAATCATTGGCTTTCCACACTTCTCCCATGCCACCGATAGCAATCCGAGATACCAGTTCGTAGCGGGAACCCAGAATCTGACCACTTGTTGGCCTCACCTTTTCACCCCCGCCTCGAGGACTGCTTTGGCGATGGGTGCGGCGATAGCGTTACCGGTGCCCTCCGAGCGATTACCCTCCACGACCACAGCGATGGCGATTTGAGGGTTGAGGGCGGGGGCAAAGCCGGTGAACCAGAAGGATCTGCCATCGCCAATCCCCGTTTCTGCTGTGCCTGTCTTTCCTGCTACCTCTAACCCGACAATACCTGCCCCGCCCGCAACGCCCCGGGCGACATTGCCGACCATCATCCGGCTCAGTTCGCTGGCTGTTGCAGGACTGAGGGCCCGCGAATACACCTGAGGCTGGAAGTCACGAACAACCCGGAGGTTGGGAGCAATCACCTGGTCCACCAGGCTGGGGGTCATCAGTGAGCCACCGTTTGCCACTGCTGCGCTGACCATCGCTATTTGCAGCGGGGTCACTCGCACATCGTATTGACCAAAGGAACTGAGCATCAGTTGGGCTTGATCCATCCCTCTGGGAAAAATGCTCGGGGTGACCGAGAGAGGAATTTCGAGTGTTGCACCAAACCCAAAATCATCGGCCATGGAACCAATCGCTGCTTCGCCAAGCTCTAAGCCCAATTCGGAAAAAGGAATGTTGCAACTCAACTCGAACGCCAGTTCCAACGTCACTGTTTCTTCGCCGCCGCACATCCGGCCACCAGAGTTTTTGATCACGCTGGAGCTTAAGGGCAACTGCAGTTCGGGAAGGTTCGGGAATTCGCTGTCGGCGGTGTAGTCACCAGATTCGAGGGCGGCGGCCATCATGATCACTTTGAACACGCTGCCTGGGAAGTATTGATCCCCTGCGATAGCCCGGTTGGCCAGAGGATTGTTGGGGTCGTTGGCGAGTTCGTTGTAGGCATCAAGAACGCGGGAGGAAGAATGGCTGGCCAGCAGGTTGGGGTCGTAGGAAGCCTTCGACACCATCGCAAGAATGCGACCGGTCGATGGCTCCAGCGCCACCACAGCCCCCTGCCTGTCGCCCAGAGCATCCCAGGCGGCCTGCTGCAGCACGGGATCGAGGCTCAGCATGATGCTGGCGCCTTGGGGCGTGGACCCGGTGACGAGCGCTTGCAGTTGCTCGAGCACCTGCGAATTTGCTTGACCGGTCAACAGGGGGTTCATCGCAGATTCAATGCCCGCATTGCCCTGGTTCAGCGTGTAGTAGCCCACGACGGGTGCATAAATCTCGCCGAAGGGGTAGGTGCGGAGAAACTTGAATTGGTCATCGACTGGGATCGAGGTGGCAAGCGCAATGCCACCGGCGAGAATTTGCCCTCGTTCGGCAGAGAAACTGTCATACAGTTGCCGCACATTGCGATCGTCAGAGGAAATGTCCTCCGCTGCCACCACCTGGAGGTAACTGGTGGAGACAAAGAGGGACACGAACATGAGGATGACAACAATGCCTATACGTCGAAGCGGAGTAGTCATGCTCGCACCCCCGCATCAGCGCGCACCGAAGCGCGCGCGTCATCACTGAGGCGCAACAGCAGGGCAACAATGATCCAGTTTGCTACCAGGGATGATCCCCCCGCGGCTAAGAAGGGTGTGGTGAGTCCGGTGACAGGAATAATCCTGGTCACTCCACCAATAACCACGAACACTTGGAGTGCGAGAACAAAGCCAAGCCCCGAGGCCAACAGGCGACCGAAATCGTCGGTGCCCATAAAGCCCACCCGCAACCCACGGCTGACAAGCAGCAGATACAGGCCAAGGAGGGCAAAAATCCCAATGATTCCCAGCTCTTCGCCGAGCGCGGCCACAATGTAGTCAGAGTTTGCCAGCGGGACAAAACTGGGTTGACCCTGCCCCAAACCTTGGCCGATAAATCCCCCCTCGGCAAAACCGAACATTCCCTGGACCAATTGATAAGAACCGCCAACCGCGTCATAAATGTCGGGGTTGAACGAATCCAACCACCCGGCAATGCGACCCTGCACGTAGCTGATTTGGGTGGCCGCCAGCAGAGCGCCGAGGCCAAACAGTGCGCCGCCCAGCACCAACCACAGCGCTCGGTTGGTGGCGATATAGAGCATCGCCAAGAACAGTCCGAAATACAGTAGCGATGTTCCCAAATCGCGCTGCACCACCAACACGCCCATCGCGAGAGCCCAAATCAACAGCAGGGGCCCAAGGTCGCGAACGCGAGGCCAGCGGATACCAAGAAATGTGGTTCCCACTTTTTGTAGGCCTTCTCGGGCCGTCATCAGGTAGCCGGCAAAGAAGATTGCTAACGCGATTTTGGCAATCTCTCCGGGCTGAAAAGCTATTCCACCCAGGTTCACCCACAGGGTTGCCCCGTTGACGGTGCGACCAATTCCTGGCCACATGGGCATGGTCAAGAGGATGACGCCAGCGACCATGGCGAGATAGCGGTAGCGAAGGAGGACGCGATAATTGCGCACAATCAGCAGGACGGCAATCGCAATCACCAGTGCCACGGCGGTCCATGCCATTTGGCGAACACCGGCTGCTTCCCACCCGCTGGCCCCACTGGCGAGATCTAACCGGTGAATCATGGTGATTCCCAAACCGTTGAGCATGGTTGCTATGGGAACAATAAACGGGTCGGCATCTCTCGCCACGAGACGGAGGACCAAGTGAACACCCACCGTCAGTCCCGCGAGCCCCGCTGCATAGGTGAGAAGGCTCCAGTCCAGTGTTCCCAGAGCGCCCCACTGCACCAAAGCGAGCGCCAGGGCACTGAGACCAAGAGCCATCAGTAACAGACCAAGCTCAATGTTGCGAAGTTTTTGGGGCATGCGGACCCGCAAGACGATTCGTCCAGCTACCGGCGAGACCGGCGGAACTACAAGGTTATTCGTGGCCATGGGTGTTCACCTCCTGAGCCTCTCCACAATTTCGCGTGCTTCATCGAGTGAGCTCACAGGGATTGCGTCAGTGATGCGTTCCTGTTCGTAGGGGAACAGGTCTTCCACAGCGATGGTGGTGTTCTGGTGCAGGGTGGAGAGTTCAAACGGCCCCACCTGTTCGGGAACACCCTGATAAATCGCCACAACACCGTTGTTGTTGCCCACAAAGTAGCGGGTTTGGGTCCACTGATACGCGGCAAACACCGCACCCACAACAGCAGCAAGGATGACCAAGATAGAGAGTGACCAGGTCACCCGGCGGCGAACCAGTCGTCTCTGGTCTTCGCGAATCAGCTCGTCAAGGTAGCCCGCTTCGGGCTCAAAGTGCTCATCGGCGTGAGGAAGAGCGCGAAGGGGGTGAAGAAGCAAAGCGGGAAGAGCCGTTTTGCGTGAGATAGGCCCCGTCTCATAGGTGAGAGGCACAGCGGCTGCTCCCACCATGCGCGACTCAGCAGGCGGGGACGTGTCAAGGTCTTCCGAGACCCGAACAATGACGACGGTGACATTATCGGGTGCGCCCTCGCTCAAGCTTTGGGTGATCAGTTTGTGGCAGGCCAACTCCGGATCATCAACGGTGAGTAAGGTTTCGGCCATGTCCCGCTCCGAGACGTAGCCGCTCAAACCGTCAGAGCACAGCAACCATTTATCGCCTGGCTGGGTGTCAATCACATGGGTGTCGATGTCGGGGTCAGCATCGACGTCGCCGAGCACCCGCATCAGAACACTGCGCCGGGGGTGGACTGCGGCCTCCTCCGGCGTGATTCGCCCGCTATCGACCAGCCGCTGCACAAAGGTGTGGTCGGCGGTGATTTGCTCCAACACGCCTTCGCGTAGGCGATAAATACGCGAATCACCAATGTGGGCAATGACCATCTGAGATTTCACCCGAATCATGGCACTCACGGTCGTGCCCATACCGGTGAGCTCGGGGTGTCCCTCGACGGCTTTGGTGAGCTCCGCTCCCGCATCAAGAATGCTGCGAAACAGAGTCTCTCTGGCTTCTTCGACGTTCGGATAGGAGTGATCAAGTCCGTAGAGGTGCTGCACGGCGATAGCGCTTGCGACATCCCCACCCGCGTGCCCGCCCATGCCATCGGCGACCACGAAAAGGTGCTGGCCGACCGAACCAGAATCTTGGTTGCTGGCGCGGATTTTACCGATGTGGGACGACGCGGCACTCAGAATGGTGTGGGGGGCCATCGGCGTCACCGGCGCAGTTCGAACGCTGTCGTGCCGACGGTCACCGGGGTGTTCAAGGGAACCGGTGTGGGAATGCTGACGCGCTTGCCATCGACAAAGGTGCCATTGGTGGAATCAAGGTCTTGAACCATCCACTGGTCATTCCACAGCATCAGGCGAGCATGGTGGGTGGAGGTGGTGTCATCGCGGATGACCAAACTGGAATCTCCCGAACGTCCAATGGTGAACTGCTCTTCGGGGACCAGCTCAAGCGAGACACCCTCTTTCGGCCCGGAGATCACCAAAAGGCTGGAAGCAATACCGCTGGGCTCAGAAGGCGAGGCAGACGGCGGACTTTTCGGCGTGGACAGCGCGGGGGTCTCATCCTCAACACGCATTCGTGGCGGACCAAAAAGATCGGTGCGAAGCGCATACACAATGGCAAACACGAAAGCCCACAGCAGCCCGAGGAACGCGAGCTGAAGCACGAACAGTGTCAGTTCACTCACGATGTTTCCTCTCTCGAAGCGTTGCCGGCACTGGTGAGGTCCTGGAATCCAGAGTGCGCTTGGGGAACCACCTGAAACAGAATACGCGCCTGGCCGAGACCCAGTGTGCAGGTATCGGGAAGAGCGGCCCTGGTGACCCGTGTTCCTTCGAGGGTTGTGCCGTTGGTGGAGCCAAGATCAACCACTTCAGCACGCTTACCGTTCCACCGAATTTCCGCGTGGTGCCGCGATACCCCCGACGCCACGACATGAATGTCACTATCGGTTCCGCGCCCCATCATCGTGGATTTTGCCACAATCGGGTAGCGCACCGACTCCCAGGTCAGTGTCGGAATCCAGACCACCGGGCCTGGGCTCCGACTAGTCACCTCCAGCATCCCTTCAGATAGCGCGGAGGAGACATCAAAGCCCAGCGAGAGAGGAGCGGAGAAGGCGTAGCCCCGGAGCGTGGCATAGTCACGCAGGGCCTGCGCTATTTCGGCGGTAAGCCCGTCGCCCAGGCGCAGAAGATTGTCACGGTCCGTGGCCGAGAGCGATACCTGGTAACTGTGGGGGGCAAGGATTCGGGTGCGAGACACAATCCGTGACCGGGCATCAATTTCTCGTTTTAGGGCGGAAAGAATTTCCCCGGGGTGAATACCACTAGCAAAAGCTTTCGCGAAGCTACCTCCCACGAGGCGCTCCACGCTGCGCTCGAAGTTGTCCAGAAACCCCATGTGGTCCTCCCGGATAGCGAAGCGTCCCTACTGGATGGTAACCCGCCCACCTGATGGCCCGGGCGTTGGGCCACGAGGGGGAGTGACTCCTGTGGTAATCTCGGCAGGTTGACGGGCAACTGTCTTCGCGCGAGTGGCGGAATTGGTAGACGCGCTGGCTTCAGGTGCCAGTGCCCGAAAGGGTGTAGGGGTTCAAGTCCCCTCTCGCGCACGGTGGGCCTGTGGGGCCTATGAATAGCGGATGGGTTATCTTCCCCGAAAGGTTTTCATAGCTTTGTTGATGCCAAAGACATCGGCAACCCAATCGAAGGCTGCCGGTGGCAAAAGCCGGAACGCTTTCACCGCGTAGACCATCCCGGGGATGAGCAATTCCCTTCTGGTTGACTCAATTGCTGACAGAATGCGCTCGGTGCTTGAATCCGGGTCTTGAATGGGCAGCAGTGGTGAACCGGATTTGACCCCGTCAAACATTCCCGTGTTGATGTAGAACGAGCACACCGTCAGTGTGCTGACCGCGCTGGACGCATCGCGCAGCTCTGCGCGAAGAGATTCCATGAACCCCACGGCAGCAAATTTACTGCCGGAATAGTCGGTGAGGGTGGCCGAACCGGCCAGCCCCGCAGCGCTCGCAATAGCGACTATGCGGCCCTGATCTCTCTCGAGCATGGAGGGCAAGAACGCTTGCGTGGTCCAATACATGGCCATCGTGTTCACCCCGTACGTTTTCGTGATCTCAGCCTCGGTGAGGTCGAGAAACTTTTTGCCCGACACCACCCCCGCATTGTTGACCAACACATCGAGGTGACCGCACTCGTCCAAAACTTTTGCGGCAGCCGTCATGACCGCCTGGCGGCTCGACACATCCACTTTGTGAGCAAGCGCTTTAGCTCCAAGCCCCACGACTTCTTTGGCCACGGCTTTGGCTGCCACAAGATTGACATCCCACAAAACGACGGTGGCAGCGCCG
>Ga0306872_100316_pt1 | contig 19705 bp, 24 predicted proteins | sample AntRauMeHopE1498_FD_190455 | JGI IMG/M metagenome (GOLD analysis project Ga0306872, IMG submission 190455) | Saline lake microbial communities from Rauer Islands, Antarctica - Metagenome Hop E1 #498 (v2) (version 2) | ecosystem: Environmental > Aquatic > Non-marine Saline and Alkaline > Saline ...
ATCCGGTGGGCGTTTTGATGCCTGTGAATAATCATAGGTACGGTAAATTACAAATCTATTGTAATTGTTTAATACGGCCAAAATAGCTATAAAGACGAGCCAGCGGACGTTTTTCTGTAACCTCAGGATGCTCCCCGTTAATTATTTTTGTGACCAGAGAACTAGGGGTAAGGAAACCAGCTTCTACTTCTGCGATTAACCCATCCTTACAAATGACAACCCCTTTTCTATGGAAGGTTCGTATCACGGCGTCTAAGACGTTTTGGTCCGGCACTGAGCGTAATAGTGCGGATCGCGCTATTACAAATTCGTCCATACTTCCAAATTGAGAGACAAAATACAATCTTGCTTCATGCGAGATCTCGGTATCGGATGCAGCGACTAAACAGTATGTCAAACTATTTTGATTAAGACGCCACATTTTTTGCAACAACTGCAAAGCACGCCACGACTGAATCACTCCGGGAGATGATTGATTTTGCGAGAATAATATTTTTTTTCGCCAATTATCATTGGTTCTCGCCAATGTATTCCTATGCCCATTTGAGTAGTGTTTTTGCTACCTTCCGCGCCAATAAAAGTAGTAACGGCTTCTTTGTTTTTGCGTGAATCTATTGATACTTCACGAGCCTGGCCTTTTAGTGCTACAACATAATTCATACTTTCTCCTTGGTGGCGTATGTAATAAGGACTTTAGAACTCAAGAGTTCTAAACCATCTGACACAATACGGTGAAAAAAATAAATGTCAATTTATGGTGTTTTGTAGACAAGTAATTTTATATACTGCAATAATTAGCAAGTGCAAAGAGGCAGGTCAGTGTATACTCCAATATTTAGACGCAACCGCAAAAAATCCCTCAAGCGTAGAAGTTGTAATAACTTACTTGAGGGATTGTTCTGGTGGGGGGGTGCTATATTGTATTAAGAACTAAGAACCTCATGAAACCCTTTTTAGTATTGATTGCGTAAAAGATTTCAGCTAACATAACAACTGCTCTTTTTTGGGTGCCATCATCTCTACCATCTTTCAACAAATATTCAGGAACACTATTTGTGTGGTGTTTTTTTATAAAGGTAGAAAGCGGTGCACCATGTGGCAGCCCGGATTTTAAGAAGTGAATCGACTACAAAAGAGGGTCTACCCCTGCGGTACGTCGTTAGAACTTTTTGTTATAAAATAAGGCTGATATACTGACAATATGAATGAGTCTTCAGAAACACCAAGAGATTATCTTAAATATCCAGACATAGAATCTGAGTTAGGTGAGTTTCAAAGAGTAGCTACTACATTTGGTATTGACTCTTCGGGTCTGCTGTTTTTAGCTCGCGCGGGTGAATTAGTTTCTCTCGACCCGGGTATATGGGAAAAATTAGAAAATACAGACTCAAACTCTTTTTCCAAAGGGGATTGGGATTCTGTCCATGATCACTCAAATCCAGATGGTGAGAAAAAACGAGATTGGGAGGAAGTAAGAAATAATTTTGATTCTGGCGGGACACTTGATGCACCAATTATTATGAAATACGGAGACCAATTCCATTTGGTTTCTGGTAACACAAGATTGATGGTATTAAAGGCGAGTGGAATAGTACCCAAGGTACTTTTGTTTGAAGTAAATAAGCAGGACGAAAGTATTTAGTTTTGCTTTCATGTAGAAAAATCAGCTCCACTAAGGAGCTGATTTAATTTGTGCGCGCTGAGAGACTCGAACTCCCGACATCTTCAGTGTAAATGAAGCGCTCTACCAACTGAGCTAAGCGCGCGTGGATGGGTTGGATTTAAATATCGCTACCTACTGATATTTGTAGGCACTATCGTACCTAATTTTCATAAAAAAACAATACCCGCGAATCATGTGGTGATGACTGGCGGGTAGTTAGGACTTTTTATGTGCGGTTTGGCTGGCGTTTACAAAGCCTGCTCACTTCATACTTTTGTTTTTTGCGCCAGTAACAGTTTTCACCGTTGTCCTTTTTATTCTTTTTCTTATCTCGGAATTGTGGATTTCTTTTTGATGTGCGGTCGGGATCAATTTTCGCTAAAGACATAGGAACTTCCTCTTGGTTGGGCCAACCTTTGTTATATATCGAATTAATCGTTCATGCAAGGTATACTGTCCTTATTATGGTGGAAATGAGTTGTGTTATTACCGGAAAGGTACAAGGAGTTGCGTATCGAACCTACGCGCAGGATTCTGCTACCGAATTGGGATTGGTGGGGTATGTGAAGAACATGTCCGATGGGTCGGTGCAGCTGGTAGCGCAAGGGAAGCCTGAAGAGCTCAAGTCTTTCGTGGAGTACTTGCATGAAGGGTCGCTGATGTCAGTGGTGGCTGGAGTGGCGGTGGATTGGGGAAGTGTCAGGAAACAGTATTCCGAGTTTTCGATATTATATTAATACGCATGCAACCCTCCCAAATACAATGCATCGGGTTTATAATGGACGGGAATCGTCGCTGGGCCCACGAGAACAATGTGCCGGCTCTTGCCGGGCACCGCCGAGGTCGAGAGGTTATGTCTGATTGTGTCCGGTGGGTACGAGATGCTGGAATTCCTCATGCGGTCTTTTATGCATTTTCTACGGAGAACTGGCTACGGAAGAAAACCGAAGTGGATGGTTTGTTGCAACTGTTTACCCAGGTGCTTCAAGAACTGTTGGCGGAAGTCGATGAAGACAAAGTCAGGATACGGATAGTGGGACGAAGGGCTGATTTTGCTCCAGAGCTGCAATCCCTCATGTCTGCAGTGGAAAAGAAAAGCGAGTCATACAGTAAGACGACTATTTGGATAGCGCTGTCCTATGGGGGGCGAGCAGAAATCATAGAGGCGGTGAACATGGCTGTGGCCAAGGGTGAGCCTGTGACTGAGGACAGCTTTGCCGCATTATTGCAGACCGCGCATATGCCTGACCCAGACCTAATAGTGCGCACCGGTGGGGAACAGCGCTTGTCTAATTTTGCGACCTGGAAATCGGTGTATAGTGAGCTAGTATTCATCGACACCCACTGGCCGGCTTTGACCAAAAGTGATTTTAAGGACATACTCACCACATATGAATCTAGAGAACGAAGAAAAGGTGTTTAGCACCGAACCGGTCATTTTGTTTCAAGATGATGATGTGATGGTTATTAATAAACCGTATGGTTGGTTGGTGCACGAAGATGGGCACGCCACAGGGACCACCGTTGTAGAGTGGTTCTGTGCGTTGGTGCCAGAAGCACGTGGTGTCGGCGAACCTGGGTATTCGGTCAAGGGTGAAGATCTTGACCGTTCGGGGGTTGTGCATCGACTCGACCGCGATACATCAGGGGTGATGATTTTGGCGAAGAATCAAAAGGCCCACCAAAAGCTCAAAAAACAATTTAAAGATCGACTGGTGTATAAAGAATATCGAGCGTTTGTGTATGGTCGACTAAATGATCGGTGGGGAACAATCAATCGGCCGATTGGTCGCAGTGTCAAAGACCACCGCAGGCGTTCAGCCGAGCGTGGTGCCAAAGGAGTGTTGCGTGAAGCGATTACTGAGTTTGAACGTATTGGCTTAGGTGAATATCAAGACGAACCCTTTTCTTACGTAAAGCTGATGCCCAAGACCGGTCGAACACATCAGTTGCGTGCGCACTTGCGAGCGGTCGATAGACCAATTGTCGGGGATACGCTCTATGCTGAGTACAAGAAGGAGGTGTCCAATCACCTGGCTATGGATAGAATGGCACTGCATGCTCACATACTAGAGCTGACATTGCCAAGTGGTATAAAGGAGCGGTTCATTGCTCCGGTCCCCCAGGAATTCGAGGATGCTGCCGAGCGCATTGCAGAGTAGGGTAGATTGTGGTAGATTGTGGCACATTTAAACACCTCATTCGTTTAATTATTAAAACATTATGAAAGCAGCTATGGCGGGGGTCGCAGTATCCCCAGTAAATATGGAAGAGCGAAAGGAACTAGGTATTCGACCTGGCGATACCATTCGTGTACACCAAAAGATTCAAGATAAAGGCAAGACTCGTATCCAGATTTTTGAAGGTTTGGTACTAGCTCGAAAGCACGGTAATGAAGCAGGCGCTACATTTACCGTACGAAAGGTAGCTAGTGGCGTCGGTGTAGAAAAAATCTACCCACTCTACTCACCACTTATCGACAAGTTGGAGATTGTGAAGCGAGCCAAAGTTCGACGAGCAAAGCTTTACTACATCCGAGAGAAGGTAAATCGTGAAATCAAACGACAGATGCGACGAATGAGTCTGATGACTTTGTCTACAGAGTCTGGTTTAGAAGCAACAGCTCGAGAAGCGGCCGAAGCAAAAGTAGCTGAAGAAGAAGCTACCAAAGCGGCCGAAGCAGAAGCGGTCCTAAAGGCCGAAGCAGAGGCGAACACTGCAGCCGAAGTCGAAACTCCTACAGCTGAAATAACTGAGGAAGTAGCTACAGAAAAAGAAGTAGCTACAAAACCAGTCGTCGAAGCAGAAAAGAAGGACTAGCTCCCAATAAAAAATGCCCAGCCTTTGGCTGGGCCTTTTTTATTACTTGAATTACCAAGTTGATTCAGGCATAATGGCGCGGTCGAAGTGACTCATGTCCACGTGGCGAAATTGGTAGACGCGCTACCTTGAGGGGGTAGTGGGAGTATTCCTGTGCTGGTTCAACTCCAGTCGTGGACACAAGCAAAGCTGGCCTGGCCAGTTTTTTTGTAGGTAAAATTTTCATGGTTTTCTCCTTCGGCCAGCCGTCGTTGCAGTGGAGCAATAGTGAGTGAGAATTTGTTATACTAACGGTATTCATGGAAATTAAAAAAGACATCTCCTATGGCATTATTCCCATTAAGAAAGACGGTGCTTCGTGGCAAGTATTCTTAATTAATCAATTAAGTAGAATTGGCGATAATTCGTACTGGATTTTCCCCAAGGGCCATCCCGAGAACACTGAGACACCACTAGAGACAGCGGTGCGCGAACTTAGGGAAGAAACCAATCTGGTTGCCGATTCTTTTGTGGCTGAACCGACATTTACTTTAGAATATACATTTATGTTTGATGGTATAAAAATTGAAAAAACGGTAGTTTTTTATATTGGGGTCATTACCAACCCCGTTTATACGCTGGATGCAACTGAGGTACAAGAAGCCGGGTGGTACTCACTGGCCGAAGCAGCCGAACGGCTAGACTATCAAGACACCAAACACATGTTTGTCGAAGCTAGGAAGTTCATAGAAACATACGCTGGATAATTTGCTTTACCAGCGGCTGTTGTCTAGCTGTAGATTACCTGTTTTACTTTAGTAATAATCTCATCGAGACTGCTGTGCGCCTTAATAACATAATCGGTGATTGTTTCTTCGTGCGCGTGTGCGATGTTGTGCACATCATCCATCGAAGTCAACATAATCACTTTTACATTTTTGCCCCAAACATCCTTTCTCAGTTTACCAAGCATCGTATGTCCGTCCATGATAGGCATAACAATATCCAAGAGTATAATGTCTGGTTTTCCTGCGAGCGCTTCCTTGAGACCGGCCTCACCATTGGAGGCCGTTGAAACGGTGAAGCCGGCCATAGTAGCTGCTTCGGCCATCGCTTCTCTAATATCTATTTCGTCTTCAACAATCAAAATGTGTTTTTGCATAGTACATATATACTACCATGAGAAATATTTACGTTGGGTGTCCCTAGTATCAGGCACGATTGCTTGTTAAGATAAGCTATGTTTTCTTCATCAAATATTCGGTTGTGGCGTATTTTGAACTTTGTGATTCTATTCTGCTTTGTGACGGGTACAGTTGGCCTCTCATGGGTATATGCCACGGGAAGTTTGAGTGATGTATATACGTTTATAGGAGTAGGGGCGCTTCTTCTTTTGCTATTCTCTATACTATTTGTGCAAAGAAAGATAGACGCTAATTTATCAATGCTCCTTTCAGTTGCATCAGCCCAAACAAATCTATCAGAAAATGATTTATTCACCTCGCTATACGACCGGAGTCCTGTTGCATACCTAACAATAAACAAAGACGGAACGATCATTCAGAGCAACGGAGCAGCAATCAAGTTATTCCATTCGGACTCCTTATCACCTTTGCAGAAAAATTTCTTCTCATTTATCCAAGCGACGGATGATATGGATCAAACTATATTTAAGGGCAAGGTGAGTGCTGGTCTGACAATTAATGATGAAGAAATTTCCCTCCAGACTTCAACCGGTGGAACTATCTGGGTATTATTATCAGTGTTTGAGTACCGGTCTGATGGTCAGCGCATCGTTTCAATGATCGATGTTACAGCGCAAAAAAATATTGATGTGGCCAAGTCGGAATTTGTTGCCTTGGCAACACATCAGCTACGGACACCAATTGCCGCAATCCGTTGGAATGTTGAGTTGCTCAATAAAAATATCGGTGAATCAAAAACTGAGGCCCAGATCAGATATTTGAATAAGATAGAGGGGAACGTTCTACGTATGATTGACCTCATCAATGATTTTTTGAGCGTATCGAAACTAGAGATGGGCACCTACGCTGGAGCTGAAGAAGTTATCAATATCAGCGAGTTTTTCCAAGAAATAGCTGATGAGTTTGTCGAAAAAATATCAGAAAAACAGTTGGCCTTTACTAGGAAAGACACTCCAGCACAATTAAGTATAAACATAGATCGACGTCTTTTTCACATAACGGTCAGTAATCTTATTTCAAACGCGGTGAAGTATGCTCAACCTGGTGGGTCGTTGGAATTGACATCAGAGTTAAAAGGTAAAATGTTAGAAATTAATATCGCTGATAGTGGTATTGGTATTCCTGAGTCAGAGTTGCCAAAGTTATTTACTAAGTTTTATCGAGCAAGTAATGCCCAGGTGCATCAAACAAAAGGAACGGGTTTAGGTTTATATATAGTGAAGCAGTCGGTAGAACAAATGGGTGGTTCCATTGCAGTTACTTCAGCAGAGGATAAAGGGGCACGGTTTGTCGTCACGTTGCCAGTTACCGTGGCTGTCTAAGAATAAAAAAGTTAAGATGTGATTATGAAATATAGGCGCTGCGTCATTGCTTTACTACTGGTTGGTAGTTTTTGGTATGTACCAGCACAAGTACAGGCGCAAACCCTCGCGGTCGAAGCTACCGATCGAGCTGTATTGCTTGAAATAATAGAGAGATTGCAACAAGAGATTCGTTTGTTACAAAAAAAGCTGCAGTACCAGTTGATTTGGACAGATTCTGCGTCCTTGGTAGGGAAGCCGCACACTGCTTTTGAAGATAGTCACAATGTGCTCGCAAAATATTCGGCGACTAACCGGTCTGATGTGTTGGAGATTACTAACCGCAATCATCGCCAGTATTTCTTACGGGTATTGGATGTAATACCGGTTGAATACGAAGCAGCAATAGCCGAATTCGTGGTGTTCGATGGGGACGATGTGATGTATGACGCCTATGTAGAAACAATCGCACCGCTACATGAAACATGGCAGTATGCAATTCATGCAGATATGCTCGCCCGGCCCAATTCAGCCGCTAACACCGAATTGATTATCCATGAACTAGCACATATTATTTCTTACGAAGAAATAATTGGTGTGCCCAAGCCAGCTACGCAAAATTGTGCAGAGTACTTCAGTACGTTTGGTTGTCCCGCTGAGAATTCATTCCTTAATCAATTTGTGCGGTCTTTTTGGTCGACTACAGATTTGGAGCGGGCGCAACGCTTTGCACGCAATGAATCTTTAGATAAGGTGTCTCGTTATTATGAGCTTAACCAAACTCAATACGTGACCGACTATGCTGCCTCTAGTCCAGAAGAAGACTTCGCTGAGTCTTTTGTGTATTTTATTTTGGGCATACCTGTTAGGGGAGACGGGGCACAAGAAAAGGTTGCGTTCTTTGCGCAGTATCCAGGGCTTTTAGATAGCAAGGCTGATATATTACAATCCATTTGAGTCACGGCCTGTTATTTGTTGGTCTGTAAGTATTCTTCTATAGCACTCATAAATATATCGCCATATTCTTTAAGTTTCTTTTCGCCGACCCCGGTAATAGTGGCGAATTCTTTAGCGGTCTGCGGTTTGTGGAAAGACATGGCATGTAGGGAAGCATCGCCAAATATGATAAAGGCTGGCACACCACGCTTAGTCGCAATCTCTGTGCGAACCTGCTTGAGAACCTCAAAGCATGCGAGGTCAGTCTGGACGGCTTTCTTTAGAGACGATTGTTTCTTCCTTATTTGGAGTACTGCTGCTGATTCTTCTTCTGTCAGTAGCATTTCTTCTTGTACACGTGGCAAGGACAACGTATCTCTTTTGGTCAAGAAGGCCTGTCCAGTTTGGGTGACATAAAAAGTCGCGTAGTCGCCTTGGTGTTTTTGGATAAAGCCGTGGGCAATGAGCTGCATGAACACCTCATGGAGCATATTTTCGGGAGTGTCTTTGGATATGCCCCAGACCGATAACTCATCGTGTGCATAATCGATTATTTTTTTCTCTTTAGAGCCGCGGAGTACTTTGATGACATGAGCTTTGCCAAACCTGGATTCAGTTTTGATAATGCCGGAAAGGATTTTTTGGGTGACTTCAGTAGCGTCTACAATGTCAGTTTTTGATTTGCACACATCACAGGTTTCGCAGGAGGTAATGGCTGCTTCTTCACCAAAATACTCTATAAGTTGAGTCCACCTACACCCACGCGACTCAGCGTAGCTCATCACCTCTAGAATATTATCGAGTTCTTTTTGACGTTCTTGTTCGTCTGAGACCATTCCTAAAAAGTAGTCTAGTTTTATTTTGTCTCCAGCAGAATAGAGCATGACACATTCACTTGGTAGGCCATCGCGACCGGCGCGGCCAATTTCTTGATAGTAGCCTTCGAGGGTTTTTGGGAAGGTGCGATGAATCACTAGGCGCACGTCGGGCTTATCGATACCCATACCAAAAGCAGTGGTCGCGGTTATGACGTCTATTCTGTCGTGAATGAAATCATCTTGGATATCGGCCCGAACTGATGACTCTAGCCCCGCGTGGTACGCACCAGCTAAAAATCCTTCATCTCGTAAGAGCTTTGCAAGGGACTCAGTGTCTTTTCGAGAAAAGCAGTAGACGATACAAGATTCACCTTCGTGTTTGCGCAACAGGGATATGATTTTTTGGATTTCATTTTTTTTAGGAATGACTCTGATGTGCAAATTCTTACGGTAAAAACTAGAGACAAATGTTTTGGGTTGGTTGAGGTTGAGTTCGTTGATGATATCGATTCGCACTTGGGGAGTAGCTGTTGCCGTCAGAGCGATGATAGGAATAGTAGGGAAGGACGCACGAAAAGACTTGAGGTTGCGGTAGTCCGGTCGAAAGTCATGGCCCCACTGGGAAATACAGTGCGCCTCATCTACCGCTAGTGCAGTTATATTGCATTTGCGAAGCCAGTCGTTGATACCAAAGACAGACAATCGTTCGGGTGCCATGTACATCAGTTTGTACTTTCCTTGCGCTCCGTTCTCCATCCGCTTTTGTAGCTCGCTAGCGTCGACTGAAGAATTCAAAAAGGTGGCCGGGACGCCATTGGCGGTCAGCGCGTCCACCTGATCCTTCATCAAGGAAATCAGGGGGGAAATGACGATAGTCATGCCGTCAAAAATAAGTGATGGAAGTTGATAGCATAAAGACTTTCCTCCGCCAGTCGGCATGAGTACGACAGTATCGCGTTTTTGGCAGAATTCAGTAATGACCGCTTCTTGGAGCGGTCGAAACGTCGTGTAGCCGAAATTTTTCTTTAATGTGTCTAAATGGAGTGACATAGTAGGCTAGGTCGCCAGTGTACCAAAATTTGAGCTGCTATAGAAATAATAATGCAGTGACCATGTGTCATATCTGTCTGAATAGTGCGTACTAGCTGTAGTATACTGACAAAACGTTAATTCTACATTACATGCAATTCGCCTCTGGATTTTTAAAAAAACACACAACTAAAGTATTGATAGTCATAGTGGTGTTGGCACTTGGGTATATCTTCTTACTAGATGATTCGTCTCGGGAATCTAGTGTATCTGCGGTGGTGGTAGAGCAAGTAGGACGAGGTGAAGTGACTTCGGGCATAGAAACCACCGGAGAAATTATGGCCGCCCAAAAACTAGACTTGGATGTCTATAAGCAAACCAATCGAATTGAGGTAGTAAATATAGTTAATGGGGGCAAAGTGCAAGCCGGTGACATATTGTTGTCGTTTGATACTAGTAATGCCTTTGTAGAAGTAGAGTCGTCTCGGGTGAGTGTATTGGAAGCAGAACTATCTTTGGAGAATGAACAATTAAATTATGCCGACCCAAACACCACTACGCGGACTCTACAAAATGACATAACCGAATTAGAAACAGTACTCCTGCAGGCAGCATTAGATAAAGAACGCGCGTATCGCACGTATCTCAACGCGAACCTTAAAGCTGTGCCAGGGAACGATGTGACGGAAGATAAGGTTCGCCCTAACGTCTCGGGTTTATATAGTGCAGATACAACTGGTGAGTATAGAATCCAGACGTATAAGTCTGGTGCTGAGTCAGGTTATTCTTATCGGGTGTCAGGACTAGAGTCGGGTACGCAGTCGCTACTATTTGGCTTGCCAACAAAAGTGGGTGCCTCTGGAATCGAGATCACTTTTACTTCTTCGGTTCGAGGAAATGACGAATGGATCATCGCGGTACCAAATGTATACGCTCCTGAGTACATCGAGAATCGAGAAAATTACGAAGAAAAGATTAGAGATTTAAATACGCTTATTACTATTTCTCGGCTAACGATTGAGAACAAAAAAGAAGAAATAAGTAACCTGCTACAAACAGACAGTGTAGCTTTTAGGGATTTGGATGTGGCACGCGCGCAAGCAGCCGTGGCACGCGCGAGGGAACAGCTATCACAAAACTTCGATGTGGTGCAGGAGCAAAATATAGTAGCGCCATTTTCTGGTACGGTTGAAGGAATGGAAAATGTAGTGGTAGGTGCGTCACCGACTCGCGACACCAATGACCCGATTACATTAGGAATACTTATTTCAGACGATTTTTTGGTAACCTTTGCGCTTAGTGCGGTGGATGTGGCCAAGGTCGAGATTGGGCAGTTGGTGCGCGCTAGCGTCACGTCTTTTCCGGAGGCACCACCGCTAGAAGCGTTCATAACCGAAATCAGTTCACTGCCTAATAGTGAAGGTGTGGCGCAATACGAAGTGCAGGCACTGATTACACTACCTGATAGTCTGCCAATAACTCTGCGTGAGGGGTTGTTGGCCGATATTGAAATTGTCGAAGAAGTCATGACTGATGTCGTGCGAGTACCAAGCGCGGCTATCAATTACACCAACAGACAGGCACAAGTAAGGATTCTCCAGGATATTACTCCCGAGCAACAACAAACAATAGATACGCTGCGTGTGATTAAATTCGGTGAGGGTCAGCAGCCGGGATTCCTTGTCGATGTAGAGATCGGAGTAACGGGCGCATTTTATAGTGAAGTACAAAATGGGATACAAGCCGGTCAATACGTCGTCGTGGGTGACTTCAAAGAGCCAGATTCGGCGGTTCAATCAGGAGGTCCAGGGGGCAGACCACCAGGTGGACGTCCAAGTAACTAATATATATATATGTCAGTTGTACCTGTCGTAGATTTGCAGCACATCAACAAAGAGTTTCGCCTGAGTAAAGACGTAACGGTTTCGGTGTTGCGTGATGTGTCGGTGCAGATTGACGCTGGTGAAATGGTGGCGATTTTGGGTCCATCGGGTTCGGGAAAATCGACTTTAATGAATCTAATTGGGTGCCTAGATGTGCCGACTTCAGGTGATTATTTTTTTACGGGTACAAAAGTAAATGACTTGTCTGATGATGAGTTGGCTGAGTTACGGTCCCGCGATATCAGTTTTGTATTTCAATCATTTCATCTGTTGTCAGGCAAGACAGTATTTCAAAATGTACTTTTGCCACTTTTATATCAACACTCATTTACCGGGAGTAAAAATGAGGCTGTAAAAAAAGCCCTTAGACAAGCACAGCTAGAAGAAGAGCAGTGGTATAAAAAACCAAACTTGCTCTCCGGTGGTCAGCGTCAACGAGTGGCTATTGCCAGAGCCTTGGTAGCCAAGCCAAAGTTATTGTTGGCCGATGAGCCGACTGGAAACTTGGACTCAAAAACTGGGGTAAATGTCATAGAAGAATTAAAGACGCTAAATCGTGATTTTGGAACTACTATTGTTATAGTGACGCATGACGAAAGCTTGGCTAAAATGGTTGATCGGGTTATTACCATTAAAGACGGTGTCGTTTCATAATTACTACTATGAATTTCTTCAGTATTCTCAAAGAAGCTTCTCAAGCACTGCGTAGTAACGCCCTGCGTTCTTCACTTACCATTGTGGGCATTGTGGTGGGAATTTTCTCGGTCACTGCCATGCTTGCGTTGGGAGAAGGGTTATCTGGGAATATCGAAGAACGATTCAATTCATTTACTACTGGCGATATTACAATAGTGGGAGATATCACGGAGCAGGATTTTAATTGGTTGAGTGACCGTCCGTACGCATCGGTTGTGGTTGGCTTTCAGTCTGCCAATAGCGCTGACACTATTTTTGCGGGAACAGATTTTAATCCATCAATTCAAACCATTCTCGGAGATTATGAAGCAGTGACTGGCTTTACATTAATCTCCGGTACCGGATTTGATTTTACTGATGCAAAATTCAGTGACCGAGTAGCCATTGTGGACGAAGGTTTTGTAGAGAGCGTGCAGGCCGATGCTGGAGTAGATGCAAGCTCCGGAATAGTGGTTTTCAATGGACAACGATTCACCATCATCGGTGTCAGGGAAGGAGGTAGTGGCGGTTTTGGCCGCCGGGGTGATGGAGCTATTATTGTGCCGTACGCCGCAGCGCTTGGCGTACTGACCAATACTACCCATTTTTCTTCAGTGGGAATGAATTTGTTTGACGTTTCTTACTATGAGACGTATTCAAAACACATATTGAGCTCGCTCAACGCCTCTCGGTACGCAGAATCAGACAGCGATGAATACTTCGGTGTGAGTAGTGCACAAGAATTTATCGAAACAGCACTTGAGACCACGGGCATGATTAGCGTGTTCCTCGGTGTCATCGGAGGTATTGCGTTGTTTGTCGGTGGTATCGGGACGATGAATATGATGCTGACCACCGTAACAGAAAGGACTAGAGAAATTGGTCTACGCAAAGCTGTCGGTGCGCGCAACAAAGATATCCTCTCACAGATTTTATGCGAATCTATTTTATTGACCCTTTTTGGGGGAGCCATCGGTATTGCTATTACGTACGGCGTAGCTTTTATAGCTAATCGTGTACTGGCTGACAATAACTTTTTGAGTGTAGAAATGTCTGGGACGGTCGTGATGTATGCGGTGATTGTTTCGTTCTGTGTAGGAATCATCTTCGGATTATATCCAGCCAAAAATGCTTCAAAGTTGCAGCCAGTTGATGCATTACGAAGCGACTAACTATTCTTGAGCCATTCTTTTGCGATTTGTAAGTGAGAAGCTCTTTTCTCTGCAGTCATTTTCTCTAATAGACGAGGCATCATGGAGAGTCGATGATTGGAGATAAAAAAATCTTTGTGGGTATTGATAAAATTCCAGTAGAGAGCGGTCCAGGTTTCTTCCCAGTCTCCCGTTTTGTAGTCTGACATTTTCTTTAGGTAATTACTGCCCGAAATGTATGGTTTGGTAGCAAAAATACCACCGTCGGCAAACTGACTCATTCCATACACATTGGGCACCATCACCCAGTCGTAGGCGTCGACGTACATAGCCATAAACCATTTATGCACTTCGTCAGGATCAATTTCATTCAGGAGCATAAAGTTACCGAGCACCATCAGCCGTTCTATGTGGTGCGAGTAGCCATAGTCCAACGCATTTTTTATTGCCGTGTCGATCGGTGGAATAGAAGTGGTGCCGTCCCAGTACGATTGGGGTAGGGTACGCGAGTGATTCCAGAAGTTTTTTGTGCGCATGGTGACGCCGTCACATTCGTAGCTGGCGCGGATGAATTCCCTCCAACCAAGAATTTGGCGCACGAATCCTTCAGTGTTGTTCAGTGCAATATTTTCTTGCTTGGCGTATCGCAAAGCTTCATCAACTACTTCTTGGGGTGTTAAAAGACCGATGTTTATAAGTGGCGAAAGAGTAGAGTGAAATACGCGAGCATGTGCGCTGGGAAGCGCATCTTCGTAGGTACCAAAGTGAGCAAACCGTTCTTGCAAGAATGCTTGCAAGTATTTCCAAGCCGACGCGTGTGTATAAGGGAAGCATACAGCTGGCGTACCATACTTTTCTCCTTTGACCGATTCTAACCATACTCCAGCTGCAGCAGTGTCACCATTTTCGTATGGAGTAATGTCACCGGGCAGAGAAATATTTTTTGGTAGTTTTTTTCTGTTCGCTTCGTCAAAACTCCACTGACCACCAGTCGGGTTGCCATCATTATCGATAAGAATATTTTTATCTTTGCGCAGCTGTTTATAGAACTGCGCCATGTGTTTTTTTGAATCTGTATATCTTTGTATCGCTTCAGTTTTTGACAAGATAAATAATGGTGATTCGTAGCGAGTTAGTTTGAAATTATGTGTAGCAGCGGCTTTGTTGATTCTTTTTTCAAGTAAAAAATCAGTGGTGTCGACGATGTGTAACACTTTTACTTCATCGGCAACAATCTGCTCAAAGACTGCGGTTGTAGTATCAACGTCTTGTACCGAGATATAGGTCACTTCGTATCCTTTATCTTCTAGTTCTTTTTTATAAGCTTGCATCGACAGCCGGTGCAGTAATAGTTTTTGGTTATGCACTGGGAACTCATTGAGTAATAACGGTTCTTCTACCAAATATACCTTTCTACCCGTGCTCAAAGCTGGGTGGTCTTGAAATAATTGATGAGGATAAATGACAGTCGCATCTTTCATAAATATGAGTATACTAAAAAATACTTATGAGCGCGAAGGAAAAAGAATCAAAAATTTGCATTGGCTGCAAATTACCGTTTACCAATCGCAAGCGCTGGTCTAGCCGCGGGCAGTGGGCTGAGATAAAATACTGTTCTGACCGCTGTCGAAAGAAAAAATATGAATCCTAAATTATCTTATACACAAATACTGGAACTCATTGATGATTTTAATCCAGCAACCTACGCAAAAACCCGCAACCACTTACGCGGGGCGGTTTCTAGATTATCTCCATACATTACCCGTGGAGTTATTTCACTGCCTGTTGTCCAGGCTAGAGTGCTCAAAAAATATCCTGGAAATAAGTCTGAAAAATTTATTCAGGAATTAGCTTGGCGGGAATATTTTCAAAAAGTATATCTGGCTAAAGGTAAAGAAATATTTACCGACTTACGCTACCCCCGAAACGATTGGGAGCACAGCCATGTGGTGACATCTATTGCTTCGGCCACAACCGGTATTCAGGCAATCGATACAGAAATAGAACAACTCAAAGAGACTGGTTATATGCATAACCATGCCCGTATGTGGACGGCTATGCTGGCTTGTAACGTGGCCAAGGCTGATTGGAGGGCGATGAGTAAATGGTTATATTATTATTTGATTGATGGCGATTTAGCTTCCAACACGCTGTCGTGGCAGTGGGTGGCTGGTACCTCTTCGGCCAAGCGATATGTATCCGATCAATCATTGATAAACGGCTGTAGCGACACCAAACAAACTGGTACTTATTTGGATATAGAGCGTACGGAGGTCGGGGAAGGTGCGATACCAGAAGTGCTCAAAGCCAGTGAACCTTTCTCATTGCAGACTAAATATCCAGCGAGCGATGCCTTTGCAAGTATGGCCGGTAAAATAGTCCATCTGTACCATCCTTGGAGTATTGATCCAAGTTGGAAAGGAGGAGAGGAAGGAGAAAAGATATTTATTATAGAACCCAGACTATTTGACGTGCATCCAGTATCTGATGTGGTAATGCAACACATGTTGGAACTCCTGGCGACCCACGTACCTGAAGCAGCAATATTTGTAGGTAATGTAGAGACGTTGCCGGACATAAAAGACGCTACGGTATACAGCAAAAAGCATCCAGCCACCATGCATTTTCCTGGTACCAAAGAACCAGCCGCCGAACTACACCCAGATGTGCAAGGGTATTATCCTAGCTTCTTCAAATTCTGGAATGCCTGCCAGCAGGTGCGGTAAGTTGTGTATACTGACTACATGAAATGGATTCTAGGTGCGCTCGAAGAATTATTGCCAGTGTTGGCATTTTTTGGAATCCAGTCTTGGTACGGCTTTACTGCTGGAGCTGCAGCAATGGTGTGTACGATGTCTGGGTTGCTATTGCTAGTAGCGTTACGTGGACGCCAAGTGCCGATGTTTGCGGCGGTTAGTACAGTACTGGTGTTACTATTTGTTATCCCGACGGTTATCACTGGAAATCCAATGTGGTTTCAACTCTCAGATACTGTCCTGGATGGAGGGTTCGCGGTTATTCTTTTGGCGAGCTGGTGGCTCAAGTATCCATTACTTAAAAAGTTTTTCGGACGCATCTTTGCTATTACTGACGAAGCTTGGCACACGCTTAGTCTCAGGTGGGGAACATTATTTTTGGTGTTAGCTATCAGTAATGAATACATTAGAATTTTTTATAGCCAAGACATCTGGTCGGTGTACAAACTACTTTCTACTATCGGTATTTTGTTATTTGGTTGTTATCAATTTGTCCTTTCAGCCAAGATGAGAATCAAGGGTGAATCAAACTGGCTTGGCTTGCGTATGTAGTAGAATGCTTATTACTATAAAAAACGATTATGAAAAAAATTCTTGCAATGGGAGGTAGTACAAATACCCAATCAATCAACCGAGCATTGGCTACATACGCTGCGCATTTAGTAGCTGATGTAGAAGTCGTAGTAGCAGATTTAAATGATTTTGCGTTGCCGCTCTATAGTCCCGATTTGGAAAAAGCTTCCGGCGTACCTGTGCACGCACACGAATTATTCCAGCTAATTGGTTCGGTCGACGGTATAGTTCTTTCTCTTGCAGAATACAACGGCTCGTACTCAGGTGCATTCAAAAATACATTCGACTGGATGTCTCGAATCGATAAAGCAGTCTGGCAAGACAAGCCGATGTTACTCATGTCGACTTCTCCAGGGCAAGGTGGTGCCATGCACGTGTTAGCGCAAGCCAAAGATGCGCTACCACACTACGGCGCTAGGATAGTGGCCGATTTCTCCCTACCTTCTTTCCAAGATAACTTCACAGATGGAGATATTTCAAATGCAGATTTGAAAACTGCTTTGCAGGTGCAGGTGGCATTATTTGCCACAGCTGTAGCGGCTTAATATTTTTGTCTGGTAGAAGTTTTGCTGGTGAGGGCTTCGTGTTTGCTGTTGGCGCCGGTTCGTTTGTGGACACGCTCACGCCACCGAATATAGGTTTTTTCAGATTGGTGCTTGCGCATTAGCTTTTGTACTTCATTCGCAGTCAGCCCGTACTCCCGCGTGATGACTTCAAAGGGAATAGTGTCACCCCAAGCCATGAGGATTATTTGTTCTATATCAATAGCAGTCAGCTTTTTCATAAGTACAGATATTGTATAGGCTTTTCAATCGGGTACAATATGCACCATGAGAAAAATTTGGAATCGACCAGCCGACGCCGTGTGGAGCCTTTCGACCAAGGCGTCAGACGGACAGGGAAACATGAATATCTGCACATATGTGACGGCAGTCTCGCTTGATCCAAAGCTGATGATGGTGGCGGTGTACAAAAATACCCAGACACTTAATAATATAGTGATCGGTGACAAAGTGTTACTCCAGCTTCTGACCGAAGATTTGGCTCCAGTCGTGCGAGTGTGCGGAAACCTAACTGGGAAAAATATCGACAAAATATCCCGACTACAAAAACGCTATGAGCTGAGTCAGCACATAGATTTGTACTACTTTGCGCAAGCCGCTGGCTTTATGGAGCTTGAAGTCCAGCAGTTATTAGAAACATCTGGTGACCACCTATTAATGGTAGGGAAAGTTTGTGCAGGAAAGAATCTTGTCGACGCGCCAATACTTACAACATCGTATTTAAAAGAGCATAAGTACATTCGGTAATGTGTATTAAAAAAAGACGCTCACTTTGAGCGTCTTTTTGCTGCGGAGGATTACTTTGAGTCGATTTGTTTACGTAGCTCCTTCAGTTCGTCCATTAGTTGTTCATTGTTGACGGTTTGCTTTGCCTCAACAATTACTCCAATTAACATACTGATTAACACAAACCCAACAATCACCGAAAACCCAAGGAAGTACCAGAAGGATAAGAAGCTGTTGGTTGCTACAACACTATTGACAATATTGCCCCAACTATCGAAAACCATTAATTGTATGTGAGTAAGGATGCTGATTTGGAGATTGCCAAATAGTTCCGGATTACTCATTCCATATAATTTGCTTGATAGCACTGAAAATACATATATCAGAAGTCCTAAAATACCAAAGACTGCGCCGGCTCCTTTGGCGGCACGCACCAACGATTCCGTTATGTCCCGAAACTCTGGTATCGCACTAAGTAATCGCAATGCACGCAGTACTCGTAGTGCCCGTAGCGCAGACAAATTACCCAATATTGGCAACAGGCTCACCAGTACAATTAAGAAATCAAACCAATTCCAACCGTGCTTAAAAAAACGCCAGCCTTGGGCAACCAATCGCAGTATTATTTCAAAGACAAAGAAGGTCAAGAATCCAATATCAACCAGTAAAAACAACGTCTTATGTTCTTCGTACAACGGTCTGTATGTTTCCAAGCCAAGTACCAGACTGTTCACCAAAATGACAGCGATTACTAATTTTTCAAATGCGTGATGTTCAGTGATTCGCTGTGTCCAAGCCTTCGTGGCTGCAAGCATATGCTACTCCTATAAATGTACACCACGTTTCTCTCGTGGCAGAGGTTCAAATTCAGGTCACACAATGCCACAAATAACTTATATTTTCAATCTAGAAATTGTCTCGCGTAAAGAAAGCTTCTGCCTGAGACTTCGTACGAGTTTGCTTACCTGCCTTACGCAACAGAGCATTGATTGGCTGTAGCGAAACAAAGGCTTCGCAGACAATCTGCTCGATGTCACTCGTTTTTATTTCTGTGTCGCTAAGACCTTTTCCGATGGTGAAATTTTTGTAACGCAATAAATCAATTCCTGGATGTTCGACATCGTATCCTTGCGGCGCTTTCTTCAATTTGTATGCAGTACTCAGTCCATTGGGGAAGTGGATCTTGAGCTTTTGGTTAGCCAGCGTTTTCTGCATTTTTTTATAATGTGTCGAAATATATGTGCGTAGTGTATCTAGGTGCACTCGCTCTGGCATACGCAAACCCCCACCAATAAAAGATTTATTATCGGGTTCAATTGAAAAATAATATACTGGTTCATTCGGATCCTTTACGTCAGCTGAAATAAGTCCAGACAGTGTGGTTTTGTATTTTGCTTTGTTTCGAGAGAAGCGCGCATCGCGGTGCAGCCGAAATACTTTGAACGTCTTGATACCCTTCACGTGACTACGCTTCACAGCCGTATCAAACGTAGCAACCTCATCGCGTACCGCTTCAAGCAACACAGTAAATTCATCACGAAGCGATGTATATTCATCTTTGTGCTCCTCGTACCACTCTTTATTATTATTCTTTTTAATAGCACGCAAGAAGGTGAGCAGTTTCGGA
>Ga0306872_100317_pt1 | contig 19649 bp, 17 predicted proteins | sample AntRauMeHopE1498_FD_190455 | JGI IMG/M metagenome (GOLD analysis project Ga0306872, IMG submission 190455) | Saline lake microbial communities from Rauer Islands, Antarctica - Metagenome Hop E1 #498 (v2) (version 2) | ecosystem: Environmental > Aquatic > Non-marine Saline and Alkaline > Saline ...
GAGGTGAGGTCGAGGTGAGCAGTGGGTAGACCATCAGCACGTATGCCACGGTGCTAATAACGAACATGCCAATCATAAACCATCCGCCGTAGAACGCGGCGGCAGCACCGGTGCCCATCACAATGGCGGTCATGTAGATCAAGAAAACAGTTTCTGGTCGCGACTTCTTCAAATATTTGGCCATCTCATACATAATAAGCGTGCAGCTTAGGGCGTAAAAGGCCCAACGAGAAGCATGCACTTCCCCGCCACCCGCTCCGGTAGAAGCCAGCGACCCTTCCAGCATGATCGTGTAAGAAATCACGGTAATAAAGCTCACCAAAAAGGCTGAGTTAAACCCTTTCTTATAAGCCAGTAAGAAGGCGAACGCTGCGACCGCAAAGATTATTATTCCTAAAACAAGTATCGTATTTATTTGTATATCCATATGCTTTTTATTTTAGCACGGTGGGGGTAACTTTATTCGAACGTTTGCAAATAGGGCAAAAGAACAGAATCCTACGTCAGCTACCTGTGAAGAAGATTCTTTCCACCCCATCGGCCCGTATGCTAGCGAGGGAGTATCCCGTACTCAGATCGCACGGAATAAAAAGGACCTTTGTTTTGCCAGTGAAGCTTCCCCGGTGAATTTACCAGTCTGGCTATCACAGCTATTCTTTTACAACAAATTCCTCATGCGTATTCAACCGAAAAGTCTGTCGCTCGGTCGCACCTGTGTAGCTCATATACCAAGGACCTGATACCCTCGGACCAACGCTGATTGAGGCACTTGCGATTGGGACCGTCGGCATGGATGCATCGGCTGTTCGTAGATATCGCACAAGCGCTTTTGCGGGCTGTTCGAGGGTGTCGTTTCGGGTAAATCGACCACTGTCTTGTTCGCCGTACGGCAGAAGCGTTTTGTAAAGTGTTGCGAATGCTTTGCGCTGGGTGGCATCGTAGATGGCGTTAATAGAAAGGCTCACAACCGGCTGGTTGTCATCAATAAGTAGCTCATCGTGTTCGTTCCTGTCGTTGCCCATTGTTGCCACGCTGATATGAGAGCTGAGACTTTTGTAGCCTTTTGGGTCAATCCATTCCTCGGCCTGCAGGGGTATTAAGCCATTGGTTGGCCCGATTTCGTTAAAAAATTCGACGTATCGTCCGCGGATGCTGCGCGTACCCGAAAACGGCCTGGTCAACATGACGGACACCGTCTCTGCTTGCTTGTTGGCGGTACTTTCGTCAACGCCTATTGCTTTTGATATGATGTCCAGGTAGTCGGCGCGTAGTGGCAGTTCGAGCCGTGTGCCGGATGCGATCGCTTCGTGGTTAAGGATGTCTGCAACTTGATGAACAACCGGGTCAGATGATTCGGTGGCGTTTAGTTGAAGCGTTTCATAAATTCTGTCTGAGTCGAATGAAGGCATATGCCATTATCATACTTTTTGAGTTGGGTGTAGGCAAGCTTAAGTTGTAACCAACATAATTCCACGGTGCGCGCGTGCGAGTGAAAACCATCGCTGACTACGACAATGAGACGGTCAGCCTCTATCTGGTAATATTCACACTCAGCAAAGTTTTTTGCTCACTAGCGTAGCTAAGTAGCGCATATATAAGCGTTACTACACCCAGCATTTCAAGACCTTCTTCGAATAGCACAAGCACACCGTTGTACGTAAAGCCGTCAGCTTGGACTTGGGCAAGGTAGTCGGCGCTTATCATTTCAATACCCAATGCTCCGCTTAGAAATAGTCCGATAGCAAGCACAAATAGTACTTTCGTGCGATTTGGGAGTTGCAGCCAAAATCGAAAAAATAACGCACCAAGAACTAACACTATCAGCATGGCAGGGAGTACCCATGCAAATCCAAAGAACGTGGATGTAAGCCCAAGACTGTTAGCGATATCAAGAATACCAAGCGTTTCGTGTAGCTCAGCTCCTTCGTCAATACTAAGGTACGTAAATAGAAAACCTAGGGACAACCAATGAAACCGGTACTTGTCTTTACATGAAAATTTCACATATGCTATGTAGGCGAAGATGACCGCCGACAGAAGCAGTAGGATCTGAGAAAACCACGTAGGGATACTGATTTCGTTGTTCATATCGAACCTCGTGAGTATCTCTGTAGTAAAGCTGCCTGTACTATAAAAGAAGATCACGTACTGGGTTATCAAATGTAGCACCGCAAGAATAGCCACGAGCCCAAATAGCGCTATTGCCACTTTTTTTGATGATATTTTTATAGATACTGACGAGCGTTCAGCTAGATTTTTACTCATTCAATATATTTTAGCATCGTTGATGCATACTCGACAACAGACCTGGTTCTTGCGCCATGATGTCATAGCCACGTAAAAACCCCACACAGGGTGGGGACTTTACTTGGCTCAGCATACGGGTCACGAACTTTTTGCAGGCGTAAAGTGCTACAAGTAAGATCACGAGGTAGCTCTACAAAAACATGCTACTACAGCTGAATGATCGCTCGATGCTTGTATAGATTTATCTATAGGATGCTCTATACTGCGGACGACCCAGTCTTTGGATGAGAATATGTAATCATACCGCCTGCCTTTACTCCCAGTAAAGTGGGTTATTGGCATTGTTGATGACTTAGGCTGTTGATGTAGCGCCATATATTTACGATATGAGTCTTCAAGACTATGAACCTTATTGGGCCCCATTATTAGTGATGCGTTACGACCTTTATCTCCATTTCTTTCCCAAAATTTTACTTCATCAATAATTAGTGAATCTACGTCCGGCTCATTAGCATCAAAGCACATGAAATCAATACTGCTGTCATTCTGTAGATAGTCTGCTATCGTGGCAAAATTACTTGCCTTGGACTTCTTATACCCGACTCCTGTTAGGGAATGGAAAGATATAATTTTGATACTACCAGCTCCTCCATTTAGCTTTACCCATAATGTTCTGTCTGGAAAAACCGTACGATCCAATAAGCCTGAGTCGGTAATAGTGATACCAAAAGAAAATATAGCTACCCCCAAGCGCCTATTCGCACCTTCGTTGTTGCCTGGCTTTCTATAACCCAAGCTAAGCGTAGATGATGATGGTTGCAAATGCTCTACTAAGCTATCGTAGCTACGCTGGGTGACCTCCTGGAGACACATAACTACCGGTCCGGGCACAACATAGTCATTTAAGAAGTTCTTTATGCGATCTATATCACTCATATATGATATATTCCACTGAACTACATTTATATTCTCTATTGCCATATACACTTTCTGTTTTTGTCAGTTTTTTTAATTTACATTTAGTATAGCAAAAGTCCAGCGTAAATACTTACTGGACTTCTACTCAAATATCTTGGCTTGGCTCCGGCGGCTGGGCTCGAACCAGCGACCTTGTCGTTAACAGCGACCTGCTCTACCGCTGAGCTACGCCGGAGTACTTGGAGTATTATAGCTTTTACCCCTAAGAACGTCAATTGGTGATCTGCTCGGTGTACACTATCAGGCGTAGGTCGTAGGTGTTCTGGTCTGGCAGGTATGTTCCGATACAGGTCATGAGATTAAGACCGCGCAGGGTATTACCGTGTGGAAGCAATGCGGTACGCATATTGAGCTCTGCTAGGGCCACTGTTTCCATGTGCACCACTCGGTAGCGATACGTTGTACCGTCACCCATTTCAATAGACATTTGGTCACCATTTTTCAGGGTGTCGAGGTACCCAAACAGACCCTCTCTCAACTCACCGGCGGCGTGACCATCGATGAATGAGGCGCCTACCTTGCCGGGCGTGGCGCTTCCGGTATACCAGCCGGCGTCAAAGACATTTACCGGCGCCTGAATGGCACCTTTGCTGTTCACGCCCATCGGAAGCACTCTGGCTGCCACACCGAGTGAATCGATTCGTAAGTAGCGAGGCTTGTCGGGTGCCACGTTGTAAGATGCAAAGACCGAAGATGAAATCGGCGTGTCATCAGTTCCTTCTATTGCTACGTCGTTTGAAGACACGACGCCCGCAACGGCTGGGCCGCCGGCTAGCTGTTCAACCTGGCGGTTGATCAGCCACGTATCGACTGAAACGTATCCTGTTATAGCAAGTACAATAACGACGGCTGTGCGCACCAAGAGCTGTGGTTTCTTTTTGGCGGCAACTCGCTTACGAGGGGTCACCGTCTTCTTCGTCTTGGCCGCCTTATTTGCCTTATTCGTCGAAACGCCATGCTTCTTCAGTGCAGCCGAAAGTGTCTGCTGCTTAACGTGAGGCGCCATACCTTTATAAGCTGTTCCTACCGGAGACACCCTTTGCTGTTGGGCGGCACTAGGCTGAGCGGGAGTCGTTGGGCGTTTCGATCGAATACTACCAGAAACAACTCCCCTAGCCGGGTGACGAATAGCTTCACGAGAGATTACTCGTGAAGCCGGACGTGCATGCCGAGTTCGTTGAACTTGGCTCCTTCTTGTAGGAATGATTTCCTGCATTGGGTGTGGTGGCCTTTTTGGGTTTAATTTCTACGCGCGTTGTCGGGTAGTAGCTTTGCTGATAATCACCAATGTGACTACACCTATCAGCCCTGCCGCTACCACCACTAATGGGTTTGCTTGCACAAAGGCAGCGATACCGGTGTTTGGTGCATCTGGGTCGGTACCAGAGTTGATTGCGGTCAAGACGACGTCGTTTCCGTCACCGCCAACATAGGTGATGCTAAAGGTAATGCCATCGACAACCATTTGCGTTCCTTCGGGAAGGCCAGTAAAGGTGCCGGACACCGGAGTTGAACTAAGGTTATCGATAATCCTGAACTGGTCACCTTGGGCAACTGACCATCCGTCGAACAGAATGGTAGAGAGAGAACCTGCGACAGTTACGGCACTTCCACCGCCAGAGAAGCTCTCGCCCACTATTAGTCGGTCATAGACTTCACTGTTCAGTAATTCCATTTCAAGTATTCCAGAGCTGTCTTGCGAAAAGGTCTCTAGAATGGTCATCGTTCCAGGGCTATCTCCAGGGCTGACTGTGCCTTGCGAGAAAATCGTCCGAGCCGTGCCTGTCCCCTTTATTGTTCCTCCGCTCAATACAAACACTGAGCCTCTAGCACCGTTCAGTGTTGCCACTTCTTTATTACTCACAGTTTTACTAATGGTTGGCTGATCGCCATCGAGCGATGTTTGTACGTTCGGTATCTCAACGCCCGACTCACCGACGTTCAAGGTCCCTTGAGAGTTTGGCTCAAGCGATATCTGGTTACCATTTGCTACGACTGTTCCCGTAATGTTGACGATAGACTGCGGTGCAACATGAATCACCAAGTCGGCATTAAGTGTAATTGTTCCAGTAAGCGTATAAGTCGCAGGCGCGTAGCTAGCACATTGGACGTTTAAATAGCTGAGCGAGCCCCCCACTCCCTGTACCTCTTGTGCACAATTACCGAAAGCGAACTGGTTAGTATAGAAGTTCCCTGATACATCATTGAATCTCAAGTTGGCACCTATTGTTGCGGATGGACCTTTGAACGAGAGTGTAGCGTTAGATGACCCGTTGGACACTAGGCCGCCTATAACCATATTTGACGGAAGCGTCTGGAATCCCGAATACTCAAAGTTGCCTCCGATTGTGCTGCCAGGCGCAAAAGCTATGAAGCGTGAAGTCGATAAATTACCCGTTACGTCAACGTCACCAAAAAATCGTATATTTGAATCTGTGTGGTTAAGATTACCGGCCACCTGCACACTATCCTCTATACGCAAAGTGACGTATTTTGATCCTGTGGTGCTGCTAGACAGTGCCGGATTACCTTGAAATGACATCGTATCTATGTTGTACTGCGTGCTAAAACCAGAGTCTGACCACGCCACCTGAAGACCAGATAATTCAACTCCCGAAAGGTCGTTAGTGAGGTTGGCCGTCTGACCATCTGAGCCTGTAGAAAGCGGAGAAAACACAACCACATCACCGTCTACCGGCGCACTAGCGCTGCTCCAGTTTGCAGCGTCGCTAAAGGAGGTTCCATTGCCGCCGCCCGTCCAAGTTAATGTGGCTGCCGAAGCATTTTGTGCACCTGTGAAAGGTAGGACAACTGTTGCAAGTAAAAAAATACCTGCCATAAATGCGTTTTTGAATCGTGAGTGAGCTACTGTGTGAGCCATGTATAGTACCTATGTTTTTTTATGTTTGTTTTTAATGAATATTAATTCTATTAACTCATATCGTGCTTATGCAAACTAGTGTAGTTTTCACAACGCTAATGTGTGCGGAGATTTTGTAGGCGGGCTTTGGTGGCTTCATGGGCGCCGTCTAGCCCCAGGATCTTCAGGGCACCGATAAGGACGTACAGTTCGTCGAGGGTGCGGGAAGACGGGCCGGCTTCATACACCCGGAAGCGCTCGTTAATTTCATCTACCAGCCACTTTTCTTTGGAAGCGCCAGGGGCTTTGGGGCTACCGGCTGGGCCAGCTCCGGGGCTGAACTGCGAAGACACCACTTCTAGTGATCGGGCTGAATTGTCGCGCTTGCGTAAATAGCCTTTTGTAATCAGGCCGTCGATGTGAATCGCTACAGTTGAAACAGATTTATAGCCGAGGCCATTCATCACCTCGCGGTAGCTAGGGCCGAAGCCGCGTTCTTGAATAAAGCCGTCGACGAAATCAAGCAGCTCTTTTTGTCGTTTTGTTGACCGTTCGGCCATATGTCCCTCCTATCGCGAGGCCAGCCAGGCCCCACCAAATTATCGATACTGTGTCGTCGGCCCACACTGGTAGTAACAGTCCTATCAGGGCCAGCCCGATACCGCTGGCCAATACCCCAAGGGCGAGCCAATCAGATCGGAACTTCCACAGCCGCACCAGAATCATCACAAATAGGGCTACAAACAGGGCTAAGCCGGGCCAACCAACTTCGTGGGCAATAAACAGGTATTGGTTTTCAATAATCAGCGGCTTGTCGGTGAACAATGATGCCGAGCCGGTGCTACCAATACCCGCCCCTAGCGGTTGGCGAAGCTTGCGGTCGGTGCCGTCGATAAGCGACTCTAGGTGGCCGTCGTTCGAGGTGATGGCTCCACCTGTCGTGGGGTTATCATGTAAAATAACGTTCTGCACAAAGCTGGTGTCGCGGGCAGCAAACAGCCCCCCGGCTACCGCAAAGCCCGCAATAAATAGCCCAATCCACAGCCAGCGCGGCATGCGTCGTCCGATGGTCAGCAGGAACACCAGGCCGACAGCCACAATTGCGGCAACCAGGGCGCTGCGTGAATAGCTGTACCACAGGGCTACCACTGATCCGAGCATCAGCAGTCCAAACAAACTTGATGATTGCCAGGTCATCTTTGGACGGCGGTGCCACAGGTAAGCCAGGGCCAGGGCCAAGACGACTACTATATAAGCGCCCAGTGGGTTCGGCCCACGCAGCGTACTACTAATCCGCACATAATCAGGGTTCATGTCGACGGTTAGGTAGGGTTGAATGGTTTGGTCACCGTAGCCAAGCACCGACAGAAAGTCGATTGGCAGCAAAAATACCTGGGCGATCGCAAAGCTCACCACCAACAGTGCCCCGGTTAAAAAGACCCACAAAAATAGCTTCCGCATCTGCGGGTACAGTTGCACCAAAGCTAGGGCCAGAACAAAGTAGGCAATATAGCGGAGGTCGATCGCTAGGCCAGCCGTGACGGCGGCACTGTTGGAATAATACAAAGGTATCAGCGCCAGATGCAGCGCTGCGTACAGCCCAGCCAACAACACAAACGGGTTCTTAAACACACCCCACTGCCGGCGGCGCCATACAATAACCAGCAACAACAGGCCGGCTGGAATCATCAACAGTTCTTTCCAGGCCTTGATCAGCACCTCGGAGCCGTCAAATACATTGCCTAGCCATACAGTCAGGGGCGCGTGCATCACTATCAGCCCAAAGATGGCCAGCATCAAACCTATAAACACATAGTCAAGCAGGCCGAAGGCTTTTGTGGGAGCAGGAGTGCGTTTCATCTCTTTCTAGTGTACCGCACACCAGCCAACAAGGGTGATATAATAACCACACATATGCGACGCTACAACAGTAAAGTATACGGCCTCATTCTAATACTCATCGACGTACTGGTGCTCATCGCCGCCTTTAGCGTCGCCTACATCGTTCGCGTCCAATACGACTCCCGCCCACTACTCGAGAATGTTTACGCCTACGACTTCTTGCTGACGTTCCTGGTGATCGTTCCCTTTTGGATTCTGATTTTCGCCCTGCTCGGCCTTTACAATCAGCGTACCTACAACCGCCGTTTGGTGGAATGGACCAAAATAGCCCTTGGCGTATTTATTGGCATTTTGTTGATCATTGGCCTTGAATACATCATCGACAACACCATCTTCCCGGCTCGGCTGGTCGCCGTCTATGCCCTGATTGGCTCGTTCCTGCTGATCGTCCTTGAAAGGGAAGTCATGCGCGCCATTCGCACCCTGCGATTTAAATATGGCAAGGGGACCAAGCGTTTGCTGATTATCGGCTCGTCGTCGATTACCAATGACCTGGCCTTTAGCCTGGCCGACACCCCAAGAAGCGGCTACGAAGTTGTTGCCGTTGCCGGACCAAAAAAGATTCTACCCGACGGCATTCATGCCCACCATTACTCACGGCTCGAAGAAGCCCTGAAGCACCTCGACGTCAACGACATCACCGCCATCATCCAAACCGATCTTTATGAAGATGTTCAGCGCAACCAAAAAATCCTGGCCGCCGCCCAGATCCGGCACATCGATTACAGCTTTGTTCCAGCTGAATCTGAATTCTACTCAGGCAAAAACACCGTCGACGTCTTTTTAGGCTACCCAATGATCACGGTCTACCAAACCCCGCTGATTGGCTGGGGCTCAATCATTAAGCGAATCTTCGACTTTGTGGTTAGCCTGCTAGCCGTCATCATATTCTCGCCCGTCTTTATTATCCTCGCCATTCTTCAAAAACTTCTTAACCCGGGCACGATCTTCTACGTTAACCAGCGTTTATCGCGCTTTTCTGAACCAGTCAAGCTACTCAAATTCCGCACCATGACCCACCTACCCGGCTTCAATTCCAGCAACGTCGACGATGCCGCCGAATACCGCGCCATGGGCCGCGAAGATCTGGCCCTAGAATACGAGCGCACCAACAAAGCCCCTGAAGACGACCCACGCATCCCCGCCTTTGGACGCTTCTTGCGCCGCACCTCTTTAGATGAACTGCCACAAATCTTCAATGTGCTGAAGGGCGACCTGAGCCTAGTGGGCCCACGCCCGATCCTTCCCCAAGAAGTAAAATTCACCAAGCGCCGCGCCGCCCTGCTACACAGCGTTAAATCTGGCGTCACCGGCCTATGGCAAGTATCTGGCCGCAGCGAGCTAAGCTTCGACGAGCGGATTGAACTGGAACTGTTCTACGCCCAAAACTGGACTTTTTTACTGGATATTAAGATTCTGTTTAAGACCGTGCTGGTCGTTTTAAGGGGGCGTGGGGCGAAGTAACTATTTAGCTTTGATTTAATATTTGCTGCGTAGAATGGGGATATGCATCGAAATAGAAAGCTGGGCACCTTGACGATCCCAAAAGGAGTACGGCCAGAGCCACACGAGCTAAGGGTCGCAATTATGCTAAGGAATCAAGGTAAGAACGTCTCATTCATTACACCGCTCGATACATTCAAGCGAAAGACTCCTGATATATACGTCGACAGCGTTGCATGGGAAATAAAGGGACCAGTTGGCAACACCCGGCACACCATCTCTCGACAAATTAAGAAAGGTTCGAAGCAAGCAAAGTCCATTATTATTGACTCGTCAAGAACAAAGTTGACCGACAAGAACATCGAAAAATGGCTTCGGGCCGACGTTATGAACCACAAATCTTTACAAAATATTAAACTTATGACAAAACTAGGTAAAATCATTGACATCAAATAGCAGAAGGCTGTAAAATAAGAAGTACAAAGAGACCAGGCGGTTCGTAGGGACAGTCGAAGGAGTACTTTGTGAGAAGTACATAAATGGCGTCTGATCAACGCCATTTTTCTTTTGGCCAAGATGGTGCGTCCGCAGGTATAATAGACCTAATGACAAGACCTGCAAAACCTCAGCAAAAGATGGCCATCGTTCACGACTGGCTCACCGTGGCTGGTGGTGCCGAGGTTGTGGTTGAAACACTTCACAAGCTTTTTCCGGGGGCGCCGATCTACACCTCGGTCTACAACCCCAAGGCCGTGCCGACCCTAGCTAAGGCCGACGTTCGGACTACCTACCTACAAACGCGCCTGCCAGCTTTTCTGCGTTACAAGCACACGCTGTGGCCAACCCTGCGGGCCAAGGCCTTTCGGGCGCTTGACCTGTCGGATTACGACATCATCCTGAGTAGTAGCAGCGCCGAGGCCAAATCGGTGCGCAAAACCCGCCCAGGCCAGGTGCACATCGCCTACATTCACACGCCAATTCGCTACTATTGGAGCCACTACGAAGAGTTTAAAAAAGACTTCACTTTTGGGATCTTCACGCCGCTTATTCGCCCGGTTATTCCTTTTTTTGTGAAGCGGATGCGTAAGCTCGACCTCGCTTCGGTGCAAGACATCGACGTTCTGATCGCCAACTCCAGCGTCACGCAGCAGCGCATAAAGCAGTACTACAACAAGCCCAGCACCGTGATTCACCCGCCGGTTAACGTCGCCCGCTTTACGCCACCGCCAAAGTCAGACCGCAGCGGCTATATTATGTGGGGCAGGCACGTGCCCTACAAGCGCTTCGACTTAGCCGTACAGGCCGCCAACCGCCTAAAGCTCGATCTCACCATCCTTGGCAGCGGCATCGACACCAACAGGCTCAAAGCCTTAGCCGGCCCTAGCGTGAAATTCCCAGGCCGCGTCAGCGACGAAGAGCTGGTGCGCCTAGCCCACCACGCCAAAGGCTTCTTATTCCCGGGTGAAGAAGACTTCGGCATAGCCGCCGTGGAAGCCTTGGCCGCCGGTATCCCCGTGATCGCCTATAAAAAAGGTGGCGCCCTGGACATTGTCCAAGACGGCGAAAGTGGCGTGTTCTTTGAAAACCAAACAGTCGACAGCCTGTGCGCCGCGATCCAAAGGTTCGAGACACTCAGCTTCCTGCCGGCAACACTGCACCGTAAAGCTAAGCGCTTTGACGCTGGGTTGTTTGAGACGAAGATGAAGCAGGTGGTTGAGAACACTCGTCCCCTCACCTATTAATTGCTTTATCGCTCTTTATATGATATAATCAATCAAGATTTACTGCACGTTAACAGCCCTTACTCACAGATCCCGACCGATTGAGGTACCATGCTCGACACCATAGTATTGGTAAGTGCATCGCTTGCCGCTATAGCTGTTCTTGTCCACGTTTTTTGGCCATTTACATTGATTTACCTGTCTCACTTCGACAAAGACCACCGCGACACATTGTTGCGGTTTACTCGCAGAGTAAGCAGTGCGATTGTGTTGGTTTTCGCCGCCATAAACGGAGTCGCAACGTTTGTGATCGAAGACAACATCGCTCTGGCGTCCAGCCAGTCGATCTACTTTTTAGTAGTCGCCTTGGTCCACGTGTGGATCGCCTACCTGACGGTTCGCTTTATCAAAAACGAACGTAGGCTAGCGAGGTACAGGGTAATTATGCTGTTCGAGTAAATCCCCGACCCCCAAGGAGCGCCTGAAAAGGCCCCTGCGGGGGTCTTTTCTATTCTTGCCCAGTTGCCTTATTAATCCGCGTCGATGAGTCGGCCTTGGTGACATCCCCAACCTGGAACACCATTTTTATATTCTTTTGGCGACACATGTCTGCTTCTGGCCCAGGTAACTCGTCGCCATTTGCCCTGTCGTCACCACCATTACAAAAGATTAATTCATCGTCGGGATATGTATTAGCAATCAGTTCAAGCGTCTTGGTGCTCGGCCAGGTTGGGTCTTCTGGGTCAATACCAATAACAACCTCATCAACAACCCGTAGGGCACCAACTAGCCTAGCGCGGTTTTGCTCATTAAGGATAATCTTTCCCTTTTTGGTCATCTGGTGAATGTCGTTATTCACAATGACAATAAGGTAATCTCCCATGGCTTTCGCTGCTTCGAACAAATTAAGGTGACCGCCGTGAAGTGGGTTAAAGAAACCGCTGACAATAATTCTTTTCATGTGTTCCATTATATCCCAGTCATTCTGTACAGGGTAATTTAAGTGTAATATAATTATGCGAATGGCATCTTCTTATAAAAAAACTATCACCGTACTTGGCGCGGGATATGTAGGGCTAACGACTGCAGCCTTGTTAAGTAATGCTGGCTATAAGGTATATGCGGTTGAACCGGACAAGACTCGCTTAGAAATAATAAAATCTGGTAAGTCCTTCTTTTTTGAGTCAGGCCTAGATAAGCTCATCGCTTCGGCACTGAGTGACGGTTTGCTGATCCCAACAGACGACTACCTTAAGGCAATCCCTGACAGCGATATTATCTTCTCGTGTGTCGGCACACCTGAGAATAAAGATGGTAGCTTAAACCTATCGCATGTCTTTGAGGCAGCTCGAGAAGCTCTGTCTTTGTGTAAAGATGAGGTGGTTTATGTTCAAAAAAGTACAGTTCCTGTTGGAACTGGCCACAAGATCGTGGATCTATTTAGTGCTTCTCATAAATCTGTCGGCTACGTTTCTAACCCAGAGTTCTTAAGGGAGGGCACTTCAATCGTAGATAGCCTCTACTTCGATCGTATCGTGCTAGGAGGGGAAAGTATGGTCGCGATACAAAAGGTTGAGAATATATACAAAGGCCTTGAGGATAAAAGGGACCACATTGCAAGCAAAAGCGGTGTGAAAAGAGTTAATAGAAAGGGCCTATATTTTCGAACAGGGCTTCAAAGTGCTGAATTGATAAAGGTGACGGCGAACGCCTTTCTATCCTTAAAGATCTCTTTCGCAAACTCAATAGCTAAGCTTTCAGACGCCGTTGGTGCAGACATCGTAGAGGTAATGGACGCAGTAGGATCTGATGGCCGGATAGGAAGAGATTTTCTAAACGCCGGCCGTGGTTATGGTGGCGGTTGTTTTCCTAAGGATGTTGACGGTTTAATAGCAAGCGGTAAAGAACATGGCGTCTCTTTAACCATTATGGAGGCGTCTCAGAAAATTAACAGCTCGATGCCGCTCTATGTCGTCTCAAAGACACTAAGCAACCTCCCGGTCCATTTACCCCACGAGCAAACAATTACTGTACTTGGCTTGTCTTTCAAAGCTGGAACGAGTGACACAAGAAAGTCACCGGGTATTCAAATCGCGAACATCTTTAGTAATAAGGGCTACGTCGTGAAAGTATATGACCCTCAGGCGAATGAAGAAGCATTAGAATACTTATCGAAAGAGGTCCTGATAGGCTTTTCGATTGATGATGCCCTGATCGGAGCCGATGCCTGCATAGTTGCAACTGACTGGCCAGAGTTTATTGGTGAAGAACTGCTAGACTCGATTAAAAAAAGCTCGTTAACGTTGTGCGTAGATGCTGTTAATAAGCTCGTGTCTGCAGACGTAAAGGCGGCTGGTGCTAGATATATTGGAATTGGGCGATTCTAGCTTGATTAGCGGTGCCCTGAATTTCGTCCTTATGTTATAATAGAGGTATAAAGGCACTTACCTGCATATGAAAATAAAAAAAGACCAAAAAAAGACCAAAAAAATCATAGTTATATCAGCTGCATTGATTTTAATTGTTTCTCTTCTTCTTGGTGCCTTTGTGTTCGCGCTTAATCAGCCCGAAAGTGCGAAGAAAAACAACACTTCCGATTCTGTCAACCTAGAGCCCCCCACTTCTGAGCAGCGAGATGAAGGGGAAAGAATAAAGGAGGAATCTTTAGATCACGAGAACGACATTAACAACGATACCAAAATCACGGCCTATGTTACTTCATCTAATGTTGGTCAGGACTCCTACTCAATAAGAATATTTATAGATAAGCTCTCTAATATCGGAAGCTGTGCGATTAATCTTACGTCTTCGAGCAGCCAGTCAGTTACCGTAGAGCCCGTGGGCATCCAAGCGCTACCAAATGGATCGACCTGTAAGGGCTTTGATGTACCTCTTTCACTGCTTGGGAGCTCGCCAAACTGGTTAGCAACAATTGTGATTACTGTCGAGGGTGTGGAAGTTACAGTCAGAGAGGAAATATCTTTGTGAATAAGCTCCGTAGTACATACATGGTATACCTCCCGCGGCTCATTTTTTCACTTTCAATCCTTGCAGGCGCTACTTTATTGGCACCTCAACAAGATGTGTCTGCAGCATCGCTTGCCAACTGGCAGCCGGGTAACATAATAGAAGATGCGGTATTTACTAATAGCAATACAATGAACGCAGCGGCAATTCAGAGCTTTCTAAATAGCAAGGTTGCCGTTTGTGACACGAACGGCACAGCGATTTCAGAATTTGGCGGAGGAACGCGCGCTCAGTGGGCTGCAGCAAGAGGTTACGCTCCCCCGTTCACCTGTCTCAAAGACTTCTCAGAGGGCGGAAAAACCTCTGCTCAAATTATCTTCGATGCATCACAAGAGTTCTCAATTAACCCCCAGGTACTTATTGTAAAACTACAGAAAGAGCAAAGCCTTGTTACTGATACCTGGCCAATCCCAGATTCATCACAGTACAGAACCGCGACAGGATACGGCTGTCCTGATACTGCCGCCTGTGACTCACAGTATTACGGCCTTACTAACCAGATTAGGTGGACGGCCAGAATGTTCCGTGCGATCATAAACCAATCTCCTACATGGTTTACGCCATACACACTTGGCCAGAACTTTGTTCGTTTCAGCCCAGACATCAACTGTGGTGGCTCTACAATAAACATTCAGAATCGCGCCACCCAGGCACTTTATAACTACACACCCTATCAGCCAAATCCAGCAACACTTGCTGCCGGATGGGGAACGGCGCCATGTGGAGCATACGGAAATAGAAACTTTTATCACTACTTTGTGGACTGGTTTGGTTCAACATCAGCGGTAAATGGATCCATCACGCTTGGCTCAAACCTAACGATTAATAAGTCGGTAGGTTCGCTCGTGCAGGCTGACGTTATAACTGCGTCCTACACCGTCAGCAACTCCCTTAACTCGCCCGTAAACGTCGGTGGTCTAGGAATTTGTGGTCGCCTAAACGGGCAATGGTTTGACTTTGGGTTTAACCACGTAAATACCCTGGGTGCCAACTCGACGACGACGGTATCATTTGCAAGAACGCTGACAAGCGCTGGCAGCTTAGAGCTTTTCACGTGCTCATACAACGATGCGTTGGGAGGTTGGGCAAGCAACTCTTACCCCTACAACGGCGTGGGCACGATCCGCACGCTTAGCGCAAATGTAGGCGTTAATCCGGCCCTGAACAACTCTGTAGTGATAGGTGCGGGCCAAGATGTGTATGCAGGCACCAGCACAGGTGCCACTTTCACCGTACGTAATACAAGTAACAGAGAAGTGAACCTGGGAAGATTGGTACTCGCAGTACGCGATCCTAGCGGCCAAAACCGTGACTTCCCGTCAGATGCATCTGTGGTCATTCCAGCAGGTGGCACCTACAGCTTCAATAAAACTAGGCAATTCCTTGATGCTGGTAGTTACACATACTTCTTATCCAACAGATCAACTTCTGGGGTGTGGGACGCTACGCAGCCACGATCGACATCGTCAGCCATAACAAGGTCTGGCTCATTCATAGTCAGGGCGAACCCAGTTATTATTAGCAGCCTCAGTTTTAGCCCCGCTAAGCCACTGGCTGATGAAAACGTCACAGCTAGCATGCAGATCAGAAACAACAGCCCAACAAATTCTGTAAACGTTGGCCGTATTGTTATAGCAGCTCGCGATAGCAGCGGGCGTAATTATGATTTTCCTTCCCAAAACCTTGTTATTCCCGCCGGGGCGACAGTGACTTATTCTCAATCACGCAGCTTCGACTTTTCTGGGGAGTTGACGTACTTCATGGTTAATAACTTCAACAATGCATGGATCGGTTCTTTCCCCACAGCACTCAACACGAACATTAGAACTTCTGGTAGCCTTATTCTCAACCCATCTCCATCAATTGCTTCATACGATGTTGCCATATCCCAAATAGACTCGTCGGTCTCGAGACTGACGGCGTCTATCAACGTAAGGAACACGGGGCAGGCCGCGATAAATATTGGGCGTATCGTTTTTTCAACAAGGAACGCAGCTGGGGCAAACTTTGATCTACCCTCTTCGGTAGAAACAATGGTTCAGCCCGGTGCCACGGTGACAGTTTCCAGCCAGAGAGATCTTCCGCAGGGAACATATACTGTGTCGGTAGTGTCGCGCTACCAAGGCGCCTGGGTCTTTAATTACCCGCCGACGGTCAATGGACTTTCGCGCACTCAAACTGTTTCATTCTAGTTGTTTGCGGGGCGATAGGTGGAGACAAGCTCCTGCATGAGTGCTCGTATGTTGGTTTCATTTAGAGCATCCGCTTGAACGAAATCTTGTATAGTTACGAGTTGCTGCAAGTAGGCGGTCATGTCTAGGCTCACATAGTTCTGAGTTCTAAATATTTTCTTTACAGACGTCGCGCTTGTCTCTTCTTCCTTCACCAGCACCTCTTCGTACAGCTTCTCGCCCGGCCTGAGGCCTACGATTTCAATCTTAATTTCTTCTTCGGGTATATAGCCGTGAAGAGTTATCAGCAACTTTGCGAGATCGTATATCTTAATTGACTCTCCCATATCTAACACAAAAAGGTCATTATTTTCTCCCATAACCCAGGACTGGAGAATGAGGTGAACTGCCTCAGGGATGGTCATAAAGAACCGTGTGACGTCTTTGTGCGTCACAGTGACAGGCCCACCTTTTTCAATTTGTTTCTCAAAGAAAGGGATTGCACTGCCATTACTATTGATCACATTGCCAAAACGAACTGCAGAGAAAATCGTTTTATCTTGGCTTTGGGAGAGGATGTGAATGACCTGCTCAGCTGCTCGCTTGGTAGCGCCCATAATATTCGTAGGGTTAACTGCTTTATCGGTTGAAACTAGAACAAATTTTTTGACCTTATTTTTGATAGCAAGCTCTGCTACCGTTTTTGTCCCAAAGATGTTATTCTTAATCGCCTCGGCGGGATTACCCTCCATCAAGGGAACATGCTTATAAGCGGCAGCGTGAAAAACAGTATCTGGGGTGAACTTCATCATAACCTGATCAAGCTTGCTTCGATCTTTGATGTCTCCGATAATATACTCTACGGTTGCATCTGGATAGTTTTCAATAATTTGGGTACGTAATTCAAATATACCGTTTTCCCACCAGTCGAAGAGTACGACCTTCTTTGCACCGTAGGCGATCACTTGGCGACTCAGTTCTGAACCAATTGAACCTGCGGCACCGGTAATTAAGATTGTCTGATTTGAAGCAAAATCTACAATTTCAGCCTGATCAGTCTTAAGTATTTCTCCACCAAGCAGATCTTCTGGTTTAACCCTGCGCACGTACCTAAGGTAGTCCTGCTCAAAATCTTGTTTTAGAACCTCTGCGAGGCGTGGAAGAATTTTGTAGCCAATACCTAGCCCCATCGTTAGTTCAACCACTTCCCGAACTTTCTTGCCCCTTTCAGAAGGCATCGCAAAAATGATTTCCTCTACTGAGTGGTCGCGTATTAATTGAGGCAGGTCTTTAATTACACCCATAACTGACAACCCATCCACCGTTTCGCTGCTTTTGCTCACATAGTCATCAACAAATCCAACAACATGCAGCCCCGACCCTTCGTTGGTCTTGATATTTTTTGCTATTAATTGTCCAGCGACGCCCGCTCCCACAATTATTGTTTCAATCCGATTAACGACTGAGCTCTTCATGCACTATCCTCTCGATTACATCTTCAATATTTCGCGTGGGTTGCCATTGCAGGTCCTGCTTAATACGACCAATATCTGCTTGACTCGCAACTCTTTCTTCTGGAGTCGATGACGTCTCAACAATCCCAGGAACTTCATCTATTTTACTACTTTTAATAACGAAGTCTAAGATCTCTTTATTAAAAGTCGACTTTCCCGAGCCTACGTTGTATATGGTGTGCGAGGGTCTACCCTCAATTACTGTCACGAAGGCGTCAGCGACATCTTCGATTGAAATATAATCTCGGCTAGAATCTAGCCTAGAGATTGAAATGCGGTCATTTTTTCCCTCAACAACTGCTTTAACTTGGTGAATGAGGCTTGATACAAAAAACTTTTTCGCCATACCAACACCAATTGGGTTAAATATCCTAAGGACCACAACACTTACGTCGCTGTTTTCACTAGCGAATCGTAACGCTATGCCCTCTTCTTGTCGCTTCGAGAGACCGTAGCCCTGCTTTGAATGTAGCCTGTATTCCTCGCCTACTGGAAGTTCCTGGCTAGTATCGAGTGCTCCGTAAACAGCTGCTGAGCCTGCAATTACTATCTTGTGTATCGATGGGGACTGTCCGCAAGCGCTGAGAATGTTTTTGGTAAAAATCATGTTGAGCGAGACGTTCTGAGATGAGTCAACAATGCCAGCGCAATTTACTACTGCATCTGGATGAACATCCCTAAACAGTCTGCGGATACTTTCGGGGTCTAGGAGGTCTGCCTTGATCATCTTAGGGTTATTGCCGCTGTAGTTCCGAGAAACGCGGTAGACGTCATGAATATGCTCAAGTGCTTGGCATACGCTTCTTCCTACGAAGCCGCCCGCTCCAAATACAACTATCTTCATTTCTTACCTTCTATTCCGTACAGTGTTCTGTAGTTCTCTCCAAGCTGCTCTGTGGAATATTTCCTTAAGACCGTTTTTCGGGCTTTGTCTTTCATTTCTTTCAGTAGCACCTCGTTGTTTACGATCTTTTTTGCCGCTTTTTCAAGTTCTTTGACAGATCCCGGCGCTACAAGGAAGCCATCTATTCCGTCTGTGATAACATCAGGAACACCACCCACACGAGAGGCAAGCGGTATTACTTCCATAGCCATAGCCTCCAGGATAGAGAGCGGGAAACCCTCAATCGAAGAAGGGAGGACGAATACGTCGCAGGCAGCAAGATAGGGTGACACATCCGACTTGTATCCGAGGTAGCTAAGGCGATCTGAGTTAATCGCAGAGACCGTGTTCTCGATGTTATGTCTTTCAAGCCCGTCTCCAATAATGTAGAAGCGTGTTGTGTCTGTTGTATCAATCATTCTTTTAGCAAAATCAACGAAGACGTCCGGATTCTTCTCTTCAGACAGGCGCCCTATGAACACGAAAGCAACTTCGCCGTCCTCAACCCCAAGTTGAGACCGCATCACCAATCGATCATAACTAAGAGGGTTAAAGGTTTTTTGAGCATCAACTCCATTAGGAATAAGCCTCAAGTCGGTTTTTCCTGGCAAAAGCTTCTTGTACTCATGAATCACGTGGCTATTGTCGCTTGTGAATGTATCGATATACTGCACCCGGTTTACCGACTGCTGAAAATATGGCGCCCTGTCGTTAAATACGGTGACTATAACTACTAGTGTCGGGTGTCGCTGCTTTAGTTCCTTAAGCATATCGAATACATAGCCGCTATGGACAATGTGCAGAATCTCAATATCATTTTGGTTAATCAGGTATGAAATGAAGTCAAGGTTATACGACTCCGAGGGCAAGATGTTTGGCATATGATAAATCTTTTTACTCAGT
>Ga0306872_100318_pt1 | contig 19636 bp, 18 predicted proteins | sample AntRauMeHopE1498_FD_190455 | JGI IMG/M metagenome (GOLD analysis project Ga0306872, IMG submission 190455) | Saline lake microbial communities from Rauer Islands, Antarctica - Metagenome Hop E1 #498 (v2) (version 2) | ecosystem: Environmental > Aquatic > Non-marine Saline and Alkaline > Saline ...
GTACGCCCTGCAACACTTAATACCGCGTCTGTGTAATCTAACTTGTGCCAGTTGGAAGCATAAGTAGTTGTTGAGGCGTCATCTAAAATGGCTACCAGTCTGTCGTTAGCGACAAATTCTATACCGTCTACTGTTCCTCCTACAGAAACAATATATGAGAACCCTGCTTGAGCTGTTCCAGCACCAGGGAACGTACCAGCCGAAGCGTCCCATAAGCCTTTAAGAACAACTGCTTGCTCTAATGCAGCAATATCACTCTCCATTGTGTCCAAGTCGACCGCCTGAGTGACGGTGATGTGTCCTACCTTTGTACTAGCAGTGGAGTCAAAAGAGATTTTAGCGTTGTTAGCTGTTTGGTTAGCTTCACTGTAAGTGTCTAGCTTTGTCTTGTCACCGTTTACAAAAGCTCCTTCACTTGGTGGCTGTTGGGCTGAGTCTGCTAGTGAGCCCTGTGCTGCGGTTGCGAAATCACTAGCCTTACTGCCACTGTCTTTTATTAGCTTCCCTGTAGTGGTATCAAAGGCAGCGAAGTTACTGTCTACGGCTGAGGCTGGACCAACTACATCACCGCCACCCGTTACTGTAACCACAGTAGCATCATCGCCAGCGTCATCTGTCACAGTCACACCAGCACCGACAAAGTTTAGTTTAGTTCTTTGGGTAAGTGGTGTACCTTCGTCTTCTATCGTGTGTCCACCTCCACCACCTAAGATATAGTTACCCCGAGCATCTTGTGTTAAGCCACTTAGTACCACATCAGTTAATTGACCTAGTGAGGTAGCTCCACCGCCAGACTTTCCTGCTCGTTGAGGTTTAATCTTCTTTACTTGTTCGTCTATGTACGTCTTAATGCCAACATAATCTACCCCATCGACTTCTATTTTAGGCATTACTTTTAGTAAGGCTTCGACAATGGCTGGTATATCTAGCGTTGGACTCACTCCGTCAACACCGTCTACACCCTTAATACCTACTCCATCTACTCCGTCTACTCCGTCACGTACTTTTATAGCCGATACTTGCTCTACTATGTAGGCCAGAATCTTATCGTAGTCTACTTTTTCCGCTTCGGTAGGAGTTAATGGTTCAGGAATAAGGGCTTTTAGTTCCTCAATTAAAGTAGTTGACTCTTCTTTTGTGAGGTACTTAGTAATAGATTGCTCGGTCTTCTCTCGTTCGGCTATCAGTAAATCATCGACTTCTTTTAAGACGACTTTTATAACGGCTCTCTCTGTGTGGTATTTATCAGGCATGTTAATTTTCAATAGTCAGACTCTCCAGCTCTTCTAATGTAGCGTCACTAATCACCCCTTTCTCAATAAGGTTTGCCATGTATGCCTTACGTTCACCCTTAGGCATCGCTCGTAGTTTTTTGTCTATGTAAGTTGCCCTAGCTTTGTTATCAAGGCTCTTGATGGCTTTTTCAGTCTTAGTTAATTCAGGAGCAGACAGTTTGTCTATTACTTTATCAAGCATCTCTGGGTCTGATACCGCTAGCTCTTGTAGTCTAGCTTTTATTTGGGCTTTAGGGAGGTCTTTTATTTCTTGGTATAGTCGTTCCGTCTTTACTTGTCTGTCGGCTTTTAGTGTATCTTGCTCTTCTTTTACTTTGTATATCTCTCCAGTCTCTGATTGCTCACTACTAAGCTTACCAAAAAATCTTGAAGCAATCGGGACTTCTCTTGGCTCAAGTGTTTCACCCGTAACTACTGCTGCTCCTGTATTAAACAATTTTGAAATTGAACGTCCTGCTCCACCGATAATTGCATTGTACGAATAAATAACATTTGCTGGGGACACTTCCATGATTCCCTTTTCAGACAAAGATTCAGTGGCACTTATTGCCATTTTTCCTGTTTGCGTTCGGCTTAATGAATCAAAGTACTGAGCACTGTCTGGTAGGTTGTCGTTGAAGTCAGGTCGAATTCTGCCCCCGTGCCAAGCTCTGTTTGCTTGTATTTCAATAGCAGTCTTGCCGATAGTTGGGGTAAGTGTTCTAACAATGCTTTCATCGCCTGCTAGAGGGTTGTACGAGGTAGCAACGGCTACTGCAATTCCAGCCGCTGCGTCTGCCACGCTGGTATTGTAGCCAGACATAAAGTCATAAGCGTTTTCGGCAGCTACTTTGATGGGCTTTAGTCCGTATGATATAGGTAGCTTGATAAAGTTTGCTTCTTTGCCGTCTGCTGTAGGTAGCAGAATTACTAAGTTAGAAGTTCTATCAAACGATGAAACTTTATCACGCCAATTAGGGTCTACTTTTGTATTGTGCTCGTTTACAGAATATACCCCAAGACTAACACCACTGACTACAGTAGCAGCGACTTTTGGGTTTTTCATTGCTCGCAACATTTTAGTCGTCCCCTGAATCGAGGCGTTGGCGAACATGTAAAAAGAGTTAATAACAGTTCCGCCAGTTCCTTTTTTGTTAAAGTTTACGGTACTTTCTTTAGCCAACATAGCTGCCTCAGTTCTTGATGAGCCATTTTTCAACGCTGTTTTGTACACTGACAGGCGGGTACTATCTTCAAAGATAGTGTTCCAAGCATCTACCGCACGGATTACTTTTTCAGCTGCCTGTCTTGGTTTACTTCTGTTTAGTTTACGAATTGACTCAATATCTATTTCAATATCTGCACGAGTAGACAGTGATAATCCCCCAGTAGTACCCCCATCTAATTTCATTTGTTGATATAGTTTTAACCCTGCCGTGTCCTTACCTCGTAGAAAATCAGTTACTGCTAAAACAGATTCTGGTTCTTTAGTAATAGACTTTCCCGCTTGCTTAAAGCCCATTTCTTTACGAGAAGCCATATCTACTGCCATTTCTTGTATGTCTCGTAATTTGTTACCAAATGCAAACTCGTAGTTAAAGCGTGTGTGCAAACCAGCATACGTTCTAGTAATGGTACCGATAAACTGCAACCATGATGGCATTTGTTCTGCGTTTACGTTTTGGTACATGACCGCCAGTTTAGGGTCATTTACTTTGACATAAATAGGCTTTCCATTTTCTCTTAGTGCAAGAACAGAAGGGTCAGTTATTTTTTCAATTATCGGTTTACCTGAAAAATCAGTACCCATTGCCTTGGGTTTTATAACCTCGAACAAACCTAAATCTTTATTGTTGCGAGCAAAGTTTAGTGTGTTTAAATCTACTAGGTTTTTCTCAGCTCTGATAATAGCTTGCTGTACATTAGAGGTAATGTTGGTAATAATATCTGATACCTCACGACTACTACCCTTGGCTCTTTGGATGCCTGTGCCACGCACATTAAAGCCAGCTCCAGTTAGGGCTTGACTAATGTCTTCTGTTTCGTCCATGACACGATTAAGTGGCACATGGTTTTTATATGTATCTGTTAGTGTTTTGTATGTCTCGTCTGATATGACTTGCGAGTCTTTTAGGACTTCTACAACTCTTTTGTTTAAATCACTCAACTGATTAGCGATACGAACTACCTCTTTACCTTGCGGAGAGTTTTTAATTCTGGCGAGATTTGCCTCAGCCTCTGCCGTAGTCATACCAGCCGCTCCATCCCCTAGTTTTGCATTACGTTCTGGGGCGTGTTGAGATTGTAAAAACTCGTTCACATCTTTAGAGAAGGTACTGTTAGGTACTTGTAACTTCTTTGAAGAAGCAACAATATCTAAGTCTATATTCTTTATTACATCTCTAGTTTCTTCTAATCTAGTATGCACTCGTCCATGATATAGCGTTTCTGCAAGGTATGGATTTGCCCCCTCTTTTGTCACAACTCCTTTTTGTTGTTGTAATTTTTTTGCTCTTACCCAACTATCTTGCACAACTTCACGTAGACGAGTAAATACTTTATCATTGGTCAAACGCTTATAGTTAGGAATTTCTGTTGGTGCAATCAACTTGGGGGTAAAGATATTTTCCTTTGGCTTTCCTTGAAATGGATTAGCTACATATCCCCCCTCCATACTACCTTTGCCAGCTTTGAAGTCTGCTAGTTTCTGGTTGACAGGTTGATTAGCTTCTGTGGTAAGATTAGCAGATGATACGGATTGATTGTCTAGTCTGGGTGTCGGTACTGCTTCTGGCTGTGCTGTTGCTGTTGGCTGTTTAACTTTAGCTGCCTGATACTCTGCGCGGAGTTGGGAGGTGGTTTTAGGTGCAGACATTGTTGATTTGTCTGCATTAAACTTAACCAACATCATGCTTTTTCCTTTTCCTATAGTTATTCCGTCATAGCCCATTGCTTTTACTAAATTATCTGGCCCGCTGTTCTTGGGATAGAGAGTATTTCTCCTAAGTCCAAACTGTTTCGCTACAGCGTATTCCCATTGAGAAAAATCTGATGTTTTTTCAAATTGTAAAGGGTTACTAGGTATTGATTCTTTTCCATATATAGAAACATCTCCATATTTCTTTGCTTCACTGAGACTCGTTGATGTATACCTACCTTGCCCAAACATTGCAAAACCACTACCTGTATTTTTGCTAGTTCCACGAAAAACTTCTTCTGGTAATTTGATTGGTTTACGTACCACCCATTCTTCTGGATTCCCCTGCCCCTTCACAAACTCATCCTCCGTCAGTCCTTTAGCGATGGCTTCTGAGGCTGGTGTAGTTTGTACTAGCTGTTTAATATCAGATACTCCACCGCGGGCACGTGACGCTTCGGCTTGTTTTGCTGGGCGTTGTGCGTCTTGGGTAATAGCTAGACTCTCGTCCATGTGTTGCTTTAGGGTATTGGCTAGGGTTTTGTCACCACTCGTTGATGCCTCTTTGGTGATAATGCCTTTAGCTACCATAGCATCAGCTAGTTCTTGAGCCAGTTCCTTAATCTCTATTTTCTCGGCTGGCGTAGCTTTACTTACTCCATTGGCTACTTCGGCAAACTTAGTGACCACCTCGGTCATTTCAGGTGTGTATTTAGCTGGCTTGAGTAGAGTTTTAAGTCCCATCTTTACTGGCTTAGTCGTACCTAAAAAGATAGGCGCATCAAGTCCGGCAAACAGCTTCTCGGTAAAGTTAGTTAAGCGCAGGGCTGATTTTTCCTCCGGTGTAAGGTCTTCAGTGGGTACGTTAAACTTAGAAAGAATTGGAGCGTTTGGGTTTTGATTAGCTAAGTTTTTAATTGCTTTGTCCATTGCTAACGCTGGGTCTGTACCCGCTTCAATGAGCTTATCTCTAAACTCAAATATACGCCTATTAGCGTCCTCTTGTGTAGGATTGAGTAAGTTACCGAACCCTTCAGTTAAAAGCCCTGGTATGCCCTTTTCACGCGCTACAGACCCCATAGACTCTAGTACGCCGATTGCACCCTTCTGTTTGGTAGGTAGTTCTGGCTTTCCTGTTCCGACTAGAAGTGGTGCAAGACTTCCAAGGCGTTCTCGGAGTTTGGCTCGACTAGCTTCGTTACGACTTTGTTGCTGGGCTAGCATCCACTCTTTTGCTTGTCCTAGTTTTCTCGCATCGGCAAAACTGGTATTAAGCAAAGGATTCACTTTGGGCGCAGTAATAGTACCGCCACGTTGCCTAATCTGAGCTGGGGTAGGCTTCGGAGCTGGCACCATGCTTTGATTAGGAGCTGGTGCAATCGGCGCAGGTTGCACTCTTGTCTGCTCCGTACTATTGGCTGTCCTAGGTAAAACTGGCTTAGGTAGTTGATTGCTACTAGGTATACCAAACTGCACTGGCGTTTGAGGCAAGATGCTTTTCTTTCCACCGTCTAAGATGGCGTTGATGTTTGGTGTAAATAATCGTATCCAATCTTTCATGTGTAATTTGTTAATCTTCGTCTAAGCTGTCTATGTAGGCTTGATTTCTTGCGTCTCTTGCACTAATTGGTTTGTTTTGTTGTTTATCGTAGTTTGCCATAAATTTTTGCAACGAGTTTATATCAAACTTTGCACCAGTAGATTGCGCCTGTAGAATTACCTCGCTTCTTGCAGCGGCGGGCATGGCCACAAAGTATTGAATCCCTGAAGTCCCAAAAATGTTTCCGCTTTGTACATCTCTCTGGTTTGCTAAGGTTAAGTTTATCTTTTTGAACTGTCCGTTAGGTAGTAAGACTCCTTTCTTAGGAACAAACTGTCCTTCCATTGCGTCTGATGAGCTATTTCCACTTATTGTCCGACCTAGTGCGGCTACATCTATTCCCCCTCCTGCTGTTTTAAGGAACTTTTTAGCGTAGGCTTCAGCTTCTTTTTTCATATCTGCTGTGTACTTGGTAGTACGCGCCCGTAGCTCACTCGCATACTTTTCTTTAATGGTGTAGGTAGCTCGGGCTGAAGTCTGTTGTGCCTTTTGTATCTCTCGTACAATATCCTCGTAATCCTTAGTTAAGTCTTGTTCTAGTTTAAGAATCATTGAGTCAGTGTCGTTCTCTATGTCATTGAGTTTAGTCTCTAGTTGGTTTTCAATTTCTCTAGTAGCAAACTTGTAGGTTACGTCTAGCTGTTGGGCTTGGTTCTGGTACTTGGTTTCAAGTGTCTGCAAGGCTAGTGGTGCGGCTCCAGTAGTAGTAAGCGCACCTAACTTAGCTAGCATGCCAGTCATGTAGTTTTTAGCGGCAAGGCGGTTCTCTTCGATTTGATTCTTTTGGATAGCCGCTTCAGCACTGTTCTTTTGAATAGCTAGTCTAGCTTGTGCTTGGAGGGACTGTTTGTCATCTTTCTCACGTTCTTCAATGATACGCTTTTCTTCTTGCGCTTGGGCTTTCTTCATTTGGAAGATACCAATCTCTTGTTCAGTACCGAAGTAAAGGTTCTTGAGGTCTTCTGGTATCTGCGCTTGACGCATGATTTCCTCTTGGTAGATAGCCCGTTCAGGGATAAGCTCGTTCATCGCCTGTTCCTCGGCTTGCTTATTTGCCATTGGGTTATTGATATTCCCTAGGTAGTCGGCAGTAGATTGATTCTGGGGCATTGTAGAGCCTTGTGGGGGTATGTTTGCCTGTACGTTAGTAACATCACCGCCCATATTCTGAAAGGTGTTCATCAACTGTGCCATCTGGGGATTAGACTGCATCGCCATTTGTAGCTCCTCGGCAGTAGAAAATAGGTTAGCAATGTCTTTAGCTCCAGCTTCTAGGGTAGCTTTCATCTTGTCTTGGATAGATTGCTTACTCTTGAAAGGGTCGCTTTGAATGTCGGTCAGTCCTAGTTGGACTCTATCTAGTGACTTCTTCAGTCCTGAAAGGGTCTGGGGGTTAAAAGAGTATGAAGTGTTGGTACTGATTTGACCTGTTCGTTTCTCTCGCTCGCGGGCAAGGATAGTAGTAGCTTCACCAAAAGACCTGCCAGTAAGCATTTTAGGGTCGATAATACCTTGTAGTCCAACACCTTTAAGAAGTGATTGGGCTTGTCCGCTTGATACTGAGTTACCCACCTGTGACCGTGAGCCACCTGCTTGTATGGTATTCTGGGTTTGCTCTGAGATAACCGCTTGGTCTTCTGGTGTTTCAAAGCCCATACCACTCGCACCACCTAACTGAGCAGCGTTAAGTCCGGCTGGTAGCGTGGTGTTAGCACCAAGAACCTGCCCTTGTGGAGCGCTTGAGTTATTGTATCGTTCGTAGCGTGCTAATAGGTTTTGGTCTATCCCTTTAAGTCCTCTTAGTTGGTCTATTTGTTTTTTAGTAAGGCCAGCCATATTAAAAGAATGTAGTTATTATTGCATACCCTGCTCCACCTGTTCCACCTGTTCCTGCTGTTCCCCCTACGCGAGATGAACCACCACCACCACCACCACCACCTGCTACTCTCAAGCCTGAAGCAGCAACACCAGAAGCAACACCATTGCCACCATTGCCAGCAACATTAGCACCAGTATCACAAGCTCCACCACCTCCTCCACCATCTCCCACACTTGCTCCATTGCCACCATTGCCAGCTGTTCCATCATCAACCCCAGCTCCACCTGTTGCACCGCCCCCAGCACTATAAAAACCTGAACGACCCCCTGCACCTCCACTTCTTTGTGTTCCTGAAGTTCCCGTGGTTGCACCGCCTCCCCCACCACCTGCCCCAGCGAAGAGTGAACCACCACCTGACCCAGCTGTTGCCGCGCTATTTGAGCCACCACCCCCTGCACCTCCAAACTCAGCATTGTACCCACTAGAGTCTGCTAGACCAGTAGCACCAACAAAACCAAAAGCATTAGAAGCAACTGTTGCGATTCCACCCCCTGAGCCTCCAACATTACTTGAACCAGCAAGTCCTCCGACACAAACAAGAGAAGCGCCAAAAGATGAACTACCACCATTGCTAGCTACTGCTCCACCTGCCCCTACCGCAACCGTTACTGTTGCCCCCAAGTCACCAGCAACAAAAATTCCTTCCAACTTACCGCCTCCACCCCCACCAGAGGCAACTTGGCCATTACCCACAGCTCCATTCATTCCTCCTGCACCTCCACTCCATAATTCAGCAAGGATTTTTTTAGCACCAGCTGGCTTTGTCCACGTTCCACTGGATGTAAAGACTTGAACATCAGTTTTGAAAGCCCCTACTTCTTCAGTCACAAACTTATTACTCCCACTTGGTGTACCAAAGTCCCCACCACCAGCTAAGGCGGCTTTTTCATTAGCCGTCATACCAGCTCCTGCGTTCATTCTAGTATCGTTAGTACCCACTGCAATCGGTATAAGTGGGTCTACTGGGGCTGCACTTAATCGGGATAGACCAGTCACACTCGTACTAGCGTTAGGCGCACCGGCAGCTACAATAGCGTCAATCGTATCGTCAATCTCTTGTTGGTGTTGTGCGGTGTAGTTCATTCGCACTGGTTCACCGATAGCGTGTGTTTGTGCTGTAGTACCACCCACTCCTCGGTCTGCTAGGTTTGCAATGATAATAAAGTCACCCGTGCCGTCTGTACCTGTACCTGTGTACTTTACAATCTCTCGTAGTGATTCGCTGCCGGGAGAAATAACCAACCAGCCGTTAGTTGCTGTTGGTTTTGTGTCCACGTAGATATTACCCTCAATCGCTGAGGTAGCGACTTTGATTTTTGTTTTGAAAAAATTCTCTAATTGTGAGATAGCCATAAAGTTATGTTAATTATACCATGCTAATAATGTTTTCTGATGAAAACTGCTTTCGTGGTTGCTTGAATCCGGTAAAAGCAAACTGCGAAATGGTAAACGTCTCGTCTAGTTTGTCGTTGTACAGTTCCAGCACGATGGCTTGGTTCTTAGAGAGGAATGAAATACGCTTTTTAAGAAAAGGTGAGGTTAAATTCACTTGTCCAAAAGAGTCAGCGATAAGCATGTGTCCTACTGGTACTTCGGCGATACTGTTCTCCTCGTTCTCTTCAGGCAAACCAATGAGAAACGTCTTCTCAGCAAACAATCGTTTGTCATGTAGGTCAAAGAGTAGCGTCACGGTGATACGAGCGTTTAAGTCTTTGAACATGAGGTCTAGGTAGCGGTAGATATTGAACCGTGAGAAGTCTACATCCTCTACTTTCATAAAGCGTACTACAGCAGGGATAGCGACAGCGTTGTCATTTAGTGAATTATTCCACTTAAGCACTCCAAAGGGAGCTACAGACTTGGCACTGTAGGTTTTACCGTCAATTTCCATGTAGTCGATGGCTTGTGCCTTGATTCTACTAGCGTATTTCGTCCATGCGTTACCATGCAGGAGGTGACAGACAAAGGTTACGTTGTTAGTAGGGCTTACTAGCGGTACAGTTAGGTAGAAACGACGGTTGTAGTAGAAGGTGACAATCTTTTCAAAGTCAGTTTCGTTAATTCCTGCTAGTGTTTCCTTAATTTTGTCTGATAAGACTGAGTCATTGACCCCAAGGACACCAATTTGCTGGTCTTTGTACCCGATTGAGCGCAATTCCAAGCCAGTAAAGAACCAAATGTCGTTCTCTACCCATGAAATAGCGGTTCTCGCACACGCTCCGTACTGTCCATTTTGTAATTCCATTTTTGGCACAAATAATGCCACTGTTTGCTCAAAGATAAAGGTTAGTCGCCAAATACTTTCTGCTTTAAAGATAAGTAATGCACCAAAGTAGTTGACTAAGCCAGTAATTTTATCAGTGCCAATAGGCTTGATAACGTCTGAGCCTGTAAAAGTGATTGGTACGCCTACGTTTGAGTAGTAAGCGGTCTGTGGTTCAGCTAATACCCCTGATACGAACAGTCTATCTTCAAAGATTTCAATAATATTCCCTTTGGGGGCCGAAGCGTACTCGGTAAAGACAGTGCCATCAAAGCGAGTGTAGTTCTCCACCGCATTACAAAAGTACAATAGGTCGTCATAGACCTTGAAACCAAACCTTGCACCTGTAGTGTAGACAGCATTTACTGTATGCACGCCTGATTGTGAGCCTGTAGTATCAATAGCCGCTCCAGCTAAGGTAGCTGAGACTTGGAAAGCGTCAGCGGTTAGTCCGGTAGCAATCACAAAGTAAGTAGTACCAGCCACCAAGCCTGTCGGTAAGGCTCCTGTGGTGCTAAAAACTACTTTATTACCTGCGATAAAGCCGTGTGCTGTTCTCGTAAAGACCGCAGGGGTAGCGATAGTCATGGTAACAGCACCACCACGGAGGTTTTCCCATAGGTTAGTAGTAGTGTTGTACCGTTTTAGCTGTGTGCCTGTAGCTCCTAAGATGTAGTTAGTGCCGTCTTTCTTACGGTAGTTAAACAGTGAGTGAAACTCTAGGGCTTCGGTGGCTCCAAACAATTCACAACCAGTGTCCTTCGACAAATAACCTTCTTCAATGAAGTTCATGTTAATCGGTACAGACCGTCCTCGGCTATCATCAACGTCAATAGCTTCAACCATCTTGTCTTTGATTATAGTAAATGATTGCTTTTTGATTGGCATACTAGATAAGAGGTTGGTGGGTAAACATTACAGCCCCCTTCTGATTAGTCTCCTCGTAGACTGATTGAGTGGCAATCCGTTCAGTTAGGCTAGTGTTGAACTTACCCATGTAGTAGATGGATAGCTCCTCGTCTTGTAGGTCTTCGTGCGCTCGAGCCATAGTGCCGTAGATAATAGGCTCATGAAAATACTCATCAATAGATGGAGTATTACCGATTACTAGAGCGTCTGGTTTCGGCCAGAACTTAATTACTACGTTAGCTAGCGTAGTATCAGTTACCTTTAGTTGACCATTCTCGATAGTGTAGGGACGTTCGATAGTGTCCTTTGTGAAGTCATTGATAGATACTTCGGTATACAGTTGCGTGTCGTTACCGATAGCCTCTCCGTAGGCAGTACCAAACGTGGCAGGAAGGGTTCCTACACCGCTTACAAGGCTCACTGTGGCTGTTTGTACGTCACCTGCTACATATAGTCGTTTCCATACATCTTGGTATGCCTGATTGGCATATATAAGTAAAGTAGCTTCAGGTAATACGTCAGTGGTAACTTCAAGTAATTTCCTGCGAGTTAGTTGTAAGATTTGTGTTGTTGTCATGTGTTTAAATTAAACCCAATAAGCTCACTCTCTATGAGGGTGAGCCAATGGATTAACTTAGAGTTGCTCGCAATACTGCGCCTCGTCCTCGGTTTCCTTCGAATACTTTGTACCCTCGAACCAATAGTCCCTTACAAGTAGAAACAAATGAGTTAGGGTCAGTGTCTGAAGAAATCATAGCTACATTCATAATCTGAGCCGCAAAAGCCATATATTCCTTTGTACCTGCTAGGAACCAGAAGCCTGTAGTGTTGTTACCAGCTACGAGTTCTGAGAAGTAGATGTCAAAGTTTGCAAGTCGCCCTACAAAACCTTCCTTTACTACTTCTTCATAAGCTACGTCTACTGCTGGAATAAACTCTGGGGCTTGTCGTAAGATACCTTCCATCTCTGAGTTCACTACCAAGTAACGTCTTTCCTTTCGTGGTGTAAGTGAAGCGTTGATGACAGTACCAAGACGAACCATGTACTGGTATACGTTTGACTTAGTGATAGCAAGAGCGGTAGCTGCTTTGATATTGTAAGCTGTACCACCAGCGATAGCTCCACCTGTGTACACTCCTTCGGCTCCAACATCCTTGATAGTGATTGCTGTGCCTGAAGTAAATGCTGTTACGATGTAGTATCGTCCTGCTGGGTGTCCTGTTGCTCGGAAGTAACCACCAACCATAGCGGCTGTGAAAGTTGTTCCTGAACCTACTACTGCTCCTGTTGCAACAGTAACCGTTACTGTACCTGTAGCGTAATCTGTACCAACTGCGTTAGCACCTGATACGTTTCGTCGTCCGTACTCTAGAAGCTCTGAGTCGATAAGTTCACTCATGTCCATACGAGCGTTAGCAGCGTATGCGTTCATGGTGTCAATATCGTTCTGTAGCTTGTCAATGTCGTCAACTACGAACTTGAAGTAACTAGCTTGGTCGATTACTAGGTCTTCTGAGGTCGGGTTAAGGTCTTGTGCAACCAGTGTCATTCCTTTTGTGTATGCGGAAAGACTGATTTTAGCTGCGGTTCGCACTCGTACTCGGTCTCCTGCGTTCTTGATTTCACCTTCGTACTTAGTGTTGGTGATGTTCTGGTAGATTGTCTCGTTGTAAAGAGTCTCTACTAATTTTAGGCTGAATACTATTGGAGTATTGGCAGCTAATACGTTGGCCATGTTGGATTATTATTTAATCCCGAAGTGGTTAGTTGATGCCTTTCTTGAGGTCTTCGTTGAACTCTTTAGACATAGAGGCAAACTTGGTTGGGTTTTCTTGAGACATACGAGTCCAGTCGGCTAGGGAACGGAGTTGCTGTGGTTGTTTATCACCGCCAGTAATGTTCTCTAGGTCGATACGTGAACTTCGTTTACGCTCTTCGTCTGCACCAATCTCTTTTGCTTTGTCATACAAGAACCCTTTACCTAGGTCTACAAGTATATCTTTGATGTTATCGGGGACGTTATTTACGTTGTAGTAGCTGGCTCGGAACCTATCTTTATGTTCAGCTAGTTCAGGCAGTGCCTGAGTAGCTTCGGTAAAGCCCTCGTTCCATTTGTGTTCATTGTACGCTTGTCTTGAGAACGCAATCGCTGGGTCTTTGAGAATGTCTCGCTTTGCTTTGTCCGTAATAGTACGAGAGTAGGCAATAAGATTAGCTTGTGCGTCTTCGTCTAAATCTTCGAAGCCTGGGAATAGAGCTTCAACTGCTTCGGGTGGGGTATTAAGGGTTTCGCTTTTAGCTGATGTCTGAGCGTTCTCGAACTCTTTTAGTGCTTTATTCTCTTCGTATAGTCGTTGAGCTTCTTTGGCACTTTCTCGGAACTTCTTCTCATAATCAATCACCTCAGCGTCAGGGGTTTGTACAGTGTCCATCTGTTCCGTTCCTTCTAAATCGGTAGCAGGGTTAGCGTTAGCGTCCTGTGTTTCCTCATCGAATGAGTTTGGATTGTTCATAGGGGTTTTTTTGACCGTCCTTTTAAGGAGGGTTTGGTCTTATTTATATTATAACACATTACTTCGTCTTCTTTGCAACTGGTCGCTTAGCTTTCTTTATTAGGTCTGTCTCTTTCTGCACTTCGGCTGGGGTCATGGGTATTGGTTCAGTGATACCTAGCTTAGCTAGTGTCTCCTCGTCAAGCATGTGTTCATGCTCTACGAGAAACTCCACATCGGCTGAGTCCCACTCAGGTTTATTGACCACGTCCTCTAGAGTTACTACTTTAGGCTCTAAGCCTTCAAATTCCATCATACTAGTTTGTATTATTGATAATGTTGGCAATCATTTGTTTCTCCTTGGCGGGAGAGTCAAGGAAGCCGTTTAGCTTCTTGATAAAGTCTACCTTCATTTTGAGGAAGATGTCGTCTCGCTCGCTGAGTGTTTTACTTATCAGTGAGTCGATAGCCGTCTCTAGCTCTCGATTAAGGAAGTCTCTAGTGTCACCCTCGGTTAGTTGTCTACCAGACAGTGATTGTTCCCACTGAGCATAGGTAGCTTTCTCTTCGCTGTTCAAATCATCAACTGACTTGATACCGTTCCGCTTTAGATAATCAGATAATATAGACATTATTGTATTGGTTGTTCTACTGGTAATTGTTCTTCATCCATTGGCATGGCTTGCCCTAGTGGTGCTTGCCCTTGCTGTTCCTCATATTGTAGCACCTCGTCAATCTCATCAGGACTCCAACCGATTAGTTCTAGCTCTTTACGTTTGGCAATCTTCTGAGCAATCGGGTTAGTTTGAAAAGAATTCTTTACATACGCCACTCGCTTTAAGTCCATAGAGTCCTTTGAGTCCTTTTCAGACTTGAGTACTACCTTGCACTCGTAGCCTTTCGGGTTAAACCAGTCGTCTCTAGTTGCGTCCATAGTGCGGTAAGTACCATCGTTAGCTTTCTTGTACAGCTTTATGCGTCCACGGGAATTGCTTTCTAGTAGGTCATAGAATATCTTACCACTCTGCTCCCACGCCTTGCGGTATTGTTTAGCGACTACTTGCTGTCGTTGGTCTGATTGTTCAAAGGATAGTTCGATTTCACCCAAGGTAGTTGACCTTTCTTGTACGCCACGCTCAGTAGGAGTCTGAGCAACTGACGATTGAATTAGGTTCTTTAGGTACTCGATTGAGTTCTGTGTATCACCTAGCGGTTGAATGTTCATCTGTTGAATAATCTCGGCTGGATTACCCGGCACACCATACATACCAAATGGTCTAGCTTCAAAGGCTTGAGGAGTGAATGTACCGTTTACAGTATTGAAGAAATACATCCCAAAGTTCCGATAGGCTCGGTTCTCTAGGTCTTGTGAGAAGTACATGTTTACCACCTTATTCATCTGACGCACGTTATCAGCGATACCATCACTCCAAATATCGTTAAGGTCTGGGTCTGAAGCCCAAGTAGCATATGGTAGGTAGTCAATACCGATAGCGTCTTTTAGTGGCTGGTTGTACAGAATCACTGAGTCTAGGGCAATCACAATCAAGTGACGGACGAAACGGTTCTCGACTTTATTCCATACCAGTTTGTGTGAACGGTTAAGCTCAACCATTACATCTGAGGCACGATAGTCGTCGTAGTTAGTTACACCCAAGTTTTCTAGTCTGTCTCGTCTTGCTTGGACTTCCTCTGAGGTAGCAGCCGCTTGCATCAGTCCTTGCTTACTGTCTAGGTAGACTTTGAGCTGTTGTTTACCTTCTGTGAGGTATGTCTTGTTCGCTAGAATGGCTCGTAGCGGTACAAAGATGTTCTTGTGGTTGAAGTAGGTAGCTGTGTTGATGTCTAGCGGGTCTACTTGTGGTGAGATGTCGATGTCGTATGGGTCAACCACGTTACACTTAATCTGATTATCTTTGTAGTACCAGTACTTGAAGCCTCGTCCTTGCAGTCCGACTATCTTCTTTTCTAGGTTATCAACGAGGTCAAGACTTTGTTTGTTAAAAGTGTAATCCCAAATCTCATTAAGAACTACCTGACCATCTAGGTCTTTGTTATCTCGTCCTCTAGTCTCAAAAGTAAGCTCTGGGGCTTCGTCTATCTTACTAATCCAGTTTTGAATCGTGTCACGAATAATTGGAATGTTTACCGCTTGCTTCTGTGTGAGTCGGTTAGTAAATACTTTGTCTCGGTAAAGTGTATAGTTCTCGTTCCACTGAATAAAACGGCGTTTCTTAAACTCGATTGATTGCTCTTTTTCTCGGCGGTGTTGTTCTATTAAAATAGTATTATCCATATTGCAATATTATACCACGTTAAATACCAAACTCTTGTATAGAGCCTGACGTTTGATAGTTCATCGTTTGTCTGTTCACTCGCATTGGTTGGCTCGGTAGCTCCCAGACGGATAACGCGGAAGCCATTACTGCGTCATCGTGCAAGTGACTCGGTGCTTTTACTTTTAGTTTAGTACCAACCAACTCATACTGGAAATACGACAGCTCCTTCTTTAGTATTTCATCATCAAGTAGTGCTACCTTCCGTTGGTCTAGCTTAATAGATAAGTTGTTGAGTAAGTCCATGCGTGACTGTTCGGTAAACTTAAATGGTTCGAGCATGATTCCTCTATGATTAAGGTCTTCTACAATCGGGTCACCTACTCCGGTAGCATCTATGAAGCCCTTGGGACGATTGAAGCGGTGATAGATTGCCTCTATCTTGGACTTCTGTATGTTCCAATCCATGTGATTGAACCTCTCCATGAAGACTTGTTCGTGTGAGTGAGCGTCTATGATTGATATAACGGTAAAGTCTTGGTACTTAGCAAGGTCAACTCCCATATAGTAGAAGCGGATTGGGTTTGGCTCTACTGGTTGCGTGATGCACACGTCATTGATGTTCTTAAAGAAAGAAGTAGCGTTAGCAATGAACTTACAGTAGTACTCTTGCTGTATCATATCCTCAGGCATACCTTCTTGACGTTCTTTTTCGATGTCTTCTGGGGTCAACACGCCTGTATCATCGACTGTTAGTACCTCGGTAAACCACTCAGGGTTGTTTTTAGCCATCTCATACAGCTCAAAGGCATGGTTTTGACCTCGTGGAGTACCATTAAAGATAGCCCAGCCCTTGTTTACTAATAGAATAGGGCGTATAAAGCTCCATATATCAGCTCTAGTGATAGAGTACTCACTAAATACTACGCCAATCGGGTTTGTACCAACGCCACTCTTATCAAATGTATCAGCTCCAATCAGTTGAATGATTGAACCATTGACCAGTGTGACCTTTAGAGTTGACTCATTTGTTTTGGCAATTATCTCTTTCGGGATATGGTCAAGCATCCTAAAACCATCAATGTCTATGTTATCCCAAATCACTTTGCGCGCCTGGGTGTACTCAGGTAAGAAATAAAAGTAAGTTCCTACTCTCCCTAATGCTCGCTTGACCATATAGTTAAAGCACGTCTTATCTTTTCCAGCTCGTCTATGGTGGATTATAAAGGCACGAAGAATACCATTATCCATTGCTCGGTATAACGGTAATTGATACGGTCTAGGTTGAAAGCGGTGTGGTACTGTCACCATAATTGACTACGTTGATATTTACTCTTGCCCGTTCTGTCTCTTCTCCTGAGAGTAACTGAATATTCTTAGTGAAGGTATCTATAGCACTGTTTAGTTGAGCGTACTGGACTGTATCTAGGTCTTTGACCTGCATTGCTAGAATTACTCTGTCTCGTTCAGCTATCATCTTTTCTACAAAAGGGGAGATAGTTTCTTGGTATGATTTAGTATTTACCACGTTCTCAGGGTTGTCAGCGGTGTTGTCTGCGTAACCAACTTCCCTCATTATCTCGCCCATATTCACCTTTTTACCTTTTCCGAGAGATTCCAAGACTTTAGAAGCTACCTTCTTTGCGTTCTCACTAGCCATATATAATAGTATTTACATTATCCCAATCAGTAAACTTAACTGCTTTGTCGTCTATGTAGTAGTCAGCGTTGGGTTTTATGTTAGTAATTGTATCGTATGTCAGGCCGTAGTAGTCCATAAACGCAGCTATGTGTTCTGATGAGCCTCCTCTAACTGAGTGGATGATGATGGTGTAACCTTTTTGTTTAAACTGTAGGAGGCTTTCTTTAGCTCCACTTATAGGCAAACCCATTCTTCTTCCTTCTATTGGGTGTTTGTAGTCATGAATTACACCATCAAAGTCTATGGCTAATACCTTTGAAACCTTAATTGGTTTGAGACCTTTCTTGCTTTGTAGTCTTTTGGGTATCTTAATCATTTCTTTACTCTAGTCTTACTAACTCTTTTTTTTACTACTGGTCTACTTGATTGTCCTACTGATTCTAATAGGTGTTCTAGGGTGCCTGATTCTTTAGCAATCTTTAGGTCTCGAAGACTTAAGGCTTCTACAATCATTCCCTGTATTTTAGACTTAAAGGCGGGGTCGTTATTTAAAGCGGTGGTGAACTGGATGTGTTCTAGTTCTGGCTCTGGTTTTAAAGTGGTTGAGTTTACTACTGTCTTGCCTGTGTCAATAGTTAATGTACCTAAGATAGCGGCAATCTTAAAAGAGTCTTTGGTGTGTACGTCTTGGATTGTTAGTTTAAGTGAATGTACTTTCATGTGGTTATTGTACGATGTTACTAGTACCCCCGCAATCGTCGAAGATTGCTAACTCTGTAGTGTGTATCCAAGATGGTCGGCCGGGTAGCCGTGAGAATTGTATCAAATATGGTGGGCAGATACACCGGAGTAGAGTTACGCCAAGGGGGGGCAGTGGGCCTTTGACGGGATTTCAAAAACACAAAGTTAATTAAAACTTCATCCTATGCAGTCTCACGAGTAGCATATCCAACCAAAGGCTTCTTTAGGAACTATCAGCTCTTCAAATAATGTTCCGCATTGGTACATTCCTGAACGGAGCTTGCGCTCACTGACTCTTGTATTATACCTTGTTAGGTGGGGTGGTGTCTAGGGCTGTGATTTTTCCTATCGTAATAGGTCTAATAAATCCTTGTACGTCTTCCATGGCTACTACATACATAACCTCCGTAAACGGTGAGTCTTCTGTTCCCCTTCCTTCAAGAACGGTTACTATTGAAGCTGGTTTTATTCCTCTGTAGTTTGTTAAAAAGTCTTTCATATCTATTATTTCTTATCATTTAAGCGCAAGAACAAGTTAGCCACAGCTTCTTCGGGGGTGTCTCCTTCTTCTCTATCATTCCAGTTTTCGTGATAGTTTGGGTCTGTATAACCAGCCTTCCATTCATTTTCAGAAAATTGTAAACAAAATTCAAATGCACCAACCTCATCTCCCCAAGGATTATTCTTTGTTGTCGCTCCACACGCTTCTATAAGCTCTGATAGGGAAGGGTACTCCCTAAAAGCAAGTGCTTGTGGTTCGTAATTCCATATAAATGGAAACTTTGCCTTCTTTAGCTTCTCAGCTGTTTCGTATGTCATATCTATTCCTTACCGTACAAGGGCTTTACTACGTTCTCTAGGATGTCGTTTAGGATTGCATTGACAAGCATTTTGTCTTCATAAGATTCGGCTTGCCACTCACCAAATGTTGCTACTTTTCTTTCGTCTGTCTTCATCCCCTCTATCCCCTCCACTAGCCTTGTGTATGCTTGGTTGCGGTCTTGGGTGAGGTTGTACTCCACTGTTGCCTCGTATTGCTTATCGTCCATGCTTCCTTTACGACAATCACAGATTGTTTTTACTCTTTCCTCTACAGACGGTAATGATGTTATATTCATATCCTTTCACTATACACCTCTGGGTTTTTATTGGTAGTTAGGTTATACACACGCTCTTTGTTCCAGTAAGGTGACTTACATTTAGGGCAGTTCTTTGGTGGCTGTGGTTGGCGTTGATACCACTGGTGTTGGCAGCGGTTGCATTTTGTTTGTTGCATACTAATCAAGTCCGCTGTCTAAGTCATAAGTTTTGTCAAAAATCTCAAAGGTCACCTTTCCCCAATAACCTTCCTCGTCTTTTGCATATTCTCGCCATTTCTCAACTTCTGCTTCTGCTTTTTCTAGAGAAGAAAAGTAACCCCGCTTTCCTGCGCTTGGATTAGTTGACTCCATAATTACTTCATATAGTTTCATATTTGATATTGTAAGAGTTTCTTAGGTGTTTCTCTTATCCCTCATTGTATACCGATGCGTACATATGTCAAGGACGTTAAAATCAAAAGTGGGGATAACTATTTTATCCGCAATGGGTCTATCTTCTCAGCCATACCAACCAAGATGTGTTCTTCTAACTTTTGCCCTCG
>Ga0306872_100326_pt1 | contig 19503 bp, 17 predicted proteins | sample AntRauMeHopE1498_FD_190455 | JGI IMG/M metagenome (GOLD analysis project Ga0306872, IMG submission 190455) | Saline lake microbial communities from Rauer Islands, Antarctica - Metagenome Hop E1 #498 (v2) (version 2) | ecosystem: Environmental > Aquatic > Non-marine Saline and Alkaline > Saline ...
AGCGCGGGTCTGCTCACCGGTGCCATTGATCTGACAAACCTTGGCGTCAGACAAAGCGCATTGGCGAAATGTCTCGACGACGGTGCCATACGCGCCGCTAAACTGCCCTGCTCGCTCGCGTGGGCCATATACGTTATAAAAATACGCAATCGAGTAATCGAGGTCGTACCAGTGGCCGTAGTTGTGTACCAATTCTGAATTCATCGCTTTGGAAAAATTGTACGGGGCACGATCGGGGCCAGTGACAGTTGCGGTACGCTGATCAGCGGTAAACTTGGTCGAGCTGCCCGCGTAGACCAGTTTGCATTTGGCGTGTCGCCAGAATTCTAACACCGCACAAGTGCCCGTTGTATTCATATCCCAGACTTTGGCTGGCTCGGTCAGACTCGGCGCGATTCGGGAGTATTCACCCAAGTGGAAAATAATATCTGGGGTTTCGCTCACATGCCGCGCGATGTCTTTGGTGTGACCGTCGCGATACTCAACCCCAGCCGCGTGGTTCTCGGGCGAGCCGGTGAAATAGTTGTCGAGCGAAATGACCTGGTACCCCTCAGCCACCAATTGCTCACACAAGTGTGAACCCACGAAGCCTGCGCCGCCGGTGACTAGGGCTAGTGGTTGTGTGGTGTCGCTCATAGTACAGTTAGGATACCACTTAGGCCCATGGACTGTCATCTTTTGCGGGCCGCGGCACTAGATAAATGGCGGCGATTCCAAACAACAGTAAGCCAACTAGGCCGTACAGTGGCCAATTAATCGGTGCACGATTGGTTGATGTGACCAAGGACTGACTGGTTGTTGTACTAACGAGTAACGCTGGTGGCTGCGCTGACTCAGGTGGCTCGATTTGTTCTGACGCAAAGTTGTAGCGTGATTGATCTGGCCGCATGACTACAGATCGACTAGGTGCTGGCGCTGCTGATTGTGAGACGGGTATATTTTGAGCGACAGTTTGATTACGAATCAGTGACATGCTGGGTGGCAGCACACTGCCAACTGATACTCCAGCCTGATCATACAAAGCGACCATCTGAGTAACTGGAATATCGACGAACTTGTCTTTGGCGAGCACGATCTGTGAACGCGGCAAAATAATCGTGTGCTTGGGGAAGGTAAACGTAGTGTTGCCGACTAGTCGATAGCCAGCTAGGCTCATTTCGGTTTGGCTGTTGTTTTGGATGGCGATGTCTCCGTTGGCTTTTCGGACTAGTTCCAACACCACTGGCAGTACCACAATGTCGTGGCGAGTGAATTGCGTTTGCCGCTTGTATTCTGCTTGCACGACTACTACGTAGTTGCCTGGGTGTGGGTATTGATGCACCACTTCTTTTCCCAAGCCAGTTTCACCATCACCAAAATTCCACACGTACTCGAGCGAATCTATTAGCGTCGGCCCAATGCCGCTAGGCGCAACATCTAGCTCAACAGGCTGGTTGACGTACACTACGTCGGGCGCGCTTATCTCTAGCTGCAAATTAATATCTGGCAAGGTGAGCTGCTGGGTGGCGAGAGTTTGGGTAGTGCGGCTAGACGAGTTACCGCTGGTACTATTTGAAGAATTTGAATTGGAACTTACATTGGTATTGCTACTAGATTCGGTATTAGTAGAATCAACTGGCTGAGCTGTGACATTTGATTGATTGGGCGTCGAGCCTGGAGTCGGCACGGCCGTAACCCAACCCGAACCTGTCAGCTGGGCGGTATCTTTGGTGATGTTGTCTCCTCCGACTGATTCCCAATCAGCTCCACCGACTACACGATCGACGACCGCTCCTGCAGCATCACGCACGGTGAGCGTCGCACCAGTATTAGCCAGTGCGCCAGTATAAATTAGCCAGGCTGATCCAGCAGCCGACGCATCGCTCGTGCGCTCGAGCACCACCCGCCTGCCACCTGGAATAGTGCCTGTGAGCTCGACTAGCACCTTGTCATTTGCACTGATCGTCCACCCGTCAACGTCGGTGCTGTTTACCGCAAACAACTCAATCCACTCATGGTTGGCTGACTCGGTTGAACCCATCCACGCGATCTCGGTAATCGCTACGGCTTGTGCCTGCAGTGGCAGGATACACAAGAGTAGCAATACAAATCGCACGGAATTAGTCATAGAATATTAGGTGCCGGGCGGGCGCTCCTTGCCACTGTGGCGCAACATTTTTTTGACTTGATTAAGGTCTGGCTGACTCGACTGTGCGTAGGGCTCAAAGGCCGGCTGTCTTGATCCTCCCATCATTGGTTCAGGTGACTGCTTATAGGTAGTTGGCTCAGTAGCTGGCGGCGGTGTAGCTGCGGCTACTGTGCTTTGTACTGCAGCGGTTTGGTGTGATCCAGTATTGTTAGCTTTTTGCACCACCTGAGCCAAGGCCGATTGCAGATCAGCTGGCACTGCTGTACGTGATTGCTGTGGCTGACGCTGATCGGGCTGCCTTTTTGGTTCGGTTTGAGATCGAGCCTCGGGTTGCGGTTGATGATTTGGGCGCTGATTATTTTGAGGCGGACGCTTGGTGCGAGTATCTCCATTTGACTTGGTTGCTGAGTTGGTTTTCTCAGTCATCTTGGCCAAGATATTTCGCAGGTCATCTGGAGTTGATGGTTTAGGTGCTGATTTATGTGCTAGTGAGCGCGGGCGCTCTGATGCTGATGTTTCAGCTGATCGTGGTGTGGCTGGCTCTGATTTTGTTTGCGCTTGAGGCTGGGGCTGCACTGCTGCTTGTGTTTGCGAGGCTGGCTTTGGCTGCGCTGCGGCACCGCCCGTCATCTGCGCGAGGATGTCTTTCAGATCCTGTGGAGTTTTCTCGGGTGGTTTTGAGCGAGCAGGGCTAGCTGTGTGTGCAGGCTTTGTATTATTATCACGATTGGCGGTGTTTGTATTGGCGGCTGGATTTCCATTGCTGTTATTTCCGCTCCCATTGGCCGCAGGTTTTTTGGGTGGGAACTTTTTTTCATTGCCGACCTTATGAAACGCACTTGGTTTGGCGAAGCCGCCTTTATTACCTCCGCCTGATTCGGCAGCAGCCTCGATGCGAACTACTGGTGCATGTGAATCGATCACGGTTTGCTCGACCTCGGCGCGCGGGCGAGTGAAATTTTTGCGACTGTGCTTGATCACCATTTGCTTATATGAAATTGAGGGTGTCTGCACAGGTGGTAGTGTGACCGCCGAAAACGGCTGCGACCCAACCCCGTCGATCATCAGCGACAAATAAATCTGCGCAAACCCGAGATTCACCAAATCAGTCGCCTCAAATTGCGGTGCAAATACCGTCTCCAGCACCTCGGCATCGAACGGGCCAGTTCGAAACGCCACTGTCGTCCCGACGTTGCCAAATACCGCATCGCGGATTTTTTCTTCCATCTGCGCCACGTACTGGTGAGCGATGATCAGGTTCAGGTGGTACTTTCGCGCCTCAGACAAAATATTGGCGAAGGTCGAGTTGGCAAATGATTGGAACTCATCCACGTAGAAATAAAAGTTCGGCATCTGCTTCATCTCTGTCGGAGAGAGTTCGGCGCGACTCATGGCGGCCAGGTAGATCTTGGTGATGAGCATTGATCCGATCAGGTCGGCGTTGGTTTCACCTACCAGCCCTTTCGACAAGTTGATCAGAAGGATCTTTTTTTCATCCATCATTTTGCGCACATCAAACGAAGACTTAGGCTGGCCGATGATATTACGGATCAACGGGTTGCCGGTAAACTGCCCGATCTTGTTTTGGATCGCAGGCAGCGCTTCGGCTGCAAAGCGCTCGGTATAGCTAGCAAATTCATCTACCCAATAGGCCTTCACGGCGGGATCCTTGACGTTTTCTACCACCAAGTCGCGGTACTTTTTATCAGCCAGCATGCGGTTGACCGACAGCAGCGTGGTGTCGGGGTACTCGATCAGGGCCAAAAGCGCGTTGGTCAAGATGTACTCCATGCGCGCCGACCAAGCATCTTCCCAAATCTTTTTGAACGTCGACATCAGACCCGACACCACCAGGTGGCGCGTGTCGATCCCGACGTCTTCCATGATGTTAAACGCGATTGGGTTCTCCATATCAAACGGCGCAAAATACACTACATCATCCAGGCGGTGCTCGGGGATGTAATCCAACAAAACTTCGATCGCTGATCCGTGCGGATCGATAAACGCTAACCCTTCACCGTTAACAATATCTTGGGCGGCCATGTTTTCGAGCAGGGTCGACTTCCCCATACCAGTCTTGCCGATCACGTACATGTGGCGCTGGCGGTCTTTGGCCTTGATACCAAAAGTCACCTGCTGGCCGCGGGCGTCGGTTTTGGCAAAATATGTGATCTTGTCTGGGCCAGGCGCATTCATACTCTATCGAGTATACCACTACTCACCAAACTGCTTTTCGACAAATGACACCAGTGTCTGGACATCGGCCGTGCGACCTTCTGACCCGAGGATAATCACCACCACCGTGCGAGTGGTACCCTTGATTGATAATTCGTGCAGTGAGATAGACGTCTGCCCCGCGGCGTTGGTCTCGCCCACTTTCCCTCCCACAAACCCAGTCACATCGTCGATCTCGTTGAAGTTAAGTAGACCAGAGAAGTCGCCGCCAGTGTATGCGGTGGGGATATTGATATCGCGAGTGATGTCGATAATGAATCGTCGGTTCTCATAAATGTACTGCGTCAGCAGGTACAGGTCCCCCACGGTCGATACGTTGTCGGCACTCAGGCCTGATGGATCAGCAAAGTTAGTATTGAGCATGCCTAGCTGGCGGGCTTTTTGGTTCATTGCCTCGATGAATTCCTCGCGGCCCATTTCGGCAGCGATCACCTCGGACGCTTCGTTGGACGATTCAACTAACAGTAATTGCAACAAACTATACATCGACACGCTACTGCGATTGGCAAGGCGTGGCACCAGCGACGTGATGAAGTTTGGTGAAGTGACAAACACCCGACCATCGAGCTGTAACTCTTCGGCGGCGACCACCGCAGTCATGAGCTTAGTGATAGACGCAATCGGAGCGGGGCTATCGAGGTCGCTTGCGGCCAAGACAGTGTCGTTCTCGATGTCGGCGATAAAGTAATGTGGCACGGTTATATTAGGCACAGGAGTTTTGTACACAAATGTATCGGGTGCCGCTTTGGCGGCGTGCACTAGCACAGGTGTACCAGCTGTCACTAGTTCAAATATTTGTTGTGCATCTTCATCACTCAGGCGTACACCACCACCGGTAAATGAATCTCGGACCGCGGACCCGTCAGGGTACGTGGGCTCACCGTGAATGATAAAGTTTTCTTCAAACGCAATCAGCCAAGGCAGCTCGGCTTGCGCCAGACTAGAGAAGAACTCTGGTTGTGTCCGTACCACTTCATACATGCCAGATGGTGTTTCCCACCATGATCCTGGTTCGGGCGTGCGGAGGATCTCGGCACTCATAGTTAAGACTCCATTTGCAAAATACCTCAGCTGCTGGCGTGTCAGATCTATTTCGACAAAGGAAATTTGATCGTCGATAAAGGCATCGCGGGTCTCGGTAAAGAAGTTGATTTGCGACAAAGCGATCTGAGGACCGTTGGTAAGCACTGTGGTGTCGAGCGTGTATGGATCGATCACCGTCACAATCGGCGATGCAACCTGGTCGACACTTGAGACTACACCGTACCCAACCGTACCAGCCAGCACAAATACCATTGCAGCCGCGGCCACCACACCAACCCGCACAATCGTCTGCAGGGCACGCGATTCTTTGGGCGGAACTTCCATCAGCGCCCGTGGGGTAAACGACTGCGGAATAAGCATACCCTTGCCCTCGTGCGGAATATCAGATTCATGAACGATGAGTTGTAGCGTGTCTTTAGGTTTCTGAAACATTGACTTAATCATACCGTGTCTACCCTGCCTTAAATCAACTAGCCCACACCTCATACTGACTCTCAAAAAGAGCCATATATGCTACAATTTCCAGTATGAACATCGTCATTGCTACACCAATCTACATCCCAGAAATTGGTGGTCCGGCCACGTATACCAAAGAGCTTATCGAACAACTGGGTACCGATCACACCATTACGGTGGTGGCGTACACCGAAGAAACTCGACACCCTGCCGGGGCCACATTGGTACCGATTTCAAAACAAGCGATCTTACCTATTCGCCTCTGGAGGTTTTATCAGGCGGTGCACCAGGCGGCCAAGCAAGCGGACGTACTATATGTGCAAAATGCCATGGCCGCTGGGCTACCAACTGTAATCGCAGGCAAGCTCAGTGGCACTCCAGTAGTACTCAAATTTGTCGGCGATGAATCATGGGAACGAGCCACACAACACAAAATCACCACGCAGCGACTGCAGGAATTTTTGGATTCACCTGAAGAAAACCTCAAGATCAAACTGATGCGTCATCTACAAGGTTGGGTGCTGCGCCAAGCCACTATCGTAACCACACCGTCGGTCTACTTGGGAGAACTGATCCAGAGCGCTTATAAACTACAACCCGATCACGTAATCACAAACTACAACGCAGTCGAAATTCCGACTGAAGCACCATTTACCGGCGTTAAAAAACCGCACCAGCTAGTAGCTACAGCTAGACTAGTAGCGTGGAAAGGAATTGACGGCATCATCAAAGCTGTCGCGATATTGCGTGAGTCATTCCCCGATATCCATTTAGTAGTCCATGGTGACGGACCATCACGAACAGAGTACGAAAATCTCACCGCTGAGCTCAACCTCACTTCGCACGTGACTTTTACTGGCAATGTCTCACGCACCGAGACGTGGCACACGCGCAAAGTATCAGCCGTCTACGTGCTTAATTCAACCTATGAAGGTTTGCCACACACGGCCCTGACTAGTTTTGCGGCCAAAATACCGATTGTCGCTACCGATATTCCTGGCACCAACGAAGCGGTCTATCATGAGCAGACCGGGTTGCTGGTGGAGCCCAATAACCCTCAGCAGCTGGCTGAGGCAATCACTCGACTATTTGCCGATCCTGCATTGCAGACTACTTTGGTCGACAATGCCTGGGATAGTATTCATGAGACTTTTTCGTGGCCAGCTCACATCAAAAAACTACTGGAGATTTTTGAGTCTAGTCGCAACAAACCAGTCCACTAACTTTTGGAACCCCACCTCGTGACTAACTTGTGGCTGCCAACCTAGCTTTGCTTTGGCTTTGCTAGTATCGGCGAAAGTCTGCTCGACTGACGCGCCGTGACTAGGGCGAAATGTATGCTGCGCCTGAACCTTAGTCGCAATCTCTAGATGATCCTTAAGCTCAAGCAGCGACAGCGGCTGCCCGTACCCAATATTCAATACATCGAATCCCAAGTTAGTTTGTAGGGCGGACAACGTAGCGTCAACCACATCACCAATATATGTGTAATCACGCCGTCGTGAACCATCACCAGATATCTCGATACTTTCACCTTTGAGGATTTTGTCGGCCCAAATGTACGGCACCATGCCAGGTCGGTTGCGCTCGCCATAGACATTAAAATATCTCAGCATAGTCACTGGCAGTTGGTAATTGTGGTGGTAGGTCGCAGCCAAATATTCAGTCGAAAGTTTGGTGACACCGTAGGGAGAAATCGGCTGCATGTCATAATCGCCCTCGCTCCAAGGAGTACGGGTTGAATTTCCATACACCGAAGACGACGAAGCGCAGACGCACTGCTGCACATTGTGCTGCACCGACAGATCAAGCACGTGTGTGGTGCCGATAATATTGCTGCTCATATACGGATATGGATTGGCGACCGCCTCTCTGGTGTCGGCCTTGGCCGCTAGGTGCAATACGTGCGTGGGGTTACAGTCAGCAAACACCTGACGCAGCGCAGTCATATCGGTGATGTCACATTCTATAAAACTGTAGTTACTATACTGAGCACAGGCAGCGACATTTTCTTCTTTGATCCAACGATCATACGTATCGTCAAAGTTATCCAGTCCAAATACCGCCACGTCTGGAAAATCGGTGCACAAGCGCTCAGCCACCATTGACCCTATAAATCCTGCTGCGCCTGTGACTAGTACTCGTTTCATAGTGGATGATGATATACGTTATACTACCTTATAACTCACGATTTAGTTACACTACCTGCAAGCATGACAAAACTACTCACCCAACAAATCCTCGACTTGAGCGCAGCGTGTCATGTCAAACTTGATACTGATCAACTACATGTCGGTGGAGAACGCTCAGTGATGAGCCCACATAAGTTTGTATTTACCGGTACCTGCCTCGACACACGCCAGCGTGTAGTGCTCAAATGCTCAAACCATTCGTTAGGTATTGCTGAAATGCATTGCGAACATACCATTTTGCAAACCCTGCAAACCCTACCTTTCAGCGAGACTGTTTTGGCGATGCCGACCGAACTGTTTTATGGCCTCAAACATAACTACACGGTAAGTATTACTACATTTATTGAGCAAGCTACGGTCTTTCCTGCACACACTTTAGAGAAACAATTTTTTATGGCGCTGCAAGCCCTTGAATCACAAGAGACTTTCCACGCCACTACACTAGAGCACCGCGCAAACGTGCGACACGTATTTGCAGCCCACTCACCAGAATATTATCAATCAGCCACGGCTAGTTTTATCGCATCGATACTACAAGCACGACCTGAACAAGCAGCATTTTTGCAAATAATCCTGCAAGATTTTGCAGATACTGCGCAACTACTACATGTCTATGATGGCTACCTGATCCATACCGATTTTGTACCACACAACTTCCGCATCGCGGGTGACTATATGTACTTGCTCGATTTCTCTTCATTTAAAATTGGTAATAAGTACGAATCGTGGGCCAGATTTGTAAACTTTATGGAAGTGCACAGCCCAGCCTTGGTGCCCCTACTAACCGATTATATTGCGCGCGATCGAGGCTCAGATGAAGCAGCACTATTGCGCCTGATGCGCTTGCACAAAGCGCTTTTCTTAGGGCAATTCTATAGCCGCAGCCTGCAAACGACGACCGGGGATATGCAAACACTTTCCTCTATTCGCTTGGATCTTTGGCTTGGTATTCTGCAACATATCTATCACCGCACGCCTGTACCGGCAGCTGTCATCGACTCTTATTGTGCCGAGCGAAATGTGCTACGTTCTGATACCGAGAAAACACGACAACAAGAATTCACCTTATTGTAGCTTGTCGTACACGTCGTGTAACAGAGCTTGATTGGTGATGGCGATCAATCTTTGTGATTCTTTGGTGAATTGTACGGGGTCGGTGGTTCCGTACTGGTACACTTCCCCGCCAACCGCCCGCACCAGTGCTACCGCACCCGCCACATCAAGGGTCGATAGCGATCCGTACACCAACACGTCTGTTTTGCCTGCGGCCACATAACACAAGTCCAGCGCAGAGGATCCCAGATTCATAGATTTGCGTGCGCTGCCCAGTAGTGTGTGCAGTGTATCGCTCGCCCACTGGCGATACATTTCTTTTCGCCCTGGGTGAAAATTCACGTACGCCGCTGACAATTCAGTGACCTGTGCTGGCTGCAATTTGTCTCCATTACAATACGCAGCGCCCGCATCTAGCCAGTAGCATTCTTGCAACATAGGTGCATACACCGCAGTGGCATACACATCACCCCGATACAGCACAGTCACAACACACGAATAATGCGGCAAGCCGCGCACATAATTCGACGTGCCATCAATTGGATCAATTGCCCATAGCCAATCTGAAGCTGTCTCCGACCTGTGTGACTCTTCACTGTAAATATCATGATCAGGAAATTTCTTTTCAATAATCGCAACCAGGTGCTGACTGATTTCAATATCAATGTTTGTCACCACATCACGAACATCACCGTTCTTGCTGGCGACGATCATGTGCTGGCGACGATCGCGAGCTAGCTCTCCACCTTGCCGCGCCAGATCGATAACCATCGCTAGCAATTCGTCGTGATCGGTACTAGTAGTCTGTATCATGGCAAAATACTAGCACATTATTATTCGGCATCTAGATACGCCGCTCGCGTATAGCGATTAGACGGCGCCCAGACCATCCAGCTGTCTACCCCGGCGTCGTAGCTGGCTTGGATTTGCGCTCGCACATCGGCTGCGTCGTAGTCGCCGCCATAATCAAAATCCTGAATCCAGGTGCGAAGCTTGGTTGGGCTGTAGGCTGACTTGGTGTAGATTGCGGGGGTTGTGGTACCAAGTCTGGTGTGCGTAAACGCATCGATTGGTGATGTGGTCGCAGCCAAGCGATCGACCGCTGACAGCATCGCAGCGTAGACAATTTCATACGGCATATCATTCGGATTCCCTAGATTCATAAAGTTCGGCGGATAGTGCGATGGGTACACCATCGGAGCAATTACATCAAAATAAGGGATCGCCCGATCGAGTACCTGCCCGATTGATAAGTCGTCATAGCTAGTAGTTGTCATCCCAAACAAGTCACCCGAGAAGTACGGCGTGGCGGTTGCTCGCCCGTGGCCAGTGTGGTTCATCGCCGCAAAGTGCGCTGGGTCGCGCAGCTCTCGCCCAAGGTACGCAAAGAACGCTTCAAGGTTGGCAGCTTTGTTTAGGCCAAATTCACCGGCGGCACTCACTGGAAATGAAATATCAGTCATGTCGCCATCTGACGGATAGCGAATATAATCAAAGTTGATTTCATCAAAGCCGATGTTGTAGGACTCGATCGACAGATCAAGAATTCTCTCCCAGTATGATTGTGCGGCTACATCGATAAATGAGATACCCTTGTGGTCGCGCCACACTCGCGCACCATCGGCAGTTTTGACCGCGTACTCGGGGTGCGTTTGGGTGTAGAGCGAATCCTGAAACACCGACACACGGCCAATCACATAAATATTTTGCTCGTGCAGGTGTGCAATAAACTCGTGCATGTCGCGCGCGCCACACTCTGCCGCCTGCCAGGCTGATTGCCACTCTGCGCCGACTGGGTCAAATGAGATTGACCCGCTGGCGTCTTTGATATCGATCACCAGTGAATTGATCTCGGTCTCGGAGATAAACGCCACCAGCTCATCGCGAAATGATGGAGTCCCGGCCACGCACGCCGACATATATATCGCCTTAACTTGGTCGGGTTGCGCGACATGGGTCACCACTGGGCGGTCGTCAGGTACGGTGGCGATCTGGGTCGGAACTGAGTCAGAATCAGCAGTATCAGTAACAGCTTGTGGTTCAATAGCTGATTGCTCAGTAATCACATCAAACATCGCCACAGGTACAAACTGCAAACCGACGAATAGTGTAATGAGTATAAATAGTATTGCTACAATCCAGCGCATGGCTTTATTGTAACGTATGATCTTTGAACAAAGGCTCGGTTGTCTCGATAAATGAATCGCTGCCGCGCTCGCCGTTGCCGTAGTCTGATCGACGTAAGCTCTCATCGCGCAATAACATGTAGCCTAGCAGCACCAGCAGCCCAGCGCTTCCAAGCAGCACGTATTCACGCACATACGTAGGGATCCCCAAGTACGGCAAGGTGAGTAATATAAAACCAATCAGGCAGACGAACATCGCTTTACGCATAGTGCACAGAGTATACCTTATTGCCGCGTATCGATCATCATGACAAATTCACCTTTTTGTTTTACGGGTGTGTTGGTCAAGAGGTCAAGCAGCTCGGCGGGTGTGCCAACCAACAGTTCTTCGTGCATTTTGGTCAGCTCGCGGGCGAGGTACACGGTAGAGTCAGGCTGCGCCTCGACTAGCTGCGTGAGTGCCTTCACAATACGGTGAGTTGATTCTAGGCACACCACTGGCTGTACGTGATTAGGCAAAGAAGTAAAAAATATCGCGCGACCCTTTTTCTGCGGTACAAACCCCAAGAATGTAAATTGGTTGCCAGCGATCCCCGCCAGCGATATCGCCGCGGTGATAGACGAAGCACCGGGCAGCGTATCAATCAAAATCCCCGCCGCCCGCGCTTGCTGCACCAGTAGCACTCCAGGGTCGCTCACGCCAGGTGTACCCGCGTCGCTCACGAGCGCAATGTGTTTGCCGTCGATCAGATCAGCGATAATCTGGGTGTGTGTGCTGTCGCTGGCGTGGGCATCATAGCGCCGCATGGTGGCCTTGATACCGTAGTGATGCAGCAGCTTCCCCGTCACCCGGGTATCTTCGCACAGCACATAGTCAACCGCGCCCAACACCCGCACCGCGCGATACGTGATGTCTTCAAGGTTGCCGATCGGCGTGGCGATGATTGATAGTTGTCCGCTTGGCATATTATTTAGAAAGTTCCTCCGCCACTAGCGTCACGTCCCCTGCCCCCATTACAAACACCACCGTATCGGGATCGAGCTTACTTTGCACGTACGCAGTCACTGCTTCGTGTGATTCAAAATACTGCGTGTGTGGTACGCGATCTAGCGCCTTGACGGCCAGCTCACGACTACTAACGCCGCTAGTGTTTTCTTCGCGGGCGCCGTAGATCGGCAGGAATAGTGCTTCATCTGTGCCCTTAAAGGCTTTGGCAAAGTCATCAAATAGTGCCGCGGTGCGGGTAAAGGTATGAGGTTTGAAAATCGTGATGAGCTTTTTATCGGGGTATAGTTCGCGGGCGGCTTGGATCGTGACCTTGATCTCGGTGGGGTGGTGGGCGTAGTCGTCATAGATATGTGCGCCTCTGATCTCACCTTTGTATTCAAACCGGCGCCAGGTACCGCGGAATTCTTGCAGGGCATTAATCGCGATACCTTGATCGATCTTGATATAGTCGGCGACTGATTTGGCCGCAGCAGCATTGAGGCGATTGTGAATACCTGGTTGCTTGAGCGCGAGGTTGATATCAAAGACTGCTTTGTAGTCGATGACCTTGACGGTTGCACCCGCGATCACTGGCGCCAAGGCGGGGTCAGACGTATCACAGATCACCACGCCAGTTTCGGACACTTGCGCCACCAGCGCCTTAAACGCACTTTGCACATCGGCTAGTGACTTGAAATAATCTACGTGCTCTAGCTCGAGGTTGGTGATCACCAGCACCTCGGGTCGCAATGACAAGAAATCCCGCTTGAATTCACATGCCTCCACAATTGCGTATTTACTTTTGCCAGCGCGATAGTTACTGCCAGTTTTGGCGCGTAGCGAGCCTACCACTGTGGTTGGATCTTTTTCGGCCGCTTCAAATATATCGGTGATCATGGCCGTAGTAGTGGTCTTGCCGTGTGTCCCTGCGACCGCAATCAAGTAATACGGATTCATCGCCAACCCCAGCGCATCAAAATAGTTCAGCATCGGCACCTTAAGCTTTTTGGCGGCCTTCATCTCGGGATGCGTCTTTTCCATCGCTTCGGTGTAGATCACCAGCTCGATATCAGCGGTGATATTTTCTTCTGTCTGCGGACACTTGACCGTCACCCCTTCGCGCGCGAGCGCCTTGGTGATATCTGTCAGCTCGCGATCAGATCCACTAACGGACTTTTTCTCCGCCAAAAAATGCCGCGCCAAAGACGACATACCAATGCCACCAATGCCAATAAAGTGAACCCGGGTAACGCGATTGAGATTAATCTGACTTGCCATAATAAGAAGCCTAGCATACTATAAAAATTGGAAGAAGTGTTAATTTAACTGAAGTGAGGCAACATCATGAGCGGCGACAAATCAATCTACACCCAGCACACCAGCGACAATGCAGCGACAATGATTTTTATTCCAAATACCAATCAGCTATGGACACGAGGTGAATTTAAGCCAGCCGCATACTTTGAGGCAACCAGACTCGCCAGCGAAGCTGGCATTCAACCTACTCGCATGTGTTTACTACAAGCCGCCAGCAATGTTGACAGTGCTGGGCATCGCCTTATCACTCCTTGGAGAGCGACTGAAAGTAGCGAATGGCTACAAGCTGACGGTGTGCATATTACTGAAGGTGGCGCTATGACCATGTTTCAGAGTGGTGACTGTGCAGCTGTGGGTATACTTTGCAAACGAACTAAAGCAAGTTTGTTCTACCATTGCGGACGACCTGCTGGAATGCCGATCGATGGACAAAACATCATCACCGCAGCGCTAGACCGCCTGGCACCAGATGGGGACTTTGACCAACTTGAAATCATCGTTTGTGGAATGATTTGCGGTGCTCATTTCCCACACGAATCTGGATTGGGGCGTACTCAGGCAGATGCGTATGTGGATGAATACGGACCAGCTGTATTCTCTAATGTTGAGACCAGATCTCTTGACATGAAAAAGGTTCTGATCAAAGTTCATACGGAAAGAGGGTTGTCGCCAAATCAAATTACGTTCTTTGGACCGACCTGTACCTACGACGACCCAGATTGTGCTAGCCATCGGCAATCGCTAGTTGCAAATACACCACGCGACAGAGCAAATTCTGTCGTCTGGATACATCATTAAAACAACCAAAATGACGGAGGCCTTGCCTCCGTCATTTTTTATTGCTCATCTGCTAGCGCTGCGACTGCGGTCAAGAACACATCGTTCCTTTCATACTCATTTTTAAACTGCCCGAACGAGGCGAAGGCTGGGCTGAATAGGATGATGTCGCCCGCGGTTGCTTGCAGTCGTGCTTCGGCTACGGCTGCCTCTACATCGAGCACTACGGTGGCATCAGGGAGCGCGTCTACGATCGTCTCGGTGCCTGTGCCCGGCACCAGAATCACTGACTTGGTGTGCGATTCTATTGCCTGAAATAAAGGCGCTGGATCGATCGCCTTGTCGGCGCCGCCAGCGATCAAGATGATGTTATGGTTACCACTATCAAGCGCGGCAAGGCCCGCGGCGGTTGCGGCTGGTGTGGTGGCGTTGTTGTCGTTGTAGATTCTGACGTTGTCGATCGTGCGTACTAATTGCAAGCGCCCTTCGACCCCAGCGAAGCTCGCTAGACCTGAGAATATTTCTTCTTCGGTCAGACTCAGGAACTTGAGTGCTTCGGTCGCGAGCGCGGCATTGAGGCGGTTGTGATCGCCTGGCATCGCCAGTAGCGCATCTTCGGGAATGATCGATGCATCAGCCAGCACCACCGCCTGCCCGAGCGTGACACCTGCCAAACCCTTGGCGCGCTCGAATACCTCGGGTGTGGTTACCAGCACGCCACTGTCTTCTTGGTACTGAAAGATATTGGCTTTGTCGGCAAAGTATAGATCCATCGCCTCGTCTTTGGTCATGCCGTCTTTGTGATAATAGTTGAGGTGGTCTTCCATAAAATTGGTAAACACCGCCACCATCGGCGACATGTGCGACCAGCCCCAGCCCTGCAGCTGCCAACTATCGAGCTCCATCACACAGATTGATTCGGCTTTGACCTGGTTGAGCAACTGCAGGTTAGACAGCCCGCGCACATTGCCGCCAAGCAAGATTTCTTCCCCCGTGACCTGCGACAACACGTGGTGGATCATGTGCGTGACAGTTGATTTGCCGCGGGTGCCCGTGATCCCGACAATCGGGATGCCCGACAGCTCGGCAAACCAAGCAGCTGATTGCTTGAGCGGGACGCCAGCGGCGCGGGCGGTCTCAAGGTACGGCGAGTCGGTTGGTACACCAGCGGCTACCAAAATAAAATCACGATTCTCAAAATCCTCATGTCGGTGTTCACCGAGCACAAAAGTAATATTAGGGTATTGCTGCAATTGCTCGACTGATGTAGCAAGATCAGCCGCTGACTTGCGGTCAGTCACAATCACCTCGGCTCCAGCCGCCGCTAAAAATGCCGCATCACCAATCCCTCGACCGAGTAAACCTAGCCCCATCACTGTAATCTTCTTACCCGCAAATATTTCATTCCAGTTTTTCATATTCACTATCCTACGATATTACGAGCCAAATCACCACACCAGCTGCTATACTCACACATATGAAACAAGACTCTGGCAAACGCGCCCTGGAAAAATACCGAATATTCCCGTTTATAGCGTGGGGTTTAATTTTTGGATTTGCATTTTTTGTGTACAATCTGACCATCAACCTAGAGGCGGCCACGAGCGAACTGGGCCAGCGCACTACTACGCTCGAGCAACAAATATCAGCCGACCCTGAGACCGTAAATTTTGAAACTAACTGATGAAGCGTACCGCTCAAAAAACGATCAAGCAAATTGCGCTCTTTGGAGCGATTGCGGCTACCTTTGCGGCGGCGATTGTTATGAGCCAGTGGCTAAGCTCTAGTCCGCAGGCGGTTGAAGTGATCGAGCGCACGGGCTACCTGGGATTGATAATCTTAGGGATCATCGGTGGGCTTAATGTCGTGATCCCTATTCCGCCAGCAACCTTTAGTGCGCTCTATAGCGCGGCTGGGTTGGCTACCGGCGGGATTATTTTGGCGCTGGCCTTTGGTACGCTGATTGCCGACCTGATCGGGTTTTGGTTTGGTACCAAAGCGCGGCCATTTTTGGAGCAGAAGTATCCCAAGATCGTCGCCTACGCCCATCAGATCGCGACCGAGCGCACCTACCTGATCATTCCGTTTGTGACACTCTACGCGGCGTTTGTGCCCTTCCCCAACGAGGCTTTCTTGATTCCGCTGGCTGTGGCAGGTATCAGGTTTCGCTACTTACTCCTCCCGCTGATTGTGGGAAATATCTTGCACCAGACCATTTTAATCCTAGGCATCGACACGCTCACTCAGCTGGCTTTTTGAGTTGAAGGCCTGTAGCTGGTCGAGCACTGCCACGATCGTAAAGATCAGCGCCACGCCGCTCATCACCAGCACATTAGACACAAATACCGCCCCGCCGACAATCCCGACCGTCAGCACTACCAAGCCGCTGGTGAGCCACACCGCCCGCACGCACACGCGGTACAGCGTAGTGCGCACTAGCAATATCGCCAGCGCGATCCCCGTTGCTCCAATCAAGCTAAACCACAAGATCGCCTGGTCGGTCCCGCCCGACAGCTGCAGCTTGTACCCCACCGACAGCGACACAATACTAAGGAACAACACTCCGTGCGAATGCAAAAACACAAACAAGTTGCGCGGGCGCACATCGCCGAACTTGTCGTTGTGCTCGTAGTACAGCCACCAAATTGCGACCATCATCGCCAGCCCTGAAAACACCGTCACCAGCTGACTAAAGCCCAGTTGCGTCGCGGTATTTGACAGCGCCACTACGATCATACTTTCCCCAATCACCAAGATTAAGAATAATCCCAGCCGCTCGTGCAAGTGATAGACGTTGAGGTATCTTTTGGTATTACCCTTGCCTTGGGTCAGCGGCACGAGGATATCTACCGTCAGGGCCAGTAGCGCAAATAGTATGTGTAGTGGGTCAAACGTCACCGCAGCCAGCACCCACAACCCTGCCCCCACCACAAACCCCTGCAAAATATTGTAGGTCTGCGGGCGTGTCTCGGGATGCAAATAATACATCCGCGCTAGCAGCCCAGCCTGCAGTAGCCGCACCCCAGCCAAGGTCAAAAAGTACCCCAGGTACTCGCCCGTAAACACCGCCGGCATAGTAAGGCTCATGATAAACACCGCCACCATAGTGAGCTGCACAAACAGTTTGTCGGCAGTGGTCTCGGTTGGCTGCATGTTGCGGTTGGCGGTCGTAGCCCACCACGCCACAAAAATACTGTAGCCGACGATCAGTATATGCAGATAATCAATCACACTGTCGTGATTGGCTGCGGCCAAGTATGTGAGCTGCGCGATCAGCGCGACAAACGCCACATCGTAGAATAGTTCGAGCCAAGACGCTCGCTTGAAGACACTTTCCATAATGTAAGAGTATACAGCAGAAACATAAAAACCACTGTCCGCGCTCTAGGATTCGAACCTAGGGCCTTTCGAGTATCAGTCGAATGCTCTAGCCAACTGAGCTAAGCGCGGAAAGTGGTTTCTATCAACGTGCGCAGAACTATACCAGATAACAAAGAAAATTAAAAGCAAAAAGGCCGCGGTATGAGAATACCGCGGCCTTGAGATTCAGCTGGCAAAATTGAATGCCACCAAAACCAGAATAAGAGCAAGTGTCCAAAAGATCGACTTTCCGTCAATCTCCATGGAAACGTTCCGTTTGAAGATCTCACTGAGAGAGAAATACTCTCGCTCGTACTGAGCATCAGCCTCTGAACGCATCTGCGCCCAGTCAGAAATTTTACCCTGCTTGTCGTCATTACGTTGTGTCATGTGCTGTAGCCTCTTGATTGCAGTTTTATCACTGCGTTTCTGTTCAATATAGTAGCATCTTTTTTATAAAATGTCAATCGCTAGTTGTCAAATTTCTGTGCGGTATACTAATAATCATATGGGTCTTGAACAATACATCATCAGTTTTATCGGCTTTACCAATAGTACCGTCATTCCCTTTTTGCTCGGGATCGCGTTCTTGGTATTTATCATCAACGTCTTTCGGTTTTTTATCGTTGGAGGCGCCAATTCAGACGCTCAAGAAAAAGCCAAGGCGTTGGCGGTGTACGGCGTAGGTGCGTTTGTACTGATTATTATATTTTGGGGAATCGTTAACATTCTCAACTCATCGCTCGGGTTGACGAGAGTGGGTGATATTATCGCTCGTTGTCCTGATTACGTGTGTCAAGATGGAGGAGGGTCAGGCAATACTGGTAGTCAACTAGCACCAACCACATCACCACTACCTGTAGCTCGTCCCGTGAGGCCACCAGTGACTCCTGTTCAACCAGCGGCACCAGCTGCAGAATCAGCCCCACCTGCCCCACCAACTATTCCACCACCTGAACTGCCAAATACCCCACCAGCATTACCCCCACCCACTCCAAACCCATCAACCCCGCCGATAGCAGACCCTGATCCAATCCGCGTTGAACCAGAAGTAATACGCCCTCCGCTGTCACCAGAATTTCGGGTCGCCTATACTACAATAGCATCAGCACGTGAAGAAATCTTTGCAACCATAGATATAGACTCTGAGGGGAGACAGGATGCTGCCGGTGTAGTTAGATATGTCGATGTAATAGGAGAGAACGATCCAATACTGGAACTTAATTTTATTAATGCCCTTGTTAGGAATGGTAGAATTCCAATGGATACTGGTGTACGAGCAGTAGAAGCATTACTTAATCCTGATGTTAGTCCTCTATATACCGACCCAGAAAAACCTCAACCCACTGGGGATAGAATACGGCCTGTAGTCGGACCAAATGGTGAGTCTGTGATGCCAGTGGGTAAAACTGAGTTCTAGTTCATCTGGCTATGAAATAATGAACCTTGTTATTGGTAGTAGTATGTCCACAAACAAAACAACCGCTTGCGCGGTTGTTTTGTTTCGTATTGAAAATTGAATAGATGTTGTTCACAGCAATTTGCAATAGAGACGTACTCTATTGTCTTATCCTTTGGACTGGTCTTTCCCTAGTGTCTGATACCACTTCAGAGTGTTGAGTATCATTGCTCATGATGTGCTCAATTGAGGCACATCATATCGACCAATTAGTCGTCAATGCAGTTGCTGTTACCAGCTTCTACGACAACGTATCCAATTGGAATTAATCCACGACCAGCTTCCGCTAGCCGTGCCTTGTTACGACTTAGTCCTTGTTATCGAATTTACCGTAGTTCGCCTCAAGGACGACCTTCGGGCACTTCCGA
>Ga0306872_100328_pt1 | contig 19446 bp, 22 predicted proteins | sample AntRauMeHopE1498_FD_190455 | JGI IMG/M metagenome (GOLD analysis project Ga0306872, IMG submission 190455) | Saline lake microbial communities from Rauer Islands, Antarctica - Metagenome Hop E1 #498 (v2) (version 2) | ecosystem: Environmental > Aquatic > Non-marine Saline and Alkaline > Saline ...
AGTCAGAAGAAGAAATAGAAAATGCAGAAGCAGAAGCAGAAGCAGAAGCAGAATCTAAATCTGAACAAGAGCAAGAAAAAGCAGAACCACAAGAACCAACACCACCACCGACAGCCGAACCAAAACCAACCTCCGACCCAGCTGTCGCCGGTGTAGCTGTCATTATTGCACCAACCGCAACTCCCGAAACAAAGCCGGCTGTTAAACCTAAACCCCCAGCCGAACCAGCTCCTAAATCAAATCCAGAACCAGTATCAGATGAGGTGATTGAAGTAGAAACTAGCTAATATGAAATATCTTTTTACTCAACATTTAGTATATTTTGGATTCGCTGTTTTGGTGGGTGGTTTGTTAGTGCCGAACTTTGCTCTGGCGGCTTTGGCTGTGACGTTCGAAAGTACACCACTGTTTCTTAATGCCAACGTCATGCCAGGTGATGCAGTGACTCGTACAGTGACAGTGTCCAATACCGGTACTGCATCAGAGCAGGTACTCTTTAGCTTGGCCAATACGTTTTCTGATGGTTTGGCCGAGGTGATGGAAATCGCCGTTATCGCTGATGGAGCGGTGTTTGTTGATACTACCTACGTGACGTTGTTTGATGGCACGGAAGTACCGTTGGGCTCACTGCCAGCTGGAGCAACCCGTACTTACGCCTTTACTTCGCTCTTGGACCCGGCAGTGGGGAATCAGTACCAGCTCGCGACGATGGGATTTGATTTACTTATTGGGTTTGCCAGTGGTCAGAGTGTGACTGATGCTCCGAGCACCCGCAGCGGTGGTGGCGGTGGGGGCTCTAGGTTTTCTTTATTTAACGAGTCGGTGTCGGTCCGGGGTAACACAGCCGCCATACTCACTTGGGATACCAACCGCTCCGCCACGAGTTACGCAGTCTGCGGTAATGACAATGACGGGCCGTTCAAACTAGACTCAACCGACGCACTATTTGGCTACGTATTTGCTACGACGGAAGATACTGCCAAGGTGCGTACACACACCGCCGAATTTGATGATTTAGCAACTGGTCGGTACTCATGCCGAGTGGCCTCAAGAGAGGACGTTCAAGACGATTTTACCGTTAGCGGAGAGTTGTATTTTACTATTCTGCCTCCGGGTGAGGTGGCAGGAATTACAAATAGCCAGCCTCTGATTACTGGTAACATATTCCGCCCAATTCCAACTGTAGCTGGGGTGAGTGCAGGTGGCAAAGGTGCACATCTCACCTACCAAGAGTACCGAGCTGAGCTGGATCTCATGCAAGCCAATCGCGAAGCACGCGCGCAGGAAGCAGCTACAGCAACCCCGTCACTCGCTACCGCTGATTCTAATGCTACAGCTTCCAGCGACAACCAAGGAGCAACGCAGACAACAACGGGGAACTGGTGGTATTGGCTCGCCGGGCTAATCGGACTTGGACTGGCAACGAGAGTGTGGTGGATGTACCGACGCTAATCAAATCAAATAATTTTCACACCAGCCAATACAGGACATATTGTCTTTTGCAGCACTGACGACCGAGTGGTTTAATTTAGTTATGTAATAACGAAGATCCTATTTTCTCCAAAGTTAGCAACCACGCTTGGTTATTTAAATAAAATTGAGAATAGACAACAGACACCATAAAACTATAGCCACAAATCACAATTAATGTATACTATCGAATATGACAAGAATAATTGCGCTGAGCCCTAAAAAGAAAGTAAAGTCGCGCTCACACAAAACAAAGAAGCGTTTGGCAATCAAACAAGAAATGCTTGAAAAGAAGGCAAGTAAAGGAAAGAACAAATAAATAGTTTCTCTGGAAATTAGCCCAACAGAATCCAAGTAAAATCCCCGAAAGGGGATTTTGCTTTTGTACTTGCGAGAATTTCGGGAAGATTCTCTTCGGGATGCAAACCTGATACTACTTTCCCGGGCAGATGCGGGTTTAAAAGGTTAGCGATTATCACTATCAACGGTGCGGCCAGCAGTGGGAACGTACCAGATATGTCGATTGAGATATACAGGCATAGGCAAATCACATACAGGCAGTGCTGCTAAAGATGTTCCCAGCACCTTTGGGTAATAACAGCAGCGGCATACTGTTACTTAGTAAAACTTTGACAATTCTATATTTTGTACTTTATTACTAAAAAGGCTTGTTGTACAAATTGTACAGTGTATAATGCTCTGGTATTGTCAGTTTAATTTATATAAGACTATGTACAAAACAACACTCATCTTGGCGTCAGTAGGCGCTCTTAACTGGGGACTAGTCGCCTTGTTCGACTTTAACCTCGTGTCAGCCTTATTTGGCGTAGACACACTACTAACCAACGCCGTATATCTTGTCGTGGCAGCATCAGCTATCGTAGCGGTCTCAATGGCGTTTACTACAGAAAGTAACACCGGGCGAGAAGACTCAACAGATCACGAGCCAGCATACGCAAACAGCTAGGCAGCAGTAATAACCAAAATAAAAAAGCACCCCACCGGGTGTTTTTTTATGACGGTTAGGATTGACAATAATTTATATATGTTGCAATCTATATAGAGATTGTATAACAAACGGGAGACGTAAATGAAATCTAATGTATTTGAGATAAAAATTGATGAGGGGTTGTCTTTAATTATTCCAACTTTATACGGTGCAGCAGAAATATTTCGTCTTATAAACGAGGATAGAGATCATCTGCGATTCTGGTTGCCTTGGGTAGATTCTGTTACGTCAGAAGATGAAACATATCAAAATCTTACCGACAGAGTCCAAGGCTTCCATAAAAAGACGCAAGCTTTTTTCTACGGAACCCTCGATGGAAAGTTTGTTGCATCGGTCGGCTTTATCAGCCTCAATAATAATGAGGGTGAAATCGGGTACTGGTTACTTTCGAAGTATCAAGGTAAAGGACTGATGACACTGTTTGTAAAAGCGTGCGTTAAGTATGGATTTAATAAGCTCAATCTGGACAAAATTATAATCAAGTGCGCCGAAGGAAACCATAAAAGCGCAGCCGTACCCAAAAGATTGGGCTTTGTACAAGTCGATACAGTTGAATCTAATCGCATCAGAAATAGTGGTGAGCAAGATACCCTAGTGTTTACACTAGAGATAAAAAACTGGTCGCAATAATTGTAATCTCAGAACTTCCTGCTCACAGGAAGTTCTCTTTAATATAAAGTTATGAGATATCTGAACATCTCTCTGTGACCTGCCCGCGGCAAGATCGTTTTAGAGACTTTAATGACACTTTATGATTCCCTGGAAAAGCCTTTTGGGAACATGTGCCACGAGACTATTTGCTTAGTTGCTTTAATACAAATATACTATTTACAATATGGAAAAAGAACCAACACCCCCGAAAGCAGAAACTGACGCACCTGTAATTAATACAGAGAACTGGCTGCACCAACCTGCTGATTTTCCTGATTTTCTTGATCCGTATCATTCGGTAAAACGAGGGTATGCATCACCAAAAGAACGGGCGAATCTTTTACGAGAAACCTACCCAGAGAAACTGACGCACCCTGAACAGGTTCTCTACCGCTTTGTTGATAACGAAAGCGGGGTACAAACCGGTACTGATGGTGTTGATTCGTATTGGCAAACAAATCAACCAAACATGTCTTATTCTGGACAGTGGTTAATTCAAACAACGGTGGGTGAACTTAACGCGCTGGGAATCACTGTGTCCGTAGATCACGCAGCCGTCGGAAATACTGAAGCTAGTTCCGCGGTTATAGCCATATCTGATCATCCGATGCTATATCTCCCCGGTGAGCGACGTGAGTCTGCGGGTTGGGCACAAGATGGAAAGAGCCCTGTATATCTCGATGAAGAAAAGTCCCCACGATACATTGATGGGGCTCCTATTGATCAAGCATGGACGGATCACCAAAACCAAAGACACTTTTTGGATGAATAAGTACTCCTAGTGCATAGGGATTACTAGTTTTGGGTATTCAAGAGAGTTCAAAGCCTCTATCTGTTATACTTTTTTGATGTGGAAGTTATTTAAAACGGTGTTGGGTTATGCGCTGGGGAGTCTGTCGACCGCATTACTTTTAGTACCCATCTCAGTTCTCATGCTGGATGTTCTGATCCTTAGCCTACCAGTGCTCTTCTTAGTACAATTTATTGTCCCCGATATTTTTTCAATAGTATTTAGAGATGGATTGCCAGATGATTTCTCCGTGGTCAACCTGACCTATACGATTGTCTCTGTATTAGCTATAACAGGTATTGTAACTGATTTGGTTTTTCCTCAAGTAAAACAGTGGATTATCAAAATAGTGGGTACTGAAGATGTATTGTTTAATATCTGGTTTGGTTTTTTCGTAGCGGTAGTAATTGCACTCTTTTTATATACGCTGCCACTGTTTATTGAGACCGGATGGCCGTATGGTTCAAAAGAAGCTCTGATTATAATTTTGAGCACCTCGGGTATCGCACACTTATTTGGATTTCAGTGGTTTTTTATGTATGTGCGATTGCAAGAAGTTGCCACAAAATTAAAAAGTAATTGACGCACAAGCAGCATCGAAGTAACCGAGCAAGCGAATATCTTCATAAAAAACCCCGTCAATTCTTTTTATGGGTATACAACGTTTATGCACTTATAGTACTAATAAACTGCTATTGGATATCACCGCGTGATATAATTATCACATGAAACAAAAAGATATTGAATCACTGATTCAAAAATGGCATGAAGAGGGTTCCATGACTGCTGAGCAAGCTACTTATTTTTTACAAGATATAAAGACCACAACTTCTGAACAGTCCGGGAAGAAATTCTTCACCATCATATCGTTAATAGGAGCATCTGTGCTAACAGCAGGTGTTCTTTTGTTAATAGCATCCAATTGGTCTTATCTAGGCAAAACAGTGCAACTATTGCTAGCTCTACTCTTACCAATAATCCCACTGAGTATTGCCTATTATATGATGGCAGTGACACAGAGCACTTCTGTGTTGTCTCGCGTTGCCAATATATTTGGTGTCGGATTGATAGGTGGCTCCATCTCAATCGTAGGCCAGATTTATAATTTAGAATCAGGATATCTGACGTTGATGATACTGTGGTTGGCATTAAGCTTGCCGTTTGTATTGGTATTTAGACGCCCCGAGAACGTACTTATCTCAGCGGTGTTGGCAGGGTTAGCATTGTTCGCTTGGATATTTGAGGGTTTCGACCGTTGGTGGCAGGACGAACAAGCCTTTGCCATTACGCTCACAGTAGTGTTCTTAGCCTACAGCTTCTTTATGTATGCGGTAGGGAAGATACTCCGGGGTTCTGCCGTCTGGGAGTCGGGAGCGCGAGTGCTCAGACTCTTGAGTGCTTCGGTTGCAACCGTCGTATTGTTCCTCTCTACTTTTGAGCTCTACGCCAGAGTTGTAACAGATTCTAGCTACAGTAGTACGGACTGGGTCCCGTTGTCGATAGTATTAAACCTGCTCTTTATTGGTTTTTTAGTCGCTGTATTAATTCAAGCCATCAAACACCAGGAGGAAAGTCTGGTCTATAACGTGGTAAGAATGATGTTTATATACATCATTGTTAAGTACTTCACGCTTTTTTCTGGACTGCTAGATACGGGGGTCTTGTTTATCCTTGGAGGCATTCTATTTATCGCCGGTGCCTGGTACCTGGAGAAAAATAAAAAACGTCTGATCATGCTAGTGCAAAATAATGAAGAGTCATCTCCCTTCGCTCCGCATAACAGTAGTCGAGAAAACTATGAATAAACATAAAATATTCATCGGATCAATCGCCTTTTTGTTACTGGCGTTGGGTGGGTTCGTATACGTACAAGAGCGGATAGTCTTGATGGGTACAGAAGTGATACTAGAAACTAGCCCCATTGACCCCCGAGATTTATTTCGCGGCGAGTACGTAATTCTTCGGTACGAAATTGAGCGAAGCAATCTATTTGGAAGTGTATCCTTGAGAAATGATAAAATAGTATATGCCAGATTAGAAGTAGACGATAAAAACATTGCTTCCGTCGCCGAGGTAAGCACCCAAAAGCCAGATTTTGCAACTGCTTTGTGGTTGCGCGGTGAGGCTACCAACAGAGGCGTTCGGTTTCCAGATCTAGAACAGTATTTCGTTCCCGAAGGGGCAGGTATACCTATTGAAAGATTGGGATCTGACGTATTCGCAAGGGTGCGAATTCTTGATGGTGACGCCAGAGTCGTTGGTTTGTTAGACAAAGACCTCAACGAAATCGATCCCTACGATTATCGGCCGTAATTATGGTGGGTGGAACGGCCAACTTAGCGTTATCAAGCTAGTGTAGAGACCTTTTTGACAAGTATGCCAGTGGGGCAGTGTGTAGAAATTGTACCTGTAGACTGATCAAGTATGAGCGGAAACTAATTATATTTTGACTCTAATCCCGCAGTTTCGCCGCGAAACTGCGGGATTAGGGGTTTTTGGCAGTTAGCATAATCTGTTATACTTTAAACATGGATTTTGAAAAACATAAGGGACCAAAAATAGAAGTGAACGAGCCGGATATCGAAGGTGAGGATTTTTATGGAATACTAGGAGTATCTCCAGACGCGTCTAAAGTTGAAATTGTTGCTGCTTATAATGATTTAGTTAAGGAATATGAAGCAACTAACAATGTGGCTGACTATGAGCTTCTAACAAAGGCACATGCTGCAGTTCTTGAAAAAGCCAAACCTGAGAAAGTCTCTATGTCTACAATGGCTGACGCGTCCTCGTTAAGTCCATCAAAGTCAGACTTTGATAAAATGATGGAAAAAGCTAAGCAACTCCATGCAGAGAAACAAGAAAATCAGGGAAAAGATGATCCGCAAAATATTACCTAAATATGTTTACTTATAAAACCACTGGAAATCTCCCCACACTCGGTGCCGTGCAAACTCAATGGGATTTAAAAAATCTCTACTATAAGTCCGAAACAGATCCGCAGATTGAAGTAGATATAAAAGCCGCTGAAACAGCCTATCGGACTTTTATCAAAAAGTGGAAAGGTACTGATTTTACGAGTGATGTACAAGTACTTCATGCGGCATTACAAGCAAAGGAGCTGTTGGACGGTCTGCCAGAGGTTAGTCGCTCTATTCGATATTTTTCGTTTAGGATGGTACTTGATTCCAACGACGATCAAGCAAACAAGCAGCTCAATCTGATTCGCCGTCGCTTTATGAAACTAGCGGATGAATCATTATTCTTTACGCTGACCCTAGGAGCACTTCCGAAAAAGCGGCAGAAAGAACTACTGGCTGAATCAAAGCTGGCTCACTTTCACTATTATCTAGAACGAGTCTTTATAGCTGGAGCATACAATCTTACAGAAGACCAAGAAAAAATAATCAATCTTAAGCAGCGACAGTCTAGCGGTATGTGGATTGAAATGACGGAAAAAATTATCAGCAACCGAACAGTAAAATGGGGTGGAAAAACGCTGCCAATAAATGAAGCATTTGTTACCATCGATACATTGCCAAGTAAACAAAAGCCAAAGTTATGGCGTTTGATTTTGGAACAAATGGAACAGATAGCAGAAGTGGCTGAGCATGAGTTCAATGCTATTATTAGTGACTTTCGAACCGAAGAAGAACTGCGCGGCTACAAAAAGCCGTACAGCGCCACCGTTATCGCTTATGAAGATTCTGAAAAAAGTATCGAAAGTTTGGTCGAAGCGGTAAGTACTAAAGGATTTGCACTCAGCAAAAAATTCTACAAACTAAAGGCCAAGTATCACAAAGTAGATGCCTTGGACTATAGTCAAAAGTACGACTCAATTGGTAAAGAAATTAAGATTGATTTTGCCCAAGCAGTTGAAATTTGCCGTGATGTATTTTATGGTCTCAAAACCGAATACGGGGAGATTTTTGACGAGATGCTAGAAAACGGGCAGATTGATGTTTTTCCAAAGAGAAGAAAGCGAGGAGGTGCGTTTATGGAAGGTGAAGCGAATCAACCAACGCTGGTCTTGTTAAACCACATAAGTGATTTTAAATCTTTGGAAACGTTGGCTCACGAAATGGGTCATGCGATTCACTATAGTCAAACAAAAAAACTCACCCCGCTGTATGAAGGTCACTCAACCACAACGGCTGAGACAGCCAGTACTCTATTTGAGAATCTAGTCTTTGACGCAGTATTCAAGCAAGCGACACCGGCCCAGCAAATAGTATTGCTACACGACCGAATCACTCGTGACATAGCAACTATCCAGCGGCAAATTGCCTGCTTCAATGCTGAGCTAGAAATTCATACCACTATTCACGAAAAAGGTGCCATGAGTACTATTGAGTTGCGTGACGTAATGCAAAAACACCTTAAGGCATATCTCGGTCCAGGTGTGTCGGTCATGCCGCAAGACGGATATAGCTATGTTTACTGGCCGCATTTGCGCTGTAGTTTTTACGTATACACGTATGCCTTCGGTCTACTGATGAGTACAATTATGGCCAACAAATACAAAGAAGACAGCACCTACATAGCAAAAATTGACCAGTTCCTTTCTGCTGGAGCATCAGATACGGTTGCGAACATATTTAAAAGTATCGGCATCGACACCACCAAAGCTGACACCTTCACTCAGGCGCTAAGTGCACAAGAAGCCGATATCAAAGCCTTTGCAAAATTGGTTCATTCTCGCTCACAAAAGTAATCAGCTAAATATACGTAGAAGCAGCGCGTACGTTAAGAAAAATTCTCTATCTCACACTTCTTAGGAAACTTCAGGTGGATGGGTGTGGTGTGCTGTTGTTAGCTTAATAAACCCAATAGCACTCTTTTATGAATCAAGATAGCAATGAAGATGTTGACACTAAAGATGTCTTTGATTCGAAACGCATATCTAATCAACATAATCAAGAGCAGACAGAATCCACTCAAGACTCAAAATACTTTGTGGCTGCTCGAATCCTTATTGGTGGCAGTATCGCAGCGGTAGTTCTCTATACATTAGTACAAATGACTATTACTCAAACGACGCAGCCAGACATCCTTTCAAACAATGATGAAAATAAGTTTGATTCGCAGCTAAACATAGCGGCAAGCAATGAAAAGGACACTGAACCCGCTGAGAAAATGTTTATGCATAGTGTAAAAAGTGATTCGGCTACTTACCGTAATTACTATGCAGCTCTTATTGTTCAGGAAGGAGTGACTTGGAAAGACCATCCGGTTGCAGTGGGAGACCTCAATCTCTTTTCAGTCTCGCAAAATGATTATCTTCCAGCAGAAGGTCTGGAGTACTCCGTTGTTGCGACACTCAATCCATTTAAGGATAAGAAGTTTCAGTATTACCACATAGGGGTGGTAAACAAAATGCCACTCTATGTGGCATTAGTGCCAGATTGTGAAGCAAGTTGCATAAATTCGATGCTATATTTTGTCCAAAACAGTTCCAGCACTTTCACCTTCTTGGAAGAGCAATCAACTATTTATTTAGGTGAAAAGTATCACGGGTTTGTCCTGGCAGACACTGTTGAAATAGACAAAAAATTCACTCTCGACGCGCATCAGATGCCTGAATCTATTATCATAAACGGTATCAGTTTTTCTTCTGTTCCAGAATACGGTCCATTCAACAGCACGGGGCCAGCATTTTTTGCTGATTCATTCTATAACGTAGCCCAGCAGCAGAGTGGATGGGTTATTGATTTTTTTGCAAACACTGAGTATGGTCCGGCCTTTTTTGCCTTGAATGATTCCCCCAAAGGAGGTACCCAAAGTTTAAATTACGCTATTCGTCTGGCTGGAGGCTTGATAATGCAACTCAATTATACGCTAGATTTTGTTCAGGACGACGGTGTGCCGCAGATTGAGTGGTTGGATGGAACATCTAACCAGAATAAGTATAGAACTGACGGCTTAAGCCTTTGTATAGATCAGAGTTCTGATGTAATGAAAGTAAACATACCAACCGATCAGCTGTCCCTAGCTGGATACACAATAAACCAAGAGCCAGTTTACAGCATTGCTGACCCTAATCATCCAGTGATTACAAGGCTCTTTACTAAGGGAAACGTCTATAGTTATTTCGGGTATGATTATTTAACGGATAAAGCAGAAGAGGTTTTTATCTCTAAAAGTGATTTTATGAAAGAGAATGGTGTGGTTATTTTCGTTGACACGCTTGGTTTTCAACATGTGTTAACTCAGATAAAGTATGCCTCACTATCATGGTGCATGCTGTAGGATGTGGAATAATTACACAGCTACAAAATAAATTAGTGAAAATAGCCCTACATTTGTCGTAGATACCTACCTATAAATAAAACAAAACAGACGCATCGATTGGTGCGTCTGTTTTGTTTTATTTTAGTTTCTTTTTATTACTCAGCTGAAGGCAATAGGACAGCGTCGATTACGTGCACTACGCCGTTGCTTGTTTCAATATCAGCAATCGCGACTGTTGCACCACCGTTTATGGTAACCCCTGCGTCACTTACATTGATAGTGATAGTTCCACCGTTTACGGTTTCTACCACCATTCCATCTACTAGATCACCGGACATAACTTTGCCTGGTACTACGTGGTACGTAAGGATACCTTGTAGATCAGCTTGATTTTCTGCCATTAGGAGTGTTTCGAGCGTTCCTGCTGGTAACGCCTCGAAAGCTTCGTTAAGAGGAGCGAATACAGTAAATGGTCCTTCACTTTGTAGTGTTGTTACCAGGTCAGCTGCTACGACCGCCGCTACTAAGGTGCTCAGTTCTGGTGTAGCGATGGCTGTCTCTACGATGTCATTGCTGACTGTTTCTTCGGCCATCTCGTTGGTTGTTGTGTCCTCTGTCTCTACGACAACGACTTCGTCAACCACTGCTTCTGGAGCCGAATTAGTCTGTAGAAGTATAAAACCAACTACAGCCACGATTACTACTGCTCCTATAATTACAATGTTCTGCATATATAAAGATTATTAGTTAAATTACGTTACAGGAAAAATACAGGTTTTACCTTATTTCTTGTACGTATAGTATAGCAATTTATTTCAACGCAAGCTGGCAGCTAGTCTGAAAAGTAGGTGTTGTGACGGTATTTACTTGAGATTAAGCTGTAGGTGGTGTGGGTACATTAGACAACATCATATTATTTTCAGGGTTAAAGATGTGGAATCTAAATGTCTCGGCTTTGGCTAGTTGCTCCAGTTCGGGTTGTGTCATCAAGAGGGCAGCAGTAGCAAAAACATCTGCGTCAGCAGCCGATTCTGCAATAATATATGAAGCGAGCTTTGTTTCGCCGATAATATGCGACTGAGTGCCATCGCCCGCTTTCCAGGCGCGTTTGTAGGGGCTAGAGGAGGCGAAGGCTTGGTCCTTGAGCTCTACCGTCCCGAGGCTGGTCTTGGGTGTAGTGGGATGCTCCATGTGTAGCTTAATTGGTTTGTCGAGATTACTCGTGACATACAAATCGCCCCCTCCGTTAATCAGGAAGTATTTTTGACCGTGCTCTGTCTCCAAACGCTTTTGTAATAAATCAATTAGAAATCCTTTACCAAAACCACCGATATCAACTTTGCTATTGGTAGTGAGTGTTATTTCATCTTTGGCTATTAGTAAGTCAGTAATTGGGTTACTCGATTCGGTAGCGGTGTCACTCATCGTAAAACTATAATTAGCATCGTAACCATTAGCTTCTTGGATATGACCGGTCAGCATGTTGAAGTGCGTATTGGTGCGCATATACATGTTCTTACCGTACGTTAGTAGGGTCCGAAGTTCTGCCGAAGGTTCGGTAAGGGTGCGATCTTGATTTAGTTGGGAGATCAATGAGTCCGATTTGAAACGTGAATAATTGTTTTCAAATTGATGCACCAACGCCGTACAGTCATCGAGGATAACTGTACGGCGTTCAATCGGAAGCTCTTCAAATAGCTCGATCCACCATGTGGTGCCCAGGGCTGCAAAGGTGAATTGAGGTGACATGATTATGAAGTTCGTGCTTCGACTTGGATGGTGCTAATCGCTTCGTTAAAAGCGCCTGACGTCAGAGATGCTCCGCCAACTCGTGACAAACTAATGGCTTCTAGCGGTTGCCCAACGACTTCTGCTTTGTACGCCGCATCAAATCCTGAGTGACTGGGAGTTTTGGGAGCAGCTTCGCCATCCCAGATGATTGTCGCACCAGTGACAATATCATTTTCAACCGTAAGGGTGATGTCCATGATGTGTTCGGTGCGGCGCGGCGTGAAGTAAGACGTGCGCGTAGTGTACGAACCATCTGCAAATGAGGTGTTAGCAGCCACAACTGCCGGTGTATCAGCAATTTCAGAAACCAGACTAATATCAGGTTCTTCAGTTGAGATAGGAGTAGTTGTAGCTTGGCTCACTTCCAATTCTGCTTCCAATACAGGTGTTACCTCCGTTTCACTTGTGTTCACCTCATCTTCTGGTATTGAATCAGTTTCTTCCGGTAGTCTTACTTCTTCTGTAGTTATGTTTTCTGGTTCTGTGACCGGGTCGGTTCTAAGGACAGTGAAAGCGATTGCTGCGATGGCAATGGCAATCAGGGCGATGATATACGGCATAAAACTGCTTCTGGTTAATATTTAATGATTAATATAGTAGTATAAAAGTAATTACTAATCAATTATACTTACGATGACGCACTTTCTTTCAACTCTTACGCACTATCCGCAGGTCTTTGTAGACCGTATCGGTATGTATCGCACAGTCACGCTAGCGTTACTAGCGTTGCTGGTTTGTTCGTTAGTGGCGGGAGGTTTTGGGTGGTTGGCGTATAATCCGATTATTCAATTGCAAGCAGTGGTACCAGCATTAGTTATTGGGCTACTTTTAAATATTGGAGTGGCCAAATTACTACGGGTGCATGCCAACCATGAGTCGGTAGTCATCACGGCTTTGATTTTATTTTTCTTAGTAATACCGGCAGCTAGCTTGGTTGGTAACTGGGCACTTTTCGCTGCGGTGGTTGTAGCGGTGTTGTCTAAATTCATTTTGGTCTATAAGAAGCAGCACATCTTTAATGCGGCGGCTATTGGCGCAGTGGCATTGAGCCTTCCGGGGTTTTACGAATTTAGTTGGTGGGTGAGTAATCCAGCGCTGTTTGTGCCGATTCTTATTCTTGGTGGATTAGTCGTACTGAAAATACGCAAGTGGACACCGGTCCTGTGGTTTATTGCGATTGGTTTGATAGTGTTTTTATTTGAAGAGTGGAGGTTCTTGGGATTAGATTTTTCTTACTGGAGTTCGTTCCAAACGTTCTTCTTATCATGGCCGACACTCTTTTTGGCATTTTTTATGTTGACCGAGCCATTTACCATGCCAGCTACCAAAACGGCGCAAGCTTGGTACGGAGCGATTGTGGGCGGTTTGGCTAATACTGCCGTCTTTGTACCGTTTTTTGCGATGTCTCCGGAGCTGGCGTTACTGATGGGTAACTTGGCGGTGTACCCATTTCGATTACGGCAGAAGTTGTTCCTAAAATTTATCTCAAAGCGCGAGATTGGTGATAGTACCTACGAATTTATATTTAAGAAACCAGACAACTTTACCTTCATTGCGGGACAATACTTGGAATGGATGTTGCCCCACAAAGCCGACGGACGCGGGGAGCGGCGTTACTTTACCATCGCCTCATCACCAACTGAAAATGAGGTACGGCTAGCATTGAAAGTAATAGACAATGGTAGCACTTATAAAAAAAAGCTGATGGCTCTACAGCCGGGCGATGAGATTATCTGTAGTCAATTATCCGGTGATTTTCTATTACCAAAAGACATTACTAAAAAACTTGGTTTCATTGCCGGTGGCATTGGGGTGACACCGTTTTCGAGTCATTTACAATACATGGCTGATTGCAATAAGCCGTTTGATACCGCTTTGCTCTATTGTGCAAATACCACAGCGGAGCTAGCGTATTACGACGAATTCAAAAAAATAGCGGCAGCTATACCCCTTAACGTGATACCAGTGATTGCTAAAGAAACAGTTTCTCATCCGATGGCCGAAGGATTTGTCACCAGAGAGCTCTTAGAAGCAAGAGTGCCCGACTTCGTAGAGCGTTACTGGTATTTGTCTGGTCCGGCACCGATGGTCAACGCGTATGATGCGCTGTTGCGCAAAAGTGGCGTACCAACTGGACAAATCGTCAAAGATTTCTTCCCCGGCCTAGCTTAATATATATACGTAGGTGCACTGTTGTGTTCCTCTGGTACAATAAGGTTAGATTTACTAATCACTGTGGTTGACTACCCAGCAATTATTTACCTAACAATTTCTTATGGCTACTATTCAAATTATCTATTTATACCTCCTGACTATCCCGGTCTTTTTCTTGGTTGACATGTTCTGGCTGGGCCTGGTTGCACCGAAGTTTTATAAAGCACAGATTGGACATCTGATGGGCGAAGTCAACTGGACAGCTGCGGTGATATTTTATCTCGTTTACATCGCGGGAATTCTTTTCTTCGCTGTCCATCCAGCGTTGATGGAAGGTTCGTTGCTAAAGGCAATTATGCTTGGAGCGGCCTTTGGTTTCTTTGCCTACGCGACGTACGATCTGACCAACTTAGCTACACTGCGAGACTGGCCGGTACTTGTCGTGGTGGTAGACATTGTCTGGGGCACTATCCTTACGGGGACTGTTGCTGCCGGAAGTTATCTTATCGGTAAGGCGCTATTCTTTTAAGTATGGTTACTACATTACTCACCGTCGTTGGGGTGATATTTGCGTTTGTGACGGGTTTGTTTGTGCTGTCAGTCATCGTCAAGCGTAACGACATTGCAGATATCGCGTGGGGCTTTGGTATTTTTTTGGTTGGGCTCACTAGCTACGTGGTGAGCGAAGCGCCGACCGCGCTAGCACTCGTGCTGTTGGCACTTGGCGCACTATGGGGTTTGCGACTGACACTGCGAATCTTGTTGCGCAATATCAAGAAGTCAGAAGATGCTCGTTACAAAAAATGGCGAGATCAATGGGGTGTGTGGTTTTATCCTCGAAGTTACCTGCAGGTGTACTTGCTACAGGGAAGTCTGATGGTAGTGGTGGGATACCCGTTTGTACACGCCAGTGTTTATGGTGGGGTATTTGAACCCAGCTTACTTATCATCCTTGGTATCGCTGTGTGGTGTGTCGGGTATTTCTTTGAAGTGGTGGGGGATTATCAGCTGGATACATTTCTCAACAACAAAGATAATCGCGGAAAGATAATGAATACTGGACTATGGAAATATTCTCGTCATCCAAATTATTTTGGTGAAGTGAGTATGTGGTGGGGGATTTGGCTAATAGTACTGACTATGCCGCTGGGGTACATTGCGGTCATAAGTCCGCTGATGATTACCTACTTAATCTTAAAAGTATCAGGTATTCCGATGCTGGAAAAGAGCTTTGATGACAACCCTGATTTTCAGGAATATAAAAAACGTACGAGTGCATTCTTTCCACTGCCTCGAAAAAACTAGCTATGAAACAAGTGCATGTAGACGACGCGATGCAAACTGGTTATTCGTATACCATAAGTGAACCAGTGGGTGAGAATTTTGCTTTAGAATTTAAGCCACAATTGACCCCTAAAGAAATGCTCGAATTAGGCGTATTTGGTGGATTGTACTTTGGTGACAAGCCAGCAGAGTTTCCCCAAGACTGGTTTACTAACGCCAAACTGTCTGAGGACAAAACCGACCACAAAGAATTAAACTATTTCGGTATCATCGCGAGTCAACCGTTGTCGGTCTGGAAGGAGAAAGATTGGATACATAAAGATGATCCTCGCGGTTGGTTTCAGTGGTACTGCCGATACTATCTTGGCCGACGACACGAAGATGACGAACGACAAATAAAACGTTGGAAAGCCATGACTCGGCACATCGCCCAGATTTCGCACAACTGTAAACCGGGTGATGAGCTATGTCGGCCCAAACAAAGACAAGCAATTTTGCACTGGGCGTACGACGCACGGAAGCTCTAATTATGCGGTCTAATCAAGTGTATAAGCACAACTTTACGGCGAGCAAATAGACATATATAGCAGCGTAGAAATAGGATATTGGCATATTTGATTGACAAATAATCAAAATAGTGTATTATGTCAGTTCAAATCGGAATTGTATTAAACAAAAAAATGTTTGTACGGTCTCAGGAAGGTTTGAGATTATTATTTTGTTTAAAGAAAACAGTTATGCAACAAGGAAAAATCAATAGTTTACGAAACGGTTTCGGATTCATTACACGAGACGGAGAAGAAAAAGATCTTTTCTTTCACGTTAACGAACTAATCGACGTAGCATTTGACGATCTACGAGAAGGAGACACTCTTTCTTTCGAAGTAGGAGAAGGACCAAAAGGTCCTAATGCCGTAAAGGTAAGTTTGGTATCAGATGACGCTGCTGCAACTGCACCAGCAACTGACGATGCTGCAACTGACGAAGCTGCTTAATTCATTAAGTAGTTAAAACAAAAAGCACCCTCGGGTGCTTTTTGTGTTGCCAATTGTAGTTTGACAGCACTTTTAAGTGTTCTCCATTACGCAGCGATGAATTATCTTATGTGCCAATACGTAGTATAATAGTGAATGATTATAAATATTGTAACCAAACCTTAATTCATGCTAACACTCTATTTCAAACCAGCCTGTCCATTTTGTCAGCGCGTCCTGCAGATGGCCGAAAACCTCAACGTCACGTTTGACCTCAAGGATATATCTGAAGATGAAACTGCCCGGGCTGAATTAATTGAAAAGGGAGGTAAAGAGCAGGTGCCATACTTGGTTGATACCGACAAAGATGTTGCTATGTATGAATCAAGTGACATTATCGACTACATTCGAGACAATAAGCCAGCTGTTGGCCCCGGTACGACAGAAGCAGCAAAACCAAAACTGCATATCAGTAACTCGGTATGTGAATCGTGTGAAGGTTAATAGTATAAAAATTCTCTATGACATTTCCTAGAATTACCTACAATTATAATGACCTTGATGAGGCGCGAGCCTTGACCGATGTGATCGAAACCAAATTTAGTTCATTAACAAAATACTTTCATGAGAACCAGACGGTGACTTGTGACGTAGAATTCGTTAAGATTCCCGCTCAGCAGAATGGCCCGATACATACGCTCCGGGTGAATCTCATAGTTGACGGTACACTATTTCGGGCAGAAGCTACGGAAGAAAGTTTCGAACAATCTATCGATGAAGCGCGAGCTGAGCTCGACAAAGAACTACGTCGATCAAAAGATAAACAAGCAACGCTACATAAACAAGCTGGCAGGGAAGCTAAGGAAAAGATGTTAGAAGCTGAGTAATCAATAATAAAAAACACTAGATTCAGTCTAGTGTTTTTTAGTCGGTTAGGACTTTATTGATTGGAGATAGTCTTTAAAATCAATTTCTTTTTTGCCTTCGGGGATGACTCGTTGGATTTGCAGTGTGCCGCCGTCAGTTAGTCCGGCCGCTTTGATTTTGACACGCTTTTCATTGCGGACAAAATAAGTATCACCGATACCAGCAAACGCATAAATAGTGTGCAGTATTTTGGTGGCAACTTTGCCAGCCGGGGGCTTCAGTGGATTAATGGCTAGCTCACTGTCCTCTTTTTTGAGCTTTTTGCAGTAGGTAGCTATGTCGTGGTCTTGTTCTTGCGGTAAAATTTCATCGTGCTGCCAGGCCATCATGGTGTCTGCTAGTAGTTCTCCTCCCATATCAGCCAATATTTTGTCGAGTTTGTTTCCTTCTAAGGGCCAATTAGTCTTGTCTAGGAGTAGTGGTTCTTGCTCCAGAATAGCCCCGTGATCCATTTGGGCGTCCATCAACATGATGGTTACGCCCACCTCGTTGGGTAGGTTTTCTATGAGAGCAGTCCGAATTGGACTAGCTCCTCTAAGCTTCGGTAAAAGTGACGGATGGACATTGATGACGCCTTTTTCTGGAATAGCTATCAACCACTCAGGAAGCATGAAGTTGTATGCCACGACTATAAACATGTCCCAGTTTCTTTCGGTAAGTTTTTGTTTAGCTGACTCATTCTCGTCTTTGTAGGAGGTAGGCTGGAATACTTCAATCCCTTGGGCTTCTGCCCACACTTTCACCGGTGGTGGGGTGAGTTGTTGCCCGCGACCGCTCGGTCGATCTGGATTACAGACAATAAGAGTCGGCACTAAGTTGGCTTCTTTAAGCTTTTCTAATACCGGCACTGCTAGTGGTTCTCCCCCAAAAAAAACAAATTCCATATTATAATTCTTCAGCTAACGGCTGTTCGTCTTTAGTCCAGGTTTTTTCTGCCCGGTCTATGAATAATGTTCCGTCTAAGTGGTCACATTCGTGTTGGATTATTTGAGCTAATAGTCCACCGGCACCCCGAGTGAATGTCTCCCCGTGCTCGTTGGTGGCTTCTAGCATGACGTTCCGGTGACGCAAAACAACACCGTAGGTGTCAGGCACGGATAGGCAGCCTTCTCCTACTTCATGGGTTTTTTTGGACAATTTTATGATGCGTGGATTGATGGCGATGATGGTCGGTAACGCGTCTTCTCGATCGCTATTTTGGTCTTCTATCAGAAACATGCGTTTGGCTATACCTATTTGTGGCGCAGCAATGGCAACTGCTGCATAGCCTTCTACATCGTAGGTTTTAATAGCTTGTCGCAGGCCTTTTAGTATTTTTGTCACTGTACCATCAACAAAATCCTCAGCCGATATTTCTTCGGCTATGCTATGCAATGCAACGTGGTTCTGGGGGACTAACTTTGCCATAATTATTGGTACTATAGCCTAAGTTGCCCAAAAGCAAAAGCATTTTGACTAGACGATTCTTTCGGGATTGATTTCAATTTTGACGTAGGGAGGCAAGCCTCGTAGCGCCACAATAAGCGCCGCGTACGTCTGGTTGTCTTGTCTGGGAATACGAATGAGTCCGTGACGTTCAATTTTGGCGACGCCGCTATTGGGATTATTGTAAAAATTGACCGTAAATGCCTGTAGCGTTTTGGCGATTGGTGCTTCTAGACTGAGTACCGCCTTTGGGTCTCCTACCCAAGTCAGTAGGACAAAAAAGCTGTATGGTGGGTACTTGAGCATTTCGCGCAACGCTATTTCATCATCGTAAAACCGTTCGATTGCGCCCCGAGTCGCATGGATTAGCAGGTTATCAGTTTCTGATCGGGTCTGTACGATTACTTCTTTTGAAGTGCATTCACGCAACTTTAAGAGCAGTCTAAACAATGATTCATCGGCCCGCCAGGTCGGAATGGCTCTGGCTGCGTCGAGTGAAATAACCGCACTGACATCAATACCTTGATTAATAAACGGTAAGGCAATCTGGGTGCCAATCAAAATACCTGAACGTTTGGCAAAGAATTCTTTTGCCAATTTACTGGCAAGCTTGGGGGTAGGTGCGGTTGTATTGTCCATAATAGTAACGTCGGTGTCCGGCATGATACTTTTCCATTCATCGTAGACGGATTGAATCCCGATACCACGCTCACGAAGTCGCCAACTGCCGCAGTTGGTGCATA
>Ga0306872_100331_pt1 | contig 19337 bp, 19 predicted proteins | sample AntRauMeHopE1498_FD_190455 | JGI IMG/M metagenome (GOLD analysis project Ga0306872, IMG submission 190455) | Saline lake microbial communities from Rauer Islands, Antarctica - Metagenome Hop E1 #498 (v2) (version 2) | ecosystem: Environmental > Aquatic > Non-marine Saline and Alkaline > Saline ...
CACATGTTGTGGGCAAATCGGCTTGGTCTCATTTCTGATAAGCGAATTGATGACGCCGTCAGTCGGATTTTGTACGCCAAATTTTCCCTCGGGTTGTTTGACGAAGAACCGGCGGTGGTAGCAATGACCGACGGGGTGCAGGAACAGCATCGTGCATTAGCGCGCGCTGCTGTTGCACAATCGCTCGTACTCCTCAAAAATGAAAATAACGCACTGCCACTGAACTCTTCAGTCAGAAGAATTAACGTGGCCGGTAGTGCAGCGGATAACGTTGGTGTACAGATGGGCGCCTGGAGTATCGAGTGGCAAGGGGTCGACGGCAACTGGCCACCAAACGCTACTTCAATTCTAGCTGGGATCACCCAGGTAGCGGGGGCCCAGACCATAATTGAATACAACGAAACTGGACAATTTGCCGCTAACACTCCCCGGGCCCAGATTGGCATTGCGGTAGTGGGCGAATCCCCCTACGCCGAAGGCTGGGGCGACAACCCATCCCCTGCTCTCAGTGCAGAAGACCTCGCAACTATCAAAAACCTGCAGCGAACCAGTGAATCCGTGATTGTGATTTTGGTGACCGGTCGACCACTGATTATTACCAAGGAGATGACCGACTGGGACGCGCTGATGGTCGCCTGGCTACCTGGTAGCGAGGGGGCTGGCGTAGCAGACGTGCTGTTTGGAGCAAAGGAATTTACCGGGACGCTCCCCCTGCCCTGGCCAACCAGTATTGAGCAGGTACCAATTACCGTCGCGGGCGTTACCACTGACGACAGTGAAGTATTATTCCCGCGCTATTTTGGCCTGGACTATTAAACATCCAAGCAACTCGCTTTGCTTTTTGAATGCAAACCCAGCCACAGCCCTCTATTTCCACCTAGGCAAGGCCTAGGTGGAGTTCTATTTGCAGCGAGTTATCAGGGAGGCACCAGTCTTCCGTTCAGTTTCTTGGTACTATAGCGCTACTATATGGCCGACTATCTCGAAACTCTGAAAAAACACTTTGGCTACACCACTTTTCGACCGCTGCAGGAAGCGGTGATTGCTGAATTTCTCGCGGGGCGCGACACGGTGGTACTGATGCCAACCGGTGGCGGCAAGTCACTGTGTTACCAATTACCAGCATTGCTGCTTGGAGGGACGACGATTGTGATCTCGCCGCTGATTTCTCTGATGAAAGACCAAGTGGATGCGCTGACGGCTAACGGCGTCAAAGCGACGTTTTTGAACTCGTCGGTTGATGGGGCTGAATTGCGTCAGCGGATGGACGACGCGGTGGCTGGGAAATACCAACTGGTGTACATGGCACCCGAGCGACTATCGGTGCCTGGTATGATTGACTGGCTCAAGACCTGCGACATCAAAGCCCTCGCCATCGACGAAGCGCACTGCATCTCGCAGTGGGGGCACGACTTCCGTCCCGACTACCGCAACCTGAAATCCTTCCGCGCCAGCTTCCCTACCATCCCGATTATTGCGCTGACAGCGACGGCAACCCCAAACGTACGCGACGACATCATCAGTGAACTGAACCTAAAAAAGCCCAAAATATTTGTCTCTAGTTTCTATCGCCAAAACCTAGAAATCAAAGTTCTCCCCAAAAAGAACGAGGTGCAAAAAATCGTATCGCTACTGCGCCAGCATCCAGATGAGTCTTGCATCGTCTATTGCTTCTCCCGCAAAGACACCGAGGCGCTGGCAGAGACGTTGCAAGCCGAAGGGTTTTCCGCTGGGGCGTACCACGCTGGACTCGAGTCAGACAAGCGCGCCGCTCGGCAAGATGACTTTATCCATGACCGGATCAACGTCATCACGGCCACGACCGCGTTTGGCATGGGGATCGACAAACCAGATGTGCGTCTGGTCATTCACCGCACCTTTCCCAAAACCCTCGAGGGCTACTACCAAGAAATCGGTCGCGCTGGTCGTGACGGTCTGCGAAGTGAGTGTGTGCTGCTGTACTCAGCAGGTGACAAAATCAAGCTGGATTATTTCCTCGGTATGGTGTCCGACGAAGTTGAAAAGCAAAAAGAACTCGACGGTATCCTTGAAGTCATGAACTACGCCGAGGGACGGTCGTGTCGGTGGGTCAACCTGATCAGTTACTTTGGCGAGCAGCCAACCATTACGACCTGTGAGACATGTGACGTCTGCAAATCCAGCAGCGACACGGTCGATGCAACCGAGATCACGCAAAAAATATTATCTGGCATCATCAAAACCGGTGGCCGGTTTGGTCGTGCGCACGTGGTCAAAGTCCTACGTGGCTCCAAAGAACAAAAAGTCCTCGACTACAGCCACGACACCCTCTCGGTCTGGGGTATCGCGGGCGACCTGCCTGAGAGTGTCTTGAACGAAGTGTTTATGCAGCTACTAGCGGTTGGTTTGATCCGCAAGAACACGGGTGAGTACCCGACGTTTGCTGTGAGCAAACTGGGGGCTGACTTTTTAATCAACAAGGCCACACTGCAGCTCCCGCGCGTCCAAGACGACATGCTGCTAACTGATGCTGACCCCGCTCCAACTAGGACCAGCAAGCCTCGCAAACAATCCAGAAAAGCGATTGGGGTTACCGACATCGAAACCGATGAGGCATGTTTTGCAATGCTGAGAAACTTACGCAAGCGTATCGCCGACGAGCGCGGTGTTCCAGCATTTGTGGTGTTTGGCGATGCTTCCCTGCACGCCATGGCGTATCAACAGCCCCAGACCAAAGCCCAGTTCTCAACCATCACTGGCGTCGGCCAAAAGAAATTAAAAGAGTACGCTGACACATTTATCGACGCAATTACAGAGTACCAAAAAACCGCCGGGTAGGTGGCAGTGTAAGCAAACCACCCGGCGGGCCTGCCTCCAGGTATACGGACTACGATTCCAGACACGGGTGACTTCACGAATGTATTTTTCCATTACTTTTGTATGCTGTGGGGCGTGTTACGTAGCATGCTACGTAACACGCTGTACGGGGTAAAATAATTTTATTGGGCTACCCGGAAGCCGATCTTCCGGAGTTAGTGACGATAGTGTCAAAGCCCTACTCCAGTGATTTTTCTTCAGTTGCTAAATACGCTTGAATAGTCGGTACAAGATACAACCAGATGATGGCAAGAATGACTAAACCGCCTACGGGGAAAATCAGATCTGAGAGCGTATCGCTTATCACCTCCTCTGTGAACTCTTCTACTATGTAGATAAACAGGACGATTCCGAGAATGATTGGAGTAAGGGTGACGAGACGCGAAATGATTGGTTTCATATCGATAATTGTAGCACCATTAGTACCCCAGTCTGTATAAGAAGAGCATCCGTTCTACCCTGCTATACTTGCACCATGCAACGACGAAATAAAATTGCGATTGGGATATTTGTGGTTTTTTATATTTCCTTTGGGGCGTGGTTGACCTTGAACCAAGAGCGGATTGTGTACCAGCCGGGGACCCGGGATTTTGCTAGTTGCCCAGCATTTCTGAGCGCCGACAAAGTCACCCACAACGGGACGCGGATGTACGTCAGCGGGACTGACCTGCCAGTGGTCGTTCTGTATCACGGCAACGCTGGCTCGGCCTGTGATCGTGCGTTTTATGCGCAACTATTTGCTGAGGCGGGGTATGATTACATCATCGTCGAGTACGCCGGCTACGGTGGTGACGCACGCACCCCAACCCACACTCTGATCAAACAAGACGCCCGTAATGTAATCGACTGGCTAGAGCAGAACAACATCACCAACGTCACCCTCGTCGGTGAAAGCATCGGTGGTGGCGTAGCCGCGTACCACACCAGTCTCGCTCCCCCGGCCAAGTTACTCCTGATCACCCCGTTTACCGACCTAGCCGCGGTAGCCAGTCAGCGCTTCTGGTTCTACCCCACCAGTCTACTGGTAGAGAACGCGTACGATAACGTCACCAACCTAGCTACCTACCCCGGCCCCACCCACATCATCCACGGCAAAGAAGATAAACTCATCCCCTACAGCCTTGGGCGCGAGTTGTACGATAGCCTGTCCGGCGATAAAACTTTTGTCAGCATCGAAAGCGCCGGACACAATAATTTATTCGCTTCACCAGAAACGTTTGCGGCGATTGAAGAGTTTTTAGCGCGGTAATAATATGACAATTTAATCTTAGGTAAAAGAATTTTGTTATAATTTTTTTATGAAAACGCTATTGATTGACAACGGTTCGACTCTTACGAAAAAACTAGCGCTACTGTCGCCAGGAGAAGAAGATATTGTAAGTTACTCAGAAATACCTGATGACATTACCCAGTACTCACTTATTATTCTGTCTGGTAGTAGTTTATTTCCAATTAGAGGAAATGAGGAGAAATTAGCAAAAGAAATAGAATTAATACGAAGTGCAAATATTCCAATAGTTGGTATTTGCTTTGGTCACGAATTAATTGCCTACGCGTATGGAGCATCTCTTACACCTATGCCTCGCCACGTTGGGATGATCGAAATTAAAGTAACTTCTCCACATCCGATGTTTTTAACGAGGGATGTTTTTTCTGTTTATGAAAATCATCAGTACGGAGTTACCGAGCTGACGGAGGAACTAGAAATACTTGCAACAAGTGAGCACGCAATCGCAGTTCTAAAACACAAAACAAAACCTATTTACGGATTACAGTTTCATCCTGAACACCACACTAAAAAACAATTTGGAGATGAAATTTTTCTTAAATTATTTGCTGATTTAACTACAGGCTACGTATAAAATCCAAGGTCCTTTCCCTGAAACATGCTCCCTATCGCCCCAACTGAGCTGGATCCAGACGAATCAGCCTGTCGTCGGTTGGGGTTGGTTCACCGCGGCCGTCTTGATTGCTGGTGGTCAGGTATAGGTAGCCGTCGGGGCTGACTACTACGGTGCGTAGGCGGCCGTATCGCCCGACTAGGTGTTCGTGCCAGGCGATTATTTCTGTACCGTTGAGGACGGCTTCGTATAATGTCTGTCCGCGCAGGCCGGGCATGTAGAGGCTGCCCTCGTGATACGCCAGGCCGCCAGGTGCCCAGGTGATGTCGGCGGTCGAGTGCCAGGCTGGCGCGACAGTGCCATCCGCTACCGCCTCCCCTTCTGAATCTGGCCAGCCGTAATTACTGCCCAGAGTAATCAGGTTGATCTCGTCGTAACCTGACCCACCGACTGACCGCCCGTGCTCGCTACTCCATAGATTGCCGGCCGGGTCCCAAGCTAATCCCTGCGCGTTGCGGTGACCGTAGGAATACACTACAGTATCAAACGGATTGCCCGGCGCTGGCTCACCTTCGTCGGTCAGGCGTAGCAGCGTGCCTTCGAGCGTGGCTGGGTTGGCGGCTTCGTCCGCGCGCAGCGCGTCACCAACGGTCACATACAAATACCCATCGGGACCAAACACAATCCGTCCCCCGTCATGGAACCGCGCGCCAGGGATGTCATCAAAAATAATCCGGTCAAGCGTCAGACTCTCGTCAGTCAGCACGTACCGCACCACTTTGTTTTTTAATCCCAGCCCATCCTCTGTCGTCTGATATAAATACACCCAGTTGTTACGCTCAAAATCAGGATGAAGCGCCGCGCCAAGCAGCCCACCCTCACCAGTACTCGACACCTCATCTACCTCGTACAGGCGGCCAGACGGCAGCAACACCACTCGCCCCGGCCGCTCAGTCACCAACAGTTCTCCGTCTGGCAAGAACAGAACTTCCCACGGCACGGTTAATCCTTCGGCCACGACTTCGAGCGCAACTTTTGATTCGACTGACTCAGCACTCTCTACAGCAGACTCGGTAACTGGTGCAACATACACTGGAGTCTGTAATGACGGAGACTGCCAAGGCGCTAGGTACCACACCCCAACCATAGCGGCCAAAACCAGTAACCCAATCCCCAACAAAACCTTTTTCATATGTCTCAGTATAGCAAAAAGAACCCGGAGGTCCTTCCTCCGAAGAGAAATGCTTAGGTACACACAAACTCATTTTAACTGGTACACTTTGTACATGAAAAAAGACATAAAAGTAATCTTATTTGATAGTGACGGTGTTCTTGCCCACACTGAAGAATTATTTTTTGAAATCAACAGCAAGTGTTTTGCTGAGATTGGAATCCCCTACCCTCGTGAAGCGTTTGAACATCATACTTTTTTAACGGACCTTGGTACAACTGGCTTTATGAAGAACCTTGGTTGTTCCGATGAGCAAATTAAAGAATTCAGAACTAATCGGAATCGACTGTGGCAAGAAGCGATCACAGAGAGAAACGTCATAGACGCAGCAGCTGAAGCGGTATTTACCTCGCTCAAGGAAAAATATAAAATTGGTATCGTTACGAATACCAATCGAGAGAATTTTGAAAAAACCTACCATGATTCAAATATCCCTGCGCTAGCAGATTTTGTGATTACCAGAGGAGATTACCGTAATGGCAAGCCTGCTCCAGACGGATACCTTGCTGGCCTTAAACAGGCGCAGGTTTCTTCCCAGGAAGCTGTTATTGTAGAAGATTCTCCCAGAGGAATAGTATCAGCCAAAACAGCTGGTATTACCACAATCGTAATTCCAAACGCTGCTATTAAGACTCTTGATGTGTCACAAGCTGATTACAAAATATCCTCACTAGCCGAACTGCCACTACTCTTGGAACAAATTACATAGATAACTGGGGTCAGGAGCCATTTCTGTACGGCTTACTCTTTCCAGTCTTCGATGATTATCTTTTGGCCTGAGCGGCGCACGACGAGTTTTTGGCGTTCGCGTATTCCTAACTCCCTGACAATGTCTGCCGGTATCACCACAGACAAACTACGCTTCCCGACCCGAGTGACTTTACGAATGTGTTTTTCCATTAGCCTTAGTATGCTACGGAGTGTGTTACGTAGCAAGCTACGTAACACACTCCACTGCTTGCAGTACAATCAGAGGACCAAACATACTCGGAGGTAAAACCCGGAGGTCCTCCCCACTATCGTCTGCATAATAGGCCAGCAATTTGTTGATATCGGTTGAGAAAATAATTCTCAATCCGTAACCGAGTGACCATCCACCACGCCCAGACGAACGTCCCAAATACAAATAAAAATATCGGGATCAGGCTAGCCGCTTGTAGCGTTTGAACGTGAGTGGTCGGTAATCCGCAGACGCCGCACATACCTAGGTGAGAGAGTGAGTGACGATTGATAATTGTGCTGGTTGTGACATGTTGTTTATTATAAAGCATAAAAAAGACCCGCTCCACTGTTGTGGGCGGGTCATTGTGACTTTACGTGGCCAAATGATTGGCCAGCGGGTTGCCAGTCCGGCGCAGGAACTGGGCGCCAGCGACAGTCACTTGGTGAAATGCGTCGTTGCGCATCTGCCCCAGCCGACCGCCTCTGACTTGGATGTTGCCAAAGCCTTTGACACAGCCATAGTCGTCGGCCGTGACGACAGTTGTGGCCGCAGCGGTCGCTGAGACCAACTGACCGACAGCGTCAAAGACGCAACGTTTGCAGCAAGGCGGACATCCGCCACAAGGTGAAGACATAAAGAACTCCCTTTATCTATGGCTACCCGCTTGATCGCAGGCAGCGCTAGGTTTTGTAGCAGCAAAACCTAGCGCTGCCAACTATACTGGTTGAGTAGCCTGAAACTCGGTGTTGCGTTTATATTTATTGATAGTGCGCTCAAGTCGTGTCGTCTGTGATTGGGCTGTTTGGGCGGCGGCGTACAGTTGGTCAAATTGGTCGGTACTCAGCAATCCATCTGCGATACCACTAGCAAACGGAAGCGACGCGGCCGGCTCAACCCCCAACGCCTCAGCAAACATTGTCCAGTCTGAATCTGACTGCATTTTGTTAAGCACGGTGATTGCCGGAACGTCGTACCAGGTCAACAGTTCGAGGATTTGTTTGGCTACCCGCAGACTATGCGGACGTGGTTCAGCCACCACCACTGCCACATCAAACCCGGTTGGAATCCCCGTACTAACCGCGTCCACGCTCGCTTTCTCATCGACTACAACCACTTCATTTTGAGCCAAGTCCAGTAGGGGTAAATAAATTTTGAGTGGTGCTGCGAGCGAGTGGCTGCAGTGTGCTCCATACAACACCTGGTCATGTTGCGGACCAGATAGCATTAGTGACAGGTTGTCCGAGAGTGGGTGTACGTACTGTGCACTGTACGGATCAGGGGTAGAAAATGAAAACCGGTGGGTGGGAACGGGGCCGTTAAACAACCCTTCCGTTGGCTCGAGCCCCACTAAACCTAATTCTTCTCGCAGTGGCAGAAAAGAACCTCCAATGTACGGACCAGCACCTTGGTACCCCAGGTTATAGGACAAATCCATGTTGTGGTCAGCGTCGATGGCGAGCACCGACTTACCCTGTGCCTGCAACCACAAAGCCATCTGGGTTGAAACTGATGATTTGCCACTACCGCCTTTTCCTAAAAATCCTAAAATCATAATGCAAGTGGTTTGCACTATACCGTATCACTGTAAATAATGCAAATTGTTTGCGTTACTGGTACTTAAGATCGCTTTACCCTTGAACGTGAACCGTGTTTTAGGTACACCTTCCTAGAAGCAACCCTTCCGTCTGGGGTTTTCTTGAGACTGTAGAGGGCGTCTTTCATGATTTTGGTTTCTAATTTGAAATCTATGATTGGGGCGGCGTAGGTGCCAAGGGGGACGTCTTGGAAATTTGCGATGGCTTCAGCGGAAAACTCTCGTAGTTCCGGGATCTGGCTTTTTATAAATATCGCGTCTGGGTCTTTGTCCTCCATTTGCTTCATCGGTGAATACACCCGGATGACGTTGGTCCCGGTCACGCCGGCTTGCATCTGGACCTGGGCGACGTGAATCCCGGGGACGTAGTCCATCATAAACGGGGCTAATTCGTACACAATCACCTGCCACGGGATCCGTAAGGCGTGGCAAGCAAAGGAGACAATCATCGCGCGCGAACGGAAATTTAGCCAGCCGTTTGCCTGGTAGTACCGCATCGCGGCGTCAATCGCGGGGTAGCCAGTGTTACCCGTTTTCCACGCCTGCAACCGGATAGACAATTCCTCTCCTTCTACGTACGGGAGCGCGCCGGCGTAAATCCGGTTCTGAGGATGATGTTCCATCGCAACTTCGGACTCTAGTTTTTGGATAAAGTGCGCGTGCCAGTACAACCTGGATTTAAACGCCGTCAGTGACTTGACCCACGCACTACTCCCACCTTGCTCTTGCATCTGGTAACGCTGTCGCTCGGTCTGACGCAACACTGTTCGCAACGATACAGTCCCCCATGCCAGGTCGTAGGATAATCGTGAACACCGTTCTGGTGCAGTATTCATCGAGCCAATCCCCCCGCGATAGGTGTGCCCTGACACGTGTAAAAAGTCTCGCAACGTCTGATGGGCATTATGTTCACTGACTACCGGCAGCCGAGTGCTAAAACTGACGATTTTCAAAGCCTTGTCAGTTTGCATCTTTGTCCCAGCTGCAAGTTTTTTGGTAGCAGCCGTTATTTGTAGATTGCTTGGGATTGGCCACACTGGTTGCTCCATATACCTCGTAAACTGGGCTTCCCAATTATCACGAGAATCAAGCCGGCGAATCACACCGTTGGTACAGTACTCATGCAGGACGACGTTATTTGCCGTACACCACCGTTGTAACGCTTTGTCACGATTGTACGTGTGATTGAGACCAGTTTCCTCGTGCACGTAGATAGCCGTAAACGGATAGACTTTTTTTAACACCATCAGTTCTTGCAGCAAATCGCCATGACAGACATACACATCACTCTGGTGATGTCGCAGGTTTTTACGCAACGCGGTCAGCGCTGATTTGCTCGCATAACTATGAAACCGACCCCAGTCTGGACCCTGGTAGACCAGATCTTCAAAACAGTACACGGGCAATACTTCCGTTGATTGGTAGGTAGCGGTAAATAGCGCTGTGTTATCAAACAGTCGAAAATCTCGTTTAATGAGCCAAAGGGCTTTTGCTTGGACTACTGTCATGGACTGAAGGTACTGATGCCGGTTACTACGTATTCCTGTGTACCGCTTCCCAGAATTTGAAAAAACTGGGGTAGTAGCCGTGCACCTCGGGGAATAGTTCTGGTACAGCGTCGTGGGTTCCGGGGTAATGCGTCGTGGTTGGATGAGTTTGTGAATACACGGTCGCCTGGGTAATGCCGGGCAGGGTTTCGACGTTGCCGACGTAGATGTTAGCACTTGGAACCTGAGTTTGTAGGACGGCTAACATGTGTTCCAGCACTCGATTTGAAACTGGATGTTTGTCGAACAGTCTGGGTTCAATGACAAATATTCGCTCCCCTACCTCACCCGCTCGCCAGGAGGGATTGATACTCCACGGATGATAGAGAAATACGTTCTTGCCAGTGAGGTCGGGGATGCGGGCGCTAGTTGGATACTCGGTTTGCAAGTCAAACGGTTGTGATAGTTCTAGTTCGGTTGGAAGCGGCGTCGTCCCGACATCTGCCCGGGGTACAGCTATATATGTGTCACGCTGACTGTGTGGGCTGCAGACGTTGATCAACTCTTGGTTCGCAACGTATTGTTTATTGATACTCGTGCCCGCCACCCACTGCCAGGACAATGTGTTCGAAGCCAGATCTCCGTCAATCAAGTGATGGTACATCCACCGACTCATGGTGGTCCAGTTTGCTTTGGCGACATTGGAGGACAGCATCGCCGTCCACATGCGAGCGTGGTTGTGCATATAACCAGTGGCGTACAGCTGCCTGACTGCATCGTCAATGGTATCAATACCGGTGGTAGCATCGACGATACCTGACACCAGCTGATCGTGTCGCCAATCATCACGAGTAAACCGTAGGTCAGCAAAAATCATCTCGCCTTTTTCAGTAAACACTTTTTGGAAGTATTCGCGCCAGGCCAATTCCTGGATTAATTTCTCACAATCGTCGTCTGCGTGTTTTGTCAGCAACCGCTCCCTGATTTCTGGCAATGTAATAACCCCACGGGTGATATACGGCGACAGGTGTGTCACCGCACCAGTCAGGTGGTTGCGGGTTTTGGCGTACTTGACCGGATCAATCAGATCGATCTGCTCAAGGATTTCTGTGTGGGTGAGATGTGGATTCATAGTTTTTGTTTGCGGCAGCGGTCAGAACAATACACCACCTGCTCCCATTGTCCGCGAGCGCGCCAGCTTTTGCGATTGGAAAATGGCCGTATGCAGACGGGGCAGATTTTGGATTCGGGTACTTTTGCCGACATATGCTTTCTAGTATACTCATCCCTATGAAAGACGCGACTGTTATTTACCCGCATCAGTTGTTTGCTGACCACCCGGCGCTGGCTCCAGAGCGGCCGGTGTATTTAGTTGAAGAATCACTATTTCTGACCGAGTTCCCTATCCATCGGCAGAAATTGCTCCTTCATCGACTCTCACTCCAGGCATATAAAATACGGCTTGAGAAACAAGGATTCACTGTGACTTACCTCGACGTATTGCAGTACCCCGACACCGCATCTGTCTTTATCAAAATCGCTGCTGACAATATCGAGCAATTGCACATCGTCGATACGACCGACTACTGGCTTGAAAAACGCATCGCTACCGCGGTTGACGAACAGGGGTTTACACAAGAGCGCTACGAGTCGCCGTTGTTCCTACTTGAGAAAGCCGACGCCATTGCTCGTTACGAGAAATCTAAAAAACACCTGGCGGCTTTCTATAAGAAACTCCGCCAAGACAAAAACATCCTGATCGACGCCGACGGTGAACCAACTGGTGGCCAGTGGAGTTTTGACGAAGCTAACCGGAAGAAATTACCCAAGCAGATTGAGTTGCCGACAGACATCACCCTGTTTGACAACGCTGAGGTTACCGCGGCAATCGTGTGGCTCGAGAAAATCAAGGGTGAACTATATGGCGAGACACACGTGTGGGTACCTTATACCCACGCGGCTGCGCAGGAATTCCTCCAAGCATTCCTAAAGGACCGGTTCCATAATTTTGGTACTTACGAAGACGCGTTGACCACGCGGCACACTCGGTTGTTTCATTCCACACTCTCTCCTCTCTTGAACCTCGGATTGCTGACACCGATGCAAGTGGTAGAGGCTGCGCTCGCGTACGCAACCAAACATAACATCGCCCTCAATAACGTTGAAGGGTTTGTCCGGCAAATCATAGGCTGGAGGGAATTCATCCGTGCAGCGTACGAGTGTGACGGGAGTAGTATGCGGACCCAGAATTTCTGGCAGCACAGCCGTACCCTTCCCAACTCGTTTTGGGACGGAACCACGACGGTCGACCCGGTCGATGACGCCATCAAAACTGCGCTCACATACGGCTACAACCACCACATCGACCGTCTGATGGTGCTGGGGAACGTGATGTTGCTCAGCGAGATCCACCCGGACGAAGTCTACAAATGGTTCATGGCAATGTACGTCGACGCGTACGACTGGGTGATGGTGCCAAATGTCTACGGTATGAGTCAGTTTGCAGACGGCGGGTCGTTTGCGACCAAACCATATATCTCGGGTAGTAACTATATCCGCAAAATGTCTGACTATCCCTCAGGTGACTGGGAGCAGGTTTGGACTAGTTTGTATTGGCGGTTCATCGGGACGCACCGGGACTTTTTCTCGTCTAACTACCGTCTGTCGATGATGCCACGATTACTCGAGAAGATGTCCGACGAGAAAAAAGCTACTTTCCAAACCACCAGTGCGGCGTATTTTGCCCAGCTGGATAGATAAGCAGCACTCCCGCAAATACAACCGAACCGGGCTGGTATACTTACGTCCAACAGTCCAAATACTATGACCAAATCCGTACAGCAATTTTTTAAGAAACTTCTTGATTTGCGTGAAGGCGCTGAAGATCGCCGCACTATTATCGACAACATCAAAGACGACTCAGACGTCAGTAGTGCGCGGGTGTGGGTGCTGATATTTGCGATTGGTGCCTGTTCGGTCGGGTTGAACATCAACTCGATTCCGGTCATCATTGGTGCCATGCTCATCTCACCGTTGATGGGACCGATTGTGAGTCTGGGGATGTCGTTGGCTATCTACGACTGGGGTCTGATGCGACGCTCGTTCCGCAACTTACTCCTCCTCACGGCCATCAGTATCACCGTCTCGACTATCTACTTCGCCTTGTCGCCAATTAGTAACGCACAATCGGAACTGCTAGCCCGGACGTCACCGACTATCTTTGACGTGTTAATTGCGGTGTTTGGAGGGATGGCTGGATTCATCGGCATCAGTCGCGCGCGTCATGGCAACATCATCCCCGGGGTAGCGATTGCAACCGCCATCATGCCGCCACTGTGTACCGTTGGGTACGGGATTGCGACGCTGCAGTGGAACTTTGTGTACGGTGCGTTCTATCTGTTCCTAATCAACTGTATTTTCATCTGTCTGTCGGCACTCGTCGTGTCGCGCTACCTCAAACTACCCAAGCGAGAATACCCCGACTTGGCGCACCGTAAGCGGGTTAACCACTTTATTACGATTATTATCATAATCATCGTCAGTCCAGCTGCCTACCTCGCCTACACGTTTGTCGGGCAAAACAACTTTAACCAAAACGCCGAATTGTATATCCGCGACGTGTTTGAAGCGCAAGGCTACGTCGTGATCCACCGCGACGTCGCCTACAGCCGCACTGACAGCCGCATCGAGGTTGCCTTCCTGGCGGAGCGGTTTTCTGACATTGAGATAGAAGCGTTTGCCGATAGGTTGCCAGAATTTGGGTTAGACAACACCAGTTTGAATATCCGCCAAAACTCGTTTGCTCTGACTGAAGAAGAGTGGACCACGGCCCTAAACGAGATACGCGGTGACGAAGACAAAGTCTCGGCGCTCGAAGCGCGCCTGGAGGCTGAGCAACAGTCATTTGAAAGCCCCGCGCGATTACTAGGTGAAGCTCGAGCCATCAACCAACTGGTGCAAAACATCGCTGTCGGGACTATCGAGTCCGGGACAGCTGAAGCAAGTGCGCAGGACCAAACCATTGTCCTACTCTACACCGACGCCACCGCCGCACCACTAACCATCTCCGAGGCGGACGGATTCAAACTATGGCTACAAACTAGACTCAGAGCCGACGACCTGCTACTCATCGTCAGTCCCCAGCCGACCATGCCCGCTCGCGACATTGATACAGTCACACAGGAGTAATGAATTGTAGACAGGCTGGCCCAAAATCGCTACACTGACCCCATGAACATACAACGAGCCGAGATTATTTCTTTTGTTGCCGGACTCGGACTGAGTATCGGGGTGGGGCTAGTACTGACCATGTACGGTATGGACGACCACTCCGATCACCACGACAACCACCCGATTGCTGATCCGTTTGATAGTAAGTACCACGTCCACGCTGATTTCCATATCATCGTCAACGACACGTTGGTTGAATTATCAGGCGACGCGTTCCAGACTACTAGTCAGCAGGAGCTGCACGAGCACGCTCACTTGCACGACAACAATGGTGACATGATGCACATCCACGACGTTGACATTACTTTTGCCGAGTTTCTTGGCTCACTTGGCATTGTACTAACTGATACGTGCGTGACGCTGGATAACCAGTTCTGTACTAATGACACCGACCAGCTAGTGCTATACGTCAACGGCGAGCAGTACCCCAACCCCATCACGCAGTACGTACCAGTTGATAACGACCGCCTGCTGCTCTACTACGGCAGCCCCGACAACCCAAACTTGGCAACGTACAAAGTGGCCATCCCCGACGACGCTTGTTTCTACAGCGGCACTTGCCCCGAGCGGGGCGTGGCGCCTGACGAGGACTGCGGACTGACTTGTGAACTCTAACCAACGCCAGAGAGGAACCAAACAATGAAAAAGCCCCGCGTTTTTGCGGGGCTTTTGCTGCATTTAATTCGAAATTAAAACTGGTTGATGACAATTCCACTCTCGGCCACGCCGGTCTAACTGGTGGCCAACAATACGAACGCCGGCGAGCGTCTGCGTCAGATTGAAGCAGTGTCGAGGCAGTGTCCACCGATTCCGATCCAGAATTGCTCCTGGCCGATAAGCTGTCTCCATCGCACGGTCGAGCATACCAATGTGCTCGACAGCGATGAGCCAGCGCTCAGTTACGACCCAGCCGATAAAACCACCCAGGGACTGAGCGCCAAATACACCAGCCCGAAGCGCTTCTTCCCGATTGGCGGTGTACGGACGGAAGTTGTACGTACAGTCACCGTTGCCTCGGAACACATCGGTGCTCATCGGCGGCATGACCTGCTGCTCGTTGACGACCCGATTAAACAGGGTAACCATACCAGGCAGTCGCACGCATTTTACCGGCGATTCGGTGAACAAGATAAGTGGTTGCGTTTGTGCAGATGCTGCGAAGCCAAACACAATCAAGCATAGCGCAAGAATAAACCGCATAACTATTCTCCTTTCAAGGGAATAAAGGGTTATATATGAGTCTCGATACAGTCGAAGATCAGCTATTAGTACAATAGCACGAAAGTTGGATTTGTCTATAGTTCTACCCTTGGCGCACCACTCCTGGCAACTCAACGACAAACGTCGTGCCTTTATTTTCCTCAGACTCTATTTGTAATGTGCCGCCCAGGATCTCTATGGACTGTTTAACCACGTACAACCCAAGCCCGGTGCCTTCGGTCACCTGCTGCTGAGCGTTGGTAGCGCGAAAAAACTTGGTAAATAGTTCTGCCTGTTCGTTTTTGGGGATACCAATACCGGTGTCAGACACCTGGAACACAAGCGTATCGTGTTTCTCAACCGCACTAATCGTTACCGTACCACCAGTAGGGGTATATTTCACCGCATTAGAGATCAGGTTGCTCGAAATAATATGAAACAGTCTGCGGTCGATTGAGACGTGTAGTGATTGCGGCTCGACGGTGACGTTGACCTGTAGCTGGTGATTCGTGATTTTCTCTTCGAACTCTTCGAGGATTTGCTCAAGGTATGTTTTGAACTCGACTGTTTCTAAATCTGCTGCAAACGTGCCCATCTCGAGTTTGGAAACGCTCAAGAAGTCATTAATCAGGTTGAGAGTGCGCACGACGTTACGGTCGATTTTGGTTAGATAGCGAGCTTGTTTGTCAGTCTGGGTATCTTTCAGGCTACGGATGAGCAGCTCGACGTTCCAACGAATGGCAGCAATTGGGGTACGTAACTGGTGGGTAGCCAAGGCAACGAACTCTGACTTGGCGGTATCGACGGCCCGTTGATCGGTGATGTCTGTGATTGATACGAGTCGTTCGTGTGGCTGGTCAGCCCGGTAGACATTTACCAATACCCAACGATTGGTACCCGTGAGCGTTTGGATAGGAAGCTCAACATCGGTCAGTGTCAGGCCACTCGCTATTTTGCCTCGTAACACTGAACTGCTGTCAGTCCCAGCCAGACCCTCGACAACCATAAAACCATACAAGTTATGAGTGTCGATAGAATTTATCTGACCACCCAGTAAGTGCACTGCGGCTGGATTGGCACGTTTTATGTCGCCGTTTGATTCAACCGTAAGGTAGGCCACTGGGCTACGAGTGTACAGTGCTTCAAAGTCTTGTCGTAGACGTAATACTTGGCCGTTCGATGCTTGATGCAAGGCGCGCGTCGCTGCGGTGGCGCTGACAATACCGCACAGTAACAACAGCGACCCGCCTCCTGCCAGCAAAAGTAACCATGTATCGGGTGGTAGTGGTCGATCTACAGACAACCAAGCCAAACCAGTGACTAGCCCGCCCGCAAGCCCAGCCCACGACAACCAGCCTAGGGTATGCCACAGACGGGCCTGATCTATATATGAGCGCTTCATACGCGTATAATACCACTGAGATAGTCCAATAACAGATTTTTGTGGTACGATTATCGTAATGAGAAAAATTCTGCTAGTTGAAGATGAAGTCGACATCCGCGAGGCGCTGGCTGAGGCGCTAGCTGATGAGAAGTACGAAGTAATCACAGCGACAAATGGTCAAGAAGGTCTTGATGCGGCCCTACAACATCACCCCGACCTTATTTTGTTAGACATTCGTATGCCGATTATGACTGGGCCTGAGATGCTTGAGCGGCTACGGCTTGATGACTGGGGCAAAAACGCTACCGTGGTAATGCTTACCGCCATGGATGATACCGAGAGTATCGCAAACACACATGCCAGTGGTATCAGCGATTACGTTATCAAGGCTCACCACAGCCTCGATGAGATAATGCGCAAAGTCCGAGAATCGTTGTATACCGCGTAGCCTGATTAGGCAAACTCCTACAATACAAAGTACACACAAAAAAGTACCCAACCGGGTACTTTTGCTTTGATCTCGCAGCGGATGTCTGGGTGGGAGGCAAGGATTGTTTTGCCATGTGCAGCACACAACTCCCGCAGTGAACCTTCCCACACTTTCCAGTTACCATCCTCGAATACGCTAACCCTAGCGTGGTTCAAAAATAATCAGCCTAGCTATTCTCCTTTCAAGAGAATGGGGGGTATGTGAGTCGCGATATAGTTGAAGACCACCTATCGATACAATGTCACAAAATAGTTTTTTGGTTACAGCAGATTGCTAGCGGATGTATTTGTGCTCCCGCAGATAGTCAGTGGTCAAGATTGGTTTATCGTGCAGGTTTTTCTGCTTCCCCACTGTGAACGTCCCTAACCTATGGTCACCTCCCACATCGTGTAGATCAACCAACGATAGCTCGACATATCCAGCGGCGTCTGCCAAGTAGTACAGCTCGTTGCACTGGGCTAAAGTAAATCGTTTTTGCAGCCGGGTGATTTTGTCGATATCATTGCCAGATTGCTGTCCGCAGATACGCACCACTGGCGCTAGTGACTCAGGCAGAAGTTGGAGTAACGCCCGCTTGGTCTGCTGCACGTTCTCGAGCGTTTTGGTCTGGTTATACAGAGCAATAGTCATCAGCTTGGGATCGAGTGACACCGCCTGCACATAGGTTGCGATGTTCATATTCCCCTGTCCAGTAGCGTCAATTGTACTCACACTCCACACCGGCCAAGCTGGGCGATTCCAGATCTTTCTCATGGGGCTATTGTACCTAATTATAAAGTATCTAGTAACCAGCCATACGAAAACCGGCAGTTACGCCGGTTTTGGTATGGCTTTGTGTCCACGACTGGAGTTGAACCAGCACGGGAATACTCCCACTACCCCCTCAAGGTAGCGCGTCTACCAATTTCGCCACGTGGACATCTACTGCTTATTCAGCCCGGTCATTGTAAAGATTTCTTGGGCTTTTGCAAGTTTGCGGGGTAGATATGATAGGTTGGCTGTATACAACATCAAACAAAAAAAACAGCGACCCATGAGCCGCTGTTTTTTGTTGGAGTTAGTCTTTTTTAACTTCTGTCGAATCATCTAGGGCGTCAGTGTTTGCTTCTTCTGAGGCTGACTCTTCTGAGGTTGCCACTGGTTCCACGACGGCTTCAGCTGGGGTTTCTGCTGCTGCAGCTTCGGCGGCTTTTGCTGCAGCTTCGGCTGTTGCGGCGGCTTCCATTTCGGCGGCTTTTGCCGCTTCTTCCTCAGCTAGTTTTGCTTCAGCAGCAGCTCGGGCTTCCACTTCAACGGCTGATTCGGTTGAGATTGTAGAGAGAGTCATGCGACGCATTTGTCGTTTGATTTCTCGAGCTACTTTTTCGCGGATGAAGTACAACTTTGCTCGACGGACTTTTGATCGTTTGACGATTTCTAGTTTGTCGATCATTGGTGAGTAGAGGGGATAGATTTTCTCTACGCCGACGCCACTAGCTACTTTGCGAACGGTAAACGTTGCGCCTGGTTCAGTACCGTGTTTTCGAGCCAACACGAGTCCTTCAAAAATCTGGATTCGAGTTTTTCCCTTGTCTTGGATTTTTTGATGCACACGAATGGTGTCTCCGGCTTTGATACCGAGTTCTTTGCGTTCTACCATGTTTACTGGTGAAATGTTCACCCCTGCGATTGCTGCTTTCATACCAAATTGGTTGTATGTCTATTAATAATTACCCGGAGTTACCCGTCTGAATGTGCCGTAATCTACCACAATGCCTAGTCGGACGCAATACGTTCGGCTGCTTCTTCGATTGCAATTGGCATAGGAGCTATAAAGCGCTCGGTGTCACCCCCTGGTAACGCCAGTTCAAGCACATGGGCATGCAAGGCCATACGGTTGATGTCGAGGTGGTTGGACCGCTCCGCCAGATGAGCGGCGTACAGCGTATCGCCCACAATCGGTCGGTCGACTGCCCGCATGTGGGCTCGCAGTTGATGGGTGCGACCAGTTTTAGGGAATAATTTGACGTAGGCGAACGGTTCGTCTTTGTACTCACCCATACCGATGCGTTCAAACTCAGTGATGGCTTCACGCAGGACGC
>Ga0306872_100335_pt1 | contig 19240 bp, 29 predicted proteins | sample AntRauMeHopE1498_FD_190455 | JGI IMG/M metagenome (GOLD analysis project Ga0306872, IMG submission 190455) | Saline lake microbial communities from Rauer Islands, Antarctica - Metagenome Hop E1 #498 (v2) (version 2) | ecosystem: Environmental > Aquatic > Non-marine Saline and Alkaline > Saline ...
GTATTTTAATACAGTGTCTTTTTAGTAATAACAAACGCCTTGATATACAGGATGCTGACTTTATGGAAGCATCTATTTTTGCTTATAATGGAATAAGAGCAATGAGCGAAGATATTTACAAAAGTATTACTAATTTTAATCTTGCAATATATCCCATCAATCATCATCGCTGGGCAGCTAAACATAACACCCAAGCATTCAACCGCAAGCGCTCACCACAGCGCTTATCAAGGCGCGCAGTATGAAACGTACATCGCCAGACTTTAAGTACCGCAAGCTAATAGCCAAACGCGCTAATGTTTTACGTGCTATTGAGCGTAAAAAAGAGGCGCTGGAGTTGCTACGGTATGAGTAAAGTATATTCAAAGATTAAAGATAAAAGCAGTGAAATTGAAAAAGAAATATATTTAATGGCTGATGGGGTTTGTTGTAGTTTATTTTCTATACAAAGCCTAGCTACTATTTTGCATAACAACGGTATAGATAATAAGCAATTATCCTCAAGGCTAGGCAAACGCGCAAAGTTAAAAAGGAATCAGTATCAGTTACAACCATTAAATTTTTGCAGAACAAACAACAAAGAGAGAAATAACAATGAATAATTACCCCGACTGGATACAAAGCACAACCAATAACCCAAGCTCACCGATGTATAGCGAGAAACGATGTTGCGAAGTTTGCGAGATGCAACTAGAAACAGAGCAAGGCGACCACGAAACGCCTATGCTTAAATGGTGCGATAATCTAAGCTGTGATAATTTTGAGGTGAATGTAAAATAGTTTTATAAAGTACTTGCATAGTGTAAAACAGTTTGCTATTATAACCCTACTGAAGCAAACAACCAAAGAGAGAAACACATGACAACATTTTTTAAAGTTTTATTTCAGGACGATGGAGAGGGCGCTTGCATGTTATGCGGTCATTATGTTGAAAGTGATGAAGATTACGAAAATACAGAGTATAAATGCACTAATGAAAAATGCAATAATAAAGGTGGATTATGAAAAAACCATTATTAGGTAGCGGGGCTACAATGGCGATCACAGATGGTAATTATAACCCTATTTTGTTCACCGCTAAACAGGCATTAATTAAAGCAAGAGAATTAAAGCGTAAAGAATGTAAACAGGTTTTTATAAGAGAATATTATCATTACTTCAGGTGGTCAGCCTGTTAATTAAAAAGCCCTTCGGGGCTAAACAAAAGGCACAAACATGAGCGCATCAACACAAGCAAAAGCAACAGGGTTAAAAAGCCTTGAGCAGGTCTCTAAGCTTACTAATCAGTCAGTGCAGACACTTAACAACTGGTATCGCAATAAGCCTGCACTCTTCCACGTAGTGCTGATTGGGTGCGTTAACTTAAACAAGAGTGACTCTTAATGTATAACGAATTTGAAACTAAAACCTATAAAAATAAGTGGTCAATGGATGAGCAGCGCTTATTAATGAAGTTGCACAAAACAACTCAAAACATGACTTCTATTTATGAAGCCTTCCCAAAAAGAACACGCGCAGCAATACACGAAAAGATGACCAGAATAGGGTTATCGTTAAGGGGCAGAGAATGCAAAAGATAATGCAAAGGTTCTGGACTAGCGAAGAAATAGAAGCAGAAGTTAATAAGGTTTCGGGCACTTGGGTTAAGCGTAGAAATTTACGTGAGAAGTTAAAGGCTGAGAATAACCATCACGTTGGCGCAATGTCTTTAAATGTTTTAAATTATATTCGAGCATTAAAAGCAAACGGTTCTAGTGAGCAAGATTTAAGGGAACTTTACAGTAAAGTATCAAACTTGGAGCTAAAAAGACTATGAATAAATTATCAATAATCGAACGCCTGGTGGTCTGGTTTTTAGTCATTGCAGGTGCAGTCATTACCGCATCACTGGCGTTAAACTTTGCGTTTTTGGTGGGTTGGTTATGAGTTATTACGCAGGTATAGATTGCCAGTGTAACGCTAGTGTTGAGCGTGAATGCTGTTGTAGTGATGTAGACTGGACACCAACGGAGGTTTATAGACTAAGAGCGCAACTTGTTAAGGCGAAAGCTGATGGTATACGCGAGGCGATAAGCGACTACAAGAACAAGCAGCCATTGAAGTGCGAAAACCACTATGTTGTCGATACGCTTGAGCATATGAAAAACTATGCTTATAAATTAAACAACACCACTATAGATAAGGAGAAGTAAATGAAAAAATTATTTACTAAGGAGTTAATAGAACTAGCCGCACAAAGCGCAACAATATCGCAATTGAACACAATTATAAAAGCTAGAGATATACGGATTGTAGAGCTTGAAGAATGCTTACGTTCTGTTGTTTATGGAAATGTAATGGATGATTATGGCAACATTAATCCCGATGAAGGTTTAAAAATATGGCAATCATATAACCAAAGTGTTCCTTCCGATACAGTAACCAGTATCATCAAAAAAGTAGAAAACTTACTAGAGAGATAAGGAATAAGAGATGAGCACAATATATAAAATTAATGACATTGTACCCACTAATGTTTTAGCTAACCGATTAAATGAGTTATCTGATGCAGTCTGTAAAGGACCTCATGAAGTGCATAAACAGTTTGATATGCGGATACCTGCCGAGCTAGACCGCGATGCCGATTTAGTATTGTCTCAATCTGCATCAAGAATGACTGAACTCGAAGCCCAACTCGTTTTACTACGGGAGCAACTAGCGGCCCTCAATAAAGAATATTTAATTCTTTATCAATTAACTGGTGAAGTATGGCCAAGCACAAACAGACCGCTTGCAATGGTTGTAAGTGAGCTAAGTGAATGAAAACCACCTTACTAATCCTACTGCTAACACTAACCAGTCTAGCAAGCGCAAGCCAAGCTAGAGTCTGTATCTACTTGGCTAGTGTAGCAGAGCAGGTAATGGAGTTAAGGCAAGCAGGCGTTGAGCAAGGCGAAGTGATTAAAAGTTTTAGCGACTATCCGCGAGTCTTTGAAATATACAAAGCAGATGCCTTACTGTTACGAATAATAGATGAAGCTTATGAATTACCAGTGGAAGAAGTAGAGCGCGAAAAGCTTAGGGCTAAGTGGAAGTTTGGCAGTAAGTGGTTTGAAATGTGTTTATCTAAAGAGTTTAAAACGAAAAAACCGCAATTAAGCGGCTTATTCTCCCTCACTTCATAAATCGCAATGTTTACGTAAGTATCGGGTGAGTTAACATAAAAAACCCCAGCCTTTTACAGCCGGGGAAAACACAGGAATACAACCGAGAGAGTGATTGTGCAATTAATATAGCGCGATTACTTTTCTCTTGCAACACCTTTCGCTTTTTCAAACGACCGCATTCCGCCTAAACCTAATAAGCCCATCATAACAGGCGTGAGAACCTCTGTGTTGACCTCTGGCATAGTAAACCATATATCCAGTATGGGATGTAAGAAAACAGCGTACAATAGCCCTAGGGCGCATATCCACATTATTGCAGGTCTTGAGCCAGCCACGAATAAAGACTTGTGCGCAGCTTGCACCTCATTAACTTTAATCTGCGCCATTTGTATTTCATGCGCTTGCTTGACTGACATAGTAGCAATTTCATGCGCTAACTTATCGCGCTCGTCTTTGTCGGGTATGAATTTATCTAGTAGGTTTGCAATAGGTGCAATTAATAAATTAAGCATTAGCATATCCTCATTAAGTATTTTTCTTCACCGTCACCGTAAAAACTTAGCATCTTCTCACATGCTGCGCGACTGGCTCTAGCTATACCGTTGTCGATTTGCATACATGGCGCAATGCAACCTTGTAGTTGACTAGTATTGTTAGCAGGGTGAAACTCTATGGCACTTCTTCCGGGTACGTTTAGCACTCTAAAATAAGTGTGCCGCCCATGCGTATCGCGTACAAAGAAATAATCATCTTCGGGTATGCAAGAGAAAAACGGTTTGTTATCTAACCAAGGTAATTCAAGCGAAAATAGTTCAGTACCATCGGGCAATGTTAGCGTACCTTTAGTATAAGTCTTAAAATATTCTCGCTTTATGATTAGCATTATTTACCCTTAATAAAATACGCAATAGCGCCACCTGCCACTAGCCAAAACGCAGTGTTAGCAAACGCCATTATTAAAGTATTCTTACGCGACATTATGGCAATTGCTTGCAGGTCGTTTTCGGTTGTAGCAACGCGCTTTTCTAGTGCATCAACACGACTGTTACTAGCAAGCATCTTTTCTTCAACCCTTGCAATAGCAGTAATCGCATCGGCTAGTCTGTCAATCTTTTGCTCGATTCTGTCTAGCCTTTTCTCGTCCATGATTTACGCCCTTTCTTCGTCAGTGATAGGTGTGTCTAGTATCTCACTAGCGCGGCCTTCACCTAGTAAAGTTAACTGCTCAAGAAACTCTATACCCTGCCTAACCTGTGGCTGTTGTAGATTTATTGCGGTTTGACTTTCTAGTAGCTTCATAAAGTCTAGCGCAACAAAGCCTTGCTCGGTTTGCTGCGTTGCTAACATCCTTATAGCGATGCGCTCTGCTTGTGTTAGTCTTAGTAAGAAGAAGCCTAGTGTGATCAAGTCGGGCTTTACTATTGCTGGTTTTTCAATTTTAAATACACGCTGTGTCATTATAAATACCTCACGTAATCTACGTCATTGCCTGTGTCTATTCCGAATGTTAAGCCGTCTGCGCGAGTCATAACACCGCTATCGCCACCTGCTACCCAGACACCTGCTTGGTCTGTTGCTATTGAGCCTATAAATGCACTACCGAAGCCTGAGGTTACTGCTGACCAACTAGCACCGTTGTTAGTGCTTCTTGTCATAGTACCGCTACTGCCAACGGCTACCCAGACACCTGCATTGTCTGTGGCGATTGAGTTTATAGTTGTACTACCAAAGCCTGAGGTAACTGCTGTCCAACTAGCTCCATCGTTAGTGCTTCTTGTCATAGTACCGCTACTGCCAACGGCTACCCAGACACCTGCTTGGTCTGTGGCTATTGAGTTTATCCTTGTACTACCAAAGCCTGATGTTACTGCTGACCAACTAGCACCGTTGTTAGTGCTTCTTGTCATAGTTCCGCCAGTGCCACCTGCTACCCAGACACCCGCTTCGTCTGTTGCTATTGAGTATATAAATGCACTACCAAAGCCTGAGGTAACTGCTGACCACGTCACACCGTTGTTAGTGCTTCTTCTCATAGTACCGCTATTGCCAACGGCTACCCATACACCTGCTTGGTCTGTTGCTACTGAGAGTATCTGTGCACTACCACCAAAGCCTGATGTTACTGCTGACCACGTTACACCGTTGTTAGTACTTCTTCTCATAACACCGCTATCGCCAACGGCTACCCAGACACCTGCTTGGTCTGTAGCGATTGATTGTATCTGTACACTACCAAAACCTGAGGTAACTGCTGTCCACGTCACACCGTTGTCAGTGCTTCTTGTCATAACACCGCTATTGCCAACGGCTACCCAGACGCCTGCTTGGTCTGTGGCTATTGAGAGTATCTGTGCACTACCACCAAAGCCTGAGGTAACTGCTGACCAAACCCCCGCAGGAAAAATAAACGCATCTAACGAAGCATCCCAACCTGAAGTTATCGCAAAGCCGCTACGTAAAAACTTCTGACCGTCTCGCTCGTAGTCGTCTGGGAAGTCTGGAAATAGCCTAGTAATCTCACCTAGTGCAATGCCACTGCCGCCTACTAATGAACTCAAAAATTTATCAGCCATTATAATATCCTCGCAATTGTCGCAGAGTCAGCGGCAATATGTACCGTTTCGCCTGCGCGTAAAATTAAATTATCACCGCTATTCAGTACACCCGACTTAGCGTAAATTGTGATCCCACTTGCAGGTATTGTAACATTACCATCGCTTTGCGGTGAATTGTTCATCACTAGAAACTGGCCTGCGCTAAAAGTAGGCAGGTTGCGCGTAATGTCAGTCGCGGTAAGAACAAGCTCAAAGCCGTTAGCAGCTGAATTACCTGCTGTCGTTATAATCTCAAAACCGCTTGAACCCAAAACCACCCAATTAGCATTTCCTGCGCTTGGCTCACTAGATTGCACACTTGCAAGGTTGGTTAATAACTGCCAGTAAGCACCCTCATGCAACACAGAATAAGGAACATTTGCAGCGCCTGTCAGGTTATCCCATAAGCCTTTAAAGTTAGCGTTAGCACTAGAAATAGCCGCGCTTTGTTGTGCGCTAGTTGATGATAATCCTGCTTGTGTAGCATCTGCGTCAACCGTAACTGCGAGGTTGTCAGAATATACAGCGAGGTCATTGTACTTAGCGGCAAGCGGTGACTGGTAAGATAACCAAGCGTCTGCATTATCCGCAAATTCGGAGGGCGATTGTGTTCGCTTTGGCACTGTGCCTGCAAAGGTGGGTATTAGTGGGGCTGTCATTAAACTATTCCTCTTATTTCAAGTGTTGCATCTGTAATCGTAGGTGTCGAAATATTGTTTTGGAAGTTTCTATAATAACCGAAAACGAGTGTCGGGTCATCTGTTTGGTCGTCCCCAATCCACGCGCTGGGTATAGTTGTCAATTCTGTCAAGGTATTAAAGACATAATTTACCTTTGAGCGCTCAATGGTTAAATCAAAAGTGACAAGCCGCGCTTTGCGTCCGTCAGTAACTTTGATGTTACCAAAGTCATCTTCTGTGACTTGGCTAAAATCTAGCAATTGAACATTAGAACCGTAGTTTGCTTGGCCTAAAACAATTTGACCACCGAATATAAAGTCACCAACTGAAACATCTGCACCGTCAACTGTTATTTTTATCACGCCATTTCTATAAGCAGGTAAATCTAACTTAAAAAAGCGTTTTATATCAATAATAGGTGAGAAATAATAAAAATACCAGTCAGTCACATCTGAGTTATCAACCATCGAAATATCTTGATTGTAAACGATACCCTCATCGGCATCTGTAACGGTAACATTTATCGAGGTGGCGTTATTAATATTAAACCCGGCTATTGAATTGGTAATGGATGAGCTTTGAAACTCAAATATTAATTCATCATCTCCAAAAGATTGAGTGCTTATCACAGTGTCAAACATGGCAAATTTATTAGTTGGTGAAACTATCACCCAAGTCGGTACGGTTTTTAATACGCCCACTTCTGGGTCATCTGTTGTAGAGGGGTCAGCAACGCATTCATAAAGCTTATGTGTGCTTACCTTTATTACTCTGTCACCTGTGTCATAAGTACCGGCAGACCAAGCCACCTCACCGCGCCCTGTATCTGGCTCGGCAATAGTAGATGATATTAAGTTAGTATCGTTTACCTGTACCGGCTTAATTACTCTCATTGCTCTGCCCTCGTTTCAAATCCGTTAAACTCTAAGCGCTGCAAAATAGAAGCAGTTGATTTTGTGTTCTTAACCACTTCGCGGTTATAAGCAGCGTTATCTTCTCGCATCTGCGTAATTTCCTGTTTAAGGGCTTGGTTTTCAGTATTCGCATTGTTTTGCGCTATTTGCTGTTGTTGTGCGGGTATTGCGGCAATGGCACTGTTGAGCGCGTTAACCGCATCCCCTACAGAGACTATACTGTTATCTATACCGAGGGCGACATTTAACAATTGCTCGTTATAGTCAAGTATACCATCTAAGCGCGTTAATTCATTTTCATAAGCGCTTTGATGTAATTGGTAAACCTCATCTGCGCTAGTAATCAACATATCAAACTGTGCAGATTGTTCTTCATAGTTGAGCAAGTCTAGGCTAAGTTTTGCAGCGTTAAATTGTAGCGTTGCGTCTTTAATTGATAAGGTGTTATCTACGATACCAAGCAGGCTATCCAACTGTTCATTGTTAGCCGCTATCAAATCATCAAAGCTTTCAATAGTGTCATTGTACGATTGCTCTGCTAAGGAGTAATCATCATTTGCGGCTTGAATTAAAGCGTTAAATGATTCTACTTGGCTATCAAAGTTTAGGTCTGCAAGCGCTGTTTGTGAGTCATTAAGCTGCGTTATCGCTTCACTAATTGATAGGGTATTGTCAACAATACCAAGCAGGCTATTTAGCTGTGCATTATTTGCATCAATCAAACCATCAAGACGCTGAATACTATCACTGTAGTTTTGTTCAGCTAAAGAATACCCATCATTTGCGGATTGAATTAATAACGCAAAAGACTGTACCTGATTATCAAAGTTTAGGTCTGCTAATGAAGATTGAGCCGCCTTAAACTGGACTATTGCTTCACTAATTAATAACGTGTTGTCAACGATACCGAGCAGGCTGTTTAGCTGTTCAGTTAACGCCACCACTTGACGGTCTGCGCTTAGTTGCTCGGCTTTAATCTGCTTTTCAGTGTTTGACTGTAATAATTCAACTTGACGGTCTGCGCTTAATTGCTCGGCTTCAATTTGCCTGTCAATTGTGTTTATAAGGCTTTGTGTTTCGCTTAGTTCCTCGCCTGCTAGCAATGATATAGCCGCCAATCTATTTTGGTTAAGCGCGTTGCTTATAGCAAGGTCTGACGCGCTAGCAAAGCCTGTAGCATCTTGGTTGACTAGGTTGCTGCTATCAAGTGATTGTGCGCCACTAAAGTCACCACCTCGCGCCATCGTTAACGCTTGCATTAGTGAAGTGCCACCAATACCGGTTGCACTATCAAGCGATTCAATAAGAGACTGCATGCTAGAAGCGGTGCTGTCTAATGCGCCACGCTCACTATTAAGCGCGTCAATTCTTGCACTAGCGTTAGATTGTATTAATGCTATTTCAGCGCTGGCATTGGATTTTATTAATTCCATTTCAACACTGGCGTTAGACTGTATTAATGCTATTTCAGCGGCAAAGGCTTCGTTCAATAAGCTTGTTGCATCATTTACATTCTGCTCGCGCAGTGCTTTTTCAGCGTCTAGCGAAGTCCTTAAAATTGCTATGCGTGACAATTCCGCATCTAACATAGTTTTAGCAGAATTAAGCACTACCTGCGCGCGTTGCTTTTCTAGTTCAATTGCTTGGTTTTGCGCTGCAAACGATTCGCGTAAACCTTGAATTGCATTGGTAACACTTCCCTCACGCAATGCTTTTTCAGCGTCTAATGAAGAGCGTAAACCGTTAATTCGTAAAAGTTCAGCGTCTAAAATTGTTCTCGCGGAGTCTAATACGACTTTAGCGCGTTGCTTTTCTAGTTCTATTGCTTGGTTTTGTGCGGCAAAAGAAGCTATTAAAGCGGTTTCACTCTTATCATAAGCATCTTGACGCAAAGCCTGTTCATCATCTAGCGCATCGCGTAAACCGTTGATGCGTAGTATTTCAGCGTTGTAAGCATCGGTTGCACCGTCAAGCACCGCCTGAGCGCTTTGTTTTTCTAGCTTGATAGATTGCTCTAGTATTCCAAAGGCGCTGCGTGCAGAGTCCTCACGCGCTATACGCTCATCTTCTAGCGCTTCGATGTATTCAGCCATAGCAGGTGATAACTCAAGCAAAGCGGCTAATGTTTCTTGACCACCTTGTGTTGTAATATCCAGTCCTTCAACAAGCGCCCTAAATTCTTCGGTGGTAGATACAAGCGGCTTACCTAGCTGCGTAAACACTTCACTAAGTGAGTTTTGCAATATTTCAAACTTCTCTTGTTCGCTAAAGAAGTTGTCAATGTATTGTGTAGTTAATTCTGTGAATTGTTCAATGCCGCCAACTAAACTGATAATTGATTGTGCAAACTCTAGCTGAATAATTTTACTCACGCCTGATAAATCAAAGCCCATCGTTTTAATCTGGTCGTTAAATATAACTTGCTCACGCGCTACACGTGTCAATGTTTCAAATAAACCTTCGCCAACTTGCTGAAAGTCTTTAACGCCAGGCACTAAAAACTCAGCTATTAAATCACCTTGCTGACTAAATATGGCTTGAAGCTCTGCTTCTATCTCGTCACCGCTTAAACCTTCAAAGCTCACTTTGCCAATGTCAATTTGAAAGCCTGAAAGCGCTTCTTCTAAATCAACTTGCACTATGTCAAAGGTATCAGCAAACGCGCCCGATAAACCTTGCGTAAACTCGTAAAAATCGAATTGATTAAGCGGCCCGACAAAATTACTTTGCAATCTGGCAACCGTTTCAATACCTAGTAATCTGGCAGACTCTAAAACGCTCTCACCGATAAAGCCGAATATGTTCGCCATCTGCTCTTGAATAGCGCCATCTATGTTTTGGAACTCATCTGCGGTACGGTCTGATTTTGATAACCCAAACCAGCTGCTTTTTTTGGTTCTTACTGTAAAATAAGATTGTGCTTCTAATATTCCGCTGTCTATTATTTCGCCAAGTGTTTGACCGACAAACGCTATACCGTTGTCTATAACTGATTGCTTGGTTGAGCTAAAGCCTGCAAAAGACCTTGACGCGTCTAGTTGCCCTTGAAATGTTAACGCGCCAGTTGATGCCGAAAAGCTTTGGGCAAGTTTGCTGATACCATCCGATAAAGCCGTAATTGAGTTACGTATGCCCCGTAGCTCAAACAATTGGTTTATCTGTAGGTCATTAAATTCATCTTGTGAGTTTAGGATTGAGTTTGATTTGTCATCGCTACCAAGCAGTGTGCCTGTGCCTTGCGACTCTTGTAATTCTTCTGTGGGGTCTACTACGCTACCACCACCACCAAACGCGCCACCTAAGAGGCTAGCCATTATGCCAATCATTGCAGCGCCCATCACGAAACCCAAAGGCGGTGCGTAACTAAAGGCTGATGTAATAGCGGTCAGTGCATTAGCGCCCTGCTTTGTAGTTTCGTTTGCTACATGAACACCGGCTTCTGCTGTACTAGCCGTCATCTTTTTAAATGATAGCGCTATCTCTACAATGGCCAACGCCTGATTCAATGCCCCAAATGCTTTAGCCGCTGCGGTTTTTTCATCAAATAGTGATTGACCAACGGCAGCAACCGAGCGCATACCACTTATCTCGTTCAGTGCAAGCTCGGTATCAAGTTTGCCTTGTTGCTTATCAAGTGCAATCTTGTCCGCACCGTCTTTTTCTCGGTCTGCGCTTATTTTCTCCTGAATAGAAGCAAGTTCACCAGTCTTTTTAGTATAGTCGTTAATCGCGTCTGCAATATTACCAAAGGCATCTACGATTATAGAGCCTGTGCGCGTCCATGCGCCACCGAAGTTATCAAGGCTTGCGGTTATGCTATCAAGGTTTGATTCGTTCGCCTTGGCTGCGTCTGCTTCGTCCTTTTCAATCTGCTCAACTAGGTTTCTAGTTTCTTGCAATAATTTAATGCGCTGCTCTAATTGTGCAAGCTGTGCCGGGTCAGTTACACCGTTTTGCATCGCTTCCATTTTAGCCGCGTATATTTCAAAGGCATCTGCGCCTAGTCTAAGCTGTATAATCTGATCGGCTATTGCTTGGTTTTGTTCGAGGAATGATTTTGACATAGCGTCACTTTTTGCGGCTAATTCTGCATCCGCTTTTATTGCTTTTTGAAGCACATCATCTTTTTCTTCAAGCGTCTTTTTTAGTGCAGCTTCTTCTTCCTTTTGCGCTTCGACCGCTTCACGCGCTGACTTCGATGCTAAAACATAATCTCCTAATTTATTCGCAGCATCACCGATAAAGTCAGTTGCAAAGGCTTCACTACCTGCTTCTTTAATCTCAGATAACGCTTCACCTAATGGGTCAATAAATCCTGTGTTAACCGCATTAATAAAATTATCAAAATCTAAATCGCCTGAAAGTATAGATTTTAAATCTTTAAAAAACGCCTTGCCAACTGATAGCGTACTCCCAAACATATTAGAAAAAGATGAGAAAATAGCGCTTGCTACAATACCCACTGTTTTACCAATGGTTACAAATGTAGCAATTACAGTATTAATAAATACTTTAGATAAATCATTTATATCAGTAAATAATTTTGTAAATGATAGGTTAACAGTTGATGTACTTTCGTCAGCGCCACCAGTTAAGCCAGTAAAAAAGCCAGATACCGCATTAAATGCAGTTTTAGCGCCACTTGTTATAAAACCAAAAGCGTCAGCAATAGCATTAAAAGCACCGCTTGCTATGTCTCTGACTTTTACAGTTTCATCACCAAACCCGACTGTCATGTTCCTTGCTGCGAACAATGCGCCTGTTAATAGCGCTAATGTACCCACTACGAGTACAATTGGATTAGCAGCCATCACTACGTTTAAGGCTTTAGTTGCCAGCGACAAAGTGCCTGTTGCAATAGCTGATGTGAGTATAACTACCGCTAAACTACCCAAAGCGCCTGCTGTTATTGTGGCGATGTCGGCTAGACCTGTGAGCGTATCAACATAATCAGCCGTTAAATCATTAGCCTTTGCAAATTCTGGTAGCATTCCAGTAAATACGTGAATGAAAGCGGTACTTGCTAACATAGCACTACCCATAGCGCCAGATAAGCCTGCATCGCCTATTTGCAAAGATGCTTCGCTAATCGCAGAGCCAAGCCCAAGCATCGCAACTGTTAAGGAGCTACCGATTACTTTTGACATTTCGTCAGCCGCGCCAGCCGCACCTTTATACTTTTGTGTCATTACCTCAATATTATCAGAAAATGCAGACGCGATTAGACCGGCAGCCGCTGCTTCTGATCCAAATAACGCAATAGCGCTTTCTGCGTCAAGGTTAGCAGTGTTAAGAGTCTGCAATACGGCTGTTAGTCCACGCGATGAAATGCTTAGTTGGTCAGTACTTATACCTTGCTCTAAAAGAGCTTCTTTTGCTCTAGGGCTTATATTCGATAATTGTCTAATGATACCGACCACACCAGTACCTGCACGTTCAGCCTGAACACCTGAATCAGATAATGCGCCAATGATAGCGGCTAATTCTTCAATCTCAACACCGGCAGCGGTTGCAATTGGTGCAGAGTTTCTAAGCGCAACGGCCAATTGTTTAACGTCAGTATTTGCACTTGCTGATGTTTCTGCAAGCACATCAATTACGCGGTTAAGTTGGCTTACCGGCAGTTGTAGGCCGCCTAGCACATTAGATGCTATGTCAGCAGATTCAGCTAATGATAACTGAGCTGCGGTTGCCAGGTTAAGTATTGCAGGGGTAGCGGTAAGTATTTCATTAGTAGAAAATCCAGCCATCGCAAGAAACCGTTGGGCTTCGGCTGCCTGTGTTGCGCTAAATTGTGAGGTTGCACCAAGTAAACGCGCTTGCTTTTCAAACTGCGCCATTGTTTCGGTAGTCGCTCTAGTAGTAGCCTGCAATCCTTTCATTGCGCCATCAAAGCTAAATATTGTTTTAGTTACTACTGATAGGCCACCAACAGAGGTAAGCGCTAGGCCGACCGCACCGATAACCTTTGTTAACGATGAGAAGCCGTCATTCATGCCCTTAGTAGACTTTGAAATGCTGCGCTCGGTTGTTTGACCCTTGCGTGCAAATCCATCTAATGCGCGCTCACCCGATACCAAACCACGAGTGTTAACAGAGAAACCGAGTTGTGCAATGTCTGACATTTTATAGACCTTTAGATGAGCGCTGAGTTATTTTAACACTAAGCGTAAAAAGGCGCAAAAATAAACACTGGTCGGAGCAGTAGTTTTATAAAAGTGCGGTATAGTTTGGTTTTACTTAAACAGGATGGATGAATAATTATGATTAATAAAAATTGGGATGGTGAAGGGTTTCCGAGAGTTGGTCAGATGGTGCAAACAACTTCTTTTGGTGAGTGCGAATTTATCGCAACCGGACTAGGTGAAACAGGATGCTTTAGGATTAAAAAAAGCGGTAATTTAATTTTAATACCTTATTACCATGCAATACCCATAAAAACGCCCAAGCAGGTAGCGCGTGACAAGGTTATTGCGGAAATGGTCAAAACTGCATACACAACAGAGAACGGCACTATTACTGGAAAGTTATACGATGCAGGTTTTCGCAAGGTTAAACCACTACCTGCTGATTGGTATGCAGATTGTCTCGATGGTGATATGACGTTAAATAACTATTTAATTGAAAATGATTACTGCATTGGAGAGGCAACAAAAAATCTAACACCTCCACATGTTAAACATAAATTCGTAAACGCAGGTAACATGATGGTAGATAAGCATGGCACTTCTTACCTAATGTATGAAGGGGAAGTTAAAGTCTACAAGACTGACAAAAACGGTAACTACATTTGGCAAGAAAATTAACCCATAATAAAAAACCCTCACTTCGAGGGTTTCTTTTTAAGTCCAGATGCAAAGCCTTTAAACTGCTTTGCTACCTTATCGCGCATCGCTTCAAGTCTATCTTCATTGTCGTATAGCTCATCAAGTGTGGATTCGCTATATGGCGCTGTACAGGCTTTCTCCTTAGCTTTGTGCGACATATTACAATATGCTCGGCTCATTGCTATAAGTTGCTCAGATTGCCAACCTGATAGCTTGTAAGCTGATTGTAAGCTAAACGATTGCACTTCTTGCCAAGTTAATGGGGTAACAGACATTGCACCAGTTAAACAAACACCCGACAATTGAAAGAGCATCCCAAAAAACTCTGGTATCTCTGGTAATACTTTTGCCGGGTGTTCATCTGGCAATAACTCTAATCGACTTCGCGTGTTCGTATCTTTATCGTTAGCTTTAGGCGCAGCATGTAGCCACGCCAATTGTTTCGCGTATGTGCTAAGTTGCTCACTTAGCTCATCATTAAATTTGAGCGGTCACCTATAAACTCTTCTGCCTGTTCACGTAGCCAAGGATATTTAAGATACAAGCGCATCATTTCTGAATGTGTACACTCTACCGCTTTACCATCTTCAATCAAATAGCATTCGGTAGTGCATCGCGCTAACAATTCAGCACCTTTGCGCTGCGCTTCGTCTAGGTCTACTTTTTGCTTTTTCTTGCCCTGTGTCTGCTCAAACCTGCGCTTAATTGCATTACGGTAGGTATCAGAGTCAGAGCCTAGCAAGCGTAAAAAGAATGCTTTAGGGTTCTTACCTTTTTCATCTGTCAAAGTTTCGCCAGTGCTAGGGTGTACAAGTTCAAGTAATGCGCCAGAGTTTGCTTGCTTAACAACGTCTAATTTTAATAAATCCATAATTCATACCTTAATTATTACATCCAAAAATAAAACCGGCTCGACAACGATGGATGAGTTCGCGTTCAGTTACGTTAACCTAGTCAAGCCGATAATCTGCATTGTATACTACTGGTCGGAGCAGTGCAAAGTGGCAAGTGTGGTATTGTTTGTTTTTATATTAAGAAGATAAAGATAATGAAAGAAAAATACGACTACATGGCAGACGGTTTTTATTACAAAGTTGGCTTACATAATTTTGTGTATAGATGGGGTTGTGATAGTTGGATAAAATCAGGGCGCACAATAAAGGAGTTAAAGATTATCGAAAAGAGAAATAAAGCCCCGACATTATCAGGGCTTTACGATTAAGCGGCTGCTACTGGTACTATGTTGCTGTCAATCTCAAGCATGATTGAACCTGACTCAATAGAGTCAACACTACCAACTGAGGTGGTGAATGACATAACTTGTGCCGTAAAGAAGTCAATAGAGCCATCTTGCTTGGTCACTTTAATAGTGAAGCTGTCGTCTGTCTCTAAGGCAGAGCGTGCGGCTACTTGCCCAGCGTCAGCTTCATCAAGCGCTAAAGCTAAAGTAATAGAGCCGTTGTTAAACGAGCCTTTATACTTTTCAGTTTTACGGCTTGAAAGTGGGTTGTGAGTAACTAAAGCAAATACTTTACCGTATTCACCTGCGTCTGTAACTTCGCCAATGGCCTGCACTGTTACGGCATTAAAGCCTTCTGCGTTTAATGTAGCTGGTGCTGGCCCGATTGATACAACTGTACCGGCTGATGTTCTTGCTGTCATAATAAATTTCCTTTAAAGGTAAATAACAATAATTAATTAATCATCCAGTTTATATTTTAACACAGGTTTGCAGATTTAGTAAATTACGCTAAAGCTGACACTTAAAATATGAACATAATGCGTTTCTGTTTTACTAAGCTGTCTTAGTGATGTGCTTTTAATCCGCAATGCCTGGTCGTTATTCGTTAGCGTTAAACCGCGATTAAATGCGCTTTGAATTATTTGCGCCATTGATAGCGATACCCACTTGCCACCGTTTTGCGTTAGCGGTGTCAATAAATTAATCTGATAAATACCGAGCATTATATCGCTACTGCTATCAGCTAACCCTACTGCATTATCATCACCGTATAAAACAAAGTCGCTGACATAAGAGCCTGTAACGCTAGTCTCAACGGTTGCACCCTCGGGTATTAGCGTGAAGTCGTTATCAATGCAAACTTGTCTTAGCTTGTCACCTAGCGCCTTCGCAATACTTAATTTATTAATCATTGGGTTAGCCTTATTACTTTGTTGACGGTTTGATCCCATTCACCTGCTGAAATTCTAACCATCCCCTCTGGCGATTGAGCCGACCAACCATACTCCAAGCGTTCAGCGTAGGGTAGCGAGTTAGTTAAAAATAACGTATCACCTATGTCGAATTGAATACCTTGCGCATCATCAACCGCATTAGATTGAGGCTCGCCAAAAGTACCACCTATTCGTTGGGTAGTTTGCTGTGAGGGAGCATTTAAAGCCGTAAACCAATTGTTTTTAAATAATCCGCTATCCACTGGCGTTCTACGGTTAACTTTTTGCACCGTCACAACATAGGCTTGCTTGGCAATCTTTTTCATTCGCCCTTTGTTGTTCGCGGCAATCTTAGCAAATTGGTTCATTATTTACGCAACTGTAATTTGCAGTAGACGCGCACACCGCCAACGGATGTAAGCTTGTCTACATTCACCACACGCAAGCCCTGTATTGTCATCCCTATTTCTGGCAATTGTTCACTGTCAAAAAAGACGTAGGCATCTGTGAATAAAATAAACTCACCGTCTATTTCATTAGACATAAATGATAGTAATGGCGTTATATTGCCACTTATAACTACGTCTGCAGTATCGGGCGTTGAATTACCAAACTCATCAAAGCCGCCTTGCTGACCTTGTTTAGTTACTGTACCTGCATCGCCAAACTTATCAATTAAGCGCTGCGCTGTGATTAGTGCCTTTGCGTAATCAAATTTAGCCATAATTAAACCCTGTACAGGTTGCTTGTGCCGATAATGTAAGGCTTTAGCATTGCGCGTATTAGAGTAGTACTAAACTTACTAGCTAATGCTGTGCCTTCTTGGTACTTGGTCATTTCTTCTAGCACATCAATTTTGCTCTCTTCTTCAATCACATTACCCTTTACATTCTGCTCATCCATGGATACAAACAAACGGCCGTTTAAATGTTGCCAAGCTGATTGTGCGGCACCGCTTTCAATGTTAGCAATGGTAACCTCATCTGTTGGCAAGGGTAAAGGCTGCGTTTCAAGTAGCTTTTTACCTTTAAATGTAAATGTGGTTGTGATGTAATCCAGCGCGCTTATTACTAAAGCTGAATTTATTTGCTCATCTGTGTAGTCAGCAAAGGAATAGCCACGCAAGGTGAGCCACGCTTTAAAGTCAACTAATGACAAATATGTGTTTGTGCCAAGTACTAGCATAATTTAAACCTCTACTCTTTGGCGGCTTTCTTGCGCTTTTTGTTTGCCAGTATACTTAAATAAGCTCTAGTTGCGTTGCTATTTGGTAGGCTGTACGGTTTCATTTTTGGCTTTCCTTTTTGGCTTTGCAGGTTGCTTTATCTCACATTCTACTACAGCATTACGCCTAAGTCGCTCGACTTTTTTTAGCGTTTCGAAATCCACCGGCTGACCGGGTACTAAACCATCTTGATTGAGGCTCATAATCTACACCTTAAAGTTATTAAAAAAAGGAGCAATTAAGCCCCTTTTTTATTATATACGTTTACGCTTTAATGTTAACTATATGTTAATTTGAAACGAGAAATGCAAGTGGTACATTTTTCCTCTCGACAACTCGATCCCAAGAACCTGCACCGGCAAGCTCTGCATTGGTATAACTTACACCGCTTGGCGTTCCAGTGTTCTGGAAACCGAACGGATGTAGTATCCAAGTGTTGCGGATAAACAATGTCTCAATACCGCCACCGTTACCAAGTGCAGCAGAGCGCTCAATCTCAACAGGTACTTCTGGTGAGCCTACACCATAGCCGAATGCTTCATTACCAAACAATACAGACGTATATTTAAAGCCGTCAGTAGTGCCAGCCGTAACAGTCAAACCATCATCAACGATTACACGTAAACCCATGTAAGTTGGGATAGTTAAGCTGCCTTGTGAATCAGGCATATAAACAATGTCGTCGTTTTTAACGGCTTGCGCTAATACTGCACTGTGAAAACCAACTGCGGTTAACTCACTAGAAGCATCGCCTAAAGTAAATACAGCAGTAGTGAAAGCATCGCGGTTAAAGCGTGTGTCTTTTGTCTGGTCTGCAACTGCTTCGGCTGCAACGTCAATTACCATATCACCGCTGTCATTTGCAACGTTATCGGCCAAAATACCGTTGGTAGTTGCAATCAAACGAGCCTGCCATTGACGCATGAAATACGTATCGGTACGAGCGCGAATAGCGTCCATTGCACGAGTTCCCATAGCGACTTCACTAGCTAGGTCTGCCACTTGCCAACCCTTGTTAATAAATGCCTTACGTGCGCTCTGTTCGCCTTGTGTAATCTTTTGTGTTGCCGCAACGTCAGTCGGGTCATCATTGGAGTAGTTAACCTCTGATGTGCCGTCCAAATCTTTCCAAAATGGCAGTTCAGCAGTTTTACCGGCTGCGCTTGCTAGGCTGTCAAGAAGTGGGTTTGCGTTAATAATACCAGACTCGAAAAACGCGCTTTTAATAGGCGAGTTTACGGCTGGTAAATCTTGAAATACTGTTACGTCAATGATGTCTGATAGTCTAGTTAGTGCCATGATAGCTTTCCTTTATTTACTGTTTAAATGTGCGGCTTTCAGTTGCTCGTAAAGTGTCGGGTTTGTTGCCCTAATCTCTTTTAGCTCTGCGCCAGAGTATTCTTGAAACTTCTTACTAACACCTGGAGCACTGCCACCATTGTTACCATGTGCAAAGCCACCACCGTTAGCGCTTAAAGTTGCGGCTATTAACGGTTTAAACACTTCGCTTTTTTTCAACTCATCAATAAACTGAGCTTTGTTCAACGAGCTAGCACTGCCATCATCGTTTAAATATGTTTCTTCACCTGTTTCAGCGTCTACTTTAATGTAGGATAAAACAAGTCGTTTAAATGCTGCCTTGCCGCCTGTTGTCGCGTGTTCTGATAATTCACTGGCTA
>Ga0306872_100338_pt1 | contig 19207 bp, 19 predicted proteins | sample AntRauMeHopE1498_FD_190455 | JGI IMG/M metagenome (GOLD analysis project Ga0306872, IMG submission 190455) | Saline lake microbial communities from Rauer Islands, Antarctica - Metagenome Hop E1 #498 (v2) (version 2) | ecosystem: Environmental > Aquatic > Non-marine Saline and Alkaline > Saline ...
GATCTGGTCAATTACTGGTTGACCGGTCAGGCCTTCATGGAAATGACCAATGCGTCAACTACGGGACTCATAGGCATTGCCGATGGTGCCGTGGATGTGGAGCTCGTGGAACTCACGGGAGCGTCCCGATCGCTTTTTGCTCCGCTGGTGGAGGCTGGTCACGTGGTGGGGCCTTTCACCCCTGAGGTTGCGAATCGAGTGGGTTTTAGCAGCACGGTGGTCGCTGTGGGTTCGCACGACACCGCTTCAGCAGTTGTTGCTGCGCCAATGTCGGGCCCGTCGAGCGCCTACATTTCCTGCGGAACATGGGGCCTTGTGGGTGTCGAGGTGGGCCGGCCGATTGTGAGTGACGCGGCGAGGGAGGCCAACTTCACCAACGAGCGCGGGGTCGACGGCCGTATTCGATTTCTTCACAACGTCATGGGCCTCTGGCTTCTCAATGAAAGCGTTGCCTGGTGGAACCGAGGTGGCGACACTCGAACCCTAAGCGAGTTTCTTGCCCAGGCTCAGGATTATTCGGGAGTGCGACAGGTTTTCGATGTTAATGACCCGGTGTTTATGGCACCTGGTGACATTCCGCGCCGGATCGCCGCATGGTGTCATGACCACGGGCAACCACCGCTAGAGGATCCCGTCGTCGCCGTCGCTGCCATTGTCGAGAGCCTTGCTGTAGCTTTTGCGACCACCGTCCACACGGCAGGCGAGCTGTCAAAAATTGCCATTACGGAAATCTCCATCGTTGGGGGCGGATCCCAGAACACTTTGCTCTGCCAGCGCCTAGCCGATCATGCCGGTGTTCCCGTAGTTGCTGGCCCTGTGGAGGCAACAGCTCTAGGGAATATCCTTGTCCAAGCGCGAGCAGCCGGCTTAATTACCGGCGACCTTGACTCGCTTCGAAGCTTGGTCCGAAGAACCAGCGCACTTGTCACCTACTTGCCCGGCATCACGCGACGACGCTAAAGAGAGGGCGGGCAGATCGATGGGAGTAGCTAACTCTCTTTTACCGGCTTCAGCTGGTGAAGATTCGGACAAGCGCCCGGGAAAGGACGGGGTATGGCTAATGATTTGTGGCGGTGACTCATCGTTTTCTCCACCAATGCTTGATTTGTTGGACGACGGGGCGATTGCGTGACGGCACTGTCACTCGAAAGTGCCGTGGCCCGGTTTTCGCGGTCACACCGTGAGAACCAAGCGACCAGCTCGCTTTGCGACCTTCTGGCTTTACCCCCAAAAGCGCACCAGTCAGGCCACTCATCCGGAGGAAAATCGATTTGGATGGGTGGCTCTCTACCTCGCACTCGACACGAAGTGATCCACCACATTCTGAGCGGTCTGTCTGCGGAGTTCTGGCAGCGCGTCCGCTGAGCACCATGCTGCGTGTGGAGTGAGAATGGTTCGTGGTGAGCTGAAAAGTGGGTGGGAGGTGTCCACGGGCTCGGACTCGAAGACGTCCAAGCCGGCCCCACCAAGTTGACCACTCCCAAGCCCTGCGGCGAGGGCGACAGTGTCAATGATTTGTCCACGACTAGTGTTCACGATTATCGGCTGGCGCTTGCAGCGATCAAAAAATTCGGCTCCCAACACGTGATGAGTTTCGGGAAGCAACGGGGCGTGCACAGAAATAAAATCTGCGCGGTCAGCGAGTTCTTCCATTGAAACCCGAGCAATCTTGTCTGGCCCTTCGATTGGGTCGACAGCCACCAACTCTGCGCCCAGGGCCTGCATAGTTTGACCAACGACTTTGCCAATTCGCCCGAGACCGAGAAGGCCCACGGTTGAACTCGACAGTTTCTTTATACTTTTGGCGTGATCAGGGGCATTCCACAGCCCGGACCTAATTTCGCTGTTGAACTCGACCACTCGACGGTTTAGGGAAAGAATCAGCGCAATCGCATGGGATGCGACTTCTTCGGTGCAATAGTGGGGCACATTCCTGATTGTTATGTTCGCTGCTTCAGCAGAGTCGACATCAATCATGTCTATTCCAATGCCCATCCGGCTGATGAATGTGCAGTTGGTGGCGGCTCTGATGACTCTCGCTGTCACAGGAGCCCATTGAACGATGAGTGCGTCCGGGTTGAAAGCCTTGACCTCTCCTAGCAGCTCTTCTTCGGTTGAACATTGAGCGATTTTGACTTCTGCACCTAGTGCCTTGTGGAGTATTTCGGACTCCATGACTGAGTCACCTAGGTTGTTGTCAGTGATCAGAACTTTCATTAGCTAACCCAACTCCTCTTATAAGTAGATCTAATTTTTTAGGAAATTATAAAGATTAGGTAAATTTCTTCTCATTATCTTGACACTTGTCTGACAAGATGGCAACCTATTGTCATATCCTGCTTCCAAAACTAACTCGACGAGGAGTTGTTGTGACTGTTTCGCTCAGGTGTGAAGGCGTCTCCAAGTGGTTTGGCGAGAGTAAAGTTTTGGACTCTGTCGATTTCTCGGTTGAGCCCGGAGAAATCCACGCTCTGCTCGGGGAAAACGGGGCCGGAAAGAGCACACTGATGAAGATTTGCTCCGGGCTTTACCGTCCAGACCGTGGCTTTGTGGAGGTTGAAGGACAGAAGCAGGCCTTCGGAAGCGTCATGGATGCTCAAGCGTCGGGAGTAGCGCTAATCCACCAGGAGCCTCGATTGTTCCCGGATTTGAACGTGATGGAGAATATCTGGATCGACTTCAGAGGTAAGTCCCGCGGCTTTAGCCTCAAGAGTGTTGAGAAGCAGACACAGGACTATCTTGACGAGCTTGGTTGTGGCGTTAATTTGCGTGAGCGAATGGCTGATATTTCCGTCGCCGATCAGCAGCTAATCGACGTAGCCAGCGCTCTGCGTAAAGACCTGAAGGTCCTAATTGTTGACGAGCCGACAGCATCTTTGACTCCTCTTGAGGTCGACCGACTGTTCGCGGTATTGCGCAGGTTGAAAAAACAGGGTGTGGCGATTGTCTTTATCGGGCATCGACTATCTGAGATTCTGGAAATCTCGGACAGGATGACTGTGCTTCGCGACGGTCAGGTGGTGGGGAGCATCCGAGCAGACCAAACCACCGAAGATGAGCTTGCCAGCATGATGGTGGGTCGCAACATTGACGTTGCGGACTCCGAGCCCTATGTCTCGAGAGGCTCCAAGGTCCTCGAGGTCCATAACCTGAGCGCGACGGGGAAATTTAGAGACGTCTCGCTCGAAGTAGGTTCTGGTGAAATTGTTGGGGTCGGAGGGCTGGTCGGTTCCGGTCGGTCGGAACTCCTCGAGGCCATCTTTGGGGTGCGAAAAAAGTCTTCTGGCGCTGTTTTTATCAACGGCGTTCGCATCGGCAACGTTTTAGGAAGCATAAAAGCAGGATCTGGACTTGTTCCGGAGGACAGAGGTCGTAATGGGTTGGTTCTTAAGGCGACCCTCGTCGAAAACATTATTTTGCCGAGTTTGCGAACCCTGTCTCTCTTTGGGGTAAGAAGAAGGAAAAGGGAGCTAGCTCTCGCTGAGAAAATGATTTCTGAGTTGAGGGTCCGTACATCTTCTTTCGGACTGGAGGCTGGGGCTTTGAGCGGCGGCAATCAGCAGAAGCTGAGCCTTGCAAAATGGCTCGCCCACGACCTAAATCTCCTCCTTATCGATGAGCCCACACGGGGAGTCGATATCGGGTCCAAATCTGAAATCCACACCTTGATCAGAAAGCTTGCGGCACGGGGGGTAGGAGTTCTGGTGGTCTCCAGTGACATGCGCGAGTTGCTCTCTCTTCCTCATCGAATTCTTGTGATGCGTGAGGGGGAGCTCGTGGGATCACTTCCAGCATCGGAAGCCACCGAGGAAACCGTCATCAAATTGGCCAGTGGAGTGAAAGTCGCATGAGAGCAAGCATGCGTGAGGGTCGTTCTTTAGCCAGGAATCTTGCCCGGTTCCGCGATGTAGGTATCGGCGGAATTGTCGTTGCGGTGGCTATTGCTTTTGGTGCAGTCAATCCCCTGTTTTTTAGACCTGAAAACCTCTTTGCGATTCTTCTAGCCGTTGGGATAATTGTCGTTCTTGCGGTGGGACAGATGCTCGTGATTATCAGCAGGCAAATCGATCTTTCGATCGGTTCCACACTCGGCGTGGCCGCCATGGTCACGGCGATGGTTGGGCGAGACTTCCCGGATGTGCCAACGATTGTGTTGGTAGCGGTTGCGGTTGGGGTGGGAGCCCTTCTGGGGGCTTTCAACGGGTTCCTTGTTGTGGGAGCAAAAATTCCCGCAATCATCGCGACTCTTGGGACCTTGGCTATTTACCGCGGACTTGTTTTTATCGTTTCAAACAACATCCAGGTGAACCCCTCCGAAGTACCTTCTGGTGTTACAGCTTTGGCAAGGGTGTCGTCAGTTGGCATACCGCCAATTGTGTTGATTGGCGTGGGAGTCGTCCTTGCGGGGTGGTACTTCACCCGCAAAACTATGACTGGCCTCAGGCTGTACGCGGTTGGCAGCAACCCCGAAGCGGCAACAGCCCGAGGCTTGTCGCCGTTGAAATTTCAATTCTGGGTTTTCGTGGTGATGGGCGCTCTCGCTGGTTTAGGCGGGCTTCTCTACATCGCAAGATACTCGACTGTTAACCCGGCCGATGTGGGCTCAGGATTCGAACTACAAGTGATTAGCGCTGTTGTGATTGGTGGGACCAACATTTTTGGTGGGTCCGGCTCGGTGGTGGGGGTGCTGATGGGGGTCTTCCTCGTGGGGATCCTCGCAAATGGCCTGACGGTGATTGGTGTGAGTGGCTTCTGGCAGTCCGCTGCTTACGGCGCAATTATTATTATCGCGGTCGTGGTTGACACTTTAGTCCGACGCCAGATGAGCAGTGGGGGAAGAAAAGAAAAGGGAGAGCTTGATGGATAATCCGAAAGCCTCCACTTTGGCCTCAGCGGGCAAGTTCCTCGGTCCTTTTTTGCCGGCCGTAGTTGTCTTTTTAGTGGCGATGGTTTGGGGGACGCTGGCATCGCCCTTCTTCCTCGACATCCCTGTCCTTCTCCTTCATTCGGGTCGGTACATGGAGATAGGCCTACTGGCCCTGGCGATGACTTTGGTGATTATCCACGGGGATATCGACTTATCGGTTGCGAGCAATTTGGCTTTTAGCGCCGCCATGCTCGGTCTTGTATATGAGTCCGGAGCGTCCATCGCCGTGGCAAGCGTTGCGGCCATTGCCGTGGGCACCACCTTGGGGTTGTTTAACGGATTCTTGGTAACTGTGGTTGGACTTCCCAGTCTCGTGGTGACACTGGGAACACTCGCCCTCTATCGTGGTATGGCACAAATCGCGCTCGGCGACCAGGCTGTCACCGGTTACCCTGACGGGTTCGTGGGCGCTGACCAAAATTTGGTGTTCGAGTTGATTCCCCTGCCGCTGACAGTATTCATTGTCATGGCGGTCCTCATTGGTTTTCTGGCCCACCGGACGACCTTCGGTTTCGTCTCTCTGATGCTTGGCAAAAATCAGGTGGCAACGATGTTTTCTGGTTTGCAACCCAAGATGAATCGGCTCATCGCTTTCGCGCTGTCGGGGGCCATGGCCGGCTTTGCCGCTGTGCTGATTACCGCACGTCTCGGATCCACTCGATCAAATCTTGCATTGGGTTTTGAGCTTTTGGTTGTCACAATTGTTGTGCTTGGTGGCACCGATATTTTTGGCGGCAAGGGCACAATCGGAGGGACTGTTCTCGCGCTCTTCGCCGTGATTGCCGTCAGGGAGGCTTTGGCTATCCAGAATGTCAACGGACAGATTCAGGACGCAGTCATCGGCCTGATCCTTGTCTTGACGATTGCTGTCCCTGTCGCAGTTTCCCGGCTCTTCGGCCGGGTAAAAGTGTCGAGAAGAAAAGCTCTTCTCGGCTTAGAGAAAGGAACAACACAGTGAAAAGAATGAAGCTGGGGACCAAGTCTCCCCGGAGCAAGTTCTTTGCTCTTGGCGCTAGCGCGCTGGTTGCTGTTGGTTTGGTTGGTTGTGCGACTGATGCATCGGACTCCACTGATTCAGCACCTGCAGAGCCGACAACTGATTCAGCAGAGGTCCTCGAGATCGTCTATATCCCGAAGAACCTGGGCAATCCCTACTTTGACAACATCGTTGCAGGACTTCAGGAGGCTGCTCCGGAACTCAATATGACTGTTGAAGTTGTGGGTCCAGCTCAGGCGGGCGCAACCGACCAAATTCAATATATTGATGCTGCAATCCAGCAACAGGTCGATGCGATTCTCATCTCTCCAAATGACGCGGACGCACTGGTGCCCTCGCTCAAGCGGGCAATGGATGCAGGAATTGTGGTTATTTCGGTGAACTCGGACATGAGTGCTGAGGGCCGGGATTTGGCAATCCTGCCGGTGGACTTCACGACCCTTGGTGACTTCCTCGTTGAGCTGACGGCTGAAGTGACCGATGGCGCAGGTGACTTCGCCGTTCTGTCGGCAACGTCCACCGCTCCTGACCAGAATGTCTGGATTGAGGGCATGCGAGATGTGCTTGCTGGCGGCGCCTATCCTGACCTCAACCTGGTTGATGTGGTCTACGGTGATGATGCTCCAGACAAGAGCACTAACGAAACCAACGCGCTGTTGACTCGTTACCCAGACCTGGCCGCGATCGTAGCTCCCACCACTGTTGGTGTAGCTGCGGCGGCACAGGTCCTCTCTGCGTCACCGCTCAAGGGTCAAGTCCAGGTAACTGGTCTCGGCACACCCAATGAGATGCGCCAGTACATCAAAGATGGAACGGTGAAGGCTGTTGCTCTTTGGGACCCTAAAGCTCAGGGTATCCTCGCTGCTCACCTTGCAGCGGCTCTCATTAACGGTACTTTCACCGCTACGCCCGGAGCCTCAATAAATGTTCCTGGCGTGGGAGATCGAGTCGTCAATGACGATACTCAGGTAATCACTGGACCTCCGGTTACCTTCACCGCAGAAAACATTGATGACTTTGACTTCTAGTCATTGATATCGGAGCACACAGTGTCGACAAAAAGGAGAAGCGACCTCATAGTCGTGGACTTTCTCGCCCAAATTGGCAGCGGCCAATTGCAAGAAGGGCAAATAGTCCCCCCAGAGTCGGCACTGTGTGCCTCCTATGGCGTCAGCAGAAGTGTGGTCAGGGAAGCCATGCGGGCATTGTCCGCAAAAGGGTTTCTCAGCGTCAGCCAAGGTGCGGCCTCACAAATATCGCCCAAGAATCGTTGGCACGTCCTTGACACTGATTTCTTGGAGGTTAACGGGGGTGAGGAATTTTTTGCTCAACTACAGGAAGCCCGCGATCTTTTCGAGCCGCGAATTGCGGCTTTAGCCGCGGAGCGAATTTCGGAAGAGGATCTTTTGGAACTAGAGGAAATCCACCGAAGCCTCAGCGTGATTGGGGCCGAGTCCCCGACGGACCATGCTGATCTGGACATTGCGTTTCACCGGACGATTGCATCTGCAACAAATAATCCTGTCTTGCTGTCACTCCATGATGCAATTTCGAGCCTCGGCCGGCGGCAGAGGCAGGCAGCTACAAATGTGGAAGGTGCGATAGCGAGAGCTATTTTTTGGCACGAACAGATTCTGCAGAGCCTCCAGGAACATGATTCTGCGGGGGCGGAAGCGGCGATGGGCCTCCATATGAGGCAGGTTCGTGAGGAATTACGTGGGTTGGGAATGGATATTCAGGCGGACAAGAAGGAGAGAGAGTTATGAGCCACGCAACACATCGGATTACGACGTTATCCATGGGAACGGGCGAAATTCCTGGCCCGGAGCTCTTTTGGATGAATGATTTTGATAAATGGCACACGCTCAATTTTCAGGTCTTTCTCATCCAAGGAGATGGGGTGTGCGCGCTGATCAACACTGGTCCACCCGAAGACCTCACCGCCATGAATGCAGGCTGGGAGTCCTTCCTGGGAACCCGCGCCCGTTTCAAGAGAGGTGAGGGTGAGTTTCTTCTCGATCAACTTGCCAGAGTCGGGGTGCGTCCCGAGGAAATCACTCACATTATTTTGACGCCCCTTCAGCTTTACACCACGGGGAACGTGCACCATTTCGAAAACGCAGAGATATGCATTTCGGAGAAGGGATGGACCCATCTCCTTACAACAAAGAGTCACCCTCATGATGACAAAGATACGAGTATCCCTCCAGCGCTCTTGGCTCGATTGGTTACAGACATGTGGCCACGGCTCCGGTTACTTCACGATGAAGACGTGATATGTCCAGGAATCACGACATGGTGGGCGGGTAGTCATCACCGGGCAACAATTGCCGTGGAAGTAGACACTGCTGCTGGAAAAGCAGTTATTACTGATGCGTTCTTCACAATTCAGAATCTTGAACGGAACCGTCCGATAGGGATTTGTGAAAATATCTACGAGGCGATGGCAGCCCACGAGAGGGCGCAGCGAGCAGACATAATTTTGCCCCTTTACGACTCAAGTAATTTCGAGCGTTTTCCAGGAGGAAAAGTTGCGTAACCCGTCATCCGTTGTAGTGGACACATACTCTGCTCTCGAACTCTTCGCGACAAATACGATGCAAGTGGTGCGAAAGTCGCGCCAGACGCTCTCTAAGGATCAAGTACGTCTTCAGATAGTGGCCACGGGAATCTGCGGGTCGGACCTCCATGGCATATCAGGAGAAACGGGGCGGCGCCAGCTCGGACAGGTAATGGGCCACGAGACATGCGGCATCGTTCTCGAGGTAGGCGATCCATCTCGAAAAGAATTAGTCGGCCAATTCGGGGCACTTAACCCAGTCGTTTCATGCGGTGAGTGCAAGTGGTGTGAACTGGGGCAAGAGCAGGTTTGCGAAGAGGTTTGGATTATCGGAGTGGTGGCATCGTTTGATGCTGCCTTCGCCGAGGAAATGGTAATTCCAACTTCCTCCTTCGTCCCATTGAGCGAGATGGAGGACCCGGTACTGGGGGCTCTTATAGAGCCTTTGGCTGTCGGCTTCCACGGTGCCCATCAGGTGGATATTGATGCCTCCAGCAAGGTGCTCGTGATCGGTGCCGGACCTATCGGCCAAGCCAGCGCCTTGGCCGCTCGCCACCGCGGCGCGTCATCAATTAGTGTGATTGAACCCAATCCCGTGCGAAGCGCGGTTGTCGAGGGGCTTGGGTTTTCCGTATTTTCACCGGAGGCTTTGGGTGACGAAGTTTTCACATCTCTGAACGGCAAGCCAACTGTCGTGATCGACGCTGTTGGGGGTTCGTCAACAATGAACAGCGCCATCGAAGCTTCGGACGCGCGGGCCTCGATCGTATTGGTTGGAATGGCGATGCCAGAGATCACGTTGCCGGCGTACAGTATTTCGACGCGGGAGAGAAGAATATTTGGGTCCTACTGCTATTCAGCCCGCAGCTTTCGGCAGGCCGCTGACTGGCTGAGATTAAACGGAGCCCTGGCGGCAAAATTAATTGATGTCCGAACGAGCCTCGAAGACGCTCCACTCGTGTTCCAACAGCTTCTTTCTTCGAAGGTCGACATCAATAAGGCGGTGATTGTTCCTTGACTCTGTATCCGAATGATTCGTTGGTGCGGTTTGCGAGGGCGGGCTCGCTGGGCGAAGAGGTGCCCGTCGCGCTCTGGGAAGGAAAATGGTTCAAACTTTCTCAAGCTGTGGAAGATTTTGACGAACACCATCTCAACCCGGTCGGACTAGAAGATCTTTTGAAAGCAGTCAAAGCAGGAGGTTTTGAAGAGTTAGAGAGACAACCCACCAGGCTTGGTACTCCTATTGCGCGAGCAAACTCGATCATTTGTATCGGGCAGAACTATGCGGCGCATGCACGCGAATCTGGCTCAGAGCCACCCGAGGTACCAATCGTCTTTTTCAAACACCCCTCTTCGCTTTCAGGGCCTTTCGATTCTGTTCCCCTTCCTCCGGGTGCGTCAAAAGTGGACTGGGAAGTTGAGTTGGCCGTAGTGATCGGAAAAACCCTCTCCTACGCGAAGGATCACAGCGAAGCGCTCTCTGCGATCGCGGGATTATCAATCTCAAACGACGTGTCAGAGCGTGAATACCAGATCGAAAAATCCGGCGGTCAGTGGTCGAAGGGGAAAAGTTTTCCATTTTTCAATCCCTTTGGTCCCTTCTTGGTCCCGCTTTCGCAGGTTGGGTCTGCTGACAACTTGTCTCTCAAAAGTTTTGTGGACGGCGCTCCAAGGCAAGCATCAAATACCACCGACATGATTTTCTCGGTATCTGAGGTGATCGCAGACCTCAGCAGGGTGATGCAACTTGCGCCCGGCGACATCATCAACACGGGAACACCCGAAGGGGTGGCCTTTTCCGGGAAGTTTCCCTATCTGTCGCCGGGGAATCGCGTGCGCCTGGAGATCGAGAACCTGGGCCACCAAGAGCAGGAATTCTTTCGCGCGTAGGCACGAAAGATAACCGATACAGGAGAAAAAATGGAACGAGTGATTTTTATTCAGTGGGTCAAGCAAGGTTCCCAACATGCCTATGTTGACGCTCACAAACCCGGGAGTCTTTGGCCCGAAGTGATCGCAGATTCACAGTCCGCGGGAATCTCCAATTACACCGGGTACATCGGGGGTCCAGAGGGGCGGCTCGTTGTTGGCTACTTCGAAACCCCGAATCTAGCTAAAACCGAAGCAGCCCTGGCAAAGAGTGATGCCAACAGCCGCTGGGCACAGAAGATTGTCCCTTTGATGGAGTCGGGAGGAGATATTTCGAATGGTTCGATGGAGTTCCTCACTCCCATTTGGCGAATCGAATGACCGGTCCATGAAGGAGAAGACAATAATGTCAGATTTGAATTTCGTCGGACGGACAGCGATTATCACGGGCAGTGCCTCGGGTATAGGACGAGCGGTGGCACTTCGCTTCGCTCAAGCTGGAGCTAGGGTCTATCTGCTTGACAAGAATTCAGAGCTACTCGCCCAATCAGTGCAGGAGATTGAAAAAGAAGTCGAAAATCCCGATGTCGAGGGGGTTTGTATTGACTTGACCGTTGGGTTAGAGGTTGATCGCGTCTTAAGGGAGATACGGGAAAAATCCGGGCATGTCCACCATCTTGTAAATTCCGCCGTCAATTTTGTTGCCGCTGGGGTCGACGCAACCGAGTCGGACTGGGAAGCAAGTTTTGGAGTAAACGTCATAGCGGCTTCTTTGTTGACGTCTAAATTTTCTCGAGATGTGGGAAGAGCCGGCACCGTAGTCAACATTTCGAGCATCTCGGCCCACGCAGCGCAACCGAATCGCTGGACTTACAACGCCACCAAGGCTGCAATCCTGGCCTTGACGAGGGGGCAGGCTCTCGATTTGGCTCCTCAGGGTATCCGAGTTAACTCGGTGAGCCCGGGTTGGATATGGACACCTGAGGTTGAAAAAGCCGCCGATGGCGATCGATCAAAATGGGAGCCTGTATGGGGGCAGTACCACATTCTCCAACGGCTTGGAGAACCCAGAGAGATAGCCGATGCAGTTTTGTTTCTGAGCAGCCCGATGTCCAGTTTTATCACGGGCACTGAGTTATTAGTGGACGGTGGTTATATGGCCCTGGGGCCGGAGGGGCTGGGGGAAACAGCAAAGTTTGCGGCCCGGGTCGGCAGAGGACAGGAGGAGAAGTAATGACACCGGCAATGAGAAGAACTTGTTGATGTTTTTCTCCGAGGTAGCTCCGATTCCTGAGGCTCAGGCCGTGAAGCTTACCTTCCAGTTTCTAGGCGCTTCTGTGGTTCTGTTTCCCCTCTCTTCGGCCGGAATCTGGGGAGCCAACGGATAATGAGCCGACGTGAATGAGGTCAGACCGTCTCCTGCGGGGGGTCCCTGTCGCGCTAGCGGGGACAGAATTTACAGCAGAACTATGGGACCCAGCGAAGAGGAGCATGACTGTCGGCGCAGTAATATTCGCCGCTTCCACAATTGCACGATCTACACATTCCCGATTTGCGAGGAGAGATCCCATGGCTAAGCGTCGTTTTCCAAGGCCCCGAGAGTTGGCACCGCTACTGAAGTTTAAGGCGCCGTCTTTTGGCGGGAAGAAGCAGCGATTGGCAAAGGCGCTGACGGTGGCAGATTTGCGGACTATTGCAAAGCGTCGGACCCCGAAAGCACCTTTTGATTATTGTGATGGGTCTGCGGAGGCGGAATTGTCTTTGGCGAGGGCCCGCCAGGCCTTTGAAGATATCGAATTTCGTCCAGCAATTTTGCGTGATGTATCTCAGGTGTCGACGTCGTGGGATGTGCTGGGCAAACCTGTGGCTTTTCCGTTGGGGATAGCGCCTACCGGATTCACCAGGATGATGCATTCGGATGGTGAAGATGCGGGTGCGTTGATGGCGGCAAAGTGGGGCGTGCCTTTTGCCCTTTCCACAATGGGAACACGGTCTATTGAACATGTAAAATCGGTGGCTCCCGAAGGCCGCAATTGGTTTCAGCTGTACATGTGGAAAGACCGCGACCGATCGATGGAGTTGGTGGACCGCGCTGCCAAGGCCGGGTTTGACACCCTGCAGGTCACGGTGGATGTTCCTGTAGCGGGCGCCCGTTTGCGGGATAAACGCAATGGTTTCTCGATTCCTCCAGCCCTCACGTTGGGTACGGTTCTCAATGCGTTGCCCAGGCCATGGTGGTGGTTTGATTTTTTGACGACGGATCCTTTGGAGTTCGCATCGCTGTCGTCGTGGGAGGGAACCGTGGCGGAGCTGTTGGATCACATGTTTGATCCGACTGTCACGTATGAAGATTTGGTCTGGATTAAGGATCAGTGGCCAGGGAAGCTTGTGGTCAAGGGCGTGCAGAGTGTTGCCGACGCGAAGGAGCTAGCTAAGCGTGGCGTAGACGGCATCGTGCTCTCCAACCATGGTGGGCGCCAGTTGGACCGGGCACCGATTCCCTTTCACCTTCTTCCCGAGGTCGTAAGAGAGGTCGGCAGAGACGTTGAAGTACACGTGGACACCGGCATTATGTCGGGCGCTGATGTCGTAGCCGCTGTCGCGATGGGTGCGAGGTTCACGATGGTGGGGCGTGCGTATTTGTACGGGTTGATGTCTGGTGGGACGGAAGGTGTGGATCGAATGTTCCAGATTGTGACGGAGCAGATTACCCGCACGATGCGCCTGTTGGGGGTGTCTTCTCTGGAGGAGTTGGAGCCAGGCCACGTGACACAGCTTCAGCGGCTCGTCCCTCGCGTCTAGAGACGCCGACCGTGAATCACGGCCGCGCTGTCGGCGGCCGTGAAAAATAAACTCCGACGAAGCTATTCGCCCCGCAGGATGGCGAGCAGTCGAAGGATTTCGACATACAGCCACACGACGGTGACCAAGATGCCAAACGCCCCCTGCCACCCGAAGTTCCTGGGGGCCCCCTGCTCGACACCGGCTTTGATGGACTCAAAGTCCATCACGAGGGAGTAAGCAGCGAGGAAGACCACAAGAATTCCCAGGGGAATACCGAGGGGAATACCGAAGATTTCGTAGCTGCGAAGACCAAACATGCCATCGGTCGCCCCGAACGCCATCAGACCAAAGTTGGCCAGGGAGAACACGAGATAGCCGACCATCGCCACAACAACGATGCGGTTCATCCTCGGTGAGGTGCGGAACTTTCCGCTGAGGAACAAAAACAGTGTCACACCGATGACGGCGAGGGTGCCAAAAACTGCCTGGGTGACAATGCCATCCCACTGGGTGTTGAAGAAATTAGAAATCCCTCCCACAAAGAGACCCTGGAAACCTGCGAAAGCGAGGATGAGGCCGCGCGAAGGCTTCTTCTTGAAAATGTTCACCAGAGCCAACACCAGGCCAATAACCATGCCGGGGATGGCAAGAGCGGGGATCACCCAGCCCACGACGGCCCCCACCAAGAGAACACCAAACGCAATTAGCGTTTTCATAATGGTGTCTTCATAGGTCATCCGACCGGTGTCAACACCCGTGGCGGAGGGACGGTCATACAGCTCGTCGAGCTCCTGTGCGCCGGGGGTGGTAAGAGCCCGCCCCCCAAAAGCGAGCGAGCGAGTGAATGCGGGGTTCGAGTTAGCCATGATTTCCTTTTCTCAACATCACAAGTGATGACTTCATTCTAGAGAAGCCACTGAAGAATTGCTGGGGAATTCCCCTAGGTCAGCTGAAACCATGTCACTGCCACAACGGCACCGACAATGACATACCCGATGGTCCACAACCATCCCAGACCCACCGCGACCCAGGCCATGGCTTCCCCTTTTTGGTGGGCTCTTCGCGCCTGACCAACAGCGATGTACCCAAAGAGTGTGGCGAGCGGGCTGAGTGCCACGGCAAGGACCAGAGCGATTATCGCCAAGACGTTGATCCCCTGTTGCGCCGCGGCAGGAGTGGCCTCGGTGTCGTGATCCGTAGGCGCATCAACAGTCTCGCTCGCACCTTCAACGCTTGGCTCCACAGACTGGTCGCGCTCGGGTTCGACCGGGGCGTGCTCATCTCTCGAGGTGTGCGGCAGGGCGGCGGTTTCCTGCAGGATCCGATCCGTGTCCATCTCGCCAAGCGTGCTGGCGCCCGTCGGGAGTTCTGGTTCGATCAGGGGGGCCTCGCGGGGCTCTTTGTCGTTGGTGTCGGGGGTGCTCACGAGCTAAGGCTAGCGAAGCAATCAGCGGTGGGCTTTAGACTGAACCGTCATGTCAGAAATTCCCTCTTCCCTGCTCGAGGGGTTAAACCCCCGCCAGGCTGACGCGGTCGCCTATCGCGGTGAGGCACTGCTCATTGTGGCCGGGGCAGGGTCAGGGAAAACGAGTGTTCTGACCAGGCGCATTGCCGGGTTGCTCGCATCAAAAGATGCGTGGCCGAGCCAAATTCTTGCGATCACCTTTACCAACAAAGCGGCCGCGGAAATGCGCGAGCGCATCACCGCGCTGATTGGCGAAGCGGCCTCGGGCATGTGGATTTCGACTTTTCATTCTGCGTGTGTGCGGATTTTGCGCAAAGAGCACGACCGTTTCGGTTACTCCAGCTCTTTTACTATTTATGATTCGGCCGATCAGAAATCGTTGATCAAAAGAATTTTGAAAGAGCTCGACGGCGGCGACATGGGCCTCACTCCGGGTGCAGTGATTGGGAAAATGTCGAGGCTCAAAAATGAGCTCGCCGACGTCGACTCCTACCGGAGGAGTTCAGACTCCCAGGACCCGGCAGACGCCCTGTTTATCGAGGTGTGGGATCGATATCAACGGGAACTTTCCCGTTCACAAGCGTTCGATTTTGATGATCTTATTGGGCAGACCGTTTACCTCTTTCGCGCTTTCCCGGACGTGGCTGCGAAATACCAAACACGGTTCCGCCATGTTTTGGTTGATGAGTATCAAGACACCAACCATGCCCAATATGCGCTGATACGTGAGTTCACCAGAGAGGTGCCACCGGAGTTGGTGCCTGAGCAGTCTTCCCTCATCCGCCGCGATGATGGTTCTTTGGCAGGAGCTTCTCTCACGGTGGTGGGCGACTCTGACCAGTCCATTTACGCTTTCCGCGGTGCCGATATTCGCAACATCACCGAGTTCGAGCGGGACTTCCCGGGTGCGTCTGTGGTGTTGCTCGAGCAGAACTATCGCTCAACCCAAAACATTTTGGATGCTGCTAACGCCGTGATTGGCAACAACTTTGATCGCAAAGCCAAAAATTTGTTCACCGACTTTGGTGCCGGTGACGAAATTATTGGCTTCACCGGTTATAGCGCCCACGATGAGGCTCAGTTTGTGGCCGACCAGATTGTCTTCCTGTCTGGCGAAGGCACGCCCTACTCGGAAATGGCGATTTTTTATCGCACGAACGCGCAAACCAGGGCGTTGGAAGACATTCTGATTCGCTCCGCCATTCCGTATCGCGTGATTGGCGGCACCAAATTTTATGAGCGGGCCGAGATTAGAGATGTGATGGCGTATCTCACGGCGATCGCGAATCCGGCTGACTCCCTTGCTCTGCGTCGGATACTCAACACCCCGCGCCGCGGTATTGGCCCAGCAACGGAGACCGCACTGGTGTCACTGGCGGACAAAGAGGGCATCACCCTTCGAGAAGCCCTCGGGCGCAGCGAAGAGTTGGGGCTCGGCCCGAAAGTCACGCAGGCGATGTTGGCGCTCGGAAAAGCACTCGATAGCGCGCAAGCCACCATCGAGGCTGACCCACCGGTAAAGACGGTGGAAATGATTTTGCAGACCACCGGCTACCTCCTGCTGTTGCAATCCAGTGTTGACCCTCAAGATGACACCAGGGCGGAAAACGTCCAGGAGCTTGTCTCGGTGACCCGGGAATTCGGTCGCAACAATCCCGATGGCACCCTGATTGATTTCCTCACCGAAGTGTCGTTGGTCGCAGCGGCTGATGAGCTGAGCGATGAGTCGGGGAGTGTGTCGTTGATGACGCTGCACACCGCGAAAGGCCTGGAGTTTGATGTGGTGTTCCTCACCGGTGTGGAGGAAGACCTGCTTCCCCACCGAATGAGTGCGAATGAGCCTGGGGGTCTTCAGGAAGAGCGCCGTCTGCTCTATGTGGGAATTACTCGGGCCAGGAAGAAACTCCACCTGTCTTTGGCCATGACCCGAAGCACGTTTGGCGATACTGCCATCGCCACTCCCAGCCGTTTCCTGACCGAAATTCCCGCTTCATTGATTGCCTGGCGTGAATCGCAGGCGGCAACCGGCGGCGCCGGCCACATTCTTGGTTCCTCCGTGCGGAGCTCAGGTTGGCAGGGCTCTGGTGGTTCGTCGTCCCGCGGTCTGAAGATGGCGGATGAGCTTCCCAAAGCGCCCAAAAACACCCAGTGGGCGAACCGTGTGACCTCGAGTGTGCGTGATAACGGGGACCTTACGCTTGTGCCCGGTGACCGAATTGAACACCATGACTTTGGCCAAGGCAGTGTAAAAACGGTGTCGGGCGAAGGGGCCAAACGTGTGGCCGAAATTGTTTTTGATACCGCGGGAACAAAACGTCTGCTCATCAAGATTGCCCCAATCTCCAAACTGTAGCCCGGCACAAGGCTGTGCGCCGAGCGGGTAGGCTTGCTTCGATTCCCCGCTTTCGCTGGTGAGAGTACCCAGGGAAAAATGTTCGGCTGTGTTTTTTTGCCGACGAACCGGAAGGACTCCCACGTGGATCTCTACGAATACCAAGCCCGTGACATGTTTGAAAGTCACGGCGTTCCCGTTTTGGCGGGCATCATCGCGGACAGCGCCCACGAGGCCAAAGCTGCCGCGGTTGCTATCGGTGGTGTCACTGTTGTCAAAGCCCAGGTCAAAACGGGTGGGCGAGGCAAAGCGGGTGGCGTGAAAGTTGCACGCACACCAGACGATGCTTTCCAGGCGGCACAAGACATCTTGGGTTTGGATATCAAAGGCCATGTTGTTCGCCGCGTGATGGTTACCGCGGGTGCCGCAATTGATAAAGAGTTTTACTTTTCTGTTCTGCTCGATCGCGCCAACCGCAACTATTTGGCGCTGTGTAGCTACGAGGGCGGCATGGAAATCGAGCAGCTTGCGGAAGAGCGTCCCGATGCTCTCGCCCGCGTCGCTATTGATCCCTCCGTGGGGATCAATCTCGCCAGCGCTAAAGACATTGCCCGTCAGGGCGGTTTCCCCGATGACCTGATTGACGTGGTTGCCCCGGTGTTTGTCTCCCTTTACGGTGTGTTCACCGCGGAGGACGCAACACTGGTGGAGGTCAACCCCCTGGTGCTTACAGAATCCGGTGAGGTCATTGCCCTTGATGGCAAAGTCACACTGGATGAAAACGCGGGGTTCCGTCACCCCCACCACGAGGACCTTGCCGACTCTGCAGCCGCTGATCCACTGGAGGAAAAAGCGAAAGCCCACGACCTCAACTACGTCAAGCTTGATGGTGAGGTGGGGGTCATTGGCAATGGTGCAGGTTTGGTCATGTCCACCCTCGATGTGGTGGCCTACGCCGGCGAAAAGCACGGCGGCGTGAAGCCCGCAAACTTCCTTGACATTGGTGGGGGAGCCTCGGCCGAGGTGATGGCGGCAGGCCTCGATGTCATCCTCGGGGACGAGCAAGTGAAAAGCGTCTTTGTCAACGTCTTTGGCGGCATCACTTCATGTGATGCAGTGGCCACGGGCATCGTTCAAGCGTTGGCGATTATTGGCGAGGGCGCGACGAAGCCGCTCGTTGTGCGACTGGATGGCAACAGCGTGGACAAGGGTCGAGAGATTTTGGCGGCAGCGAACCACCCGTTGGTGACGCTTGCCGAAACAATGGATGAGGGCGCCGACAAAGCTGCCGCACTTGCGGCACGGTAAGGAACACAGCAGATGTCAATTTTTTTGAACAAGGACTCGATCGTTATCGTGCAGGGCATCACGGGTGGGGAAGGCTCAAAGCACACCTCCTTGATGTTGGCTGCCGGCACACAGGTGGCCGGCGGTGTGAACGCGAGAAAAGCGGGAACCACGGTGACTCACGGTGATGTGACCCTGCCCGTGTTTGCCACGGTCGCGGAGGCAATGGAGAAGACGGGCGCCACCGTATCGGTGGCGTTTGTGCCCCCTGCATTTGCCAAAGATGCCGCCATTGAAGCTATTGACGCTCATATCCCGCTGTTAGTGATCATCACCGAGGGCATTCCTGTGCAAGACACGGCGGAGTTGTGGGCGCACGCGCAAAGTGTCGGTCACACACGGATTGTTGGGCCTAACTGCCCCGGCATCATTACTCCCGGCGAAGCGCTTGCCGGCATCACTCCGGCATCCATCACCGGGAAAGGCCCCATCGGTTTGGTTTCTAAGTCAGGAACCTTGACCTACCAGATGATGTTTGAACTGCGCGATATTGGTTTTTCCACCGCCATTGGTATTGGTGGTGACCCCATTGTGGGGACCACTCACATCGATGCGTTAGAAGCATTCCAAAATGATCCCGAGACGAAAGCCATTGTGATGATTGGTGAAATTGGTGGCGACGCGGAGGAACGCGCCGCAGAATTCATCAAAGCTCACGTGACCAAGCCTGTTGTGGGCTACGTCGCCGGTTTCACAGCGCCGGAGGGCAAAACGATGGGCCACGCGGGCGCCATTGTGTCAGGGTCGTTGGGAACGGCGCAGGCCAAGAAGGAAGCCCTTGAGGCAGCCGGTGTGAAGGTCGGGAAAACCCCGAGTGAAGCAGCGGAGTTGATGCGCGAGATTATGGGCACTCTAGAGCCCTAACGTCCGTGCCCGGCGATAAGCTCAAGGCGCCATGAATGCTCGCCTGACAGCCCTTGCCACCG
>Ga0306872_100342_pt1 | contig 19089 bp, 18 predicted proteins | sample AntRauMeHopE1498_FD_190455 | JGI IMG/M metagenome (GOLD analysis project Ga0306872, IMG submission 190455) | Saline lake microbial communities from Rauer Islands, Antarctica - Metagenome Hop E1 #498 (v2) (version 2) | ecosystem: Environmental > Aquatic > Non-marine Saline and Alkaline > Saline ...
TCACTCCGACCGAGTATTCGGAGTTTCGAGGGTTTCTGGCTAACTCCTCGGGCTTTCAATCGCATCAGTATCGGGCGTTCGAGTTTACTCTTGGCAACAAAAACGCAGCAATGCTGAGCGTGTTCGAGAGCGACCCCGCCGCGCACGCCGCTCTCACCGAGTTACTGCACGCGCCGAGCTTGTACGACGAGTTTCTGCGGTACCTAGCGCGTGTGGGGTTCGCCGTGCCGACGGCTCTGCTGGAGCGGGATGTCACGCTGGCCCACGTTTTCACCCCCGAACTGGTGCCCGTTTTTCGCCAAATTTACGAGGGAGCCCACGATGCCACCGCGGTGCAGTGGCGAGTATATGAGGCGTGCGAAGAGCTCGTCGATGTGGAAGACAACTTTCACTTTTGGCGGTTTCGGCACATGCGTACGGTGCAGCGCACGATCGGCACGACGACCGGCACGGGTGGTTCGAGCGGCGTGAACTTTCTCAAACGCGCGCTTGATCTCACCTTTTTTCCCGAGCTTTTCGCGGTGCGTTCTGAGATTGGCAGCGCATGAGCCCGAAAATGATGGATGCCCCACCGGCCGTGTTTCGTGTCGCCGACGCCTGGCGCGGCGAGTGGATGGGCCCCAGCCTGTTTCGCCGCGGCGGTTCAACCCTGCACTATGTCGGGTCGGCCCATTCTGGCGCCAACCCGGCCGTACCCGTGGGCGCTGTCGTCAATCTCAACGGCGTGCTGCTGCCCGGCTTCACCGATCACCACGTGCACCTGCAGCTCTTGTCAGCCACAGCGACCACAGCGACCACGGCGATGGCTGACGCCGGGCTGTCGCGCCTGATCGACTTGGGCGGCAACCCTGACGTGTTGGCCACGCTGGCCGAGCCTGACCCCTTTGCCGCGGCCGTCGAGTACGCGGGCGCCTTTCTCACCGCACCGGGTGGCTACCCGAGTGATCGAGCGTGGGCTCCGCACGGCTCATGGCGTGAAATCTCTGGCGCCGATGACGCTGAACTGGCAGTGGCCGAGCAGCTGGCGGCAGGGGCATCCCGCATCAAAGTTGCGTTGAATGCCGCCGCTGGCCCCGTGGTCTCTGATGCGGTTCTCGCCGACATTGTCGCTGAGGCGCGTGCCGCGGGCTTGCCCGTTGTCGCGCACACGGAGGGTGCCGGTGAGGCGGCGCGCGCGATCACGGCGGGAGTTGACGTGCTCGCCCACGCGCCCTACAGCGAGGTGCTTAGTGACGCACTCATCGCGCAGGCGGTAGCGCAGGGCCAGCGCTGGATCTCGACCCTGGCCATCCACTCGGATGCTGGTGCCGAGGTGGGCGCGCTAGAAATCGCGCTCGCGAACGTGCGGGCGTTTCGCGCAGCGGGCGGGGAGGTGCTGTACGGCACCGACCTCGGCAATGGTGACCAGCGGCTTCGCCTCAGTGTTGCCGAGCTTGACGCTCTCGAGCTGGCCGGCTTTGACCAGACGGCCGTACTGCGGGCCCTGGTCGGAGGGTTCGGGCGCGGACGCTGGAAAAAGCGCGTGACCTGGCTTGCGGAGCGACCCACCGTGCTCGCACCGCTCGGAGCGCAGCTGGCCGCAGCCCAGTCAATTGCCATTGGCGACCTCGAGGCAGTCAGCGCCTGAGGCAGCACCCTACTGAATAAGGGGGGCGCCCCAGCCGTCGTAATCGCCCCGATGCGTCGTCACCACGCCGAACACCTCTTCCACCATGCGGTCGGCAGTTTCGATGTCGACGGTGGCGATTTTGCTGACCCGCAGTGTGGCGTGAAACACCTTTCGCCGGGTCACGGTGGCGTTGTATCCGAGCGTCTCCAGGGCGGTGCCTGCGGCACGCGCCTGTTTGATGGCGTCGAAGTTCGCGAAGTGTTCGACCTCGCGCGCCGCGTCGACGTTGTCGCGCATTTTGATGCGCTGACTGAACTGTTCGACGTTGCAGGTCAAATGCGTTTGAATATCGCCCACTCGCGAGATGCTAGACCGATTTCGCCCAGAACGCACATCGACCGTGCGTCGCGCTAGGGCCTCAGTAGCGGTGTGGTGCGGTAGGCAATGAGTTCTTTCAGCACGATCGAGGTGGCCGTTCGGCGAATCCCAGGGCATCGCAGAATGCGCTGACCCACCTCGTAGAGGTCACTGGTGTCGCGCGCAACCACCTGGCACAGCAGGTCGTTCTCTCCTGAGGTGGCGACGCACTCGATGATCGTCGGAATCTCACGCAGCGCCAGCATCGCCTCATCGAAACGGTCTTGATCAACCTCAGCCGTCACAATTGCGCGGATGCTGTACCCGAGCGCTTCGGGTGGCACCGTCACGCTCGCCGCTCGCAGGGTTGTGCCGTCGAAGAGCTGGGCAATGCGGTTCTGCACTGTGCCGCGCGCGAGGCGTAACGACTCGGCGAGCCCGCCCACCGTCGCTCTCGGATCAGCGTCAAGCGCGAGCATGATGCGGCGGCTCGTGGCGTCGAGAATGGTGGGCGTTGTGACCATGATGTGCCCCACTCTAACTGTTTCATTGATCAAATCGGCCAAACACTTGAGAGGTCGTTGTCGGAGGGGCGCATTAACGGGCAGAGTACTGATCGTGATGACTACTCTTACCGTCGGTCAGTACCTTGCCGCGCGTCTTGTGCAGTGCGGCGGCTCGCACGCTTTCGGGTTGCCCGGCGACTTCACGCTGAGCCTGCTGGATGAAATGCTCACCGACCCCGGCCTCACCTGGATCGGCTCGAGCAACGAACTTAACGCCGCCTACAGTGCCGACGGGTTCGCGCGTGTGGGCCGCACGATCGCCAGCGTCATCACGACCTACGGGGTCGGCGAGTTGAGCGCCATGAACGGCATCGCGGGCAGCTTCGCCGAAGACGTTCCCGTTATTGCCATCGTGGGGATGCCCGCCACGGGTGCCCTCGGCAGTGGCGCCCTACTGCACCACAGTCTGCTCGATGGCGACCACGAGCACTTCGTGCGCGCGTTTCGCGAAGTTACCGCGGCCCAGTCAGTGTTGACCGCCGAAACTGCGGTGGCCGAGATCGACCGGGTGCTGACCGTTGCACTCACGTCAAGCAAGCCCGTGTACATCGGGGTGCCCGCTGACGTGGCCGTCGCGCACGTTAGCGCTGCGGGGCTCGCGCAGCCGCTGCACGCCCGAGGCAGTGAGCCGGGAGCCCTCGCCGCCTTCGAGCGCGCGCTGGTGCAACGATTCGCCGGGGAAGCTGCGTTGACCGTGCTGGCGGGGCCGGGTATCCATCGGCGCGGGGTCGAGCGCAAAGTAGCTGCGCTCGCTGATCTCGCCGGAGTACGCATCGCCAGCCAGGTGGGCTCAAAAGCAGTTCTTGACGAAGAGCACCCGGCAAGCCTGGGCACCTACATGGGCGCCATCACGCAGACCGTGGGCGCGCGGCGCGCAGTGGACGAGGCCAGCCTGCTCGTCATGGTCGGCACAGTCATCAGCGACTTCACCACCGGCTTCTTTACACAGGAGTTCGACCCGACCTCCGCTGTCGAGCTGGCGCTCAGCCAGGCACGGATCGGCTACGCGGTGTATCCGGAGGTGCGGCTCGACGATGCGCTGGATGCGCTCGCGAGGGTGACCGCATCGGCGCAGTTTGCCCCCGTCGAGTCGGTAACCGTCGACATTGCCCAGCAGCCCGACGCGGCAACCGATGACACTCCACTCGACCAGGCGATCTTCTGGCACGAAGTGCAGGGCTGGCTGCCACCCGCAACGACTGTCGTCGCTGAAGCGGGAACCTCGTTTTATGGAGCCCTTGACCTGAGTTTGCCCGAGCGCAGCGACCTGCTGGGGCAGCCCGTATGGTCATCGATCGGCTACACGATTCCGGCCATGTTCGGTGCAGGCCTTGCGCGCCGCGACCGTCGGCCCGTGCTCATCATCGGTGACGGTGCCGCACAACTCACGGTGCAAGAGCTTGGGCAAGTGTTTCATCACGGGCTTTCACCGGTGATTCTGCTGATCGATAACGCCGGGTATACCGTCGAACGCATGATCCAAAGCCCCAACGCCGTGTACCAAGACATCGTGCCGTGGAACTGGTCGCTGATACCCGCCGCGCTCGGCGGCAACGAGGTGCGCGTGTTCGAGGCGACAACCGCTGGGTCTCTGCGCACGGCGCTCGCCGAAGCTGCTGCGGCGCCCGAGGCGGCCGTGTTCGTGCGCGTGCAGGTGCCACGCGATGACGCTCCTCGGCTGCTGGTCGAGCTCGCACAGCGCCTCGCGATTCGCCCGGCAGTCGAGTTTGCAGCCACTGCGCCAGTCCACGCGGCTGACGCTACGCCCACGCGCTCGGCTCAGGTCGAGCCCGAAGCTCTCGTGAAAGGCCTGGCGTGAGCGCTGCATCTCGCCTTAACGCGCCCGCTGTGCCTGTGAACGCGACTTCTGCGCCTGAATTCGCGCATGAACGCGTGACGACAGTCACGGGTGCCCGTTCGGGTCTGCGGGTCACCGTTGCCCTGCATTCCAGCGTCATCGGCCCCGGTTTGGGTGGGTGCCGGCTGTGGACGTATGAACACTGGAGCGACGGCGTCGCCGACGCCATGCGGCTCGCCCAGGCGATGACAATGAAAAACGCGCTCGCCGACATCGGCGCAGGCGGCGGCAAAGCTGTCATCGCACTGCAACCCGGCGACCTGGTGCAGGGCGCACTGCCCCGTGAACGGCGTCGGGATGCCCTGCTCGACCTGGGCGACCTCGTCGAATCGTTCGGGGGCACATACATCACCACTGAAGATGTCGGAATGACCGAGAACGACATGCTCATCGTTCGCGAGCGCACCGAGCACGTGGTGGGATTACCGGCGGCTCACGGTGGCGCAGGGGAGCCCGCCGCCGCAACCGCCGTAGGAATCTTCGCCTCTATTGAGCAGGTGCTGCTCACGGTTTTCGGTTCCACTGCAGTCGACGGTCGGTCCTTCGTCGTCGCGGGTCTAGGGCAGGTCGGCTCACGACTGGCTCGACGCCTTGCCGCCGCCGGAGCGGTGCTCACGGTAACCGACCTGAACCCCGGCATGCGGGCCCTCGCCGATGAGCTCGGCGCCACCTGGATCTCACCCGACGCGGCCGTAGTCACCCCCGCCGACGTGTTCGTACCCGCGGGCCTCGGCGGCGTTCTCACCGCACCTGTGGTCGAACAGTTGCCCGTGCGTGCCGTGTGCGGGCCGGCGAACAATCCGCTGGCCGAGAGGGCCGGAGCCGACGCGCTGGCCGCGCGCGGCATCCTGTACGCCCCCGACTACGTCGTCAGCGCCGGCGGAGTCATTCACCTCGCCCTGACCGGTCGCGGAGAAAGCCCGGCCGTCGTCGATGCGCGACTGCGGGGCATCGGAGGCACGCTGGCCGAAGTGTTCGCCCTTGCAGCCGCCGAAGCGATCACCCCTCTGGATGCCGCCGACCGACTCGCACTCGCGAAAGTTGCCGCCGCCCGAGCCTGAGGGCGCCGGGTGGGCCGTGATCCTCACCTGTGATGTCAACCCCGTGACGGCTGGCTCCCCGCGGCTTTAGCGTGGCGCCACACACCTAGCGAAGGGGTACCACTATGGCCACCGTTAACTCCACCATCGACGTCGACATGCCCATCTCCACCGTCTACAACCAGTGGACACAGTTCGAGACATTTCCGCAGTTCATGTCGGGAATCGAGTCGATCACCCAGGTGAGCGACACGATGACCTCATGGAAAGTATCGATCGCGGGCGTAGACCGCGAGTTCGACGCCGAAATTGTCGAGCAACACCCCGATGAGCGCATCGCCTGGAATTCTGTCGGCGGGGCAGAGCACTCCGGCGTAGTCACTTTTCACCGCATCGCCGACGACTGCACCCGCATCGCCCTACAGCTCACCTGGACACCCCAGGGGGTCGTCGAGAAAGTCGGTGCGCTGTTGCAGATCGACGACCTTCAGATTGACCGAGACCTGAAAAATTTCAAAGATCTTATCGAGTCGAGCGGATTCGAGAGCGGCGCGTGGCGGGGCGATGTTGACCGCTCGCCTGATGCGACGGGCCGCTGACGCCACGCTTGTTCGCGCGCTTTGATGCGCTACAACGAGGCGAGTACGAGTGCTCCCGAGGCGACGACCAGACCAAGAATCTGCCAGCGAGTCATCAGCTCGCGCAAAAATATACGCCCGATGATCGCCGTGAAAATGGGTGCCGCGGGAGCCAAGATGGCCAAAAGCAGCAGGTCACCCGTCTGCAACGCAAACACCAGAGCGACGTTGCCGAAAATGTCGAGCGCACCCGCGGCCATCGGAATAAGGACGTAGCGCCCGCGAAAGTGCACGGCGACGGTGCGGCGACCCTCGCGGTAGAGCATCCAGCTCAAAAGAATTAGCGCAACGGTCGCCACACCGAATCGTGCCCCAACAACCGGCCACAAGCCGTCAGCTTGCGGGGCGGAGTTGATCGTGACAATAAAACCGGTAAACAGCGTCGCCGCAACGACAGCGAGCATGGGGCCCCGCAAGCTGGCGCGTCGCCCGTCGACGGGAGCGCGGTAGGTGACCAGCAGAATCGCCATAACGCAGAGCACCAGCCCGATAACCCGCAGGGGTGTGAAAGTTTCGCCGGTGATGGCTCCGACGAGTGTGAGCCAGAGTGTGCCAACGACGGCGAGGACGGCGCCAGCGATGCCGACCGGGCCCAACGCGAACGCGCGGTAGGCCACCGGCAGACCGGCGCCGCCGAAGAGGCCGGCGAGAAATCCGACCCAGAGGCCCGGCATACTCGGGGTTCCCGGCAGCAGCGGAGCAATCATCAGCGCCAGCACGATCGTGGTCGGTGCGGCGATCGACACGACGATCGGAACCGGCAGTCGGCGGGCTCCGACACCACCCACCACGTTGGTCGCCGCAATCAAGAGGGCGTTCACCAGAACAAAGACGAGGGCCATGACGTGCGAACTTTCGACGAGAAGAATGGCCGCCGAACCTGCTCGGGAGTCGCCGATGCCAGCCTACCGACCACGACCAGCCGGGCGGCCCGCTCACTGCGCTGGTTGTCCCCGTCGCCGCCCCCGTCGTCCTCCTCGCCCTCATCCTCCGCACCCTCGCCCTTGACACCGTCCTCGCCGGGCATTGCCCGGGGCGCGCGGTACCGTTACCCGTGAGCACTCTCGAAGAAGCCTTTGACCTTTTGCAATGCCCGAGCTGTGGCGAACCTCTGTCACCCGCAGAGGGGGGCGCTTCATGCGCCAACCGGCACCACTTCGATCAGGCCCGTCAGGGCTACCTGAGTTTGCGCGCGGCGCACAAAGGCAAGGGGGCTCCGGCCAGCGGAGACACCGTCGAAATGCTCGAAACGCGCGAACGATTTCAGGCTGACGGGTTTCACGACGACATTGCGGCGGCCGTGCTCTCAGCGGTTCCGGCAGATGCTCGCGGGTGGCTCGCCGACCTGGGTGGTGGCACTGGCTGGTACGCCGCCCAGCTGCTAGATGCCCGGCCCGAATTGCGCGGACTCGTACTCGACGCCTCTCCCGCAGCGGTGCGCATCGCAGCCCGAGCGCATGAGCGGCTGGCTGGGGTGAGCGCTGATGTCTGGACGGGCATCCCGTTGCGCAATGCCAGCGTCGACGTCGCTCTGCGCATTTTTGCGCCCGGTAGTGCTGACGAAGTGCGGCGCATCCTCGCCCCGGGCGGCACTGCCGTGTTCGTGGTACCGCACGCTGACCACCTGCGCGAGCTGGGGCACGGACTCAAGCTCATGAAGGTGCCCGCCGGCAAAGCCGACGAGGTGGCGCTGAGCATCCCTGACGCACGCCTGGTGAGCTCGCACGAGGTGCGCAACCGTGTACAGCTGTCCGTCGAGCAGGCGCTCGACGCCGTCTTTATGGGGCCAAACGCCTTTCACCAAGACCGTGCGAAAGTCGAAAAGGTGCTCGTCGAATGGCAGGCGCCCATCAGCGTGACAATTGCCGTGACCGTGGTCGCCCTGCAGCTCGGCTGAGCCCGGCTGAGCTCGGCTGAGCCCGGTTCACTCGAGTCCGCCGGTCCGGCTCCCGCTCCCGCTCACGCTCCGGCGCCTGCTCGCGCCCGCGCGCCGCCCCTCGCCGTACCGCTCGCGCCCGCCGCCCGGCTGCTCTGGGCGTATGTTCCTAACTCAGGCTGAGCCCGCTGACGTGACGTGGAAACACGACACATCGGCGCGTTGAGCATGAGTTACGAACGGGACGCTGGTGTGATCCGCGGGTTTTTAATTCGGGCGCGGTGCGACTCGCAGTCGTAGTGACGCTGCTCATCGAGTCGTCAATACTGGTCGCAACTCAGGCTGTGATGGGTATCGTGCAGCTCCAACCCGACACATTCGTCACTTCAGCCTGAGTTAGGAACGGCTGCCCACGCGGGCAGAGCGCGCGCACGGGCAGTGCGAGCCCGAGCGGAGTCAGTAGCGGGCGAGCACTTCAGCGTCGCGGGCATGAGTCAGCGCGCGTCGCACGGCGTCGAGGGCGCCAACTGGGTCAGTGTCGAACATGGCGCGGGATGCCCGCAGCTCGTCAACCGCATCATCGAGCCGCGCCCGCGCACCCGCTGATCGACCCGCCGCCACAGCATCGCGGGCCACCACGAGCTGCGACTCCGTTTGCACGCGCGCTGCGTGGTACGCCTCCCGGGCTTGCGCGAGGCGCTGGCCCTGCATTCGTGAGGCGGCGAGAGACACCTCGACGGCATCCATCGCTTCGCGCAGGTCGTCGAGTTGCTCAAGAGGATCAGACGCCGGGGCGGGGGCTGGCCGGGCATCTGTGCCAGCCAGCTTTTGCGCACGGACAAAGCCTGTAGCGCTCTCAGGTCCGGCGTTCTCGGCGGTTCCGTCACTCTCGACAGGTCCGTCACTCTCGACAGTTTCGTCACTGTCAACGGTGTCGTCGGTCGACAAGGATGCTGAAGTCGAAGAAGTCGAAGATGTCGAAGAAGTCCAAAGAGCCGCGGACGCAGCTGAAGTTGCTGGGCCGGCGGCGGCCGCGCGGTCAAGCTGCGCCACGGCTTCAGCTATTGCCACACCCGAGTCGCCGTCGGGGGCAGACGCCGCAACCTCAAGCGCCGCGGCGCGCGCTATGCGTGCGTCAACCCGCAACCGGCGTAGAGCGTCGCCGGCAGCGGAGAGTCTTTGTGCCGCTGCGTCCACTGACTCGAGCGCATCCTCGGCCGAGAACAGCAAGCGCTCTGCTTCAGCGATGGTCGACATCACACTGCTGGCGGGAGCGCTGATGCCGGGCGCGGAATGCACTGCCAAAACTTCGGCTCGGTCGAGTGAGCGGGCCGCACGCTCAGGAGCGTCGACGGCGGTGCCGAGCGCTGGGCGAGCGTGCGAGCTGAGTAGGGAATCCCGCGCCACAGTGATGGCACTGAGGTGCAGTCGGGCTTCGGTAATGCGTACGGTGAGGCGCAAAAGCCGGTCAGCCGCAGTCGATTCAAGTGCGCGGCGGTCGCGAAAACTTACCGCCTGCTCACCCAACGAACGATCGATGCGGTCGGCGAGCATCACAATGCGGTTCGCACGTTCTCGATTCGCCAGCCCGGCGTCGGGGTCGTCGTCGATGAGTCGGTGCATCCGAAAAATTTCATCGCGGTCAGCGTGTGCTCGACGCAGCGCGGCGCGGTAATCCTGCGCGGCGCGCTCACCAAACTGGGCGACGGCAAACTCGACATCAGATTCGCCCTCGCCGATGCGTGTGTCGGCGCGCACCAGAGCTGACCCAGCCCGGCGGCGCACATCGTCGGATGCTCGCTCGGCCTGCCCGCTCCCTCCAGACCACCCCCACCTCCGCTTGCTGAGCCTCGCCTGATCAGCCGGTTTCGGCCGCGATGATTTTGGCAGCGTCGATGCCGATGGTGCTGACCCTCCGCCTGACCTAGACCCTGACCCTGACCCTGACCCAGACCTAGACCCAGACCGATCTGAGCCCGACCCTGCCCCGCCACCCAACCGACCGGTGCGCCCAGAGCTGCGAGCTACCCCGGGCCGCCCGCTGCGGCGCACCACGATCACGATGCCGCCCACCACGAGTGCGGCTGCGGCGAGTAACACCGTGAAGCCGCCGACGACGATGGCCGCCACGATGTCGCCGATGAACTCCACGCTCCAACTCTACGGAGCCGAATCTTGCGGCAGGTGCAAGGTCACTGGGGATTAGGCACGCGACGCGCCACGGATCGAAAGCGCTCGGCGCGAGCCGGATGCGTGACGCGAGAACGCAAAACATGGCGCCTAATTCCGCGCCCGGCGGTGTGAAATACCCAAGAAACTGCTCAAACGGCCGTAGGGTTGCCGCGTGTGGCGTGCCGACCGATATGACGATCCTGTGAGTGACGCTGAAGAGGAGAGTGGTGAAAACCCACTCGCATCGTCTTCGGTGCGGTTCGACGACCCTCGGGTTGTTCCGATGAATGTGGCCGCTCCGGTCTGGGAACGCTGGCGGGCTGAACTTGCGCGCGTCGGTGGCGACAGCACGCTGTTGCACTTTGTCGATGACCCGCGGGCTCGTATCGAGTTGGGCACCAGTCATCCGGGCGGGCTGGCGCGGTTCATTGCCGGTAGCCCGACCCTGTTGAGCAATTTGGTGCGCGACGATGTGGCGTTGCGCCACGCTCGGGTGGCCGCTGAACGCATTGCTGATGCCGGTATCGAGTTGGCGAGTGCGCGCGGCATTGATTCGGTGGCGTTGGGTATCGGTTTGGTGTCGTGGCGCCATGAGGCTGTTGATTTTTGCGCTCCGCTGCTGCTGCGTCCGCTGCGGCTGCGTCGTCGGGGTCGGGATGTTGAGCTCACCCTGACCGACCGTGTGACGGTGAATCTCGCCCTGGTGAGTGCCCTCGCCGATCAATTCGAGGTGCACTTAGACGAGGCAGCTTTTGTGGCGTTGGCTCACGATGGTGAAGCGTTTAAGCCGAACCCGCCGTTGGATCGCCTGCGCGGTGTGACCGCACACCTTGAGGGTTTCACGATCACTCCGCGCCTCGTGGTGAGCACGTTCGCTGAGGTGGGCGCGGCGATGGTGGCCGATGCGCATGATTTGGCGCATCCGGTGCTCGATGCTTTGGCGGGCAACACGAGTGCCCGCTGGGCGGTCAATGAAAGCCAGTCGTCGGTTGACGCCGTGCCTGCTGATCAGCGCCCGCCCGAGACTGACTTATCGCTGTTAGACGCCGATGCTGAACAAGAGCAGGTGATCGCCACTATCGCGGCGGGTAATTCTGTCGTGGTGAAGACGCTTCCGGGCACGGGTGGCACGCAGACGGTGGTGAACGCTGTCGGCGCCCTGGTTGCGTTGAATAAGCGCGTGTTGGTGGTGAGCCCTCGTCGAGCGACTCTGCGCACGATTTCTCGGCGGTTGACTGATATCGGTTTGCAGGGGGCGGCCGTGTCTGCGTCAACTTTGCGGCGTGACGTGATCCGGTCGATTGGCCGTAACGAGAAGATGCAGAAGCCGCGCGTGGCTGATGTGAATGATGCGCTCACGCGTCTGCGCGCCGTGCTGATTGACTACCGTGGCGCTCTGACGAGGCCTGATGCCGAGCTGGGTATCAGCGTGCTCGACTGCATTGCCGAGCTGAGTCGTTTGCAATTGATGCCTACTCCGCCGACGACGCGGGCGCGGTTGAGCCGTGCCGCTGTTGAGCTACTGGCGGTTGACCGTCGTGTGGCTGCGGAGGCGATGGCCCAGGCGGCAGTGCTGGGTCAGTTCACGTATGGCCCGAACGATTCACCCTGGTACGGCGCACAGTTCCGTACGGGTGATGAGGCAGTGCACGCGCAGGTGCTGGTGCGTGAGCTGCACAACGATCTGGTGCCGCGGCTTGTGGAGCGCGGAAACGCGCTCATTGCCGCCACTGCGATGCGTCCGGTTGAGTCCATTGCCGAGTTGGGTATTGTGCTGCGGCTGCTGACTGATTTGCGTGACACGCTCGACAAGTTCCAGCCCGCTGTTTTTGACCGTTCGCTGAGTGAGTTGATTGCGGCAACAGCGACGCGGCGTGAGTCGAGCACGATGCCGGGCGCGACTCGTCGGCGTTTGAAGGCTCTCGCAAAAGAGTATGTGCGCCCCGGAGTGACGGTTGGCGACTTGCACGAGTCGTTGGTGCGCATTCAACAGCAGCGCGTTTTGTGGCAGCGTTTTGCCCCGGCGGGTATCACTCCGTCGGTTCCGGTGGGCATCGCTGAGGTTGCGGTCGCCTTTGAGCGGGTTGAGCACGATCTTGAGGTGCTGGATGCCCCGCTGGGCTTGCACAGCCGCGACCAGCAGCTTGCCCGCCGTCCGCTGGCTGAGCTGACCACGTTGCTGGCTGAGCTTTCCGTTGAGAGTGACGTGTTGGCAAATCTGCAGGAGCGCACAACGCTGCTGCACCGGCTTGAGCACTGGGATGTTGGCCCGCTGTTGAGTGATCTGGCAGCGCGTCACGTGCCGCACGATCAGGTGGCAGCTGAGCTGGAGTTGGCGTGGTGGCGTTCCGCGTTAGACAGCTTGCTTCAGCACGACCGCGCACTCTTGGGCGCTGAACCTGACGTGCTTGACCGTCTTGAAGCAGATTTTCGGCTCGTCGATGAGGCACACGCTGCGGGCAGTGCGCAGCTTCTGGCGTGGCAGTTGGCCGAGAACTGGTCGATCGGCATCACTGACTGGCCCGATGAGGCGGCCGCGTTGAAGTTGATGCTGACCGACGGTTCGGTGTCGCCCGCTCGCTTGCATCGCGAGGCTCCGCATTTGAGTCGTCCGATTGCGCCGGTCTGGTTGGCGTCACCGTACGACGTTCATGAAATTAGCGATCAGATTCCGTTTGACGCGGTGTTGATTCTTGATGCGGGTGCCGTAACGGTGGCAGAGGTGGCGAACTCGGTGCGCCGCGCGCGCCAGGTGGTTGCCGTGGGCGACCCGGTGACGCAGGCTCCAGCGCCGTTTACGGTGGCGGTCGGTGACCCAGTTGACGACGGTGACGTCGATGCCCGCCATGCAGGTTCGGCCCTCTATCAACTGAGCGAGTTGTTGCCGGCGCTGTCACTGACGCGCTCCTATCGCGCGGGTGGTGAAGACCTTGCTGAACTGGTGAATCGCCGGTTTTACGCCGGGCGTATTGAATCGCTGCCGTGGGCGGGGTCGTTTTTGGGGCATCCGTCGATCGGAGTCGACTACCTCGACGACGGCTACGGCATGCCCGATGACGTCACGGGCGCCATCGAAAGTGTTGATGTTGAAGTTCAGCGCACAGTTGAGTTAGTGGTCGAGCATGCGACGGCGCGGCCGGCAGAGTCGCTCATGGTCATCACGGCCAGCGCTAAGCATGCTGCGCGCGTGCACACGGCCGTTCTCGAGGCTCTCGTGCACCGACCTGACCTGCACGACGTGCTGTTGGGGGATCGTGCTGAACCGTTTGCCGTACTCACCATTGAGCAGTCGGTGGCCCAGTCTCGCGATCGTGTCATTTTTTCGATCGGCTTCGGCCTGACTCCGCACGGCCGCGTGTTGAGCGAGTTCGGTTCGCTGGGGCGTGCGGGGGGCGATCGGCTACTGGCGGTCGCGATGACACGTGCTCGTCGCTTTGTGCGCATTGTCAGCAGCATTCGCCCGAGTGATCTTGATGATGATCGGCTGTCGCACGGAGCCCGCGCTCTCGCCGACCTGTTCAACGACGTCGAGGCACGTCGCACCGCGGTTGAACTGCCCGACGACAGCGATCCGATGCTCATTGATTTGGCTCGTCGTCTTGAGGCGCGCGGTATGACGGTGGCTCTGGGTCACCGCGGCAAGTTGGCGTTGGTGGCCAGCCGCGCTGGCTACTGCGTCGCGGTTGAGACGGATGCTTCACTCGCGCATCTCAGCCTGCGCGAGACTCTGCGGCTTCGCCCCGACCTGCTGCGCCGTCTGGGTTGGCACTATGCCCACGTGCGCGTGTTTGAGTTGTTCAGTAACCCTGAGGCAGTAGCTGACCGTATTTTCGTGCTCGCCGGCGGCGTACCGGGTGGGCCGCTGAGTAGCGCGCTCAGCCGTCTTGCTACTGACGCCAGTAGCCCCGCCACGGAAGAGATCGCAGTCATTCAGTGACCAAGCGCCCGTCGCGCCGGGTCACGACTCCGCCGCCGGCGGGGTCAGATCCGAATCCGAGTGTTGAGCCGCCACGGCAGCCCAGCGACAGCGATCCCCGGGTCAATACCAGCAATGACGAGCGTTTGAAGGCAGACAAGCCGCCGCACTACTGAGCGGCGTTAGGTCGTGCCAGCAGGGCGCCTATCTCGGCGAGCGGGCCGCGATGCTAACTGGTGGCAGGGGCCGGTGACGTCGCCGTTTTGGTCGCTGGAGTGCTCGTGCCGCTGGTTCCGCCGCCATTGCCGCTCGTTCCGCCGCCGCCGCTCGAATCGCTTGAGCCGCCGCCGCCCGAGCCGGTTGAGTCGTTTGAACCGCTCGACTTTGCAGAGGCTCCCGCCTTGGCCGACTTGTTCGCTCCGTCGGCGCGGCTATCAGTGCGGTAAAAGCCCGAGCCGTTGAAGGTAACCCCGACGGCCGAGAAAATTTTGCGCAACAGACCTTGGCAGGTTGGGCATTCGGTGAGCGAATCGTCGGTGAAGGCCTGCTGAATATCGAATGCGGTCGAACACTGCGTGCAACGGTACGAGTACGTGGGCATCAAAAAACCTCCACCCTCCAGAGTACGGGGCGTTGCAGCATCCACCCGACCGCGAGGTCAAACGGTGAAGCGCACGATGCGATTCGGGGTGACGACGCCATCAACGGCTTGATCGTGCCGTTCGCGAGGCAGCGTGTCGAGCAGTTCACCGTCGAAAATAACCGCGAAGACGAGGGGCCGGCGATCCATCGAGCCGAGAGTTTTATCGAAGTAGCCGCGTCCCCAGCCCATGCGCATACCGGTCTGGTCAACGGCGGCAGCGGGCACGAAGATCAGCCCCACATCGTTGATCGCGATGGGGCCAAGCAACTCGGTGGTCGGTACCGGCATGCCACTGGTGTCGAGTTCTTCATCGGCCGCGTCGTAGGGCGCCCAGTCGAGTAGCCCGTCATCACGCGAGACCGGCAGCAGTACGCGAATGCCCTGCGCGGCGGCCCAGGCCAAGAACGGCCGAGTGTCGGGTTCGTCGGGGGTTGAGAGGTAGCACGAGAGTGTCTGTGGCCCGAGAGTCGAGGCAACGGCGATGAGCTGCCGGGTCAACAGTTCGGTGGCGGCCTCGCGCTCAAGCTGGGGGCGAACGCGTCGGCGCTGCCGTAGTTCGGCCCGCAGGGCACGTTTGTCGGCAGTCATAATCCTCATGGTAGATCGCTGGCGGCAATTTAGCCCTGCTTGAGTCGGTGCCGCCCGATACGCTGGCCCCATGACCCAGAGACTGACGAAAGCCGTGATTCCTGCCGCGGGGCTTGGCACGCGATTTCTGCCGGCGACAAAGGCCATGCCCAAAGAGATGCTGCCGGTGGTTGATAAGCCCGCCATTCAGTACGTGGTCGAAGAGGCAGTAGCGTCGGGCCTCACCGACGTGCTCATGATCACGGGGCGCAATAAAACCGCGCTCGAGAACCACTTCGATCGGGTGGGTGAACTTGAAGCGCGCCTCCAGGCGAAGGGTGACATTGAGCGCCTCGCCAAAGTCGAGCACTCCACCGACTTGGCCGAGGTGCACTATGTGCGCCAGGGCGACCCGCTCGGTTTGGGTCACGCTGTGCTGCGGGCTCAGATGCATGTGGGAGATCAGGCTTTCGCCGTGCTGCTCGGCGATGACATCATCGACCCGCGTGATCCGCTACTCGATCGCATGATCGACGTGCATGAACACCTCAATGCCAGCGTCATCGCGCTTCTCGAAGTTGACCCCTCGCAGGCGCACCTGTACGGCATTGCCACGGTTGAAACCACCGACGATCCCGACGTGGTGCGCGTGACCGGCCTGGTCGAAAAGCCGGCACCGGGCACGGCGCCGTCGAATTTCGCGGTCATCGGCCGCTACGTGTTGCGACCTGAAATCTTTGGCATTCTTGCCAACACGCCCCCGGGCAAGGGCGGCGAAATCCAATTGACTGACGCCCTGTTAGAGCTTGCCCACGAGCCCGCGCTCGGCGGCGTGTACGGCGTAGTTTTTCGCGGCCGCCGCTACGACACCGGCGACCGTCTCGACTACATCAAAGCGATCGTGCAACTGGCTGTCGAACGCGACGACCTGGGCCCCGAACTGCGGCCCTGGCTGCGCGAGTTCGCCTCGCGTCTCGACTGATTCATGGCCTCACCCATTCCGACTCTGCGTGACGGGGTCACCGTGCTGCGCCCCATTCGGGTTCGCGACGCGCGCGCCCTCGAAGCCGAGTTGATTGAAAGCCGACGGTGGTTGCGTCCGTGGGAGGCAACGAGTCCGTCAGCTCCCGTGAACTGGGATACCCGCGGCAGCATTCGCAATCTCCTCGCCGCCTCGCGGGTCGGCACGGGCCTGCCGTTCATCATTGAGACGCAGGGCCAGTTGGCTGGCCAGCTCAATGTCAGCGGCATAAGTTACGGGTCACTGGCCTCGGCAACGATTGGCTATTGGGTGGGCGCCGGGTTCGCCGGCCGAGGGCTGACGCCAACCGCCGTAGCGCTGGCAACTGATCACATTTTTTTCACCACCGGGCTGCACCGCATGGAGATCTGTATTCGACCCGAGAACGAGGCATCACTTCGGGTGGTTGAGAAGCTCGGTTTTCGTTACGAGGGTCTGCGTCGCCGCTACATTCACATCAACGGTGACTGGCGCGACCACTTCAGCTTTGCGCTCACCATCGACGAGGTGCCCCAGGGGGTACTGCAACGCTGGAAGACGGGTGCAGTGCCGCCGGGTGCGGCGACTGTTCCCTCAGCCGACCTGATCGCCGCGCGCCGCGGGGCATCCGGTCACTGACAGCTTGTGAGTCATTTCTGCAGACACTCCGCAGGCCTGCGGTGCAGAGCGGCCCGCGAATCGTAACGTTGCCCCATGGGCTCAGCAGGCAGCGGTACAGCGATTCTTATTGCCATTGCAGCGGCCCTCTGGTTGCTGTATTTAGTGCCGATGTGGCGTCGCCGCAGCGAATACTTGGCCACTGAGCGCAACGCCATCCGTTTGCAGCAGACGCTGCGCATTATGGCGCATGCGGCAGAGGTTCCGGAGTCGGTGCGCGCTGAACTGACCGCACGTGATGTGGCCGCCCAGCAGCGTTCACTTGCCGCCCAACAGCGCGAGCGTGCCGCGATCGAGCGTGCCCGTGATGCAGCTGCCCAGCGCACTCTGCGCGCGCGTCTGACCGAGACGTCGCCCGGCCTGGTGGCTGAAATGGATGCTGCGCGTCTGGGCCAACAACGCCTGCGACGCTCCCGTGCCCTGACTTCTGTGACCACCCTGCTGGCAGTAGTCGGCGTCGGCGTCGCGCTCGCCCTGTCGGCGTGGGCGTGGGCTGGCTTCGCCGGCTTCGTCACGGCGAGTGGCGTCACACTACTGGTGGGGCTTGCTCGCACTCAACGTCGGCGTACAGCCCCGGTCGGTCGAGTGGCGGCGCCCCAGTTTGTCGACGTGGCGGCGCCGGTGCGTCGCGCTGCTCCTGTCGTGCGTCGCGAGTGGACCCCCGTGCCGCTACCCAAGCCGAGCTACCTGAGCGCTCCGATGGTGCCTGCTGGAGCCGTGGCTCCGGCACTTGATCACGCGGTGGCCCTCGCTGCTGCCGCCGCGCAGGCTGAGCGGGCGCAGCGGGCGACGACCGCAGCCTCAGCAGAAACCGAAAACCTGCCCGCCGCCGCCGTGCCCGCGGCCAGTCGGTTCGCTGGTATGGGTCGGGTCTACGACCTGCCCACTCAGGCCCCCGACCTCGATGACGTATTGCAGCGCCGCCGCGCCGCCAGCTGACCCGGTTCGAGGCCATCCCGCGCGACTGGTAATGTTGCCAGCGATTCACGGGCCTGTGGCGCAGTTGGTAGCGCGCCTCGTTCGCATCGAGGAGGTCAGGAGTTCGAATCTCCTCAGGTCCACCACTAACCGCTCTCGGCCGGGTTTTCTCGCCCGGGGGCGGTTTTCCTATTGCGGATTTGGCGGCGATGGCCGCCGCAAGCATCACGCTTAGATCAGCGTGCCCTAGATCAGCCTCACCTTCTGAGGTGACCCTCTGCAATTAGTGAAGCGGCCTGACAGGCAGGTGTCCGATACATCAGCGGAGCGAGAGTTTTTGCCGCCGACGCGGCGGCAACGAACGCCGCTACGCCAAACGGTTGTCGCCCTGCGGGGGTAGGGCTGCAATCAAGGGGTGGTCTTTGGCAAACACGCCCGACTTGGCGGCGCCGCCCGGGGAGCCGATCTCGGTGAAAAACTCGACGTTGGCCTGGTAATAGTCGGCCCACTTCTGCGGCAGATCATCTTCGTAGTAAATCGCCTCGACCGGGCACTCTTCGATACACGATCGATCTTTCACGTCCACACAGGGAAGAGCAATGACATACGTCACAGTGACAAGGCTCCTTTCATGCGCGGCAAAGTTTGATGCCGGAATAACCAGGGGATCGCCTTCAGGTTACGGTGCCGAATGTGCTGTGGGGCTTTCTATCACCGGATTCGCCCGCGGTGAGGGCCGCTAGGCCCAGTCCGTAGTACTCGATGATGCGGTTCGCGCCGCCCACGCCGCCCAGGCCGATTTCGGTTTCCGGTGTCATCTCACCACCCAACAGGTGAGAGCAGATGACTTTTTGAGCGATGTTGTGTGTCACTGCGAGCCTCCACGGTCAGATGTCCTAAAGAGATTCCGAAAACAGCGGTCAGAGCAGGGAGAAGACCTCAGTGGCGACCAACTTGGGCCTCGAAGCGGGGCGTGGACAAGCGTAATGTGAGAGATGGACACTGCGGGTCTACCTTGTACACCGTAGCGCTCACATGTACACTAAAGAAATGTCCACTGCCGATTCTCTGAGTGTTTCGGATGCTCGCGATCAGCTCGCCTCCATCATCAACCGCGCTCGAAGCAACCATGAACCCGTCTTCCTGTCGCGACGAGGACGTCGAGTTGCTGCTGTAATCGACGCGGACGACCTTGAGCGCCTCATCGAGCTGGCCGAAGACATGACGGATATTCGCGCGGCCGAGGAATCA